>Ga0315288_10009754_pt1 | contig 12083 bp, 10 predicted proteins | sample YL17G11_20_MG_FD_203454 | JGI IMG/M metagenome (GOLD analysis project Ga0315288, IMG submission 203454) | Sediment microbial communities from Yellowstone Lake, YNP, Wyoming, USA - YL17G11_20 | ecosystem: Environmental > Aquatic > Freshwater > Lake > Sediment | place: USA: Wyoming | collected...
TAATAGAATAGGTGCGAATCGCTACATCCTCAGGTAGATCTTCATATTCTTCATATCCCCTGAGAATTATTTTCTCTTCGACAGGATAAACAATTTTTTCCCTTATGGTAATATCTACCTTGACTTCCTTATCAGAAACACTAGGTAGGGGTCCTTCGTATCCCAAGAAAAAGGTATAAGTGTTTTCATGAGTGTGACGGTCGTAATGGCGAAAATTCAGTTTGATACCTGAGGATAAATATATATGCTTAAAGGCAATATCAAGATTCTTCTGAATATTCTCAAATGTGCTCTCTTCTGCTAGAGTAAAATCAAGATCTTCTGAAAAACGATAATCGGGAAAGTAACACTTCTTAATGCAGGTACCTCCTTTGAATAGGAGAATATCCTTAAGAGGACTATGGGATAATCCTATTAAAAACCAAGAGAGACAATAGTCACGTTCAAGGACTGTTTCTGGAACACGTCGATCTCCTTTTCTCGCGAGCCGATTAGAGAGCAAGGAAAGATTTCGCTGAGGTATCATTGGCTATGTCCTCACTACAGATAGAAGTTCTTGGGGAGAAACATTAAGCTGGAGTCTCCACTTTCGCAGGAATTTTCCTTCAGATGGTAAAAGCGGATCTAACCGCACATAAGTTTCAGTTAAATGTGAAGAAAGGATTTCCCAGTCTTCCGAAGTGCCGATTTTATAAAGTTCGAGTAAAAACCCAAGTCTACGAATAACAGCACCTACACCAATCTTTATGGCATAACTGATAAGTCGGTTCACCTTTACCTCCTGGTGACGCATCCAAAATCCTTTGGCTACTTCGGTCAGGCCACCGCAATATTCTGGCTGCTTAAGACCATCGATAATTGTTCGTTCCAGATCACTAACTTTTACTTTATCTTGTTTTGTTACCCAATGGTCACTTATACCAAAGAAATATTTTTTCTGATTATGGATAAATCTAAATTCAACACCCAGTGCAGTAATAGGCCTGCGTGGCTTCAAGGTCGTTACATAAACAACTAATTGAGGCTGAGTAACTCCTCCATGAATTTCCATAGCTGTAGCATGGGAAAGAAAGTAGTCTTTCCCACCCATAATCTCACCAGCCACCACTAATGGGTTCCCTATATACTCAGCTTCTTTCCCCAGCTCGAAGGGGACTAAAATAAAAAGTCCTGGCTTTAAACGTGCAACCACTCCTCTGTTCGCAAGCTTCCGGACAAAATTACTCGAGGATACCTCATTTAAGCGAAGAATTTTCTGTACTTCCTTCAGACGAAATATAGGTTTATTTTGCTCATAAAGTGTAGTCACTAAATGAGCAGCTTGAGTTCCAAGGGTTTTTAGTTTATTATTTTTATAACGCATTTTGTGGCCTCCTAAGCCACATTTTACATTAATAATATAATATTATCAAGATTTTATTATATTTATATTGCAAAATATGTCCTCACAGGACACATTTTGCATTCATAATATAATTATAAATCGAGACACATCCTATTTTTTCTATGGTTTAGCTTTCCATTTAACGAGGTCTTCCTTTAGGAGTCTATCTATAAGAATACCTAAAGCCGCAACCATCTGGTTAAGAAACTCCTCAGACCCCATAGGTTTTCAGCTAAAAGTTACCAAATTATTGACCTGGCACACCTTCCCTATTTATTTATCCCGGTTAGCTGCTCACTTAATTGCCATAATTCCTTTTGTAATTTGATATCAGAACATTTTTTCGATGCCGCCTTCATTCTTTTCCTGGCAAAATACTTGCCGGTTATTCCCTTTACTTCGTTGGAACTAGCCAAATATATACTGGTTTGCGCACCTTCTTCTGCGGAAATCAAAAAGAGTTTTATGATGCCGTTTATTATTGATTGATACCATTTCCTTTCTGTTCCCCAGAGGTCCCACATGTTGGTATCCACATGGCCGGGATGTAATGAATTAACCGTGATATCTTTTTCTTTGAGGCGCTCTGCGAATTCCTGGGTGAAAAATACCGTGGCCAGCCTTGATGCACCGTAGGCTTTAAACCCGCTGTATTTTCTCTTTATAAAATGAAGATCAATCAAATCAAGGCCAGCGGAAAAATGGGCATTAGAACTTAGGTTGATAATACGGGCTTCCGGTGTTTTTTCCAATATCGGCAGCAGTTCATGGGTCAAGAGAAAATGCCCTAAATGATTCACGCCCATGGTCAGCTCAAAACCCTCTTCGGTCTCTTCTCTTTTCATACAAAATACACCGGCATTATTGATGAGAACATTCAGTTTCTGATATCTTGTTTTAAATTCTTGGGTAAAATTTCTTACCGACTTCAGTGAGGCAAGGTCCAATTTCATCACTTCTATATTCGGATTCTTGCTTTCTCTTTGAATAATTTCACATACAGGCTCTGCTTTTTCGAGATGACGGCAGGCCATAATTATGGTGGCGCCTTTTTTGGCCAAAGCCCTGGTTGTTTCCTTACCAATACCGCTATTTGCTCCGGTTATTAAAACTATCTTACCTTTCATCATGGTCTCCAAATATCATTCAGATTCAACTGGTTTTTAAAAAACAACAACAAGGGATAAAATCTTTATTCTTAACAAATAGTTTGATTCACTGTCAAGAATAAAGATTTGACCTCCTTCTATTTGCTTATTTTAAAAAATCTGCAAAAATCCCTAAGTATTAAAAAATGTTTTTATATAATTAAATAAGGACCATAAGACATAACTAATGGAACCTAAATAAAATATATTTTTAATAAAAAAATTGAAAAAATCCCTTTTATCCACAAAATCACGTCTTAAAGTTTCTCTTAATCTATCTCTCTCAAGCTCGAACATTGCTTTGGCCATAGATTGTTGGGATAATCTACGAATTTCTAATTCTCTTAATTCTCTTGATGACCATTTTTTTTCATATGGTTTACTTGTAGGTTGGCTTAGATACTGAAAAACAATTGTAATAATCCGATCTCCTACTCTAAGATGTAGTTTTGTTTTCTGTAAATTTATAATCCTGGCTGTTAATGGTCCTTCGAAGCCAGGGTCAACATGCCCAGGATTAAGAATCAAAACGCCTTGTAATGAAAGAAAATTTGGTGGAAAAACTGTGGCGCATATGTCCAATGGTAAATGAACTTCTTCTATGGTAATAATTGTTGCAATTCCTCCGGATTCAAGAAAGATTTCATCTCCCTCTTTATTTTTATAATCTTCCCCGCTAATAATAGCTCCGATTCTCATATCATAACTAGAAGGTTGAAAGCAATCATTAAAATATGGACTATCTTTATTTGGTGTACCTTTAATTATTTCACTCTTAATGATTTCTTGATAAGGTAGCACCGCTCTAACATAATCCTCATTTTTCATTTTTTATGCCCTCCTTTATTTTTTACTTAAACGTTGGTTATTTCTAATATTTTCAAAATATTTACGATAACACAGTTTTATACATTTTAAACTTTAATGTTATATATTTTTAATATCCAATAATTAAAGTATCACTTTAATGCGTAAATTAGGTTTCCTTTTTCTAATTTATTGTCACTGAAGGAGTATCGATTTGTATTTTTAAATGTAAAAATTATCTTTTGTAAAATACAAAGGACAGAATAAGGAAAAATTATGTTTCTCTCATGCTCTGTCTTTTTACCTGAAAGATTCTTCCTAATAAATTGAGAAATAGTTCTTTAAAGTAAACTCAGTAAGGATTCATCTTGTGACTAGAAATTGCCCCGTCGGTGCTTTTTGTATAAAGCTTTCCAGAGTTCTGTCTGGTAACAGTCCTTTTACCTGAAAGTTCAGATACATTTAGTATCTTGCCTCTTCGGCTCCTTTTCTTCTTTTAAATAAAAGAAAAGGTCTCTCCTGTTGACTTCATACAGTTTACAATATTAAATTTAATAGATTTATAGAATGTAAAATATTTATTTAGGTGAAATATTTCAGGCTACATATTGCAAATAGGACATAAGGTTTTAAAGGTCCTTCTTTTTTTATGCCCTTTTGGGTTTTCACAAATTCACATTTTTATCAATTACCAAAATCGATTTTATATTAAAATAATATTTTTTTATATTTTGTGAACTTGTGAACTCTGATACCGTTTCTTATTTCAAAATCTTTCCACTTATATATTTTTAAATAACTCATTTTCGTCCTGGCAAATAATATTGCATCTTAATTCTACCAATAACAGAATTTAAATCCTCTTTAATATCACACTCCCAAAACACCATTACTTCCCATCCATTACTTACTAATAAATCGATTTTATCTTTATCTCTTTTTTTGTTATTATTAAACTTCTTCTGCCAAAATACTGTATTTGATTTAGGTAAAGGTAATTTACACTTAGGGCACCTATGCCAAAAACAACCATGTATAAAAATTGCTATTTTTTTAGTGGTAAAGCAAATATCCGGACTTCCGGGAACTTTCTTATAATGGATCCTGTAGCCCCCTAATCCTTCTTGAATTAATTTTCTTCTTAACATCAACTCAGGTTTCGTATCTTTAGCCTTATTGGCACTCATTACCTTCGAAGTGTTCTCGCTTGTGGGTATTGGGGAACGGTCGTCTCTAATATATCTGTTTTCTTTATTTATCTTCATTGTCTTCAGCATTTTGAATTTTATTTACTTTTAGTTGAAAATAATAATTTTCCACTCTTTGATCCCACTCTTCTTCATTTAATAAAATATTGATGTACGGATTTTGTATAACAATGGGTTCATAATCTTTTTTTTTCATTCCATCTCTATCGACAAGATATAAGTAATATTGATCTTCTTTTATTTTTGATATATCGATTTCGTTCTTCGACCAATAAAAACTTTCATTATCGGAAAATGACTTAACTTCAATAAATCTGTTTATTATTATCGAATGGATATCTTGATACGATTGTATATCATATCCCGCATTAACATTATCTGTTGAAATAATTCTTATATTATCTATATTAATATGCCCTTTTAATCTGTTTTTTTCATAACCTAAAATAAATTCTTCCATATCCTTTCCTATTTGTCCCTGTATGTCTTGTTGCTTTTTCAGCTTTTCCAAAGTCATTTTTCTGTGACTACTAGACTCTATTAGAGGAATAATAATACCTAAAAATAGTTTTTTATAATCCTTATTAACTATGAATTGGTTTTTAACTAACTTATCTGGGATAAAAAAATTGAGATTAATTAAGATATTCCTAAATTGTGAAAACTTAAAATCGATCAAGTCATTATTAATTACTATTAATTCTTCTTTATCATCATAGCTAACATTAAATTGATTTAAAAAAGCACTTAAGACGTTATCTTTTAGAAGTTGGCCAAATAATAGTAGAAAAAATTGATTTGAAATATGACCGTCCTTTACAAATTCAATACTTCTATTCAACGAAGCAAAATTATTATTTATCTGAATGATCCTCAACCATTCTAATAATAACATTATCCCTTTAAAAGAATGCACAAAATCATAATGATTGGAAAGACAAGCTATTTTCAATCCGTCTATTGTAAAACTATCTTTTTTTAAGAGATCTAAGATATATTGAATTTGTGTTGCATTGCCTAAATTCGTAATCTCAAGAATTGTATCGATCATGGTAAGCCTTTATTATAGCTTGAATATCATTGTAGTCCTCGCTCGTATCATCCATATCCATACTTAACAATGGAATTTCTTCGCTTTCTATCAACTCAAGCATCTTCTTTTCTTTTTCTAATACTCTTTTGTGTACAACTTCATCTACAGAATTCTTTGATAAAAAATAATAGTAATTAATCTTATCAGCTGGTCCTAGTCCAACCCTATGGATACGATCTTTGGCTTGCATATACATCGCAGCATTAAAATTCTTTTCTAGATATATTGCATTATGACAAGCTTCATGTAATGAGATCGATTCCCCTACAGCAAAAGGATTAGCAATAATCACTTTATATGGACAATCCATTCTATGAAAATCTCTAATTATTTTTTCTCTTGTGATAATATTATCATCTGTATCATCTTCTTCATTTGGTACTGCTCCATACAATAGCTCACTTGGTATTTCTTGTGAATACAAATAATCTCGTAAATCATGTATATTACTAATATGTATTGCCCAAACAATCACTTTGCCATCAGGTCCTTCTTTACTGATAATTTTCTTTATTAACTGTGATATCTCTATATATTTAGTTGGAATTTCTTCTTTATAATATCCCTTGATCATCTGCATTATTTCTCTATCGTTAATTCCTAAGCTACCACTAATACCTATTCCACTTAGATAATCATCTAATGGTTTGTTTAATAGGTTTGGATTAGTTGCACATTGTATCAATCTAATAAGTTTTGCGGCTTTCAATTTCTCTGAAAAATTCCCGATATTTGCCTCTTTCTCAAAATAATCTATGTACTTTTTTTCAATATAATCATATATGATTTGTTGAGTCTTACCCATTTCTACAAGTATGGGGGGATGATATATAGGCTCAGGTAAATTTAAATCTGATTTTTTAATTCGGATAAAAAATGGTGAAATATCAGCTATTAGTTCTTTTACTTTCTCCTTTGCACTAGCAGTTCTATCTATAGATAGATCAACCAAATAGCTTACTGGAAATCTTATTATTCTTTTTTGAGGCCATATAAATCTATATAAGTTGAATAGGTCCTGATAACCATTTGGGGCAGGTGTTCCTGTTAAGATTACCCTTGATCTAGCATATTGTGCAATAGACATTGCTGTTTCTGCCCATAGTCCACCTTCAACATTTTTAATTTTATGTGCCTCATCCAAAACAATCATCACTTTCTCTCTTTTTAAAAAAGCGATTACATCCTCTTGACTTGCAGCTAGGCTTTGATATGAGATAAGTGTAACTTCTGTACGTTCACTAGAATAAAAATGAAGCATTCTATCTTGTGCATTTACTCCAACCATTCTTCTTATTATTGTAGAATGACCAAAACACTTTTTGTATTCAATTTCCCATGGAGCAAATGAAGCTATAGGGCCAACAACCAATAATCTATCTACAAATTTATTATGATTAGTGGGTAGACTATTGAGATACGTATAAGCCCCATATACAATAGAGGTTTTCCCCGATCCAGGAACTGAGAAATTACATGCATTTTGAGCAAAAGCAAGGTGATAAGCTGATAACAGCTGTAAATTGTAAAATTCACGAATCAGTTTACCTTTAAGAACTTTTACGAAATCTCTAAAATCATTTCCCTCATGTTGATTATTTCTAATGTTTTTTGCTTTTTTTGAAAAATCTTCGAAGTTTTGTCTTTCTCTATCATAGTCAGCTAATCTTACTTCCGCTTGCTTTGTTTTTACCCCAGTTATATTGAATTTACTTAATAATTTTTGTATTAATGCATATTGTTGATCTACAGTATTCTCTTTTGTAATTAATGGTATGGATATTTCACCAACGGTTTCAAAGTTAGCACCAATACTAGCAAAATTAGATCTTGCCCTTCTTTCCTTTACAATTGCATCTTCTATATCACCTGTAATGATATAAGTATCATTATGAACATCTATAGTAATTTTCTTCATTCGTACTTATCTCTTTTTTTAATAATATCTATAAAGCGTTCCACTGTCTTTCGAATATCATGACACTGTTTTATAATATCTTCTGTATAAAAAGATTCAATATTAGTATCAACTGCATTTAAAGTTTTTTGAGCTCTAGCTAAAAGTACTCCTGGGGAATTCGATTCATTATAATCATCTAAGGATCGTTGGGTTAGTCCAATATTTTTTTTCATTGGATTTTCTACTTTTTTTGACCAATCACGATCTCGAGCAAGAATTATTTTGTCAACATCTCCACCTTTACGTTCTTCTCTACATTCTTCTAACGTACGTTCATCTTCATTGATGGGTTTAATTTCATTAAAATATCTAGTCGAAAATTCATCCCAAATATGTTTATGATTAAAAAATCCCTGTCCTTTACTTGGATTGCCAATATTCCTTATATCATGTGCGGTTCTAATGCCCGCTCTTATATAGTCAAAATATATTAGTTTTAAATCATCTCTATCGTCCACTTCAGGAACCCAATCCTTTTTACCTCCGCCAGCTTTATGTGCTTCTAAATACCCTCTCAAATCAACAAAAGGACCTTCTACTGTTTCTTCACTTAATACTGTGTACATTCCTTCATAACCATAGGTTTTTAAATATTCTTCCATTAGTTCCAAAATATCCAGGTATTCTTTGATTTTGGACCCCTTCTCTCCCATCATTTTTCCTATATCATCATTTGTAAATTCTTCATTAGATAAATCTTGACATTTTAAATATTTTTCTATTGCATTATAATCTACCTTTTCATCAATTCCCATTTGATAAATAGTTTCTAATTTTCTTATTTCTTTAGGATTACTGTCCAGAGTATCATCCAAAATTACTGCTTTAAAATATGTTGGAGTTGTCCTATTTTTTTCTGCTATTTTCTTTAATATCATACATCTACGATTACCATCGATAATCACACCATCCTTTGTGACGATACCATACTCTAATTGACCCTTTTCTTCAATATCTTTTAATGTATATTTGTTCCTATTTTCTTTTGAATTCCATAGAAAATCAACAATAATTTTGTCACCTTCTGGCGTAGAAGAATCAATAGGACCATATTGTTTCTCACGTGTCTTTACAAATGTTCCAATTCTTCCGTTATATTTATTAAAAACCAAATACTCCACTGGAATCTCATAAACTGGTAATTTTTCTGTTCTATTTTTATATGTCATTTCCTTATAAGCATAAGAATTGTTTTTTTTTAATTCATTTAATTTTTCTTCTCTTAATTTTGCATCCATTACAAATCCTCCTTATTTAATAATTTTTCTTAAGATCACATAACCTAGAAGTATTGCTTTCGGTAACTTAAAAGGCTCCATATCTATTGTCATGTTCTTTTCGAATTCTTCTTTGGTCAGTATCTTTTCAATGAACATTTTCGTTTTATCTAATAACTCATATGGCCCTACTTCTTTATTATTCATGATCTCTTTAGAAGTCTTACAATATATTCTCTGAAAATCATTTGGTTTTTTAATCTGTTTTTTAATTTTATTTGTAAAAGTATATATTCGATCTTTAATATTATTTTGGAATATACTGCTATCAATTACAGGAGTAAATATCTTTGCATTTTTACCCTGGCTCTTATGAATTTCTACACACCACTTAAAATTTAAATTATCAAAATCAGAATGATAATTAGTCAACTCTACCCTATATGTATTTATTATTAAATATGGAATATGATATTTAAATTTTGCATTACTTTTTTTTGGTTTCTCTTTTTTTATATCGAATTTTTTGAAATTCAAATTATAAAAACCATCTTCATTAAAATTAATAGATTTATATATCATTCCAGTTTTTATTCCATATTTTTTATTAATTGCTTCTGCCAAAGCATATGCCATTTTAGGAGGTACCGAATTCCCTACAAGTTTATATTTAATTCCTTGACTTTTTCCATAAAATCTATAATTTATGGGATAGCTCATCAGTGATGCAATTTCTCTAATAGTTGGGATCCGATATCTATTCTCTTTATAATGATATACCATCGATTCTCTTGATGAACATGATATTGTCGCCATAATAGTCCTTGAAGGTTTATTCAAATCTTCAGGGCAAGACATTTTACCCATATATCCTTTATCTTGTTTAGCTCGTTCTGCTTTCTTCCATTCAAACTCTGCTAATTCCATAATGTATGAATAATCAGTAATATCATTTCGGTTCATTACAAAATCATAATTTGGATCTTTTATTTTGATATTTATATTATTATCAGGCTCAGTTAAAGCCGATAGGATATCATTAACTGTTCTCACATTTTTTTCAAACTTTATTGTTTCAATCGGCTCAGGGAAATCGCCACATAAATATCTTTTTCTATTTGATGCAACTCCAAAGTATTTTGCGTTGTATACTCTTGATGAATCATATTTAACCTTTAGAATAGCTGATTTATTTATACCAAGCTCTTCCAAATTATATTCTGACTGAATGTACCCTTCAACATTAGGAACATTTTCCAATATCCAATGTTTTAATATAGATTCTCTCATAAATTTTTTTCGAGCTACAATTCTAAGGTAAGCTTTAATTAATTCAATTCCCAAAGATTTATCACCATTCCCTGATTTATTAGAACTTGAAAAATCGGTGCAAGGTGGTGATCCAAGTATTATCTCTGTATCAGGTATTATATTATGAAATTCATCATCAGGAAGTTTTGATATTCTAATAACATCATCCAAAACTGTTTTTGAATTTGGATGATTTGCTTGATGTGTGATAACGGCAGGTTCCCATTTATCAACCGCAAATACTATTTCATATCCGGCTAATCTAAATCCTTCTGAAAAGCCGCCACAACCACAATAAATATCTGCTACCTTATACAATTATTAACCCTCCTAATATATACTTCATTTTCTTCCAACTAGATAATTAAACGTTATCTTAAACGCTTCAGCAATTTTAATAAGGGTACCCATATATGTGTCTTGTGTCGTGTGAAAAGTGACGACTCTTTGTTACACATTAAGAATTTATATTTACCTTATTAAATCGCCCCCCAGGGAGCATAAAAATCTAATCTTTTAAAATTTTTCTATATCCTAATATTAATTCGACAAAAAATTAGGAAAATCCTTCTTTTTTGCGAAATTGTTTTAATTATTTAGTTGACAATAATTATTATTCCCTCTTCTTCCCATTCCTTCCATTCGAGGTTGGTTATCTCGGGTAGTTGGGTGAGGTCTTGCAGTTTTTTGAATCCTTTTAGTTCTTCTCTTAAGGCAATTATCTTTTGGGCGAGAGGTTCGCTTATTTGTAACACTTTTACAAGTTCATCCTGGGATGCGCTGTTGATATTTATGGTTTTGCTTTCCAAATCTGATGAATTCACGAGTGTGAGTGTAAAATTAACATTTGCTTTTTGAAATAACTGCCGGGTTCTCTGCGAACTGTATTTCTCGAACCAGAGTTTTTCGAATTGATTTTGGTATCGGGCAATTATTTCCAGGTCGTCTATCACCATCAGATTTTCGTCATTCCGGTTATTGGCAGAAGCGGTCCAATTGTAAGAACCAGTAAGCAGTAGGCGGTTATCAATAATAGCAAATTTGTGGTGCATAATATAATTGTTAGTGCTGATCCTTACTTTGAGTCCTTCCTGTACCAGAAGACGGGAGATGCTGTAGGTAGATCCAATCTGGGATCTGTCCAGATAGACTCTCACTTTTACTCCTCTTTCCTGGGCATCTATAAGAGAGGCGGCTATTTCTTTATCGGTGAAGGTGTACATTGCTATATTGATGAAGGCCTGAGCCTGGTTGATGTTTTCAATGATGGCTTTTTGAGGATGGTCCGAGAGGGAGAAGTAGACTTCGGTTTTGGCCAGGGTTGAAATAGATATAGTTATGGAAAGAACAATGATTAAAAAAGCAAGGATACTAAATTTAGTATTTCTTTTTAAATAGTGCATTTTTTAAGGTGCTCTTTTTATTTAATAGTTGTAAGTTAAGATTCAAGGGGGGACAGACTTTACTTTTTGCCTGGCCTTAAATGCGGGACGACAAAAGAAGTCTGTCCCCCATTTTACCTATATATAAAAAATGAAAAATAATCGGGTGTGAGTTTCATATTTAATATTATTTTATATATTCGACAAAGGGTTGGGTAAATCCTGCTTTTTTAGAAGAAAAGTTTTCAATTATAATTTTTAGATAGAGTATTTAGTTAATCCGGGCCAGGTGTCAAGGGAACCTGTCACTATTTACTCCACTAAAACCCTTATAAAATAAGGCTTTCCGCCCACATCTAAAATAAGCCATTTTAAGCTCTTTTAAGCGCTTATTTTAAAAAATATGACCAATCACCTTAAGCACCCTCAAGAAACGCTGCTACGACGATATTTCGTCTAAACCCTTATTTTACAAGGCTTTCAAGCTCCTAAAAATAGTGTTTTTAGCCTTTTTTGCTTCATTTTCTCCCTATTTTAAAAGAACTAAAACCATCCCCTATAACAAAAAAACAC
>Ga0315288_10009755_pt1 | contig 12083 bp, 13 predicted proteins | sample YL17G11_20_MG_FD_203454 | JGI IMG/M metagenome (GOLD analysis project Ga0315288, IMG submission 203454) | Sediment microbial communities from Yellowstone Lake, YNP, Wyoming, USA - YL17G11_20 | ecosystem: Environmental > Aquatic > Freshwater > Lake > Sediment | place: USA: Wyoming | collected...
AAACATGTGCCGAAACATTCCAAAACTTTTGATGGCACCAGCTGAAGCAATAGCAGCAGCGAAGAAGAAAACGACCTATGGTGATGCACTCGGAACTCTGATTGTCGATGGCATCATCATCGCAGTCACGGTTGCGATTTTCGTAACGCAACTTGGCGGCATGGCTGGACTCGGGACAATGTTCAGCCAGGGATTGGGCATGGCAACAGTCGGCGCATTTGTGCTGACATTCGTTGGCGGTCTGTTCTTTGCACTGCTCACAAAGCTTGTCGTGAACACACTCGGCGGAAAAGGCGATTACCTGCACGGCTTGACTGTAGTGGCCTACAGCTTGGCAGCACCTGCAGTCGGTCTACTTGTCACAGCGATTTTCTTCACTGTGCAATGGATCGGACCGCTTGTCGGCTTCCTTGCTATAGCAGTCGCGCTTGCGCTTGGTTTCGCAACGCTCTACCGCTCTATCAAAGAGCTGTTCGCAACAGATATGATAACCGCTCTGGTTGCAGTTGGCATCCTGACGCTGGTTATAACCATAGCCTTTGCGTTTGTGGCGCCGATGCTCGGGCTGACAGGCATAAAGCTTGCCTAAGCTGGGAGAAATTTTTCTTTTTATTTCTAAAATTATTCATTCTTAAATAATGTAGAGATAGATAGGTCGAACAAATGCCTCCTGCTCCGGCATTTGCTTTGGGTAACTAGTAATGAGAGGAGCAGTATCAAAACACATGCCTCTGTAGCTCAGCTGGTACGGCACTTTCGCACTCGAAAGCGCTTGAGCGGCAAAGAGCGGTTGCCTCGTAAGCAACAGGTCGCCGGTTCAATCCCGGCCAGAGGCTTTGATAACTTTTTAAGTGTTGTGACGAATGCTGATGTGATAAACATGCGCGAAGTTTGGCTCGTAGAGACGGACAAACGCCCGACGGCGGAAGAAATCCTGAAGAAGGACGACTTGGTCAGCAGACAGAGCATTTTCTTGCGGTCGGCTGGCGCGCTTGGAATCGAAGAGGACGGATTTTTCATCATAATCGACGGCTCTGACGCTGCGTTAAAGAAGGCTGATGAGCTTCTGAAAGACCTTGCGAAAAAATACGACGAAAAGGAAATCGTACTTCACAAGTTTGACGAAACGGAGGCCGCGACAAGCGAGGCATTCGGGTTTATTATCGGCGGTTAGACGTCTTACCATTTGTATATGTTCTTTCGATGGCCAACTTCGAGAATACGCATCACTTCTTTTATCGAGTCTATATCCAGCAGCACTCTCAAATCTCCGACTCTTATGCGCCATACGTCCTTCCCGGCAAGTTTCTTGGCATATACATAAGGATTGGACTTCACGAACTCGATTTTTCTTATAATTCTAATTATATCTGCTCGCTCAAGCCTGTTTAGGCTGTCTTTCGATTGCTCGGTCCATACTATTTCGAAAGGCATAGAAACCAATCTAGATCTTTAGTTCCATTATTAGCTCTTTAGTTGTGTACACTCTGCCTTTCTTTACGTCCTCGCGTGCTTTAGCAATCGCAGATTTCGTTTTCTCGGAGAATTCTAACCTGTCTTCTTCTGCTTCTTCTATGAGCTTTCTGATTATTTCATCGTACGTTTGGCGCTCGCTACCTTTGAGCTTCTCAAGTCTTTCTTTTGTTTCAATTTCAACTTGTATTGTCGTGGGCATATCTATAACCACCTATAGCAATCTATAATACGCTATAGTATTTAAAGGTTTTATCAAGTTTTCCATCGACTGTTTCATTATGCGAGGCAAAGCTTTGCTTTGCCTGCATCGCAAAACCAGAGGTTTATGCTTATGCCTTGGCGATGGTCGAATCCTGATGCAAGACCGATATCGGAATACTTGTACGACTATCACCTCACGCGAAAGAAACAGCGCTTTCTGTTTTATTGCCGCGACTGCATACGCAATTTCGACACGACTGAGCGTGTCGAAAAGTGCCCGAAATGCAACCATACGAGCTTGATCGAGCTTCCGAAAGAAACGAAACTGGAACGCAGGCGCGGCGCAAAAAAATACGGCCGTGAAGATTTCGTGCGCGACCTTCTCAAAGCGCAGAAAGAGCTCGTCGTTATGCTTACACAATTTCAGCATGCGCTATGGCGCGCTAAGATTGCGATGTATTATTTCTTGATGCCTGTGCGAGCAGAAGAATTGAAATGAGTGCTAGGCGAAGCTAAGCTTCGCCTGCACAGCAGAACTTAAAGAGTTCTGCTAGTGCACCCGCCGGGATTTGAACCCGGGCCATGAGCTTGGGAAGCTCAGGTCCTACCAGGCTAGACTACGGGTGCGATCAATTCAGCATTCTTATAAGCTTTATTAGAAATGATTTTAAAACGGGCTCGTGGTCTAGTGGCTACTTGCAACAAGCGAAGCTTGCTGAAGTCTTGGCATGCTTGTTGCATGCCACAGATGACGTCTGCTTAGAAATCTTCGCAGAGGACGTGCAGAAGATCGGCGGTTCGAATCCGCCCGAGCCCATTTGAGTTTTCTGCAAGAGCGAAAACTTTATCTAGAAGCGCCTCCTTATTTATACAAATGAACGAATTGTGGCGTCGTGGTCTCAATTTTTCTCGAACTAAGTACAAAATAGTAAGCGGCAATACATTCGCACCTCACGTCAGAGCTGATTTTAAAGCTTCGGTACCGCGAGCTATTATCGAAAGTTTTGGGCACGGTAAACCTGAGGTTGCACTCGTTGAAATCTCGAGCCAAGACAAAAAAATTCTAAGAATTAAGAACCTTCATAAAAATGGGTACAGTCGTATCATCTCATTCAAAGGCGAAAAAGAATTAAAGAATCCTTTGGTCAGATTGCTTGATGTCAAAAGTAAAGAGGATGCACGCTCTAGGAATGACGCTACCTCCTTTATTCCTGAGTGTACCTCTACTCCTCGCCCGACGCCGATTTACGTTTTTAATACGGCCTCTGGAATTTTGGTAGGTGGCCATTATAAAAAGGAGGTTTTAATCAAAAATCCACCCTACGATGCTACAAACTTGGCTGCTCTGGGACTTTACTTGGCCGAAGGCGGCAAGACCGTTGCATCATTTACAAACACATGGCCGCAAGCCATCAATGAGGTATTGTCTTATTTAGAAAGCTTTTTCGATTTGGATCGCGAAGACATCTTTGCAACGATATGCTGTAATACGCGTGCCAACAAGAAGGCTCTTGAAGAGTTCTGGGCAGCTGAAACCGGAATTTGCAACTTTTCAAAGAGCCTGCATATCAACAAAAACGTCAAGAGCCATCACGGGATTCTTGAATTACATTTCTGCAGTCAGGTTTTGAAGGAAATTATTTTGGGCATCATAAGGAACATGTCGGATGAGAATCTTGCATCGTTACCGTTTCTGAGAGGATTCCTATCGGGAGATGGTAGCCCAACTCTTCAGACCAAGTATTCTATCACACACCATATTGTTTTTAACCGAGCTGAGAGATCGTTTAATGAGAAGTTGGCGAAGAGCGCCTTTGCGAGCTATAATGCGAAGATAGTTTCGGGCTCTCGAATTGTATTGTATACCTCTTGGAATATGAACAAAGGGCTTCTCTTGAATGATGCCTATCGTTTCAACCCTCCAAACAGGCTCAAATTTGCCAAACATTTTCTTTCACTTCCTAAAACAAGTGTTGTTCGGGACAGAGAAGTGAGCAATTACAAACGAAAATTCTTTCCAAAAATTGTGAACGAATTCTTATCGTTTCAAAAGCTATTATTGGATTCCGAGCTTGTGTCTGAGAATGAGTTCAGAAGGGTTTCAGATGAAATACTACACTGATCTTCACATTCATTCGCGTTTCAGCAGGGCTACGTCGAACACCTTAGACGTGCACGAGCTCGCAAGAATGGCGAAAATTAAGGGGCTAGGAATAATCGGGACCGGAGATTTCAGCCACCCGAAATGGCTGGCAGAACTGAAGCGTGATCTTAAGAAAGATGGTGAAACCTATGAACGCGATGGCGTATTTTTCATACCGACAAGTGAAATTTCTCTGATTTACACAAAAGGCGGTAAGCACCGTAGAGTGCATCACCTCATTCTTGCCCAGGATTTCGAGATTGTCGACCAGATAAATGAATTTCTAAGCCGTCACGGTCGTCTTGACTATGATGGCCGCCCAATATTTGGTATGACTTCGGAAGATCTGATGGAAGGACTGCTTTCGATATCGGACGACATCTCCGTTATACCTGCTCACGCGTGGACCCCGTATTTTGCAATATTTGGCAGCAAATCAGGTTTCGATTCCGTGGAAGAGTGTTTCGGGAATTTTTCAAAACATATTTTTGCCCTGGAGAGCGGTCTCAGTTCGGATCCTGCAATGAACTGGAGAGTTTCCAGTTTGGACAGGTTCTCCATTGTATCGTTTTCCGATGCCCATTCCGCCTCAAAACTGGGACGCGAATGTTGCGTATTCGACATCAAGAGACCGAGCTACAAGGAAATAATTTCTACAATTAAAGAGCGCGACCCAAAACGTTTTCTAACGACCATTGAATTCCATCCGGAAGAAGGCAAGTACCACTGGGATGGCCATCGCGATTGTGGCGTTGTGCAATCCCCGAAAGAAACTATGGCAAAGGGTGATAAATGCAAGGTTTGCGGAAAACCTATAACAATCGGTGTCGCCAACCGCGTCGAGCAACTCGCTGATCGGCCAGAAGGCTTCACGCCCAAAGATGCGGTTCCGTTCAAATCGCTAGTGCCATTAGCGGAACTAATCGGTCTTGCAAAAAACGCAGGCGTCGCAACTGCAAAAGTCCAGGACGTTTACAACACGCTGATTGCACGCTTCGGGAACGAGTTTGCAATCCTTCTAGATGCGCCAGAAAATGAACTGCTTGCCGTGACAAACGAAAAGCTTGCAAATCTTATTCTGCGAAATCGCGCCGGGAAAATAAAAATCAAGCCTGGTTACGACGGTGTTTACGGAACACCGATGCTGAACGAAAGCAGCGCGCAAACGCTTGGAGAATTCGTGAAATAATTACCCGACCGGTACTCTCACTATGGGCGCTGTTACTGTCAATGCAACGGGCTCATCGACAAAGTAACGATATTTCAGATGCGCATTGATCAGCAGCGTGTCATCCGGACGCTGAGCCCATGTTGCCGGATTGTTCGGGTCGTTGATTATTCCGATTGTGCATGATTTTGTCACGGATTCGCCGCGGCGCAACTTGATCGGGTCCATCAGGAATCCCATGACTTCCCATGATACAGCGTTCGGAAACAGCACGTAAGACGGCCACGATAGCGCAGGCGCAGTCGGTGTCTGCGATATGCCGATGAAGACTTCGCCTATCTTGCCTGCCATGCCCCACGCGTCGCCCCACGGCGTGTCTTGATACCATGCGGAGAACGTATCCTGATACTGGACTTGCAGGCTTGTGAAGAACTGGTTCAGGCCTGCCGGGATGTTCGAATATAGCATCTCAGGCGCAAGGCCCAAGCAGCGCCTGAAGAATATACCAGGTCCTTGCACCCATATCGTGCCTAATAGCAAACCGTCTGTTTCTCGCCCGGTCACAGGATCGAGCGTGATCGGCAAGTTATCACCGACGTTCTTGAAAGTAAACTGATACGTATATTCGTCGTAGATGCCGGGACCGGCGATGAATTTGTCGGGCCCTATCAAACTTATTGTAATCGGAACGTTTTGCGAAACCTGGACAGGAATCGAGGCAGTCGCCGGTGGCGCTAATTTGCCTTGCGAATATAATGAATTGTATCTGTCTCGCGAGTAACCTTCGACCTGTGCTAAAGCAGACGTCTCGTAATCATATTTGACGCGGATTTTCAGGTCGAAATTTGCTTTCTGGCCTTCCGGAAGCAGAGGCGCTGGCAGGCGGAATTGAATCGTCTTCAATTGACCGGGCAATCCGAAGCGCGGATCCGGCGGGTCCAGCGTTGTACCGGGCGCGCCATCGACATCGTCTTTGAGCTCGTAGAAATTAGCTAGCACTATGTTGCCTTGCAAATACTGTTGTGATATCGCAGACGTTATCCACGATGCGCCTATGAGTTCGGCCACAACGTGGCGAGCTTTTGCAGAGCCTAAATTTTCTATGTCTGCAGTAATCGTCATCATCTCGCCAGACTGTAACTGGTCTGCAGGCGGATCGATGTAGAGGTTCGTTATAACGAGCCCGTTTCCTCCGGCTGCAGCCGTAGGCGATTGACCGATGCAGCCTGCTGTGAGCGCAATGGCTACCAGAAGTATCACTAGAAGAATACGATAGGATTGCATAGATGATAATTAGTGAGAGGGATAATTAAAGATTTATTGAAATTGCTCGCACGCTGTGCTTGCTTATCCAATCGAAGAAATCGCGACCTGCGCAGGCTTCTGGATGTAGTAGTCGTAACCCAAGTTGAAATCCAAGCGTATCTGCTCGTCTGTTACGGCAAAGGCTGCCGCGCTGAGCTTCAGTACACAAGATATCGTAACCGCGCCTTGTGCCGTGCGCAATCGGGCAAGATCAGCGCCGATTCCGCTTGTGCTTATAGTGACATCAGCTGTATTGGTCTGGCCAAGGCATTCGCTGAATACAGGATTACCAGGACCGCGGACTGAGATTTTTCCAAGTACCGCACCAGCAACACCGCCTGTGAAGGGGAAGCCGCTGCCGACATTAACGAGTTTGAACTGTACAGGCTTGTACTGGTATGCGTCTGCTGTGTCGCTATCGTCGACGCGTATATAATAGCTTGCTTGAGTATCAGGGACAAGTATCTTGACAGGTGCGTTTGTGTTCGTTATTGCCGGACCGGCAGGCGTCCTGCCTTTGGCAAGATATTCTGTCCGCAGGAACGTTTCACCGATTGTCTTTATCACGAGCGCGCCTGTGGTGTTATAACGATAAAGCACCTCTACGGTCACATCAGCCGTATACTGAAGACCGGGAGCAATCGCGGGAGTTTTGTAGGTCCAGGTTGTGACCTTGAAGTCGCCCGGTTCGTTAAACGTCGGGTTTGGCGGCGTAAGATCGCCGAGGTCTTTGCTGCTGTCGGTAACGAGCGGGTTGCCGCTAGTAAGCTGGCGCCACTGGCCTTCTACGCCCAGCAAGTGTGCGACAACATCGGTTGCAATAATTCCGCCGACGTTTTCCACTTCAAGCGTAAACGTGACAGAATCGCCTAAGTCGACGGATAAAGGCTCTGCCACGAAAGAACTGATCTGCAGGCCGTCATTTGCGACGACCTTAACTTCTCTGGTCGCGGGCGCCTGGCCGACGCAGCCTGCGACTACTGCTACTGCCAGTAGAAGCGTAAGAATAATTGGCAACCGTGGCATCAGTAAAACCTCATTTTACTATGTCTTCGAAAGCTATGAAGCTTTCGAGACCTCGAAGAACTTTGTTCTTCGAAGGCAGCAGAATCTTCGCTTCTGCTCGCATGTGATGCTATTTGTTTTGGCGGCTTAAATACTTTGGGCGGCTTTGCGCTAGGTTTTAATAATACTTACAGGAACTGTACGGCGGATTTCGTAGTCGTAATAAATCGTAAGCGTAATCGGGTAAGTTGTCGCGACAGCCGTTTGCGGAACGTCGAGTGTGCATGTTATAGGCGTAAAGACGCCTTTTTCTGACCGCAAAGGCGTTTCAAGCGGACAGTTGAATGCCGTACCGTATTGAGAAATAAGCACGTCGGACGGGTTCAAAACCAGCACGCTGCCATCGCCTGTACTGCGAACGGAAAGGCTTGCAATCACGCGGTCGCCTGATACGTACGGTCCATTTCGGTCGAAATTCAAAACTGCTTGGATATTACCGTCGCTGAACGTGTAACTTTGCGGCTTTGTTTCCAACGTTCCCGTAGTCTGGCGGCGGCGCCATTCCTCAGCCGAGAGCGCGTCTAACGTGAGAGAACCTGAAAGGCGTGCACGGAATTGTGCGCGCAATGCAATGGTCACAGGCGTTGTTGCGCGGATAAGACTGCCCGGTTGTGCAACGTTCAACGAGCACTCGAGCGTCTGTAGCTCGCCGCTCTTGAGACCGTAGACTGTGACGTAGCAGCCTGTCGGAGCGCCGCACGTGCCATCGCCGCGGCATACAAGATTTCCTGGGCAGCCGCAATCATCGCTTTGCGGTAGAGTAACACCTGTGCTCACAGACCATATGTTTGACGGGAATCCATCAGCGCCTGCACACGCATCTATAGTCTCGCCCCATGGCGTACAGTATTCGACGATTCCGCTGCACGTGTTGCCCACACCGCCGTCAGAGCAGCGCGGCGCAGGCAGGCATAACTTTCTGCTAGATGCAGAATCAAATTTGCAAACAAGTCCCTGGCCGCATTCGCACTGCTTTTCGCAAATCGAGCCAAGGCCACCGGAGCGCTGAGACGTATTGCATTGACCGATGTTCTGCCCGATGTCCACGGCGCATGAACCGCAGCCGCCAAAATCTTCGTCCGGGCAGTTCGCAGAACTAATACAATTTATGCTTGTAATTACGTGCGATACGTTCTGGCCGATCGGAACGTCACGAACGCCGGCTTTTATCGGCAACGTCCCAATGACTGCTAATCCTGTGCGCATGCCGTTCAATGCTCCTAAGTCGTATGCTTCGATGAAAACTTTGGGGATATCGACTATTCCCGTATTTTCCACATCTACAAACAGCGTTGCTGTCTCGTTTGCACGGATTTGTGTCGGATCAACGGATGCGCGAAAAGATATTGCCTGGCCACCTGCACCAGGCGACTGGCCGACGCAGCCCGCTACAAGAGCTACGGCAACAAGTATTGTTAGAATTGTCGTATGTCGCATGAGATTACTTCATGCTGCCCAAATTAAAGCTTGACCGACTCAGACCAAAAGAGGCTGGATAGTGAGCGTGAGAGAGTTTCGAATCTCGTAGTTATAACTCACGGTTGCGCTCAGAGTAAACGTCCGATGAGGAACGGCTAAATCCGGAACAACGTTCTGGAGCTCGAACAAAAATGGAATCGATTCTTTCTTTATGAGTTGTATCTTCTCTTTGTTTGTGCATACGGTTTTGTCGAATGCTTGGTAACAGTTGAAATCCGCAGCCGTCACATAACTTGTGAGAGATGTCGGGATTTCAACTGAAAGATTGCCTGCACCAATCGTCGAATTGAGCGGACCGCCAGAACCGACGTTGTGGGCTTTAACTGTTATGAAAAGCGTGCTTTTCGGAAGCGCAAAAGCCGACGCTTGGCTGAACTCGAGGACTATCGGACCTGAGCCGCGCGTTTCCTGCAGCGGTACGCTCAAAGTCTGGCCTTGCTGCTGCAGCCGCAAAATCTCATCTTCTGTCACAACGAAGACGTCGAAATTCGTTGAGCTGTTATAATCGTAAAGCAGGCGATATGCTAGCGTGCCACTGGTTTTAATGTTTGCTATTTCTTCCTTGGTCGGTGCAAGCAGTGCCCACTGTATCTGTTTTGTCTCGCTTGTAGAAAATGTGCAAGGGTTAGTCATCGTGCACAATTCTTGAACAGACGTGCAGCCGCTGGGAATCGCGTTGCACAACTGCGCGTACAACTGCGCGTCCGCACTTTTGAATATGAAGGCGTCGAAAAGCTGAATTTGAACAGATGTTTTGCGGCGCGGGTCGACTTCGCGTGAGCTGGCGGTCATAAATACCCTGAGCGACTGCCCGGGATTGATAATATTCTCAGGGCTTGACGTCATACGATCGATGAGTATTATATCTGTCGCCGTGCCCTGCATGAGCGTGCGCGAGGGCTGTATGACGTCTGAACCAAAGCCCGGTATGCCTGGTAGCTGCCCGACGCAGCCCGCTACGACTGCGACGAAAAGTAATAACACCAAAGGAAGAATGATTTTGCGACTCATAGTTGATATTTGGCGACTTGGATATTAAAGCTATTCTGGAGAATTATGATTATGTATGACTTTTTCCAGCAATATTTCATCGACCCGATTGTAACGCAAGGCGTTGCAGGCTACAACATCTTCAACACTCCTGTCTATGCGCTCGGCTTTGCGATTGCAGCGTTTGCAGCGTACAAGCTGCTGAAACGGCTACGCGTAAAAATCGACCGCTCGTTCCTGATAGGAATCCTGCCATTCATCCTTGCAGGCGGCGTGTGGCGCGTCGTTCGCGACGCGCATATAATCGAAAGCCCGCTTCTCGTTACGCCGCTGATATATTTCTCGCTGTTTGTTGCCGCTGTTTCGACGTTGCTAATCTCGGTCGGCGTTGAACGACTAATAAAGGCACGAGAAAGACGAGCGGATTCTGTTCCGAAAAGCTATTACAAAATCTGGTTTGTGCTGGGCATGGTTGTACTGCTGTCAGGTTTTGTTCTACTTGCACGATTGCCTGTACAAAACTGGGACGCGCTCGGCATCATTGCTGCGTTGGGCGTTGGTTGGGCTGTTGTAATTTTCACGGCGAATAAGCTTAGCAGCTCTTTCCGGGGGAAAGCGTTGGCGGAAAGGAAAGGAGCAAGTCTGCTTCCCCTGCGCAAAGTGCTGTCCATCTTCACGCGAGAAAATTCAGGAATACTCTGGGTGCACATGTTCGATGCAACGACCACTTTTACGGCGCTGCAGTTTTTCGCGCAAAGCGGTTATTATGAGCAGCACGTGCTTTCAGGCGCAGTGATAAATGCATTGGGCCCTGTCGGGCAGTTTGCGCTAAAACTTGTCGTGCTAATACCGGTGCTGTGGCTGCTCGACCGCGAGCTGCCGCGAAAACAAGACGCACAATTACGAGGATTCTTGAAAATCGCGATATTGATTCTCGGCCTCGCATTGGGCGTTAGAAATGGATTGAGGCTTGGTTTCGGAATCTAGTTACTTCTTCTTTTTCTTCTGCTCTTCTTCTGCCTGGCGCCTGATCTCGCTTTCGGATATCACCCATGTGCCGCTAGCGTCTTTGTGTGCACCTTGATTGGTTAGGCGATTATACTCGCGGTTCTGCTGCTCGATTACAGAGGGATTCAACAAATTGCCATCTTTGTCTATGTAGCCGCCTGTCTTTGGGTCGTATCGGACGTTTCCCCGGTCGCTCGTAGGGATTCCACCGGAGCTTCTGATGCCGTAATCTGGATAATAATTTCTTGCTATCCGCGCCGTGGAGATGTGGTCGCGCACAAAATCCATAGGGTTATAATTTCCCATCAGCAGATCGAACGCCGTGCCGACAGGATCGCAATAAAGCCGCGTACCTTTAAGCTCGGGCGCTTGGCTGACGGTCATTGCGCGCAGGTAGGCATCCAAGGGCACGACTTGCTTTGTATCGGGGTCTTGGACCGGGAATATCCTGATAAGTTGTAGTGCGATCTCTTGGTTAAGGCTGCGCCTGATATCGTTTGTATAATTTACCTTTTGTTCTCGGCTGAATCTCGAATTGTTCCATATTTCAGTAAGCTGACTCTCAGCTGTTCTGACTGCTCGGACTTGTTCCTCCGATGCCGGAGCATTTTTGTACGCGGCGAGATTGTCAAGTCTGAACGTTGCGCCTTCGCCGCGGACGTCCAGTGCATGAAGGTGAGATGCTTGACTGTACGCCATCTGCACAACATTATCGCGGGACGATAGCGTTACCTTAAACTTGTCACCATCGAGTTCTCCGCGGACATGATATGCCTGTCCTAGTGAGAGTGATCTGCAGTCAAACCGCGCGACGTTCCAATCCCAGCCTATATTTATGTCCCGTATTCCGACCACAATATTACCGTTTGCAACCACAGGTGTTACGTCAAACTCGAATGTGTTGGCTAGTTTAGTGAATGCTTCGAAATACCTGAGGTCACCTTCGATGCGCAATGTGCCAGCTTCCCATTTTGCAGTCGTTCCGTATCTTTCATATTCACGCGGCTTGTCGAACGTGTCTTTGGAAACGGTATCTGATGCACTCACGCTTTGGTAATCGTAGAACTTGATTTGTGAAAGCGCCTTTGTCTGCTCGCTGTTGTCTTTGCAGCCAAACAGCGTGAGAACACTCAGTCCGAGACCGCCAATGAGATTTAGGTAGCGCCCCATGATAATGGCTTAAGCGCGATACTTTAAAAACTACCCGCCCATCACGGTCGTGCCTTCGGGAACGCCGCCTGCGCTTGA
>Ga0315288_10009756_pt1 | contig 12083 bp, 9 predicted proteins | sample YL17G11_20_MG_FD_203454 | JGI IMG/M metagenome (GOLD analysis project Ga0315288, IMG submission 203454) | Sediment microbial communities from Yellowstone Lake, YNP, Wyoming, USA - YL17G11_20 | ecosystem: Environmental > Aquatic > Freshwater > Lake > Sediment | place: USA: Wyoming | collected...
TCTCCAGGTACTGGACGCAGGTGAAGCTGGCGATCCCGACGAGCTAAGTCCCGGCGTTTACGGCTCGAAGCTGCCTGGGCCGAGGAAGCCGGGCTTCTTCTGGGCCTGGACGCGCGCCTGCGCGACCTCGACCGCAAGCCGAGGGCTGCGGGCCTGGCCGTTCTTCTGCGACCGGAGCCGGCGCCGGCGACGCGCGTTCACGAGAGCCCTGCGTTGCTCGACGAGCCGTTCGCCGAGCGCGAGATGGGCACCACGTTCGTCTTCTCGGCGTCGGCACGGCGGCGGGGCTTCTTGTCCGCGTCGCGGAGCTCCGTCTCGCTGACGACCTTGATGACCCGCTTCTCGAGCCCGGCCGACTCGAAGTAGACGAGCCGGGCCTCTCGGTCGGACTGGGCGACCATCTCGGCGTGCTCGTCGGCCGAGAGCTGCTCCAGGCAGACCTGGCGGGCGATGTGGGTGTGGACGTCGCAGTACTTGAGCGCGTACGTCGTCTCCTTCGGCTCGCCGCTCCAGGCCAGCCGGATGAACATCAGGATGGCGCCGAGGAGGCCGCCGACCTCGGCCGAGACATCGGGCTCGACCATCCGGTAGCGGCGAGGAGCCCCGAACGCCCGGCGCACGAAGTCCCAGAGGCCCTCGTCGCGCATGATGCGGGGCTTCGGGCGGCTGGCAGGTTCCTGGCAAAGGAGGCTCGCCACGCAGCGCGGGCGGCCGTCGGTCAGGTGGGTGCCGGCAGCGACGGCCTTCTCGAGGTCCGCCTCCCGGCGACGGCGCTCGGCGGCGGCAACGCGCTCGGCGTCGCTCAGCTTGGACGCCTGGGCGGCCTCCTTGCGCTGGGAGACGACCCGGAAGCGATAGAGCATCGCCAGCGTGAGCGCGAAGCCCACGACGGCGGCGAGAGCGGTGAGGATGGTGATGGCGTCGAGGTTCATGGCCGGGGCACCCTACCCCGGCCGCCTCTTCCCTGGCAACCCAGGGCGGGTCAGCCGGCTTGCTTCGCGCCGCTCTTGCCCTTCGCAGGCTTCGCGCCGGGCTTCGTCGCGCCGGGCTTCTCGCCGCCCTTGTAGATGTAGACGCCGCCGGCGACGGCCGCCACGATGGCGATGCCGCCGAGGATCCAGGGGAGCTTGCTGCTCTCTTCCACGGCCGGGGTCGTTTCGCCCGCCTGCTGCCCGGTGATGGTCTTCGCGACGCAGAGGAGCTGCGCGTTGCGGACGCCGTGCTGGCCCTGCTTGGTCGTGCAGGGGGCGCCGGGCTTCGGCTTCGGCGGCGTCGCTTCGACCGTGGGCGTCACGCACTGTAGATTCTGGTCGAGACGCCCCGCGACGCCGTTCGAGGTGCACGGATCGCCTGGCTTCGTCTGATCCTGCGCGTTCGCGACGCAAAGGAGCTGCGCGTTGATCTTGCCGGCGTGGCCGGTGGCCGTCGTACAGGCGTCGCCCTGTCCCGCGTCGCGCGTCGCGCCGGGGCGCAGGAAGAGCCCGAGGTTCTTGTTGATGTGGTGCACGCCGGGGGGCGCCGTCACGCAATCCATGAAGGCGTCGTACGTGCCGGTCTTGCCCGCGGCGTCGGTGCACGCGTCGCCCGCCTGGGGCCCCACGGCGAACGTCCCGTGCACCGCGCAGACCAGCGTCGGCGGCCCGCCCCACGCAGGCGCCGGTCCCTCGACCAGCGTGCCCGCGCTCGTCCCGACGACGCAGGCGTCGCCCACCTTCGGCGGGTACGCGACGCAGGTGAGGTAGCTGTCGTACTCGCCCGCCTGGCCCTCGGGCGTGGTGCAGGAGTCGCCGGCGTACGCGTTCTGCTGCGGGCCCTGCGAGCAGACGAGCGCGCTGCCGGGGAAGCCGTCTCCGCTCGGCGGCGTCGCCTGGGTGTAGGTGCCCGCGTACCCATCGGCGTCGGTGCACGCGTCGCCCACGTTCGGGCCCGACGGGGACGGCGGAAGGCAGGCCGTCAGCACGTTGGTGACGACGGGGCTCCCGCCTCCCCAGCCGCCGCCTCCAGACATGCTGAAGACGGGGACCGTGAGCGGCGCGTACCCCTCGTAGCAGAGGCACTCGCTGCCCGAAGCGTAGGCGTTTGCGGGGCACGACTGGCAGTCGGTGGTCCGCTCGGCCCCGCCCGTGCAGCTCGTGCCGTTCGTGCACGTCACCTGCCACGAGTACGGCTGGTCGGGCGTATTGGGATCGGGCACGACGAACTGCGCGACGCCGCCCGAGGCGGAGCACGCGTCGATGGCGTCCTGGGTCGGCGCTTCGCCTAGCATGGCTGGCAGCGCGAGATCCTCGCCGGCGGCCAGCGACGCGAAGACGACGGCGCCGCTCGGGAGCCGCGCGAGCGGCTTGTGCGGGTTGGCTCGGACGAGGTCCGCTACGGCGAAGCCGTGAAGGGCGGCGATCTGGCTCAGGCGCTCTTCGGCGCGGACGCGGTGGTACATGGGCCGATGCTACAGCATCACGCCCCGGCCCGCGCAAGGCTCATCCCGTGGCGAGCTCGCCTTCGTTCGCGTTCAGCTCGCTGCCCATGTCGGCGCCCGTCTGCGAGGGCGTCACGCCCATGATCCACTGGTTGTGCCCGTCCTTCTTGTACGCCTTGGCGTGGACCAGGAACTTCTGCTTCGCCGTCGGCGGCACCAGCACGAAGTGCTTGTCGATGCCCTTGATCTCGCCGGGATCGACGTAGACCGATTTCCCAGAGCCCTCGAGCTTGATGCCGATGAGATCCGAGCCCGTCTTGCCGCGCACCTTGCCGGTGAGCACGCGGCCGTCGTGCAGCGTCACGCGCTGCTGGATCTCCACCTTCTGCGGGATCTTGTACCGGAGCCCGACGATGACCGGCGCGGGATCCTTCGAGCGCATGTCGTGCTCGTCGCCGTCGATCACCGGCCAGCCCTCGTACACGCCCGCGGGCGTGCGGCGCTTCAGGAAGGTGATGTCGTTGACCGGCTCGGCCGGCACGTACGTGATCTTGCCCGTGACCGGGTGAGGCGCCTTCGAGCCCTTCGCGGTGCGACGAAGGAAGACGACGGCGACGCGCATCCCGCTCTTCAGCGCCTTCTTGCACTCGTCGAGGTTCACGCCCGAGTAGCTGAACGTAAGATCGTAGTTCGGCTTCGGCAGCGGCCCGCGACCAGGGACCTTCGTGTAGTCGTACAGGCTCAAGTCCGGGTAGACGCTGGCGCAGTAGTCGAAGAACTCGGGGAAGAAGAGCTCGAACGGCAGATCGGCGTACACGTTCATGCGCACGTACGGATCGCACTTCACCTTCGGCTCGCCCCTCTGGAACGTGATGCCGTGCCGGCAGTGATCGACGTGCTTGCCCACCGCTTCCATCAGCATCCTGGCGAACGCGAGCGGCTGGAAGAAGAGCGCGCGGGTCATAAAGAGCTTCGAGAAGTCGTTGTACGCGATAGCCGTGTTCTGGCCCGTGAACGCGAGGCACGTGGCTCGGCACTCCCGCGAGCTGCCGATGCACAGGTTGACGCTGTGGCGCTCGCCGCGACCGTCGAGGTTCTTCGTCACGAGCGGCAGCCTGCGTCCCGCTCCGAGCCCGCGGCCCTCGCCGTACGGGCCGCCAGGGACGGGGCCGAAGGAGATGGGGTTCTCGGCGGCGCCGTTGCGCTTGTAGTACGCCGCCTCGCTGATCTTCGTGTCCAGGGCCGAGCGCTTCACGCCTTCGTACGCCGGCAGGAGGTTCAGGCCCACCGCGTACGACGGCGGGATCCTGACGGTGCCCTGGATGGCCTTCTCCAGCTTCGCGTTGGGCTTGAGCAGCTTGCGAGCCATCTTCGACGCGCTGGTGCCCCACTGCTCGTAGCCGAACTCCTTCGGCGTGTTGGGGAAGTACTCGAGGAGCGCCTCCCAGGCGCGCTCGAGGCCGGGCCTGTCGAGCGGGTAGGCGCGCAGGACCTCCTGCATGGTGATGCCGACGCCGCGCGCGTCGCGGACGGAGTTGCACCCCGGCCTCTTCGCGTTCGGGCGCCAGGGCAGGCCCGACTTGGCCATCGCCTGCTCTGGCGTCAGCTCGGCCGGGTTCTCGATCCGTACTTCCTCGTCCTGCTCCGTCGTGAAGATCGGCGTGTGCTCCGGGTAGACCATCGCGAGCGCGCGCTCGACCTCGGCGCGCGAGTCGCTATCGATCTCCGTCTCGACTTCCCCCTTGGAGTTGACGACGACGTACATGGATCAGTAGCCCCAGGGCTGCACGGGGTTCCCGCCGCGCTCATCGTCGCCGAGGATCGCGCGCCGCGCCTCGGGATCGCCGGCCATCGCCCGCGTGACGAGCTCCTCGCTGGGAGGCACCACCGCGCGCTGCACCTGCGCGACACCGCGACGGCTGGGGCGCACCTTCGGGAGCTCGCGGCCCTCCATGACCGAGACGTAGAGGCGCATGTTGTCCCAGTGCGCGTCGAGCGCGGCCTCGATGACCGCGTTCATAAACGGCGTGCCCAGGTGCTTCTTGCTGCCGGGGACCCACCGCTCCGCCAAGCGAATGACGCCGCTCTCCGGCTCGGAGACGTGCAGGCGCCCCACGGCATGCCGGATGCTGTTGCGGCTGCCCTGGGTGAGCGGCGCGTTCCAGTCCTGCTCGCCCGCCTTCGGGGCCTTGGGCTTCGCGGGACCACGCTTCGTCGGGTTGCCCTTGCGCTTCTTGCCGCGCTGCTCGGCCATCGCACGGCCGGTGCCGACCGCGTCGTCGAGATCGTCGGTGAAGTACCCCTCGTCCGCCGTCGCTCCCTTGAAGCTCACGCGCAGCTCGTTGTCGTAGCCCGTCTTCTTGATGACGAGCCCGAGCGGCGTGAGGATCTGCCTGGCCTGGGCCATCGTCATGCCGGCCTTCCGCGGGTTGCCCTTCCGGCCCTTCGCCGGGTTCTTGCGGCGCGTGATGATGTGGAAGTGCGGATCGAGCCCGTACTGGCCCAGCAGCGCCTTCAGCGGCGCCTGGCGGAAGACCGCGTCGAGCGTCTTCTCGTTCGCGCCAGGCGCCTCGAGCACGACGGCGATGGTCTTGCGGTGCGGGTGCACGTGCACGCTCGTGAACGTGAGCCCCGCGTTCGCCACCGCCTCGGGCGCCAGGCGCTCGAGCTCGCCCTCGAGCTCACGCCAGGCCGTCGACGGATGCACCGTGACGCGCGCCTCGTAGAGACGGCGGCTGTCGGTGGGGAGCGGCCCGGCCTCGGGCGCCGAGTCGGACGGGTTCTTCCTGCGGCCGCCCTTCTTCACCTTCGCGCCCGCGTGGCGCAGCGCCTGGGCCACGTGCTCGACCGATTCCTTGTGGGAGCCGGACTTCTTCGGGAACTTGAACGTCGCCGCCTCGGGCGCATCGTGACTGAACTCCATGCCGCACTGGCGGCACGAGTAGTGCGCGCGCGAGCCCAGGACGCCCATCGGCACGCCATCGCCGCCGCACATCGGGCACTCGGGCCCATGTTCGTACGACTCGTGCGGGTTGGTGCGCCGCGTGAGCGGGTGGAAGTGGCTGATCTTGACGATCTGCACCTTCGCCTTCGCGAGCGAGAGCCGCGAGAAGGCCGCTCCCAGCTTCTTCTCGTTGCCCTTCGTCCCGACACGGATGGCGATGGTGCCGCGGTGCGGGTGCGCCTCGACGCTCATGGCCGCGATGCCGGCCGAGCGGAGCGCGCTCTGGAGGGCCGGCGCGTGCCGCTCGAGCCGCTGCCACGCCTCGCTCGTGTTCGGCTTGAGCTCGACCGTGGCCTCGTAGAGCTTGCCGGGCAGCGGCGGGCCGCTGGTGAGCGGGTTCTTCCCACGCCGAACCGACTTTGACTTCACGTGTGCCTGGATCCGCTTCCATTCCGCGGGGTGATCCGCCTGCATGTGGGTGTACAGACTCGGGTACCTCGTCGCGATGAGCTCGACGTCGGGGGAGCCGCCGTACTCCTTGGCGTGCGCCACTGCCTCGCGGCGGATCTGCGCTTCGCTGGGCTGCGGCAGGACAGCGCCGCAGACAGAGCATTGTTCGCTGCCGACCTTCTTGCCCGATACGCCCATCGGGATCCTGCGGACCTGGGCGGGATTTTTGCCGCGTCCGCGGCGCGAGGGATGAGCAGGCATCGTCGTCTGACCTTTCTTCGCCGGCTGGTAGCCGACACGTCCGTCTTCTTTCACCACCCGCACGCGCTTGGCGCCGGGACCGTCGATCTCGATCAGGTTACCGTGCTCGCACGTCCGAGCGATACGCATCAGTAGATCGATCTCCTGCTCGAGCGGAGCTGGCTCGACCACGAACGCGCTGACGACGCTCCCGTCGGCGCGCAGGATGGTCACACCGACCCCGACGGGTGCCAGCGGATCGCGAGCCTCGCCGCGCGCGACGGCCGCCTCCTCCTCCGCGAGCTTCGCCTTCCACTCGGGCGAGTCCCAGTCGGGCTCGGGCCCGCGGGGGATCGGGTTCTTGGTTCTCTTCTTCGGCGCCGGGACCATGCCCTGATCGTCGCAAAGCATGCAGGAGCCGTCGCCGCACTTGCAGGGGACGCGCGGTCCCATGTCCTCGCCGGCCTTCTCGCGCGACGTGCGCGCGCCTGCCTTGGCCGCCGTGGCGCGCTCTTTCGCCTTCGGCCAGTACGGACGGCGGTCGAGGGCCACGCCGCGGCGCTCGGCCTCCCAGAGCGCCCAGCAGGCCCGCCGCGACGCCTGATCGCGGGCGCCGGGGTTCTTTGCGTTCGCGGCGATGCCGGCGTTCGCGTCCTTGTGAAAGCGCGCGAGCTCGGGGCCCGTCAGCTTCGCGAGCCTGGGCTGCTCGGCCGCCGGCGGCTCGAGCGGCACGGGGTTACCGCGCCGGGGCGGCGGCTCGCCACGGCTCCAGGCGGCGCGGGCCGCGAGCACGGGCTTCTGCGCCGGCCAGTGGGCTGCTTGCAGCCACTGGGCGAGCGTCAGCCCGTGTGCGTTCGTGCCGCTGGCCTCCACCCGGTTCACTCGCTCCGGGGCGGGAGGGCGCGAGGCGCCCGGCCGGCCGCGAGCGCCTTCGGCTTCTTCGGCTTCGGGAAGCACGACGGCTGGTAGCACGCCTTGCCGAGCATCTTCTTCACCATCGGGCGGAGCGCCGGCTGCACCGACTGGTCCTTCTTGCCCTTGCGCTTCGCCGCGGCCTTGCCCTTCTTGCCCTTCGCCTTCGCGGGCCGCTTCGTCGGGTTCGCCTTCCGCGACGGCGGCGTGTCGTCCACGGCGCCCGTGTCGTGGATCGCGTACACGCCCGAGTTCCAGGTGTTGCCCTCCTCGGTGTACGCGCCGACCTTCGCCAGCTCCTTGCGCATCTTCTCGTAGGTCTTGTACGAGTCGCTCGCGGCGTGATCCATCGCGAAGACCTGCTGGAGCGCGCCCCCGTCGTAGACGACGACGAGCTCGCCGCCGCTCGGGTACTGGTGGCCCGTCGCGTGCCACTCCTGGGGCGAGTAGAACGCCTTCGAGCCGCCCGTGTGCGTCAGCTTGTGCTTCACGAGGAAGGACACGATGGCGTCGTACGCCTTGTTGCCGAGCGGCGAGAGCCCCCGTGGGCGCGCCAGATCGGGGTTCGCAGCGACGGCCTGCCCGACGCCGTGGGGGAGCTTCGGGTTGTGGACGCGCGACACCTGCGTCGGCGCCGCGCGCATCGTGCGCATCTGCCGGGTCGGCGCCGTGTGCACCTGGGAAACGCGCGTCGGCGCGCTCAGCGTGCGACCCATCACCGCCACGACCGACGTCGCCGGCACGGTCACGTACTCGTACTCGCCGCTCGGGAGCACGTACTCGATCTCCACCTTGCCCCCGCCTCGGTACGACGTCAGGCGGCCGGGGTCCGACGTCGGCGAGCGGTGGCGCGGATCGTCGATCTGGACGAGCTGCCCCACGTGCAGGCCCGCCTTGGCCGCCGGGGTACCGGCCGGGTACGCCTGGCCCATGTTGCGCGGCGGCGGCGGCACGGGATTACCGCGACGGGGGTGCGGCCCGCAGCCGCAGTCGGCCGGGTTCGGCTTGCGCTGCGACTCGAGCGCCCCCAGGTGCGAGTAGTACTTCTTGTCCTCGACCAGGTGGTCGGCGGCCGTGCGGCGCGCCACCCAGCGCGAGCGCGAGTGCTCCAGCTCGTGCTCGGTGCCGCGCGCGAGCTCGCGCTCGGGGAGCCTCGAGAGCATGACGCCGCGGCTCCTGCCCTCCCACTCGCGCCGGTTCGGGTGCAGCGTGACCGCGTTCGGCATCCGCGCCGCGCACCGCGCGCACCCGCACCCCTGCGCATGGTGGCCGTGGTGCTCGTGGCGGTCGCGGTGATGGTGCTCGTGGTGCCCGTGGTGCCCGTGCGCCGCCGGGATGCACGCCTCGCAGGTACACGCGGGGTGGTGCGGGTGATGGCCGTGGTGGTGGTGATGGCGCTCGTGCATGGGGCTCTCCGTGTGGGGGTCGTGGCGGACTAGCGCCGGGTTGTCGTGTCGGTGGCCCTCGGCGAGCTCGTGCTCGAGGTACGCCTGGATCTCTTCGAGCTCGCGCCGGGCCTCGTCCGATCTCGGGTGCGCGAGCAGCATCTCGATCTGCGAGAGAGCGCGGGCCGTCGTCTCCACGCTCGGGTGATGCTTGCCGGCGTAGAGGTACGATCCCACGGCATAGATCGGATCACCCTGGCCCGAGTGCCAGTGGTGCATCGCAGCTCCGATGCGGCGCCGGTCGTTCATCGCTGACCGAGGCTACCACCCGTTCCCCTGGATCTGCGAGCGCCTTGTCAAGAGGATCGTCGAGTCGTAGATTGCGGGCATGACCAAGCAACTGCGCTGGCGTTTCGCACTCCTCCGTCACTGCACGGAAGGCTGCATACGTTAGCCGCGCGCGGTATCCGGTCGGATCCCGCGCGCGGCGGCGCCCTTTCCCATGAACCTCGTCGATTTCTTCGTCTGGTGCTCCGTCGTCAACGGCGTCGCCATGATCGTCACGACCTTCAAGCTATTTGCGGCGTGGCGTGATCGGTTTCCCTGCGCCGCCGGGCCGCATGTCGCCTGGTCCACCGCGTTCGGGACGCTGATCCGGTGCACGCCGTGCTTCGCCACCTGGGTCGCCTGGGGCTTCGCTGTGCTCGGCTACACGCCCCTCACGGCCGCCATCATGCACCTGCCCGTCTGGTTGCCCGAGATCGTCTCGCGCGGCATCGTCATCTTCGCCTCGGGCATGGCCGGCGCCTCGGTCGCCTGGACCTGGCGCGTCGTCCTCGCCAAGCTGGGCTCCGCGTCGCTCTGACGCTTCCTCGAGGCGCCGCCGGCGCGTAGGCTGGGCCGGTGCTCGGGTACAAGGTGCTCTACCGCGTCGGCCGGCGGCTGGTGTCGAAGGCCGACAGCCGGCAGAGCGGGCCCGCCGTCGTCGGCGAGAACCTTACCATGACGGGCAAGGGGGTCTTTCTCTCCCCGAACCGCGACTACGTCCTCGCGTACTACTCGGACGGCCCCGACGCGCAGGATGATCCGCACGTCGAGGAAGTGCTGCTCACCCTCTCGTTCGATCCGCGCGAGATCCTCTCGGGCAACCTCACCGACCGCGAGGCCGAGGTGAGCGTGCGCTCGGCCCGCATCGTCGCCATCGAGCCCACCCGGCGCCGAAACCCGGTGGACCGCTCGATCCGCTGGTACCACGGCACGACCGAGGCGAGCGCCATCGCCGCCCTCGCGCGCGGCCAACTCTGGGGCCAGCCCACGGCGGGCCGCGCCTGGCAGGCGCCGCTCGCGGGCCGCGCCTACCTGACGCGCAGCCTCGCCGACGCGATCATCTACGGATTCGGTGGCGTGGTCGCTGGACGGGATCCCCCGCCGTACGAACGCTACAAGGCGCGCGGCGCGGTCCTCGAGGTCGTGCCCGGCGCGGACTGCGTACCCGACGAGGACTGGATCGGCCACGCGCTGAACGAGCACATCATGCAGCAACGCTACGGGGACAATTTCGTGCTCCACCCCGAGCTTCTGCCCGTGGGACAGGCCGTGATGTCGGCCCTCCCGCGCGTTATCTCCGAGCGGTTCCGGAACACCAAACGCCACAACCTGTACCTGGAGGCGGCCATGTCGCGGAGGGGCAAGACGGCCATCCGCGCGCTCGAGAAGACCGCGTACGGCCGCGCCCTCCTCGCCTCGCTGGCAGCCCAGGCGCCCAACGTCGCCTGCGACGAAGCCTCTACGCGCGTCGCGCGGGGCTGGTCCTTCGACAGGCAGGACGCGAAACGATTCGATCCCAGCGGGGCCAACTTCTTTGAGATGGCGACGCCGCTCCACGCGGGAGAAGACGTCGGCGACGGATTGCGGTTACCCTGGCGAAGCATGGACGACGACACCCGCAAAACCGCCGGCGTGGCCCTCGTCGCCGGAGGCATCTTCGGCGTCCTCGCCGCCGCCGTCGCCTGGTACGCCAGCCGTAAGCCAGCGACGTCGAGCCAGAGCATCGAGCCGCACGTGCACCAGTCGCAGGCGCCGGCGCCCTCGGTCGCCTGGCACCAGCCGGGCTGGAAGCCGCCACCGGAGCCGAAGGGCCCCTTCGTGCCGCACACTTGAAGGACACATGCGCCGCCGTCCGCTCGTCAACTTTCGCCTGGGCACGCCATTCGCGCCAGGCGACATCGTGTTCCACGGCGTCGGCGCCGAGAACATGGAGGACGAGCTGCCGGCGTTCTATACGACGTCGAAGGTGCTGTTCGTGTCCGACGAGAGGGCGGCGGCGCTCTGGTACGCCGACCGGTGGCAGGAGCCAGACCAGTTCGTCATGTCCTTCGAGATCAAGCAGGCTCCGCGCCTGCTGCTCATGGGCGACTTCGACGATCTGCGCGCGCTCTCGGACGAGCTCGGCGTGCCCGAGCACACGTACGCGTACGGCAACCCGATGGAGCTTGCGGATCTTCTGTGCGACCGAGGCGACTACGACGGATGGCACATTCGCGAAGGTGACGGCAGCGGTTCGGATACGGCCATCTGCCAGCCGGCACAGTTTCTACGCCTCGTCGGCGTCGAGAGAGTGAGAGCGGGCCTTCCATGACTGACGACACGTCGCAGATCCCGAGCTGGCTCAAGTGGACGGTGGGCCTTGTCGGCGCCGCGGCCGTCGCCTACGGCGGCGTCGTCGTCGCGCGAGACCTGCAACAGCCGACGCCCTGGTCGAAGCCGAGCACGCCGAAGCGGCGCACCGACTTTCAGGGCCTCGAGCTCTACGTGCTCGAGGGCGACGAGGGCGACGACACCTGGAGCGTGATGGTCACCGACTACCTCACCGTCGAAGGCAAGGACATGTTCACCGGCTCGCTCCGCGAGGTCCTCTCGTTCGAGACGAAGCGCGAGGCGATGCGGATCGCGCGCGAGATGGGCGCGCAGGCGCGCGCCAGCAAGAGGTACAAGCTGGTCCGCGTCGTCGGGACGCCGGCCGAGAAGCGCGCGGCCGAGAAGCGTCGCCGGCAGATGAAGGAGCAGGGCTGATGGCCAAAGACCTCGTGGTTTGGTGTGGTCCGATCTTTTCTGCTGGCAGCTCGCCGTACAAGGACGGCGGGGAGATCGGGGACGTCCAGTGGGTGAACCCCACCACGATCATCTCCGTGCCGTGCAACGGCAGCGCGTGCGCCGGCATGGTCCAGAAGAGCGCGGACGGCAGGATGCTCCAGAACCTGCTGACGGCACGCGGCGCCGGCGACGTCTCCGACTACGCGACCATCGCGCTCGCGGGCTACTCGGCCGGGCACAACCTGATGAACCCGATGCTGCTGGCGGACGGCGATCTCATCGACGCCATGATCAGCATCGACGCCTGCTACTCGACCACCAACCCTCCCTGGACGAAGTCCGGGTACGTCGCCTTCGGCACCGAGGCGGCGCTCGGCAACAAGCTGATGGTCCTCATGGCGACGGGCTCGAGCCACGGCGGCATGGGCCTCTCGTACAGCTCGGGCAGCGAGTGCGCTGGCGCGAACTTCGACGCTGCCGTGGCCGCCGCCGGCGTCACCCCAGAGCCCATCGACGCAGGGCTCGTGTACCCGCCGACGACCTCGATGCGCGCCGGCGATCTCGTGCTCCTCGACTACGCCTTGCAGAAGTTCAGCGGACAGCTCCCGCACTTCGACGCCGTCAACAAGCTCTCCGAGGACGT
>Ga0315288_10009758_pt1 | contig 12082 bp, 10 predicted proteins | sample YL17G11_20_MG_FD_203454 | JGI IMG/M metagenome (GOLD analysis project Ga0315288, IMG submission 203454) | Sediment microbial communities from Yellowstone Lake, YNP, Wyoming, USA - YL17G11_20 | ecosystem: Environmental > Aquatic > Freshwater > Lake > Sediment | place: USA: Wyoming | collected...
GCTCCGGCTCAGCGGGTGGCCGCTTTCAACCGGAACACGCGGCCGCTTTCGACCGGAATGTGTGGCCACTTTCACCGGAATGCGCATGTGCGTCTGTACTCCCGACGCCAGGTGCTGGAAGCGTTGCGCGGTTTATAACGGTGGCATCATCATCTCAAGATCGGAGTCCCCGATGGGTAGTGCCAAGAATCCTGTGTCGATCTGTGCTTGGGGGGTCCGGCTCCACCTCGATCTTCTTCACGAACATCCGGGCGAAGGCGCGCTTCTCTCGTACAGCCGGCCCTGGTTGCGGTAGCCTACCATGTTCGCGCCGCAGCGGTTGCAGACCATCAGCCCACCGGTGAGCAGGAACCGGCTCCCTTGGCCGCACACGGCCGCCATGCGGCCCTTGCAGCGGCCGGTACCGACGCACCTCATCTCCTCGTGGACCGCCATGATCGCCTCGGCCTCGTCGAGCGTGATGATGGCCGGGTGCGCGTTCTCGACGCGCTCCCACTCCGCGGGCGGCTTGTGCCGTCCCCGCTCACCGTGGACGTTCCAAACCCCATAGCCGGCGTATTGCAGCAGGCTCGACGGCTGAAGCAGCGCCCCACCACGCCGTACGGTAGACTCCCTTGCACTGTCCTGTGCTTGCTTTTGTCAGCCGCAGCGTGTTAGCATTTGTCACTCTTCTCGGGAGGGCGCCATGTACATCTACAAGGCGGCGGTCGTGGGAGCGGGGGCGATGGGCGCGCAGATCGCGCAGACCATCAGTTACGCGAATCTGCCCGTCGTGCTGAAGGACGTCAACGAAACACTGGTGCAGAAAGGCCTGGAGGCCGCGCGCAAGATCTACCTCCGCCACGTCGAGAAAGGCCGCATGCAGCCCGAAGAAGCCGAGCAGAAGATGAGCCTCATCGCCGGAAGCACCACCTACGATCCCTTCGGCGACGTGGACATCGTCATCGAGGCCGTGCCCGAACACCTCGAACTCAAGCAGCGCGTCTTCAAGGAACTCGACCCCGTCACCCCCGCCCACGCCATCCTCGCCAGCAACACCTCCAGCCTCTCCGTCTCCGCGATCGCGTCCGCGACCAGCAGGCCGGGCAAAGTGGTGGGCTTGCACTTCTTCTTCCCAGCCCACGTGATGCGCCTGGTCGAGGTCGTCGCCGGCCTGGACACCTCGCAGGAGACGGTTCAGGACATGATCGCCTTCGGCGAGACGCTGCGCAAGATCCCGGTGCGCGTCAAGGAGTGCCCGGGCTTCCTGGTCAACCGGCTCCTCTTCCCCTACCTGAACGAGGCCGCCTGCTGCCTGCAAGAGGGCGCCGCACCCGCCATGTACATTGACCAGATGGCCACCTCGTGGGGCTTCCCCATGGGGCCCTTTGTGCTCATGGACGCACTCGGCCTCGACATCGTCGCCGACGTCGCCGAAGTGCTTCACGACGGCTACGGCCCCCGCATGAGCCCCGCGCGGCTGTTGCGCCTCCTCGTCGAACAGGGCAGAAAGGGACAGAAGACGGGCGCCGGCGTTTACAATTACTCGGAGGGCTGGCCGCGCGAGGACGACGTCCTCAAGCAGGCCATCGCGCAGGTGCGGCGGGAAACGGGCGTAACCGGCACCAGGTTCTCGATGGAGCGGCTGGTGCTGACGATGCTGAACGAAGCGGCGCTCTGCCTGGAGGAAGGAATCTGCGGGCCGAACGACCTGGAGACCGCGCTGCTGGCGGGGATCGGCTTCCCAGCCGACAAGAAGGGCATCCTGCACTGGGGGGATTCCTTCGGGCTCGACGCGGCGGTGGAAGGACTCAAGCGCCTGTCAGCGGAACTGGGTTTTCGTTTCTGGCCGGCGCCGCTTCTCAAGCGCATGGTGGCAGCCGGCCACCTGGGCAGGAAAGCACGCCGAGGCATGTTCGCGTACTAGAAAGGGAAGGGGCGACGACGATGAGCAACGCTGGGCCGCTTCAGGTCAAGGTGCAGGATGGGTTGATGATCCTCACGCTGAACAACCCGCCGGTCAACGCGCTCTCCACGGCCGCGCTGGAGGCGCTGGACCGCGCTTGCGACCAGGTTGAAGAAGACTCGAGCATCAGGGCCGTCGTCATCACCGGAACCGGGCCCGCCTTCTCCGCCGGCGCGGACCTCAAGGAAGTGGGCGGCGCGATGAGCGCCGACCAGGCGCAGCGCAAGTCCGCGCAGGGCATCAGGGTCTTCTCCCGCATCGAGTCCCTGCCCGCGCCGGTGATCGCGGCGATCAACGGCCTCTGCCTCGGCGGCGGCATGGAACTCGCGATGGCCTGCCACCTCAGGCTCTGCAGCGACCGCGCGCGCCTGGGCCAGCCCGAGATCAACCTGGGCCTGATGCCCGGCTGGGGCGGCACGCAGCGGCTCCCGCGCCTCGCCGGCAAGGGAAGGGCGCTGCGCATGCTGCTCACCGGCGACATGATCTCCGCCCAGCAGGCGCTCGACGCGGGCGTCGTGGACGAGGTCGTTCCCGAAGGCGAACTGCTCCGCCAGGCCAGCGGCCTGGCCCAGCGCATCGCCTCCAAGAGCCGCGTCGGGGTCAAGCAGATACTGAGGGTCGTCAGGGAAGGACTCGAGCAGCCTCTCGCGCAGGCCCTCGAGCGCGAGACCCAGGCCTTCGCCGAGGTCTGCCAGAGTGAGGATGCGCGCGAGGGGGTCGCCGCGTTCCTCGAAAAGCGGCAGCCCAAGTTCCAGGACAAGTGAGGAGCCGCCCGTGGACTTCACGTTCACCGAAGAACAGGTCATGCTGCGCGACCTGGTGCGCAAGTTCGTTGACCACGAGGTGCGCCCCCTCGCCGAGAGCATAGACCGCGAGAAGAAAGTCCCGCCCGAACTCATCAAGAAGATAGGAGCGCTGGGCCTGATGGGGCTGCCCATCCCCGAGCAGTACGGCGGCGCAGGCGTCGGGGAGATGGGCTACTGCATCGCGGTCGAGGAGGTCAGTCGCGGCTGCAGTTCCACCGCCATCACCATCGGCGCCCACACCAGCATCGGCAGCATGTCCATCTGCCTCGACGGCTCCGAGGAACTCAAGCAGAAATACCTCCCCTCGCTGGCCAGGGGCGAGAAGATCGCCGCGTACTGCCTGACGGAGGCCGGCGCCGGCTCCGACGCCGCCGCCATCGAGACCACCGCCAAGCCGGAGGGCGATGACTGGATCCTGAGCGGGACCAAACTGTTCATCACCAACGGCGGCATCGCCGACGTGTACGTCGTCTTCGCCGCCAACGACCGCTACCTCGGCCCGCGCGGCGGCATCACCGCCTTCGTGGTCGAGCGCAGCTTCGCGGGCGTGGAGATCGGGCCCGAGGAAGAGAAGATGGGCATCCGCGGCTCCAGCACCGCCGAGGTCCACCTCGAGCAGGTCCGCGTTCCCGGCGAGAACGTCATCGGAAACGTCGGCAACGGATTCTACACCGCGATGAAGGTGCTCGACATCGGGCGCCTCGGGCTGGGGGCAGGCGCCATCGGCCTCTCCAGGGAGGTCCTCGACCTCTCCATCGCGCACGCCAAGCAGCGCGTCCAGTTCGGCCAGCCCATCATCGAGCGCGGCATGGTTCAGGCGATGCTCGCCGAGATGGCCGCCGACATCTACGCCATGGAGGGGATGGTGTACCGCACCGCCTGGATGGCGGACCAGGGCATGAAGTTCGGCTGCGAAGCGGCGATCGTCAAGATGTTCTGCTCCGAGGCCCTCGGCCGCGTCGCGGACAAGGGGGTGCAGATCCACGGCGGCATGGGCTACATGCAGGAACTTCCGCTCGAGCGCGCCTATCGCGATGCGCGCATCAACAGGATCTTCGAGGGCACCAACGAGATCCAGCGCATCGTCATCGCCCGCGCCCTCGCCAAGAAGGGCTCCTACTGAGGCCGGCAGTGGAACTCGTCGTCTGCCTGAAGCAGGTTCCCGACACCGCGGCGGACATCACGCCGCTGCCCGACCGCTCCGCCGTGGATCCGGCCGGGCTCTCCTGGATCATCAACCCCTACGATGAGTACGCCCTCGAGGAGGCGATTCGCATCAAGGAACGGCTCGGCGGCGGAACCGTCACCGCGGTCACCGTCGGCCCCGAGCGCGCGGCCACCGCGCTGCGCACCGCGCTGGCCATGGGCGCCGACCGGGCGGTCCACATCACCGGCCCGGAACTCGAGGGCAGCGACCCGGCTGTCACCGCCCGGCTGCTGGCCAAGGCGGTCTCGCGCGGCCCTTCGACAAGATCAGGGTCGCCCCCTCCGAGCCTGACAGGGCCATCCCGAGCGGAGTCGAGGGGCGGCGCCTTCGATCTCGTCCTCTGCGGGAAGATGGCGGTTGACGACTACCATGCCCAGGTGGGCATCCTTCTCGCCCAGCACCTGGGCCTGCCTCATCTCTCGTGCGTGGTCAAACTCGACCTTTCGCCTGACGCCAGGACCATCACGGCCCACTGCGAAACCGACCGCGGCACCGAGGTCGTCGAATGCGACCTGCCGGCGCTCGTCACCGCCGAGAAGGGCTTGAATGAGCCCCGCTATCCGGCCGTCGTCGCGGTGATGAGAGCCAAGCAGAAGCCGCTCGAAACGCTCACCGCGGCTGATCTCGGCTTCTCCGCGGACCAAGTGGGCGCCGCCGCCTCGCGCCTGCGGACGCTGGGCCTGCAATCGCCTCCGAAACGCGGCGGGTGCACGATGATCGAGGCCGAGCCGGCCGATGCCGCGCGCGAATTGCTGCGGCTCCTGCGCGAAGCGGGCGGAGTGGTCTAGGCCGCACCTCCCGGACCAAGTGGCTGCGCCCTGCGGGCCGCCATCCCGGCCCCGACAGAGTCGGGGCGCAGGGACCAGAAGGAAGACTGGGTTGATCCGGGGAATTCCGACGCACCCGGAGGTGCGCGGTGGAGACGCTCTTGGAGAGCGCAGTTGGTCAGACCGCCACCCTGCCCGAGCCCACCCGCGAGGGGGCCCACTCGCTGGAGGCCGCGCTCGCCAAGCGCCGCTCCCGCCGCCACTATGAGGACCGCCCGCTCACCCTGGAGCAGGTCTCCCAACTGCTTTGGGCCGCCCAGGGCCAGACGGATCCCAGGGGCCGGCGCGCCGCGCCCTCGGCGGGGGGCTGCTACCCGCTGGAACTCGATGTGGTGAGCGCGCAGGGCGTGCTGCGCTACCTGCCCGATGCGCACGCCCTGCGCAAGCGCCTGGAGGGCGACCTGCGCGTCGAGTGCGCCCAGGCCTGCTCGGGCCAGATGTTCATGGCCGCCGCCCCCGTGACCTTTTGCTTCTCGGCGGTGTACGAGCGCACCACCGGCCGCTACGGCGAGCGCGGCGTTCGCTACGTGCACATGGATGCGGGCATCGCCGCCGAGAACCTGCACCTGCAAGCCGAAGCCCTGGGCCTGGGATCCGTCGCCATCGGCGCTTTCAATGACGATGAGGTCGCCCGCGTCCTCGGCCTGCCCGCCGGCGAGAAGCCGCTCTATCTCGTCCCGGTCGGCTATGTGCAAGCGCGCCGTCCCGATGCTGCGCGCGATTCCTGAGGGAGCGTGCCGCCCGTGAGCGATCAGACCGACAAGCCGATACTGGTCGTTGCAGAGCGCCAGCGCGAAGGCCTGCGCCGCGTATCGCTCGAACTGGTGGGCGCGGCCCGCCGCCTCACGCAGGGCGCGGTGACGGCCGTCCTGCCTGCGGGCGACGAGAGCGCCGCCGGGCTGCTCGCCGAGCACGGCGCCGACCGCGTGGTCTTGTTGCAGGGGGACGGCGCCGCCGACGTCTTCGCTCAGGCCGAGGCGGTCGCTGCGATCGCGAAGGAGGAAAACTCCTGGGCGGTGCTCGTTCCCGCAACCTCCTTCGGAAAGGACCTGGGCGCGCTCCTCGCGGCGCGCCTCGACACCGCGGCGGCCAGCGAAGTCACCGCCATCGAGGTGTCCGACGGGCGCCTCCTTCTCACGCGGCCCCTCTACGCGGGCAAGGTGATCGCCTGCGTGGAAGCCGTCGGCGAAGGTCCGCACGTCGTCACCGTCCGGCCCAACGCCTTCCCGCTTGGCGAGCCGGCGCCCGGAAGAACCGCGGACGTTGCGGCGCGGAACCTCCCCGGCTCCCCACCCCGCGTTCGCCTCAGGGAGGTCCTCGCCAAGGACGCCGGCGAGCGGGACGTCGCCGAGGTGGACATTATCATCTCCGGCGGCCGCGGCGTGAAGGGTGCCGAGAACTTCGCCCTGCTCGAGGAACTGGCGCGCCTGCTGGGCGGGGCAGTGGGGGCCTCGCGCAGCGCGGTGGACGCCGGTTGGCAGCCCCACTCCCGCCAGGTCGGCCAGACGGGCAAGACCGTCAGCCCCAGACTCTACATCGCCTGTGGCATCTCCGGCGCGATTCAGCATCTGGCCGGCATGAGGACCTCGCGAACCATCGTGGCCATCAACAACGACCCGCAGGCCCCGATTTTCAAGCACGCCGACTACGGCATCGCCACCGACCTGTTCAAGGTGATCCCCGCGCTCATCGAGGCGCTGAAGGAGGGCCGCTGAGGCACCCGGGAGATGTTATCCGCCGCGCGGTCCCTGTTCTTCACGCTCCTGCTCATGTGCGCGCTCGTCTTCTTTGTCCGGAGCGCGCTCAGACTCTTCCGCCTGGTTCGACTGGGCAAACCGGAGAACCGGTTCGACCACATCCCACGCCGCATCGGCTGGTTCCTGGCCTACGTCTTTGGCCAGCGCCGCGTCGTCGCGCGGGGGCCGGGAGTCGTCCACTTCTTCATCTTCTGGGGCTTCTGGATCCTCATCGTGGGGGACCTCGAGTACCTGGTTCGCGGTATGGTGCCGGCTTTCTCGCTCGCCTTGCTCGGTCCGGCCCTCCACGGAGCCTACCAGGCCGCGCAGGAGATCGCGGCCATCGTTTCCTTCGCGGCGGCCGTCATCGCCGTCATCTGGCGGCTCGCAGTCCCGCGCCGCTTCTACGACCGGCTTTCCGCCGAGGCGCTTGCCTTCCTCATCTTCATCTGCGCGCTGACGGTGTGCGTCGTGGGCGCGAACGCCTGCGAGGTCATCCAGAAGCAGCAGGAGGCTGACGCATTTCGCCCGCTCACCCACGCGCTCGCCGCCCACCTTCAGACTCTTTCGCCTGGCGCGGTGGCCGCGCTGCACGAGGTCTTCTGGTGGGTCCTTGCGGCCATACTGCTGACCTTCTTCTACGTCTTTCCCTGGCCTTTCCACCTGCACATCGTCGGCGCGATGGCGAACCTGTTCTTCCGCGGCCCCTCCCCCGTGAACACGCTGCCGGTGATGGACTTCGAGGCCGAGTCCGACTTCGGGGCCGCGAAGGTGACGCACTTCACCTGGAAGGCGCTCCTCGACTGCTACGCCTGCACCGAGTGCGCGCGCTGCCAGGCCGCCTGCCCGGCCTACATCACCAGCAAGCCGCTCTCGCCGAAGAAGGTGGTCCTGGACGTCAAAGCCAACCTCTTCGCGAACGGCGCCCCCGCCCTGCGCGGCCAGGCCGGCGCCGATTCCCCACTCGTCGGCGGCAGGGGCGTGCAGGACGATGAACTGTGGTCCTGCACCACCTGCGGCGCCTGCATGGAAGAGTGCCCCGTCCTCATCGAGCACGTCCCCAAGATCGTCGAGATGCGCCGCAACCTGGTGATGGTCGAGTCCAGATTCCCCCCGGAACTCAACGCCTTCTTCCGCAACCTGGAGACCAGCGGCAGCCCCTGGCCCATTCCGGCCTCCGAGCGCACCCGATGGGCCGACGGCCTCGACGTGCCCCTCATCGAGCAGAAACCTGACGCCGAATACCTGTTCTGGGTCGGCTGCGCGGGCGCTTTCAACGACCGCGCGCAGCAGGTCTCCGTGGCGATGGTTCGCCTGCTTCAGGCTGCCGGCGTTTCTTTTGCCATCCTCGGCGCCCAGGAAAGGTGCACCGGCGACGCGGCCCGGCGCCTGGGCCACGAGTACCTCTTCCAGCAACTTGCCCAGCGGAACATCGAGACCCTCAACCGCCACGGGGTGAGGAGAATCGTCACCTGCTGCCCGCACTGCTTCAGCACCTTGAAGAACGACTACGCCCAGTTCGGCGGCCGCTACGAAGTCCTCCACCACTCGCAACTCATCGCCCGCCTCATCGCCGCGGGAAGGCTGCGCCTCAGGCCAAACGGCCGCCGCGCCGTGTTTCACGACCCCTGCTGGCTGGGGAGGATGAACCTGGAGTACTCGGCGCCGCGCGCCGTACTCGACGCGGCGGCGCGACGCGTCGAAATGGGGCGCAGCAGGCGCCGCTCACTCTGCTGCGGCGCCGGAGGGGGCCGGATGTGGATGGAGGAAACGCTCGGGACGCGCATCAGCCATGAGCGCGTCCGCGAGGCGGCGTCGCACGGCGCCGACCTGCTTGCCGTCTCGTGCCCGTTCTGCAAGACGATGCTCTCCGACGCGGTGCAAGACCTCGGGTTGGAGAACCGTCTTCCGGTGATGGACATCGCGGAGGTCGCGCTCCAGAGCCTTTACTGAGGGGTGCAAGCCATGAGCAACAACAACCTCGTCCAACTCTTCCGTCGCCAGGCGGACGCATTCGGCGCCGCCCCGTTCCTGCGCGCCAAGCGCCAGGGCGCCTGGCAGTGGATCTCCTGGGCCGACGCACGCAAGCAGGTGGACGACCTCGCCAGCGGCTTGATCGCCCTCGGCGTTCAGCCCGGCGACCGCGTCGCCCTGCTCGCCGAGAACCGCCCCGAGTGGGTGATCTGCGACCTGGGCATCCTCACCTGCGCCGCCGCCACCGTCGGCATCTACCTCACGCTCACGCCGAAGCAAGTCGAGTACCAGTTGTCCGATTCCGGCGCCAGGGCGATCTTCGTCGCCAACCGCGAGCAGTTGGCGAAAGTCCTCCAGGTCCGCGGCTCCCTGCCCGAACTCAACCACGTGATCCTCCTGGACGGCGAGCCCGAGCCGGGCGAGACGGCCCTGCGGCTGGCCGAAGTGATGGAACGCGGCCGCGCCTGCGACCCCCAGGAGCGCGAGCGCCGGGTGCAGAGGATCGAGCCCGATCACCTGGCCGCGCTGATCTACACCTCCGGCACCACCGGCGAACCGAAAGGCACGATGCTCACCCACGGCAACTTCGTGTCCAACGCGGTGGCGACCCGGGAGGCGCTTCCGCCCCTGAGCCCCGAGGACCGAAACCTGAACTTCCTGGTCTTCAGCCACGTGTTCGGGCGCCTCTGCGACTTCTACCTGATGATCTACTGCGGCGTGCCGATCACGTTCGCCGAATCGTGGGAGAGGGTCGGCGTCAACATCCGCGAGGTGCCCCCCACCATGGTGAGCGCGGTGCCGCGGTTCTATGAGAAAGTGCACGCCGGCATGATCTCCCTCATCGAGCGGCAAAGGCCATGGCGCCGCCGGATTTCGCACTGGTGCCTCAGGGCGGCGCAGGAGGCGGGCGCCGCTGCGCGCGGCGGACGGCCCCTCGGCGTGGGCCTGCGCGCCCGACGCGCCCTCGCCGACCGGCTGCTGCTGCGGCAACTGCGGGCCGCGGTGGGAGGCAGGATCCGCTTCTTCATCTCGGGCGGCGGCCCGCTGGCCAAGGAACTCGCCGAGTTCTTCTGCGACATCGGCGCGCCCGTCCTCGAGGGCTACGGCCTCACCGAAACCTCCCCGGTGACGAACGTGAGCCGCGCTGAGAAGGTCCAGCCCGGCAGCGTCGGCCCCGCCATCCCCGGCGTGGAAGTGAAGATCGCCGACGACGGCGAAATCCTGATCCGCGGCCCCAACGTCATGAAGGGCTACTGGAACAAGCCCGAGGCCACCGCCGAGGCCGTCGTGGACGGCTGGTTCCACACCGGCGACGTCGGCCGCATTGACGAAGGCGGCTCTCTCACGATCACCGACCGCAAGAAGGACATCATCGTCACCGCCGGCGGCAAGAACGTCGCCCCGCAGTTGATCGAGAACCTGCTCAAGTCCGACCCGCTGATCCAGGAGGCCGTTCTCTACGGCGACAAGCGCAAGTACCTCTCCGCGCTCATCGTCCCCGCCTTCGCCGAACTCGAGCCCATCGCCCGCAGCCGCGGCATTCCCTTCACCACCCGCAGCGACCTGGTGGCGCACCCGGCCGTGCAGCAGTTGTACCGGGAACACGTGGATGCCGGGCTCGCGGACCTCGCCCCCTTCGAGCAGGTGCGCAAGTTCACGCTGCTCGATCACGAGTTCACCCAGCAGGACGGGCAGCTCACGCCCAGCCTGAAGGTGAAACGCCGCGGGGTGTGTGAGCGCTACTGGTCGCTGCTCGAGGCGATGTACGCCGGCGAGCCGTAGCGCTGGCAGGCCCCCCGGCGCGCGCCGCCGCTCAGGCCGCGCGCTCGAATATCGTCGCCGTGCCCTGCCCGAACCCGACGCACATCGTCGCCAGCCCCCAGCGGGAGCCCCGGCGCCGCATCTCGTGCAGCAGCGTGGTCGCGATGCGCGCGCCGCTGCACCCCAGCGGGTGCCCCAGCGCAACGGCCCCGCCGTTGACATTCGTCCGCGCGGGGTCCAGCGGGATCTCCCGCATCGCCAGCAGGGCCACTACCGCGAACGCCTCGTTCACCTCGACCAGGTCCATGTCGGACGGCTTCATCCCCAGTTGCGCGAGCGCCTTCCTGGTGGCGTAGATGGGCCCCACCCCCATGATCGCAGGGTCCACCCCGACGCTCGCCATGCCGCGGACCGCCGCCATCGGCTCCAGGCCCAGTTCCCTCGCCTTCTCCCTTGACATCACCAGCGCCGCCGCCGCCCCGTCGTTGACCCCCGAGGAGTTGCCCGGCGTGATCGTCCCGCCCCTCCTGAAGGAAGGCTCCAGCGCCGCCAGTTTCTCCAGCGACGTGTCGGGGCGGGGATGCTGGTCGGTGTCAACCAGCATCGGCTCGCCCTGCTCGTTGTGTCCCGGCGTGGGCACCATCTCGTCCCTGAACCGGCCCTCCCGCTGCGCGGCCACCGCGCGCCGATGGCTCTCCAGCGAGTACGCGTCCATCTCCTCGCGCGTCACCCCGAAGCGTTCCACCAACTTCTCCGCCGTCTGCCCCATGATAAACGACGCCGGGTCAAGCATCTCGAAGTGCCGGGGATGAATGTCCATATCGCGCGCCATCGAAAGGTGCGTCATCTGCTCCACGCCGCCGGCGATGAGGATCTCCCCCTGCCCGGCCATCACCTGCAGCGCCGCGTAGTTGATCGCCTGGAGGCTCGACGCGCACAGCCGGTTCACGCTCACCCCCGGCACCTCGTACGGCAGCCCGGCGAGCAGCACAATCCGGCGCGCTACGTTCAGGTTCTGTTCCTCGGCCTGGTTGGCGCACCCGAACACCACGTCCTCAACCTGCTCCGCCTTCACCCCGGTCCGTTCGAGCAAGGCCTTCACCACGGCCACCCCAAGGTCCTCGGCCCGCACCTCGCGGAACACCCCGCGCTCCCCCGAGCGCCCCAGCGGAGTTCGCACCGCATCCACAATCACCGCCTCGTGCAAGCCGGCCATGGCCCGTGCCTCCTTTCCCTGCCTCCCCCCTTACACACGCATTCTTCCACGCGCCTGTTGCGCGCCCCTTCTCGCCCGCCGCCAGCGTGCCTGTGCTGGCAGTGGGTGACATCAGGAGCCGGGTCGCGCACGGCGGAGGCCCACCTCGTTCTCGCAGTGAGCAACGGCGCGCCCGATGCGGCTTCGAATCGAGAGACCGTCTCATGGTGGATGCCGGGCGGGCGCGTGTGTAAATCCTGCAACAGGCCGCCGACCGCGCTCCTTGACAGGGGCCGCGTGGCGGCCTAACATGCCACGAGCAGGATTGGATACACGGGAGCGAGTCCCTCTCGGGAGGCCACGGGCCCCGCCGCCCATCGGGCCCCGGAGCCTGGAGTGGGTTCCCAGCCGGGCACTTGCCGTTCGGCCGAATAGGGTCCGACACGTGCCGAATGCCGCGCCAGTGATTCATGGGTCGCATCGGCAGGTGCGGCGTCAGTGATCAGATGGTCAGCGGCCGGGGCCGCCGGGCGGGTGTGAGGAGTTGGCGAGAAGGCTGATCTATGTGTCCATCGTTCACAGCCAGGCGGACCTGGGCAGCCTCGCGACGGGGATAGGCGCGATCGAGAAG
>Ga0315288_10009759_pt1 | contig 12082 bp, 10 predicted proteins | sample YL17G11_20_MG_FD_203454 | JGI IMG/M metagenome (GOLD analysis project Ga0315288, IMG submission 203454) | Sediment microbial communities from Yellowstone Lake, YNP, Wyoming, USA - YL17G11_20 | ecosystem: Environmental > Aquatic > Freshwater > Lake > Sediment | place: USA: Wyoming | collected...
CGAACCAGTAAGAAGAAAAGAGCAATTTTTTTGTTAAAAAAACCGTCTTTCCTTATGGAAAGGTTTGACGCGTTTTGTTTTTCCGAATAAGATAGACCTTGAAATTGACGAAGGCGGCAACAAGATGTCTGACAATAAGGATAAGGAGACGTCCTTGCGGTTTGGTGCAGGTCTTATAAGTCTGGTATTCATGGTTGTGTTTCTGGCTGGTGCGGGCGGGGCGGAGAATGCCCCTGCCGACAGTAATCGCTTGGCGGGAAATGTGCCGGCAGTGGCTGTAGAGGATGAAAACAGCCGACAGCTTCGGATTTACAGCGATGCGTTGCTTCAGGGGGTGAGCGATTCGATCCGTGTGGATGCGGCGGTGGGACTTCTCATCCGCAAAGACCAGACAGCCCGGGATGTTCTGGTGGAGGCCCTTTCGGCTCGGGAGGCCCCGATGGCTCGCATGGCTGTCTGTCGTGCGCTGATTAGAGGCCGCAGTCTGGGCACGGCGGTGGGGTCGCTGGATGTTTTTTTGACGCCTCTGATAGAAGTTCTCAAAAGCCCCGATGCACTGCTGGCCCGGCTGGCGGCGGAAGCCCTGTTGGTATTCCGTTTCGATCAGATTTCCGGACCTCTTTCACAATTAGCCCAATCCTCCGCGACGGAAAGACAAACCCGGCTGAATGTGATTTACGCCTTTCAGCTTCGTCCGGAGCCGGAAGCTTTACGGAGTTTGATTAAACTGCTGGATGACCCCGATGTGGAGATTGTCCGGGCGGCGGAGTTGGCCCTGCAGGAATCGTTTGGCATTCCAGTGGGGACCGGCAGAGAGGTCTGGACTAAAATTCTCAAGGATCTGGAGCAAAAAGACCTCACTGAGATTCGCAGGGAAAAATTGCTGCGCCAAGAGACCCGTCTGCGTGAAGTTCAGGCCGAGCGGGACCGCTGGCAGACGTTATATTTGAGCGTTCTCGATAAGGAGTTCGAGCCGCTCGATGCCGCGTCCAAAACCTCCTGTTTATTGGAGCGACTGGGGGCGGATATGCCGGTGATTCGTTTGTGGGCGCTGGATAAATTACAGCGTTACCCCGCCGAATCAGCGGCGGGCCTGCGAGATAAGTTATTGACCTTGTTGTCGGATGAAAATCGGCAGGTTCGGCTGGCGACGGCCAATGTGCTCAGCACGATGAGCGCCCTGAATCCGGCAGAAAAATTACTTGACCGATATAAAGAGGAAGCCGATCCGCAGGTCGCTATGGCAATCTTCGAAGCGCTGGGAGAGGCGTGTTTCTTCGCGTTTTCCCCCGGCTCTAAAATTGCTCTGCCGGCGGAAATCAAAACGCAGACCCTGCAGATTGCCGACAATTACACTGCCAGAGAAGACCCCGAAATGGCCAAAAAGGGCACGGAGGTGTTGCGAAAACTTCTGGAGCTGGACGGACTGACCCCCAAAGAAACCCAGCGTTATCTGCAGACAATCCTGGAGCGGTATGTCATGGAAACCCGGCGAAAAGGACCGATTCGGGGAGAACTGCTGACGACAATGGCCCGACTTTGCGGACAGGGCAGCCAGAGGTCCGAGGCCGCCAAATTGTACACCGGGATATTTACTGAGGCCCTGCGCACAAGGGACGAAAACAACCTGGTGCGTCAGGCGGCGGCGATGGGTATGGTCAATATGGATAAAACGGCGGCAATGCAGTTGTTTCGAGAATTGAGTCTCAATTCCGACGCCAGCCCGGCGGTTCGGCTGGTGATGATTGAGCTGGCGGGTCAAACGGAAGCAGCCGAAGACCTTGAATGGCTTTCCACGCAGCTCGGCTCTAATGGTCAAAGTGAACCCGCCTGGCGGGCAATTGTGGCGATTCTACAGCGTCAGGACGCCAAAATGATTGTTGACTGGGCAAATCGGATGGAGCAAAATCCCGCCGCGGCCGGTCAAGCCGTGGAACTGCTGGGACTGGCCGAACAAAAAGCGGCGGCCCAGAAAGACGAACCGCTGTTATGCGATTTGCAGGTTCGATTGCTGAAATGGTACTGGAATAAAGGGCAATATGAGCGAGTTGTCCTCTACCGCGACAAGCTGGCGCAAAAAAACGCCAGCAAAGAATATGTCCAAAACACATTGCGACAGACAGACAACTACGCTATAGAGGCCTATTTGCAGGTCAGACAATTTACCCAGGCCTCTGCGGTGGCGAGCGAACTCTTGAAACGGAATTTGCTCACTCAGACGTCGGATGTGACAGAAATGATCAGCGCTTATTTTGCTTCTGAAAAGATTTCTCCGGAAGACAAGAAAAATCTCCTGAATGCTTTGGCGGAGATTCCGATCAGTTCAGAACAAAACTGGTGGCGTGAAAAACTGGAGCAATGGCGGGGAATTCTGGTGCCTAATCCGCCCCCAAAACCGGCTGAGGCAGGACAATAAAGAAGCATTTATATATATCAAATATAATAATATACATAATAGCTCAAATTCCGTAGAAAATTTTTATTTTTTTACATTTTTCTGTTTGCAGTCTTAGGGTGGGGTTTATATACTCCTTCTTTTACTATAGAGGCATCACAGGGAGTCCCTGTTTCCATTTTTTGCGTTGGCGATGGGAATGGAGAATCTGTTTTTTGGATTTGGCCGGGATCGCCTTTTTCAGCGTTGACAGTGGAGAGATTTTCGGTGAATCAGGGTGGTCGGACAGAAGTTTGCTGCTGTAGCTCAGTCGGTAGAGCGCGTCCTTGGTAAGGACGAGGTCACGGGTTCAAATCCCATCAGCAGCTCAGTCAAATCAGCGTGGCCGATGGGACGACGGTACGGATGCGGACAAGATCGCCGGCTGCGTCGGCGGAAGCGATACGAATGATAAACGGCTGAAACGGTAGGGAACAAAGAACACAGGAATATCAGGAGGTTATTGACACATGGCGAAGGATGTATTCGTAAGAAAGAAACCCCACGTCAACGTCGGTACGATCGGTCACGTGGACCACGGCAAGACCACGCTTACCGCGGCAATCACCAAGGTGGCGGAATTGATGGGTTGGTCCAAATTCAAATCGTATGATGATATTGCCAAGGCGTCTGAATCCCAGGGTCGTCGTGATGAGACGAAGATTCTGACCATCGCCACGGCGCACGTAGAATATGAATCGGAAGCCCGTCATTATGCTCACGTGGACTGTCCCGGTCATGCCGACTATGTCAAGAACATGATTACCGGTGCCGCTCAGATGGACGGCGCGATTTTGGTCATCAGCGCTTATGACGGTCCGATGCCTCAAACCCGCGAACACATTCTGCTGGCCCGTCAGGTGAATGTGCCCAAAATCGTGGTGTTCCTGAACAAAGTGGATTTGGTTGATGATCCGGAACTGATTGACCTGGTGGAGATGGAAGTTCGTGACCTGCTGAGCAAGTATGACTTCCCGGGCGATGATACGCCGATCATTCGCGGTTGTGCGATCAAGTCGATGAATGCGGAAAGCCTCGATGATCCGTCTTGTGGACCGATTAAAGAACTGCTCAAGGTGATGGACGAGTATATTCCGATTCCGCAGCGCGAAATCGACAAGCCCTTCCTGATGCCCGTTGAGGACGTGTTCAGCATTAAAGGCCGCGGCACGGTTGGTACCGGTCGTATTGAGCGCGGCGTTGTGAAAGTCGGGGATGAAGTGGAAATCATTGGTCTGACAGACCAAACCCGCAAGACCACGGTTACGGGCGTGGAAATGTTCAATAAGACCCTCGATCAGGGTCAGGCTGGCGATAACGTGGGCGTGTTGCTCCGCGGCGTGGAAAAGAAAGAGCTGGAACGCGGGATGGTGCTGGCCAAGCCCAGCTCCATTACACCTCATACCAAGTTCAAGGCGGAGGTCTATGTGTTGACCAAAGAAGAAGGCGGTCGTCATACGCCGTTCTTCCCCGGCTATCGTCCGCAGTTCTTCTTCCGGACGACAGACGTGACCGGCGAAATCAAGGTCATCTGCAGCCGTGAAGGCAAACCGGTTGAGATGTGTATGCCCGGCGACAACATCGAAATGGAAGCCGAGATTATCTCGAAGATTGCGATGGAAGAAGGCCTGCGTTTCGCCATCCGCGAAGGCGGCAGAACCGTCGGCGCCGGCGTTGTGACCAAGATTATTGCCTGAGAACGGGAAAGAAAATAGAAAACGAACCGGGGCGCCGCTGACAGCGGCGCCCTGTTCCGTCTTTTTCGGTCGGCGGGGCGAAAGTGGATACTTTTTGTAAGAGGGTTCGGCGGTATGGCGAAAGCGCAAAAACGGGAATGGGTGTGGCTGGAGTGTAAAGACTGCGGCGATCGGAATTACCGCACCGAGGTCAACGTCCAGGGCGGCAGTCCGAAACTGGAACTGAAGAAGTTTTGCAAACGTGAACGCAAGCGTACCGTTCACAAGATTCGCAGGAAATAACAGGTTAGGCCAGTAGCTTAATTTGGTAGAGCAGCGGTCTCCAAAACCGCAGGTTGGGGGTTCGATTCCCTCCTGGCCTGGTGTGGGGCCGACCGAAGGGATCAATCCCAAACAAGCAAAGGTGCAGATAAAGTGTCCCTGAGAAACGTCAAGAGCACGGAAAGAAACGGAAAGTACCAAGAAGGACGACCATGAATCCGGGCAGGATTTATAAACGAGGACAGGCCGCCAACACACGGCTGGGTGCGGCGATCGGGGTGTTTGTGATTGCGGCGTACGGCTGTTTTGTGCTGAATCAGAAGTTGCAGCCGCTGGGCAATATCTGGCTGGAAACCCTGTTGCCGGTTGGTCTTTGCGCAACCATCGGAGGACTAATCGCGTGGCTGGTGAATAAGCCGTCCATGGCGGATTTCCTGATCGCCGCGGAAGGCGAGGTCAAAAAAGTGAGCTGGTCCACCCGCAAGGAACTGACCGCTTCGACGGTGGTAGTTATTTTCGTGATGCTGGCGATAGCGATGCTGCTGGCAGTGGTGGATTTTGTTTTCGTCTGGTTTTTCCAGAAAATCGGCCTTTATTGATTATGAGAACGAGTTCCTTTCGGAACGCCTGAGAGGTTCATGGATATGCGGTGGTACGTGTTGCGAGTGGCATCCAATAAGGAAGAGCAGGTTCGGGACACGCTGGCCCACAAGATGAAAGTGGAAGGGGTCAAAAGTGTAGGCCGAATTATTGTTCCGACCGAGCAGATTAAACGGATTCGGGCAGGAAAGCAGCGGGTCATTAAACGCAAGCTGTATCCCGGATACGTGTTTATGGAGATGGAGCCGAAAGAGGACAGGCGGATTCCGGATGAAGTGTGGTTTATCATTAAGGAGACAATGGGCGTAGGCGACTTTATCGGCACCGAAGGCGTGCCGACCCCGATGCGGGATACGGATGTGGCCAAGATGCTCAAGGAAGCAGAAAAACCCGAAGATACGCCGAATATCCGAGTGGAATTTGCCAAAGGCGATATAGTGAAAATTCGGGAAGGGGCGTTTGAGAACTTTGAAGGCGTGGTGGACTCTATCGACGCCGAGCGCGGTGTGGTGCGGGTGATCGTAACGATTTTCGGCCGCAGTACGCCGCTGGATATTGAATACTGGCAGATTGAAAAAGTATAGTTGAGGTTAAGTGAGTATGGCAAAAGAACGGGTTAAAGTGATTAAATTGCAGGCGCCGGGCGGCAAAGCCACACCTGCTCCGCCGATTGGTCCGGCGCTGGGTCAGCATGGCGTTAATATCGGTCAGTTTGTCACGCAGTTCAACGAGCGGACGCGGGAATTCGATGGCACGATTATTCCGGTTGAGATTTCAGTTTATAACGACCGCAGTTTCGATTTTATTATCAAGAGTCCGCCGGCGTCGGTTCTGCTCAAGCAGGAGGCGGGTATCGCCCAGGGCAGCGGCGTTCCGAACAAGGAAAAAGTCGGCAAGGTGACCAAGGCCCAGATTCGTAAAATCGCACAGACCAAAATCAAGGATTTGAACGCATACGAGCTGGAGCATGCCGACCGGATCATTATGGGCACGGCACGGAGTATGGGAATCGAAGTGGTCGATTAAAGTAGTTCGTAGTTGGAAGAAGAACAACGCTAACCACGGCGCCACAGTGGGAGCGAAAACAGAACCGTAAATTTCGCGAGGACTAAACGATGAGGAAACGAAGCAAACGGTATCAAAACGACGCCAAAAAGGCTGTTGCGGAGCCACAACCGCTTCCACAGGCGGTCAAAAAACTCAAGTCTTTCGCGTCAACAAAATTTGATCAGACGGTCGATATCGCGATGTACCTTGGTATCGATACCAAACAGGCCGACCAGGCGATTCGGGGTGCGATTAGTTTTCCTCACGGCATCGGCAGGGCCCGTCGGGTCATCGCCTTCTGTGAAGAAACCGACGCCGCCGCTGCCAAAGCGGCCGGTGCGATTGAAGCCGGCGTGGACGACCTGATAAAAAAAATCAGCGATGGCTGGGTGGATTTCGATGTGGCGATTGCTTCGCCGAAAATTATGGGCAAGGTCGGCAAGCTCGGTAAGATGCTGGGCCCGCAAGGTAAAATGCCTTCTCCGAAAAACGGCACGGTAACAACGGATGTGGTCACGGCAGTCAGGGAATTTGCGGCCGGCAAGGTGGAATTCCGCAACGACACTGGCGGCAATGTCCACGCGGTGGTCGGCAAACTCAGCTTTGACGAAAACAAATTGGCCGAAAACATCGCGGCGTTCATTGATCATATTAAGAGGATGAAGCCGTCGTCAGTCAAGGGTACGTATATCAGGAAAATCTGCCTGTCGGCGACGATGAGTCCCGGTGTCCAGTTGGATGTGTCGAATTTGTAGGCTGGAACGGCCTCGAAGGGCCTTTTGATAACGAGGTGAATGTATGAGTTATTACGTAAAGGGATTGGTTCAAAAGGAATATGAAAAGCGATTTGCCGGCGTCAATTCCTTTTTGATTATGCAAACTATCGGTATCAACGGGATTGACAATAACGTCATTCGCGGTGCGTTAAAGAACAAAGGCATTCGGATGATGGTGGTCAAAAACAGTTTGATACGTAAGGCGATGGAGAGTCTTGGCCATCCCGCCGCGGCCCGCTTGTTCGAGGCCGGCCCTTGTACGGTGGTTTTTGGCGGCGACAGTATTGTAGATATAGCCAAGGAAATGGACGGCTGGATTCGCAAGAAGAAAGTGATGACGATTCGAGGGGCGTATGTAGAGGGACAGGTTCTGGACAGCGGGGCCGCGGAGTCGCTGGCAAAGATGCCCACGCGAGCCGAACTGCAGAGTTGGATTGTGGGTATCGCTATGGCTCCCGGCGACAGGATTGTCGGTGCGATGCTGGGTCCCGGCGGTGTTGTCGCGGGTTGTCTGAAAAGTTTGATCGAAAAGAAAGAAAAAGAAGCAGCATAGAAAAGTTAAAAGTTAAAATCCAAAAGTTAAAATTGTGGACAGTCCTTCGGACTGGCTAAATAAACATTGTGGTTGTTGAGGTTGTCCCGCAGATGAGCGGGTTAAAAGGAACGGCGGAGTTCCGACTACCTCGAAACCCAGAAATGATGAGGAGTAACAAAGCATGTCGCGTGAGTTTAGTGCATCGATTAAGGAACTGGGGGACAAAATTGTCGGTTTAACACTGATGCAGGCCAAGGAACTGGCGGATTATTTGAAAGAGACTTATGGAATCGAACCAGCCGCCGGCGGCGCGGTGATGGTTGCAGCGGCGGCGGGCGGCGCGGCCGAGGCCCCGCCGGCGGAAAAGACCAGCTTTACGGTGGTTCTCAAGAATGCCGGCGACAAAAAAATCCAGGTTATCAAGGAAGTCCGTGCATTGACGACGCTGGGGTTGAAGGAAGCCAAAGACCTGGTCGAAGGCGCTCCGAAACCGGTCAAAGAAAATGTCAGTAAAGACGAGGCCGAGGCCGCCAAGAAACAGCTGGAAGACGCTGGTGCGACCGTCGAACTTCAGTAATTTCCAGACGGCTTTTGCGGTTCGAAAGGCCCACAAGGCAAGGATGAAGTTTTCCTTTGGAATGGTTTTTGGAACCGGATAAGAACGATACAATCAAATTCAGAGAAGTTCTGCAACAGGCGGACGGCCTCGGAAGGGCGCTGCGCCTGAAAGGGGACTTTTTCTTTTTGGGGCTTAAGCAAGAATGACATTTCCGCGCGACGCGGGAGAATGAAAAAGGTATATGGCCTAAACGGAGAGTTGTCGAATGATGTCGTTGAACATTCAGAATTTCGGCAAAATCGGAGATGCGGTTGAGATCCCGGACCTCATCGAGGTCCAAATCAAAAGCTACGCCCGCTTTCTGCAGCAGGACAAACCCTGGGATCGTCGGAGCAATGACGGGCTGGAGGCGTTGTTCCGCGAGGTATTCCCGATTGTCAGTTATGACAAGACGATGGAACTGGAATATCTCGGCTATGAACTGGAACCGCCGCGATATTCGATTGAGCAATGCCGAGAACTTCGGCTGACCCACGGGCATCCGCTGAAGGTGCATTGCAGACTCAAACGCAAGGATATGGAGGACATTGCCGAGCAGGCGATTTATCTGGGCGAAATCCCGGTGATGATCGGCGGCGGCGAATTTATTATCAACGGCGCCGAGCGTGTCATTGTCAACCAGCTTCACCGCAGTCCGGGCGTCGATTTTGTCATCGACAGCAAGGACGGCGACCGGATTCTGCACGGCGCCAGGATTATCCCCGAACGGGGAAGCTGGATTGAGATGTCCGTGACGCGCAAGGACGTGCTGGTCATTCGCATTGATCAGTCCAGCAAGATTCCCGCTACGGCATTTCTGCGGGCGATGTCCCCCGATTACGGGCGAACGGACGTTTTACTGCGGCTGTTCTATCCGACACAAACGGTCAAGACGAAGAAACTGGAGCCCACGATGTGGGCGGTCGGACCGATTGTGGATACGGAGACCGGCGAGATTCTGGTGGATGCCGGGGCACAATTAGGCGACGCGGTAACGAAGATTCAGGCCAGCGGTTTGGACAGCGTGGAAGTCATTGCGGAAGTGCCGGACCCATTGGTAATGAATACCATTTCCGAAGACAGTTGTGAAGGGCATAAAGAGGCGCTGATGAAAATTTATGCCCGTCTGCGTCCGGGCAATCCCGCCAATCTGGACAAGGCCAAGCTTCTGTTCGCGGAGAAATTTTACGATATCAACCGCTATCGCCTCGGCGCTGTGGGACGATTCCGTCTGAACCGTAAATTCGGCCTCAACGTCAAGGAAGACGAGATGTCGCTTCGTCCGGAGGATTTTCTGAATACGATGAAATACATTCTTCAGTTGCGGAACAACCAGGGCGAACTGGACGATATTGACCATTTGGGCAACCGTCGTCTGCGCACCATTGACGAACTGGCCGCGGGAGAAATCCGCAAGGGTTTGCTCAAACTGCGGCGGACGGTGCAGGAGCGGATGAGCTCCAGGACAATGGAAGAAGTTGCCCGCATCGCCGACCTGGTCAACAGCAAGAGTGTATCGTCCAGTATTGAATTTTTCTTCGGTCGGGGCGAATTGAGCCAGGTGGTGGATCAAACCAACGCGCTAAGTCAACTGACGCACGAGCGTCGATTGAGCGCGTTAGGTCCGGGCGGTTTGAACCGCAAACGCGCTGGCTTTGAGGTTCGCGACGTTCATATCAGCCACTACGGTCGTGTCTGTCCGATTGAAACGCCCGAAGGTACCAACATCGGCCTGATTGTGTCGCTGGGCATTTTTGCCAAAGTGGATAAGTATGGCTTTCTGGTCACGCCGTACCGGAAAGTAAAGAACAAGAAGGTCTCCGATGAGATTGAATATCTGCGGGCTGATGAGGAAATGCGGGCCGTTTTCGCTCCGCCCAGTATGGTGAATCCGAAAACGCATACACTGCATGAAGGGTTGGTTCTGGCCCGCAAAAACGGCGAACTAACCCAAGTGGACAGCGCGGAAGTGCAGTATGTTGACGTGTCGCCCAAGCAAATGGTGGGCGTCTCGACGGCGTTGATTCCGTTCCTCGAACACGACGACGCCAACCGCGCCCTGATGGGGTCGAATATGCAGCGTCAGTCGGTGCCGCTGTTAAAAGCGGAAATTCCGCTGGTCTGCACGGGAATGGAAGAGCCGGTGGCCCGGAATTCGAGTATGGTGGTTCGCGCCAACACCTCCGGCACAGTCACCGCGGTCGATGCCAACCGAATCGTTATTAACGGTACGGACGAGTATCTGCTGTTAAAATTCCAGGGGCTTAACGAACGGACCTGCCTGAATCAAAAGCCGATTGTTCAATTGGGACAGAAGGTCAAAAAAGGACAGATTATCGCCGACGGCGGCGCCACGTGCGACGGCGTGTTGGCTTTGGGACGTAACGTACTGGTGGCGTTTGTGGCGTTTGACGGCTACAACTTTGAGGACGCAATTTTGATCAGCGAACGGCTGGTCAAAGACGACGTGTTTACCAGTATTCATATCGACGAGTTCAGCGTGGAGGTTCGCGAGACGAAACTGGGACGCGAGGAATTCACCCGCGATATTCCCAACGTCAGCGAAAAGGCGCTTCGCAATCTCGACGAAAACGGCGTGGTTCGTGAAGGAACGCGGGTGGCGCCGGGCGATGTTCTGGTGGGTAAAGTCTCGCCCAAGAGCAAGACGGAACTGACGCCGGAGGAAAAACTGCTGCATGCCATTTTCGGCCGGGCCGGCGAAGACGTCAAAAACGATTCACTGGAAATCCCCAGCGGCCATGAGGGCGTGGTCATCAAAACCCGCCGATTTATGCGCAAAGGCGCCGGAACGGAAGAACAGCGCAAGGCCTATACGGATCAGATTCGTCGCTTTGAACGTGATATGGTCGCCAGGGAATGCGCCCTGTTCAAGGAAATGATGGCCAGGATTCATGAGGAACTGGACATTGAAGTCGTGGACCCGAACACGCGTCAGAAAGTCGGCGCCAGCGACGATACGGATGTCCTTTATGAACAGATTGAGACCTTTGACATCAACTGGGTCAAACCCGCCGCCCAGCGTGAACCGGCGCAAAAAATCGTGTCGAAGTACCGGCCAAAACTGGAACAAATCCAGAACGAAAAGAAACGCGAGTTGGAACGAATGAAGCACGGCGATGAGCTTCCCAGCGGCGTGCTGGAAATGGTCAAGGTCTATGTTGCCGCCAAGCGAACGCTGTCGGTGGGCGACAAAATGGCCGGTCGCCACGGAAACAAGGGCGTCATCGCCAAGATTCTGCCCCAGGAGGATATGCCCTTTCTTGAAGACGGTACGCCGGTGGATGTTTGTCTGAACCCGCTGGGCGTGCCGAGCCGTATGAACGTCGGCCAGATTCTGGAAACCCATCTCGGCTGGGCGGCCAAAGTGCTTGGGTTCTGCGCGGTTACGCCGGTCTTTGACGGCGCCACGGAAGAAGATATCATCGAGGTCATCGGAGATGCCAACCAGCATGTCCAAAGCCGAATGAAGGAATTGGAAGAGAAAAAACAGATTCCGCCGGCGGATGAGTTGTTCACACAAGTGCCTACGGACAGCCTCAAAGCCCGCATTTACGACGGACGCACGGGCGAACCGTTCGATCAGAATGTGACCATTGGCCATATCTATATAATGAAGCTGCATCATTTGGTGGACGACAAGATTCACGCCCGCTCGACGGGGCCGTACAGTCTGATTACGCAGCAGCCGTTGGGCGGCAAGGCCCGCACCGGCGGTCAGCGGTTCGGCGAAATGGAAGTCTGGGCGCTGGAAGCCTACGGTGCGGCCTATACGCTGCAGGAACTGCTGACGGTCAAGAGCGACGACATCGAAGGTCGCACCAAGATTTACGAGTCAATGGTCAAAGGCACCAATGTGCTCGAGGCTGGCACGCCGATTTCCTTTGACGTGCTGTGTAATGAAATCCGCGGACTGGGCTTAAATATCCAATTGGAAAAGAAACGCGTGGGAGTGCCGCAGTTATAAAAACAAGGGCGGAAATACAGGAGGGTGTGAGCGGAAAGTCGTCACGAAGTGGAATAACAGGGACATTCAATAGGAGTCAGTCCTGCTATGGCAGAGTCGATTTACGATCGGATCAATGATTACGGTTCGGTAAGAATTTCGCTGGCGGG
>Ga0315288_10009760_pt1 | contig 12082 bp, 10 predicted proteins | sample YL17G11_20_MG_FD_203454 | JGI IMG/M metagenome (GOLD analysis project Ga0315288, IMG submission 203454) | Sediment microbial communities from Yellowstone Lake, YNP, Wyoming, USA - YL17G11_20 | ecosystem: Environmental > Aquatic > Freshwater > Lake > Sediment | place: USA: Wyoming | collected...
TCCGTCCCGTTGCCGCCCGCCTGCAACGCTCCGCTTCACTCCCGAAATGGAGCCTCGTGATTCACCCTCTGTTGCGGTCAGTTATTTCATGCGGCGTGCCTAAGACCTCGGTGCTACTAACACCGGGGTCAACCTATTTCATAACGGCTGCTTCAGCCTGAATTTCCCTTCTCCTACAGTCTCAAAGATGTCTGCCTTGCGATGCATTATCGCCCAGAACGTCTGGGGGTTTATGCCCGTCTTCCTGCCGTTGTTATAGCCCCGGCTCTGCGCTGCCCTGGCGACATCCCTGTAATGCAGGGGCTGTCCCTTCGCCTCTGCTAGAATCTTTGCGGAGGCACCTTCCACGGTTGCATCGGCTAGATCATTGCCTGTGACGGAAACGGAAAGAGTTGGGGATTCGTTTGTGCGGTGGTTGCCGCCGGCCAATTGCTTATACACCTTGGCCGTTATCTCAAGTTCTGCTAGCTCCGTTTGCAGAGCCCGCATTCGGGCTCCGATTTTGTCCAAGAATTCATCCATATGTCTAATACTCCAAGAGCATATCCTACAGCAGATGAGTCCTGCCGTCAACCCAATTGCTACTGATTTATGCAATGGACCTGATTTTCTTATCGGCATAGGAATTCCCCGCCCCCGCCCCCCACGTCCCAATGGGCGCAGAAGCAAACTAATGATATTCAAACTAGGACACTACCCGATTCCGAGGCGGCGTCTCGTCAGACTTCGCTGATCGACCGCATGGTCGTGGCCAGCTGGTTCTGCATGTCGAGCAGCATGTTGACGGCTTCGACGCAGAGTCGCAGGGACTTGCGCCCGATCTGGGGAGTTGGATCAGCATTCAGCTCGCGGATCAGCGTCGTAAACTCATCGCGATAGCTCCTGGAGAACCGCTCAATCAGGTCGAGATCCTGCCGGATCCGCTCCCGGGCGTTTGGGGACATGGTCCACCTTTATGGCAATCCACCCATCTATCATCACATTATCGGCCGCGTCCGTCCGGAAAGTTGAGCGCTCCATGCGCGGTCAATCGTCTGGGCCGGTCCGGTGGCGTGCTCTGATGCCCGCCACGGCGAGCACGGCGCATGCCGCCGAAAACACGAATTGCAGATAGACTCGCCACCTCGGCCAACCCCGCTCCGAACCCCGAAGAGTCTCCCATGCCACCGCTACGGCGATGATCAGGAATGAGAACGACAGTCTTGCCAGCCATTTCCTCATGGTTCCATTCTAGGACCATCTGAGTCCGCACACACTGCGTCAATTTGCCATCTTGGGATGGAGAAGCGTGGTGGGAATACGTAGAAACTTGGAAGCAGTTTGACAGCCCCCCTGGCGAATTGGAGATTAACCTGGAGGAAGAGATGCCCTTAAGCGTCCCGATGCCCGGCCGCGTCCGGCGTAGCCTCGCGGTTGTCGGCCTGGTCGTGTCCGTGTATCTAGCTTGTCCGTCGATCGCCGGCGGGCAGGCGCGAGCGGAGCCGCTAGCCCTCTCGTCGCTCATGGCCCCGAGCGGGGAGTTGGAGCGCGTGGCCCCGCACGTAGCGGCGTTCGTATCGTTCGTGCTGTTGGTGTCGATGGCGATGGCGGGGCAGACACCCCTCGACCTGCGGTTTTTCGCCGCGGGCGCCAACGTCAGGAAGCAGGATCGGCGCCGCTCCCCCCCGCGTCGACGATAGCGTCGACGAGACCTTCGATGGTATACGGCTTCGCCTCAACTCTGGGCGCAAGCCCAAGCTCCGTGAGCGTTGCCGTCGTCACGGGGCCAATGCTCGCGATGCTCACACCCTTGAGCGACTTGGCATATTGTCTGCCCAGGAGGCCGACGAAGTTTTTTGCGGTGCTGCTGCTCGCAAACGTCACCCACTGCACGCGGCCCTGGGCCAGCGCCTCAATGAGAGTCTCCGGAAGAGACTCGGCGGGCTTGGTCTGATAGACGGGCACATCGCGCACCTCGGCTGCGCCGCCCTCCTGGAGCTTCTGGCGAAGGATCGGGCGGGCGATATCGGCGCGAAGCATCAGGAATCGCATGCCCTTCACTTGGCCGCTGGCCAGTAACTCAGATGCCAGCGCCTCAGCAACGAAACTCTGCGGGCAGAGATCCACATGGAGGCACAGTTGGCCGCGGACCGCCTGGGCCGTGGCGGGCCCGATCGCGGCGATTTTCGCCTTGCCGAACGCTCTGGCGTCCTTTCCCAGGGCCAGCAGCCTTTGCCTCGTAAACGCCACACCGTTCTGGCTGGTGAAGATCACCCAGTCGAACGCGTGGGCCGCGGAGATGGCGTCATCCACCTCATGCGGGTCGGCGGCGGCCAGCTCGATGGTCGGCGCCTCGATGACCCTCGCCCCGAGCTCCTCGAGGCGCATCGACAGGTCACTGGCCTGCTGGCGTGTGCGTGTGACGACGACGGTCTGCCCGAAGAGCGGCCTGGTCTCGAACCAGTTCATCGTCTTGCGTAACTGGACGACACGCCCGACGATCGTGATCGCAGGCGGAGTGAGCTTGGCGTGCGCCACCTTCGCGGGGAGATCGGCGATGGTGCCGGCCACGGTCCGATGGCGGCTGGTGGTGGCCCACTGAATCGCCGCCGCGGGCGTGGCCGGGTCCATCCCATTCTCGATCAGCCTCTTGCAGATGGTCGGCAGAGCCTTCAGGCCCATGTAGAACGCGACGCAGGGGAGCTTGGCGAGGACAGCCCAGTCGATATCCGTGGCGGTCCCGGCGTTGCGCGCGTGTGCTTCCGGGTCCTGGTAGTCGGCCTCCTTCTCATGCCCGGTCACGAGGGTGAAGCTGGAGTTGGCGTCGCGATGAGTGACCGGAATGCCTGCGTAGGCCGGTCCGGCGATGGCGGCAGTGATTCCCGGCACGACCTCGAAGCGGACCCCGGCCGCCGCCAGCGCCTCGCACTCTTCGGCGCCTCTGCCGAAGACAAAGGGATCTCCGCCCTTCAATCTCACCACGCGATTGCCCTCCAGGCCCTTCTGGACGAGCAGGCGGTTGATCTGGTCCTGGGTCATGGCATGCCGCGTGGCCTGTTTCCCCACGTACACCGTCTCCGCTGTCGGACAGTGCCGCAGAAGCTGCGGGTTGGCCAGATGATCGAACACGACGACGTCGGCCAGTTCCAGGAGTCTGAGGCCACGTACCGTGATAAGCCCCGGGTCGCCCGGGCCGGCCCCGACAAGGTATACGATGCCTTTTCGCTGTCCGGCGTTCAGGGGACCACCTCACAGACTACCCCCCCACTATGATCCGCAGATCATACCCACAAACTGTCCAGTTTGCGTTCTCCTCCATTCTACGACCGAGAACATAGGTAATCTCTGCGGGCTGGGTGGCCGATGAATGTACTGCGGCTCCAAGCCGCAACGGTCGGGCAAAGGAGCATAAGCATGGTTGCTGTCGTAGCACCAGCGGGACATAGAGTTCGGCAGCGTTCGGAACGGCGTTTGCGGGGTCGTGGTCCGGACACTTCGTGTGCTGAGGCCCTCCGGCTTGACCACACCCTGGCCGCTTACAGGAACCCACGTATTTCTTTGTCAGTATGCGACTTATCTGATGACGGCATGCTGGCCCTGAGCGACGTTTCGCTCATCTGCGGAGAGCATCTGGGCGTATCGTTTCCCTCACAGCCCCAGAGCTGCGGGTGGGACCGCTTCGGCCGCGTCGTCCGATGCGAGCCTGGCCCGCTGGGTCGCTATGACGTAGCCGTGGAGTTCGACTGCCTTCCGGCGGCTTGAGTGGGCAAATCCCAAAGGCGGAGTCTGGCCAATCGCGGGTCCGCATTCACCAGCAATCGGGACAGGGGCTGGCTTGGCGGCCGGTGACGGCGGACCGGGCGGCGACATATTGCACCGCGACCGTCAAGACGGCCATGAGAAGCAGTGTCGTCAGTCGTTTAGACAATAATGACCTTGCCTCCATATTGAGTGATGCCACCGGCATATCTTCCCCACGACCCCGTCACCAGGTTGCCGCAGGCGTCATAGTCCACATGCATGCCCGGTGAAATCCACCCGCTTGGTGGCAACCCCCGTCCTGGGCTGACTCACCCGCGTCATGCGATCCAGATTATCGTACAGACAGGAATTCGTGAAGTCGGCGACGTCGTTGACGGTTGGCGCGAGACTCGTCCGGCGACCCTGGATGTCGTACGCATTCGTCAGAAACGCGCGGGGCACCTTCGGCGTGCGGTTGTTGTCCACCGTCTTGAGCCGCCCAGCGCCGCGGGCGCGGCCGGCGCGACCGGCGCAAATGGATGACAGGCGCGGGCGGAAGTGGTAAGAATGAGGGACATGAAAGCAATCGCACTCTGCGTAGTGGCGGTGATGGGGCTGGCAGGGGTGGTGATGGGAGAGGAGATGTCCTGGAAGGCTGGAGTGGCACGGGTCAGGATCACCCCTGATAAGGCCATCTGGATGACGGGGTATGGCTCGAGGGTCAAGGTATCCGAAGGCGTGGCCCATGAGCTGTATGCCAAGGCGCTGGCGCTGCGGGATGAGGCCGGGAAGGCGGGCGTGATCGTCTGCGCCGACCTGCTGGGGTGGCCGGCGGGAACCAGCCAGCGTATTGCCTCGGAGATCGAGAGACGATTTGGCATCTCGCGGGATCGGCTCGTCTTGAGCTGCACACACACGCACGGCGGGCCAGCGCTGTGGCACCCGCATCAGATGCTCTACGGAGTGCGGGCCACCGAAGCCGAGCTGCGCGATGTCGAACAGTACACGCAGAACCTGGAGCGCAAGGTCGTTGACGTTGTCGGAGACGCGCTCAAGGGGATGCGTACGGCCAGGGTGAGCTTCGGCCACGGCGAGTCGCAATTCGTGATGAACCGCAGGAAGAAGACCGACAAGGGCTACGTGATCGACGTGGACCCCGGCGGGCCGGTGGACCGCGATGTGCCGGTCCTGCGGGCCGAGCAAGAGGATGGAAAGCTGCTGGCGGTGCTCTTCGCGTACGCCTGCCACAACACGACCGTCGGGGGCGACTGTTATGAGTTCCATGGCGACTACGCGGGGTTCGCCACAGCATCGATCGAGCAGAAGCACCCGGGCGCGGTGGCGATGTTCGCTATGGGCTGCGGCAGCGACGCCAACCCCCAGCCGCGGGGAACAATCGACCTGGCGCGAGAACACGGGGAGGAACTGGCGGCGGCGGTCGAAAAGACCATCGCCGCGCAGATGACCCAGGTCAGAGGCAACCTGCGGACGGCCATGGGCTCGGCAAGGCTGGCGTTTGCCGCCGCGCCCACGCGGAAGGACCTGGAGACGCAACTTGAGCAGAAGGACATCTACTATCGCTGGCAGGCCAAGGAACTGCTCAAGCAGATGGATCGTGACGGCGGGCTCGCCAGCGAATACCCGTGTCCGGTCCAGGTGTGGCGGCTGGGCGACCAGTTGATGCTCATCACCATCGGCGGCGAGGTCGTCGTCGACTATGCGTTGCGGCTGAAGAAGGAATTGGGGGCGGAGAAGCTGTGGGTGGCCGGATACTGCAACGACGTCTTTGCCTATGTGCCGTCCAAGCGGGTCCTGGAGGAAGGCGGGTACGAGGGGGAAGGCGCTATGGTGTATTACGTGCAGCCGGGGAAGTTCGCACCCACTGTTGAGGAAACGATCCTATCGAAGGTGCACGAGCTGGTGGCCGAAACGGGGACAGGGAAAGGGAACTGACATGAGGCGCACGATGAGTCGGCGGACATTTCTAGCGGCGGCGGCAGCGGCGGGGATTGGCTCGGCCATGGACGTACACGGAGCACCAGCAAGCCTCGGTAAGCCCGCTCTGCTCGGCGGCACACCCGTGCGGAAGGAGGGTTTCCCGGGTTGGCCGGTGTTCGATGAGAAAGATGAGCAGGCGTTGCTGAAGGTCCTGCGGACCGGACAGTGGTTCAGGGGCTATGGCAAGCACGTGGACAACTTCGAGGCCGCGTATGCCCAGTTGATGGGGGCCAAGTACTGCGTCGCGACAGCGAACGGCACAAGCTCGCTCATCGCGGCGTTGGCGGCGGCCGGTGTCGAGGCGGGCGATGAGGTGATCCTGCCCCCGTACACGTTCGTGGCATGTGTGAATGCGATCCTGGTGCTCGATGCGCTGCCGGTGTTTGTCGATACCGATCGCGCCAGCTTCCAGATTGACGCGAAGAAGATCGAGGCGGCCATCACCGAGCACACCAAGGGCATCATGCCGGTGCATCTCGGGGGAAATGTCGTGGATCTGGATACGCTGCTGGCCGTGGCCAGGAAGCATAGCGTGCCGGTGATCGAGGATTGCTGCCAGGCGCATATGGCGGAGTGGAAAGGCAAACGAGTGGGGACCATGGGGCTGGCCGGGTGTTTCAGCTTTCAGGCGTCGAAGAACCTCAACGCCGGCGAGGGCGGAGCGATCCTGACCAGTGATGAACAGATGGTCGAGCGGTGTTATGCCGCGCATACGAACGGCAGGACCCGCAACGCCGGCTGGAGTGCGGAATCAGCCAGGGCGTGGAATTTCCGCATGACGGAGTTCCAGGCAGGGCTCTTGATGGCGCAGATGATGCGTCTGGAGGAACAGTCGCGCACACGAGAGGAGAATGCCAAGTACCTGACGCAGATGCTCAAGGAGATACCCGGCATCCGGCCGGCGGAGATGTATGAGGGATGCACGCGGAACGCCTATCACCTCTACATGTTCAGGTACGATCCCTCGGCCTTCGCGGGCTTGGACCGAGGCAAGTTTCTGCGATCGCTGTCGGCGGAGGGAATCGGCGCGGGCAGCGGATACACGCCTCTCAATACGCAGGGGTTCATCGCCAATACACTGAAATCGCGAGGCTTCTCTGCCATCTATTCGAAGGCGCGGATGGCCGAGTGGGCCAAACGGAATCCGTGCCCGGAGAATGATCGGCTGTGTGGAGAGGCGGTCTGGTTCACGCAGAATATGCTGCTGGGGCCAAAGAAGGACATGGAGCAGATCGCGGAGGCGGTGAGGAAGATCGCGGCGTACGCCGCAGAGTTGGCAAGGGCGTAGGCGCTCGCATGACGCGCGAATCGCCCCGCCCCGCAGCGCCGTCTTGTTTTTCCGCGGCGATGAACCGGGGACGGACACTTTTCGTTGTTGTCTGCCGTGTGCGTGGGCGCCGTGGCCGAGCGGCCCCGCGGGGCCAATCCCAACCGCCCCGCTGGGTACTTCGTCGCCCATTCTGGCGGGGCGATCGCGGCCGAGAAGGTCCAAGCCTGGGCGGTGCCCACCTTCGAGTACCTGGGGCTATACTACCCCAAGCATCGAGCCGCTCCCGCTTGGTTGCTCATTCAAGAGCTGCCTTGTTCCAGCGGCGATTGGCCTGGGCAGTCAGCTCGATCATCCAGGCGCGATCGTTGTCAAAGGTCACGTTCCATGTCCCGTTCTGTGCAGGCAGGTCGAACACCCAGAACGCGGCCAGATCGACCCCGGCCTGCTCCATCGAGGAAATCAGCTCCTCGAAAATGGCTCGCGCCGCCGTCTTCTCCTCCCTGGCCGCCAGACCGAATTCGCCGACGAACACCGGGCGCCCCGACTCGCGGGCTATTGCCTTGAGCGTGCGAAACCACTCCGCCCGATCGTTCGTCCACGCCGACAGCTCCTCTTCCACCGGCCGGCCGCCGTAGACATGCACGCCGATCGTGTCCAGCGGGGCCGGATTGTCGCGCAGAATGATCTGCCGGAACTGCTCCCGGTTGTCCGGCTTCCAGCTCCGCTCGCGGGTGTTGTGCCACGCCGAGGGGCGCGGATGGGAATGGCCGGAGAACACCGCACGCCACCCATCGTGCCGTCGCACTTCCTTCGCAAACTCCGATAACGCCACGACCATGTGCTCTGACTTGAGGTCGTCTCGCTCCGTCCCGCCTTTTCCGCGGAACTGGGCCGCATTGGGCAGATCCACGGCCAGGTTGAACTCGTTGCCAAACTCCCAGGCCCAGATCGCCGGGGAATCCTTATAGCGACGGACCACGTCCGCCACGTGCCGCCTCATTCGCGCCATGGTCTTGCTCTCTGGATTGCCCCACTGGTCTCGCTGCTCGCCCACCGTATCGGGCAGAACCGGCGTCCAGAACATCGAAGGGATCAGGCCGATCCTCGCACGCTCTGCCGCTTGCACCACCATGTCGAGGTGCCGGAAATACTGCTCCGGGTCGTCAAAACACCGCTCCCATTCCTTCACCGAGTATGGGCCGGCGAAACGCACGAACGGGACCCCCGCCGCCGAGAGCCGAGCTAGTCCTTCAAGGCTTGACCGGTCCGCCGGATCACGAACCAGACGCAGGAGCAAGTCGTAATAATTGGCCCCGACACCCCGATACGGTCGGCCGTCCCTGATCAGCGATCCGTCCCGCACGGAAAGCCCGGGCCGCCGTGCGGGTTCGCCCTGGCCCATCGCGACGGCGCCGCAGAACACGCCCATCCCTCCAACAGCGATCATGATCCATCTGGTCATGCGCCTCGCCTCAGTCTTTCAGGGCCTGACTCAGTTTGCCCCACGCGGCAACGGACCGGGCAAGGTGATCGCGGGCGTCGCCACCGATGCCATAGCATTGCAGGCCGATCGGGCCCTTGTAGCCCAGGTCCTTCAGGGTCTTCAGAAGACCGCCGACGTCAAACGAGCCCTTGTCCAGCGGCTGAATGTAGCGGTCCCACTCGGGCTTGTCGTCGAATTCGTCGGCGCCGTTGATCGAGACTGCCCACAACCGCGGCATGGCCTGTTTCAGCAGCCGCTTGTAGTCGCGGCTCTTGTCCACGCGCAACCAGTGGCACAGGTTGAACATCACGCCCACGTTCGCACGATCCACCTTCTCCGCTACCCGCACGGCGTCCTCAATACGCTCCACCCAGGAGGCAACGTGTGGGTACAGCAGCAACTGCGAACCTGAATCCTTTGCCAGGTCGGACATCTCGCGAAGGATCTCCACCGCGTGCGGATCCACGGAAGGATCCGATGGCTTCATGCCGTTCAGCAGCAGCGCGAATTGCACTTGCCGCCCCTTCACCAGAGCCAGCACTTCCTTGAACCGCGGATCGTAGGCCTGCTTGCCCGGCGCGACCTCGACCGTCATGGTGATCTGAAACAACTTTAGACCCGCCTCATCGAGCGTCTTCAGGCGCTCGGCCACGTTGTCCAGCCAGATATGGCCCACGCCGTCATATCCGAGCTCCTTCAGCATCGTCGCCTGCTCCTTGAATGAACGCTTCTTGGCGTCGTGCCAATCGATGCAGAACGGAAAGAACGGATACGTTTTCTGCTCGGCCGTGTCGGCCGCGATCAGCAACGCCATCGACACCACGAACGCCGCTCGGATCAAATGCCTGTTCATTGGATATCCTCATTCTGGCGAGGCGACTTGGTAAACAGCCTGCCGGGTGCCCTGAATGTATCATCAGTTTTGGCGTTGGCAACCAGGCTTTCGCAGTGAGGTTCCTTGTTGGGCAGCGGCAGAGCCTCCCAGCCGGATCGCGCCTCACCTTGCACGCACGCTTCCTCGCTGCGATACTGGCAATGGCACAGGGCTGGCCCCGGCCAGCGCCGCAAGATCGCCGGATCGACCCGAGCCATCGCTTTTCTGGGAGCACTCAGATGACACAAGCATACTGGATCATTGCAGGACTGTTATGCCTCAATGTCGCCGCGTCTGCGCCTGAGCCGCGGGTCGTCTTTCAGGACAGTTTCGACGGGAAGCTGGCCGAAGGCTGGACCTGGCTGCGTGAGGATCCCAAAGCATGGCGGCTGACCGACAAGGCACTGGAGATCCGCGTCGAGCCGGGTGTCGCGGACACCGTCAAGAATGCGCTCGTGCGTGCGGCCCCAGACCGCGCCAAGGGCAAGTTTGCCGTTGACGTCACCGTCACCAACCACACCAAACCTACCAACCAGTACGAGCAGGCCGGGATCACCTGGTACAACGACGGCAAACCGGTCTTCAAGCTGGTCAAGGAGCTCGTCGACGGCAAGCTCTACATCATCCCCGGCAAAATGCCGATGGACAGCGAAACCGTGCAGCTTCGGCTGATCGTCACGGCCGACAGCTATACCGCCCAGTTCCGGCCCGATGGCAAGGGCGAATTCAAGACCGCCACCACGGGCAAGCTGCCTCCGCCCGACAATGACCAGGTGAGCATTCAGTGCTACAACGGCCCGGCCGACGCCGAGCACTGGATCCGCTTTGATGACTTGCGCATCGCCGAGTTATCGGACTAGCGGGCCTTCCCGGAAGCCGGCTGCGAGTCCCGCTCGCGCAGCCACAACACGGCCGAGTTGGGATAGTTCACGCTTCCGCCTCATGGTGGCCGATAGATGGTCGGCGGGCAGGGTTGATCGGTTGGTTCACTCCCCCCGAAAAAAGCCTGCGACGGTGCATTGACAACGGCTTCGCGTTCGATAAGATTCGCCTCCCCTCGTCGATCGGATGAGGAGGTCAGGTTGATTAAGACGTGCGTTGGTTGAGGCCTGATCTGTGTTCTTTGACAAGTGAATAGTCGGACAGCCGCGAGGATGTGAGTTCGTGGCCCGCCGTCAAACGCGGACGCGCGAACACGAAGATTTCGGATGGGTTTCGATGGGCTTCGGCCTGTCGGGCCGATCCACATGAAGATCTCAAACATCCTTGTGGTGCACGCAAGAAGTGATCCTTGATCATTTTTTTGAGAAGCCAACAAGAGGTGTTTGAGCCTTGCCGGTGTGGCGGGCAGCGATGTCTGCCGCATTTGTAACGGACGAACTCATTTCGAGGACGAACACAGGCCGTGAAACCGTCAGACGCTTTTGGATTCGGGGATTCGTTTCCGGGTCAACGAAGCGCGGGAGGATCGGCCGGTGCCAAGAAATTCAATTGAAGAGTTTGATCCTGGCTCAGCCTGAACGCTGGCGGCGTGGCTAAGACATGCAAGTCGCACGGGACCCGCAAGGGTTTAGTGGCGAACGGGTGAGTAATGTATCGCTAACGTACCCTGGAGACCGGGATAGCTGCCCGAAAGGGCAGGTAATACCGGGTGACATATCGAGGTCGCATGGCCTTGATCTCAAAGCCGCAAGGCACTCTGGGAGCGGGCGATATCGTATCAGCTAGTTGGTAGGGTAACGGCCTACCAAGGCGACGACGCGTAGCCGGACTGAGAGGTCGACCGGCCACATCGGGACTGAGACACTGCCCGGACTCCTACGGGGGGCTGCAGTAACGAATATTGGGCAATGGGCGCAAGCCTGACCCAGCGACGCCGCGTGGAGGACGAAGTTCTTCGGAATGTAAACTCCTGTCAGGGGTTAGCAAGTTCTGAGCAACCCCAGAGGAAGTGGCGACTAACTCTGTGCCAGCAGTCGCGGTAAGACAGAGGCCACAAGCGTTAGGCGGAATCACTGGGCTTAAAGCGTGTGTAGGCGGATCGTTAAGTGCCTTGTGAAATCCCCCGGCTTAACCGGGGAACGGCTGGGCATACTGGCGGTCTTGAGCTGCCTAGGGGTCGCTGGAACAAACGGTGGAGCGGTGAAATGCGTAGATATCGTTTGGAACGCCAAAGGTGAAAACAGGCGACTGGGGGCAAGCTGACGCTGAGACACGAAAGCCAGGGGAGCAAACGGGATTAGATACCCCGGTAGTCCTGGCCCTAAACGATGTCCACTAGATCGCAGTGCCTCTGACGGTGTTGCGGTCGCAGCAAAAGTGCTAAGTGGACCGCCTGGGAAGTACGGTCGCAAGGCTAAAACTCAAAGGAATTGACGGGGGCTCACACAAGCGGTGGAGCATGTGGTTCAATTCGAAGCAACGCGCAGAACCTTACCTGGGTTTGACATGCTTGGATTATCCTTATGAAAGTAGGGTAGGCCCTTCGGGGTACAACAAGCACAGGTGCTGCATGGCTGTCGTCAGCTCGTGTCGTGAGATGTCGGGTTAAGTCCCATAACGAGCGAAACCTTTGCCCTTAGTTACCATCGGGTTAAGCCGGGGACTCTGAGCTCGACTTCTGCCGATTTTTCGCCGCGATCGGCAGCATTCTATTGACAAATGATCGGACGCCCGCCCATGCTGGTGTTGCCCGTAACCCGGCATCGGAAAGGAGTCCGATAGGCTCGTGCTTCCA
>Ga0315288_10009762_pt1 | contig 12081 bp, 11 predicted proteins | sample YL17G11_20_MG_FD_203454 | JGI IMG/M metagenome (GOLD analysis project Ga0315288, IMG submission 203454) | Sediment microbial communities from Yellowstone Lake, YNP, Wyoming, USA - YL17G11_20 | ecosystem: Environmental > Aquatic > Freshwater > Lake > Sediment | place: USA: Wyoming | collected...
GCCGCCCTGAGGATCGCTGGCGGTATCTTTACCAAGATCGCCGACATCGGAGCCGATCTCATGAAGATCGTGTTCAAGATCAAGGAGGACGACGCGCGCAACCCCGGCGTGATCGCCGATTGCACCGGTGACAACGCCGGCGATTCGGTGGGGCCCACGGCGGACGGGTTCGAGACCTACGGCGTCACCGGCGTGGCGCTCATATCCTTCATCATTCTCGCAGTCGCCGATCCGATCATCCAGGTCAAGCTCCTCGTCTGGATCTTCGCCATGCGCATTCTGATGATCTTGGCGAGCGGTTTTTCCTATCTGATCAATAACGGGATCACGCACCGGCTCTACAAGAATGCTCAGCAGATGAACTTCGAAGCACCGCTCACGCACCTCGTGTGGATCACTTCCGGCGTTTCGGTGGCGCTCACTTACGTCGCGTCCTACACGCTCGTCCCCGATCTCGGCGACGGCACGCTCTGGTGGAAGCTCGCTACGATCATCACCTGCGGGACGCTCGCCGGAGCGGTGATACCGGAGCTGGTGAAGGTTTTCTCTTCGACCAAGTCGCAGCACGTCCGCGAGGTCGTGACCTCTGCCCGCGAAGGTGGGGCTTCTCTGGACATCCTTTCCGGATTGGTGGCGGGAAACTTCAGCGCGTACTGGCTGGGGCTCGCCATCATCGCCCTCATGGGCATCGCCTACGGAGTGAGCACGCTGGGTGTCGGCGACCTCATGATCGCGCCCGCCGTGTTCGCCTTTGGACTCGTTGCGTTCGGGTTCCTCGGGATGGGACCGGTCACGATCGCGGTGGACTCCTACGGGCCCGTCACGGACAACGCCCAGTCGATCTACGAGCTTTCCATGATCGAGCAAATTCCGGGCATCAAGGAGGAGATCAAGAAGACCCACGGCTACTCGGTGGACTTCGAGCGGGCGAAGCTTCTCCTCGAAGAAAACGACGGGGCGGGGAACACCTTCAAGGCGACTGCCAAGCCGGTTTTGATCGGCACCGCGGTCACCGGCGCGACGACGATGATCTTTTCCATCATCGTGCTTCTCACCGACCGGTTGCGGCCCGATCTCGTTGCCAACCTCTCCGTGCTCCATCCCGAGTTTCTCCTCGGGCTCATCACCGGCGGGGCGGTGATCTACTGGTTCACCGGGGCCTCCATTCAGGCGGTGACGACGGGGGCGTACCGCGCCGTCGAGTTCATCAAGAAGAACATCCGTCTCGAAGGGGTGACGAAAGCGTCGGTCGCCGACAGCAAGAAGGTGGTGGAGATCTGCACGCGCTACGCTCAGCGGGGGATGTTCAACATTTTCCTCGGCGTCTTCTTCGGGACGCTCGCCTTCGCCTTCTTCGAGCCGTACTTCTTCGTGGGTTATCTCATCTCGATCGCATTGTTCGGTCTTTTCCAGGCGATCTTCATGGCGAACGCCGGGGCGGCGTGGGACAACGCGAAGAAGATCGTCGAGACCGATCTCCGCGAGAAGGGGACGGATCTCCACGCGGCGACGGTCGTGGGGGACACCGTCGGAGACCCATTCAAGGACACTTCGTCGGTCGCGATGAACCCGGTGATCAAGTTCACGACGCTCTTCGGGCTCTTAGCCGTGGAGCTGGCGGTGAGTCTCACGGCGCAGCAAGGCCGGGGTATCACGCTGCTCTTCTCGGCGATTTTCTTCGCCGTGTCGGTCATCTTCGTCTGGCGCTCTTTCTACAAGATGCGCATCGAGGGGGGAGCACCGGAGAAATAGGCGAGGACGCGTGCGGTCTTATGCGGATGAGCCGGTCCGGTACGGTGGGATGCCAACCGATATCGGACCGGTTTTTTTGCGGCCGGCCTCCGCGGGCGGCGGCGAGTCACTGTGGTCCGAGAAGTTGAACTGGGGAGCCGTCTTCCGTGTTCATCTCTTCAGGAGTCATGCAGCGCCCCATGTGGTCGAAGAAGAATATCCGCGAATTTCCGGGGTCGTAGCCGTAAAGCGTGTCTCCCTTTTCGTGGAAGGTGACGTCGAGATCGGGGTCCGAGAAAAAAAGTTTCAGCGCGCTCCCCCTTCCCAGGGCCGTGACGACATTGTCCATATACCAGTCCTTCCGGGCATTGTAGACCATGAAGAACTTATCCGGCGGGTCTTGGCCGCGGGTCTTCGCCGTGAGGTCTTCGTAGGCGGTGCGGGCGACCACGGCGCGTCTGAGAACGAAGTCCTTGGGGAGCCGGATGTCGGGTCTCAAGTAATTCGTCTCGTTCACGCGGACCTTTGTCAAACAAGTCAACGCGACGAGGCCGACGAGCAGGACGGCGATGCCCGGAACGAAGCGCGCGTTCCAGTGCCGGACGATCTCGAAGAAGTCCTCCACGACCGGGGCGGCGAGAAGGACGATCCCCACGGCCGGGACGTAGTTGTGGAGATGGAACATGTGCCCATCGAGAAAGAGCACGGGAAGGATCGTCAAGAGGTAGTACGCTGAGGAGAAAAGGACGATCCTCTTCCTCCCCTTCGCCAGGTTGTAAACCACCAAGAGCGCCAGCACGAGATGCGCCGCGGTGAGCCCCGTCGGGCTCACGTCCACGACGAACGGCATCGCGACCGAGATTGCAAGGACCCAGTCGAGATAGGTGAGCAGGTTGGAGAGGACGTTTGTTCCGAAGTGAAATTGGTAGGGCCCCTCCTCGGGAACGCCCTTCGCGACACCCATGTAGAGGAGGTAGAGACTCATGAGAACGAGGTAGGGCCCCGCGTCGCGCAGAGCCTTGGCGGCTCGCGTGAGGGCTTTGCCCGTCTTCTCCCGGAAGTACGCGTGGAGGAAGAGAAGCGGGGCGAGCGCGTAGGCCTGTTCCAGACTCAGCAGCGCGAGCGCGTAGCAAAGGAGCGAGAGAACGACCAGCGAAAGACTCTTCGTCCCCATGGCGCGGATCCCAAGGATGAGCCCCGCGAGCATGAAGGCTTGTCCGGCGAGCTGCTGAATACACGATATCCACGCCACTACGTCGAAGAAACCGGTGTGAAAAGCGAAGAACGCCGAGACGACAATAGAGGACAGCCGGTCGATGCGGAACCTTCTCAGTAGGATGAACACGAGAACGACGTTCAGCACGTGGATGACGAGCGACACGACATGGTACGGAAAAGGGTTCAAACCAAATATCCCGTGCGCCGCGTCGAAATAGAGGATCTTGGTCAAAGGGCGGAAAAGATCGGACGCGCTTCCGAAGGCGGCCCCAACCGACGAACCCTTGTCGAAAACGGCGTTCGCGAGAAGAATGAAATCGTCCTGCGCGAAGAAGTACTTCGTGACGGGGTAGAAGCACACGAGGGCGAGAACACCGACGGTCGCCACGTAAAAAGCGGTCTTGCGCGTCCGGCCGCTCTTCTTCTTGGGTTGGGGCTTGTTCATTCCACCGCTTCTATCGCGGGTCCGGCGACTCCGGAACGGCGCTTTCAAAAAAATCGTAACGGCTTGCCGACATCCCTAGCTTCTCGTAAACGGACTTTGCCGCCGCGTTGGAGCCGTCGACGTAGAGGCGGAGCCCGCAGACGTTCCCCGCCGACCGCGCGGCGCTTTCGACGTGGCGCTGGAGCCGTTTGTATACGCCCCGTTTCCGCGAGGATGGCTCCACGTACACACTCTGGATCCACCAGTAGAACGCGTTCCGCCAGTCGCTCCACTCGGGCGTCACTAGAAGACCGCCGATGGGTTTGCCGCCCTCTTCCGCGATGACGTAGAAACCCTTTGTCGGGTCGTCGAACACCGACCGCACTCCGGCCACGAGAAGGGGGAGGGAGAGTATCTTGCCCTCGGTCTCCGCCGCCATCGCCAGGTTGAAACGGACGAGCGCGTCGACGTCGGAGAGGACGGCCTTGCGGATGGTGACTTCCAACTTACGGTTCAATCGAGCAAAACCACCTTGCGAGTCTGCGAAAAACCGCCGCTCTCCAAGCCGTGCCCTACTTCGCCTTTATCGCCTCGATCTCGATGGCGATCTCTACGTCGTCCGAGACGACGAGCCCGCCGGAGTCGAGACTCTTGCTCCACGATACGCCGTAGTCCTGCCGGTTGAGCTTGGTGGAAGCCGAGAGTCCCAAACGGGTGTTTCCCCAGGGATCGGTGACGACCCCGGCGAAAGTGAACGGGAGCTGTATCTCCTTGGTGACTCCGCGCATGGTCAGGTCACCGACCGCCACGAAGCCTTCTCCTGACTTTTCGATGCGCTTGCTCTTGAAGGTGATCTCCGGGTACTTGGCCGCGTCGAAGAAATCCGGAGTTCTCAGGTGTTCGTCGCGTTTCGCGTCCCTGGTGTCGATGCTCGCCGTCTTGATCGTCACTTCGGCGTTCGATTTGGTGATGTCTTTGTCATCGTAAAGAATCGTCGCGGTGTACTCGTTGAAATACCCCTTCACTTTGGAGACGACCATGTGCCGGACGGCGAACCCGATCGACGAGTGTGTGGGATCGACGGTGTACTTGTCGGCGGCCGAGCTCGTGGCGGCCGAGCCGGCCAGGGCGACGAGAACCGCCGCGGCGGAAAAGAACGTTTTGAAACGCATACGGACCTCCTATTGGCTTCGACTTTGTGAAATCGTTCGACGTTGTAAGAGCGTTCAACAAATATTTCGCCGGGCCGTCATTTTTTCAAGGGAATTCGTCGTTTCCCTGGCCGGATCTGGCGTGGGTTACCGCTCCCTCGTTCCCGCCGATCCCGGAGCCGGTCAAAGATCTTGTGGTTGACGGCCGGGAAGGCGTACTTCTCCGCTTCTTCGAGAAGGATCCACCGGGAGTCGGTCGGTCCGTCGAGCTCGACCTCGCCCGCCGTGTATTCGCAGTCGAAGACATCGACGGACACTTTGAAGTGCGTATACGCGTGATCCAGCCGGGCGATGAGATCCGTGACCTCGACGGAGAGGCTCACCTCTTCGGCGATTTCGCGCTTGCACGCCTGTTCGGAGGACTCGCCGGGTTCAACCTTTCCGCCGGGAAACTCCCAGAGCCCGCCGAGGAGGCCGGATTCCTTGCGGCGTGTGATGAGAATCCGGCCGTCTTTTCGTACCACGCCTACGGCGATGTGGTACCGGGGCGTCTCGCGGCGCTTCGTCCGGACGGGATAAGAGGTTTGGACCGACGCGGCGAAGGCCCCGCAGTGTCCCGACACCGGACATCTCGCGCACGACGGGTTCCTCGGTGTGCAGACGAGCGCCCCGAGCTCCATCACCGCCTGGTTGAACTCGCCCGGGTTCGAGCGGTCGAGGATCTGGTCCGCTCGCTCGTTGAAGAGGCGTGTTGACGAGGCCTTGTCGACGGGCGAATCGATGAGGAAGAGCCGGGCGAGTACTCTTTTCACATTTCCGTCGACGACCGCACGCGGTTCCCCGAACGCGATGCTCGTCACCGCAGCGGCGATATAGTCGCCCACACCGGGGAGAGACCGGAAAACAGTATAGTCGCGGGGCACAGCTCCTCCCATTTCGCCGGCTATCTTCCGCGCGGCGCCGTGGAAGTTTCTCGCCCTTGCGTAGTACCCCATCTTCTCCCAGCTCTTGAGAACGTCTTCGAGCGGCGCTTCCGAGAGCGATCGAACGTCGGGGTATTTTTCGGCGAAGCGTTGGAAGTAGGGGATCACCGTTGCGACCTGTGTCTGCTGGAGCATCACCTCCGACACCCACACGAGATACGGGTCCCGCGTCCTTCTCCACGGAAGATCTCGTTTGTTCGCGGCGAACCAGTCGAGCATGGCTTTGCGGAGGTCCGTCATGCGATTGCGAGCATCCGATCGACGGCGCGTTTGGCCTTCACCCGGATCTCTTCGGGGACTTCGACCGCGTACTGGTTGTACTTCAACGCGTCGCGCGTCATCTCGAGCGTGATCTGACCCATGTGGGGGCACCGGTGGCTGCACAGTCTCAGCATCTCTTTCTCCGGGTTTTCGGCGATGATGTTGTCGCCCATGCTGCACTCGGTGAGGAGGAGGTACCTGGGGGCTTGGGTTTCCTTGACGTGGCGGATCATCGCCGAAGTGCTCCCCGAGTAATCAGAGGCCGCGACGACCTCGGGGCTGCATTCGGGGTGGGCGAGCACGACCACGTCGGGGAACTGTTTGCGCACGCTCTCGATATCCTCGACGGTGAATAATTCGTGGACTTCACACTTACCCGTCCATCCGATCATCCGGTAGTCGAGATCGGTGCCGGGTTTTTGCAGACCCCGCGGGCCCTTGACGGGGAAGATGATGTGCCGCCCGGTCTCGCGAGCGACGTTTCTGGCGAGGTATTCGTCGGGGAGAAAAATCACCGTGTCGGCACCAAGGGAATTCACGACGGCGGCGGCGTTGCCCGACGTGCAGCAGATATCGGACTCCGCCTTGACGTCGGCGTAGGTGTTGACGTAGGTGACGACGGGGACGCCGGGATAGAGCCGCTTCAGATCGCGGACGTCTTCGCCGGTGATGCTCGCCGCGAGCGAACATCCGGCGTCCTTCGATGGAATGAGCACGGTTTTCCCGGGGCTCAGGATCTTCGCCGTCTCCGCCATGAACACCACACCGCAGAAGACGATCGGGTCCTTGTCGGTCGCCGCGGCCCGGCGGCTGAGCTCGAGGGAATCTCCCTTGAAGTCGGGTACGAAGTGATAGAGCGCGGGCTCCATGTAGTTGTGACCGAGGATCACCGCCCCGCGCTCGTCCCGGAGCCGCCGGATTTCGCAGACTAGCTCGGCCTTGTAACGGAGCTCGAACTCGGGAACGATTTTCCCGAGCTTGTTCTTCATCTCCTCGAAGACGGCTTCAACACGTTTGTCGGTCATGACTCGCTCGATTCCTTTGCGCTGGTGGGCGTCTTCGGGAAATTAACAGATATCCCTCAAAAGTCAAGGCGCCGCGGGAGGGGCGCGCGGCGGGAACGTGGGAGCGAGAACGGTGCGGGGGAGAGGCGCTCGATGAACGGGGGAGGTGCTCGACAAGAAAAGAAGGGATCGTTTCGATCACCTTAGCGTTCGATGCCGGCAGGATCATGACCCCGGTGGTCACTCAGCCGATTTCTCGTTTTTCTCTCCCTCGTCGATGGTGACTTTCGCGTCCCCCTCGACCTCGACCTTCATGGGAATGTCCATCGAATCGAGATGGAACGCGCGCCCGATCCTACCGATCTCGGCGGGATTGATATCACCGACGATATTGATGAACACGGCCTCGTCGCCATCTTCCACGGCCATGACGACGACGCCCTGAATCTCGTCTTTCTCCCCGGGGAGCAGGTACACGTGGACCTGTTCGCCTTCCTCGCGGACGCGGACGGTCATTTCCCAACCCTTTTTCTCCAACTGTTTCGCCACAGCGCGCGTCTTCTCCTTGAGCACCGATGCGTTGGTCTCGCGGATAGGGAATACCTGAACCCGGACATACTCGATCTTGGATAGAAGATCGCCCAGCTCGGGGTCTTCGTCCCTGACCGCCTCACGGGCGATGACAAGGAGCGATCCTTTGAGGAAGACCTCGATGCTCGACTCCATGTCGCCGAGAATCGGTTCGAAGTCGAAGTAGCCGGGGGACTTCGTGTAATCCTCTCCCGACCCGGCGTTCGCCGCCACGGGCACGAGAGCGACGAGGAGCGCGAGGGTGGCTCCCGCGAGAATCCACTTCCGCGCGTGGGTTGATTGTTCAGACATCGCAAACCTCCTTTTCTTCCTGCCGGCGGATCCGCCGCCCCGGATCCGAGCGCGGAGCCGCGGTGGGCGGTCTAGCGGACGGGCGTTTGGTCACCACTCAAGGACGTCGAAGGAACCCGGAATGTTGCACGGAATCGGGGGTCGTTACCCCCTTCCGGCGAATTTCAGGTTTGACTGAGAACCGGGGCGACTGTATATTTCCGGCCAGCAGTGCGGGAGACCTAACTCCCAGGGATCTTGACAACAATTTGCAAAAGAAAGAGTTAGCATGGTAAGCATCACGGAAAACGCGGCCAAGGCCATCAAACAAGTCATGGCCGCCGAGAAATTTTCTCCCGAGGACACTTTTCTGCGTGTCGCCGTCAAGGGCGGCGGTTGTTCCGGGCTATCCTACGATCTGGGATTCGACAGGGAAAAGCGGACCGGTGATGTCGTCGTGGAGAAGGACGGCGTCAGGCTGGTGATCGATCTCAAGAGCCAGATGTACCTCGCCGGTACGACACTCGATTACTCGTCGGGTCTGTCGGGTCGAGGTTTCTATTTTATGAGTCCCAACGCCGCGGGCTCCTGCGGGTGCGGGAACTCGTTTAGCGCCTAGGCCGGGTCCACACCGGTCGAACGTCACGCAGTCGCTGCGGTGCTGGGTGTTACAAAAGGCAGGGTGGGTCATGAACACCGACTCCAAGCTCTCGCCGAACATGGAGATGTACCTCAAGACGATCCTTCGTCTCGAGCAGAACGCCTCCGCCGTCCGCGTCAAGGCGATCGCCGAGTCGCTCGGCGTGACCATGCCGAGCGTCTCCGAAGCGCTTCGCACGCTCAACAAGAAGGGGCTCGTCGAGCATACGTCGTATGGCGAGGTGGGGCTCACCGAGGACGGACGCCGTGTCGCGGCGAGCGTGAACGCGCGTTTCGAGCTTCTCAGGAGGTTTCTCGCGGACATGCTTCACGTCGACGAGGAGACCGCGAACCGCGAGGCGTGCGAAATCGAACACGTCGTCGATGAGGTGACTCTCACGCGCCTTGCCGCGTTCGTCGAATGGATGACGTACCACAGAGAGGACATCAAGGACTGTCTTGTCCGGTTCCACCAGTACCTCGATCTCCTCATCGGCGGGGAATTTGAAAAGGCGCAGAAGCTCTTGTGCGAGGGTGTCGCGGAAACGCCCGGCGAGAGCGGTTAGGCGTCATCCACACGTTGCTCGCCACCGCTTCCCCGATGACCTCGCGCGGCATCACCGCCCGAGCGAAGCGGCTCCGGTTGTCATGTCCGGTTTTTGACCGTCTCCGAGCGCCGAACTGTGGTATAGTCAGCGGGAAAGCCGATGAGCCCCGATCACGTCAAACCCGTCGTCGCACTGTACCTGCGGTACTATCTCTCGCCGTCGGAAACTTTCGTCTACAGACAGCTCAAGGGAGTCTCGGATGCGTTCACGCCGATCGTCTTGGCGTCGGAGACATCCAATCTCGATCTTTTCCCGACGAGCGGCGTGTTCGCGAAAGGGAAGGGATTCCTCGGGAAGGTGGGGACTCGGCTCCTTCGGACGGCGAGCGGAAGGTACTCGGTGGTTACGCCGGGGCAAGAGCGCTACTGGAAAAGAGTGATCATCGAGAAGCGCGCACGGCTCATCCACGCCCATTTCGGCCACTTCGGGTTGGACGTCCTGCCGGTCGCCCGGTCGTTGGGTGTCCCTCTCATGGTGACTTTTCACGGGTTCGACGCGTCCAGTCTCCTCGCGGACGACCGTTACACCCGGCAGCTCCGGACGCTTTTCGATTACGCACACGCCCTCACCGTCTCGAAGAACATGGCGGAGCGTCTCGCTCCGTACGGGCTCCGCGACGGCCGGTACACGGTCCACTATATCGGTGTTCCCGTCGAGGAGTTCAAGTTCGTCGAACGCCGGCCGGTGGCGGTGAGGATGGAAAAGGGCGAGCCGCTCACTTTTCTTCAAGTGTCGAACTTCGTCGAGAAGAAAGGGCACCGTTACACTGTTGAAGCGTTTTCGAGGTACCTGCGCGATCGTCCGGGCGACAGGCTCGTTCTCGCGGGCGACGGTCCGTTGAGACGCGAGACGGAGAATCTGTGCGCGGCCGCAGGCGTCGGTGACCGGGTCGTCTTCGCCGGGCGCCTCGTCAAGTCTCAGGTGACCGACCTCATGCGCTCCGCCGATGTGTTCGTCCACCACAGCGTGACGGGCGCGGATGGGGACATGGAGGGGATACCGACGGTCATCATGGAGGCGATGTCGACCGGGCTCGTCGTGGTAAGCACGAAACACTCGGGGATCCCGGAGCTCGTCGAGCACGGGGTCGACGGTTTGCTGGTGGACGAGCGGGACGTGGACTCTTACGTCGAGGCGCTCCGCGGTCTTGCCGCCGCGGACCCGGCGATGGGTAGGAAAGCGCGAAAAAAGATCGAAGAGAAATTCAACATGGGTGTTCAAAACGTCGAGCTGCAAAAACTCTACCGGAGGGCGATCGATGGAACCCTCGCGTGAATCCCGGGACTTTTACAACACGTTTGCGGGGGAGGTCTTGCTCGAAGACTTCCAGCGTCTCAATCTCCGGCAGGACGCGGTGAGAACCTTGTGCAAGGAGTTCGTCCCCAAGGGGGCGAGGGTCCTCGAAGTCGGCTGCGGTGTGGGCATCAACGCGAGGTTTCTCCGGACCATCGCCTCTCGCGTCGTTGGGATCGACATCAGCGACCGGAACATCGAGGTGGCGAGGGAGTACGCGGGCGCGCCGAACACGGAATTCAGGCTGCTCGACATCCTGCACGCTTCGGACGATCTCGCCGGCCTCGGACCGTTCGACGTCGTCGTTCTCCCCGATGTCATCGAGCACGTCCCGCTCGAACTCCACGGGCGATTGTTCGCCACGATCGAGCGGATCCTCGCCGTACCCGGGCGGGTTCTGGTGACCTATCCCAGCCCGGGGTACCAGGAGTACCTGAAGAAGCACGAGCCCAAAGCCCTCCAGCTCGTCGACGAGACGGTCCAGCTCGACGATATCCTGCGTCACACATCGCTCCGTCCTTGTTATTTCAGTTACAAGCACGTGTGGCACATGAACCAGTACGTCCACCTCGTTCTGACCTCGGATCATGCTTTTCGCGGGGAAGACGTCGTCGCCACGCCGGCCGGCCGGTTCAGGTATCGCGTGAGGAAAAGGCTTTGGCGTTTTCGAAACAGGGGGTTTTTGAAAAGGATGAGGCGGAAGTTCTCGTCGACGGGCGGCGCCGCCGGGTGATTTCCCCGGGGACTCTCAGACGCCCCGTGATCCGGCGCGGGCGATTTTCCTCTTTCGCCGCCCGGTCCATCTGTTTATATTTTGCCCAACATTCTGCCAAGCATCGCACATCCCGAGTTCGTCCAACGGACAGCAGGTTATTTATCACAGCCGTGTATATGGAGTCCGCCCTCCGCATCGCGCGGGCGCGGAGAGATGCACTCTCGAACCCGGCCACGGGGCTGGATGGCAACCGACGAAAAGGAGAAGACCATGTCTTTCGAACTTCCAAAGCTCGCTTATGCGTACGATGCGCTCGAACCGTACATCGACGCCCGAACGATGGAGATCCATCATTCGAAACATCACGCGGCGTACACGAATAACCTGAACGCCGCGTTGGACAAGCACCCCGAGATCAAGGGGAAAACGATCGAACAGATTCTCGCGGACCTCACGAAAGTCCCGGATGACATCCGAACCGCGGTGAGAAATCACGGCGGCGGGTATTTCAACCACAACGTCTTCTGGTCGACCATGGGCCCGAAATCCGGCGGCGAGCCCAAGGGGCCTCTATCCGATGCGATCCAGTCGGCGTTCGGGACCTTCGCCGCGTTCAAGGAGAAGTTGTCGGCGGCGGCCGTATCGCAGTTCGGAAGCGGGTGGGCCTGGTTGTCGGTCAAGGACGGGGCGCTCGTAGTCTCGTCGACGCCGAATCAGGATTCGCCGGTCTCGCAGGGCATGACGCCGATCCTCACCATCGACGTGTGGGAACACGCGTACTATCTCAAGTATCAAAACCGCCGTCCCGAGTACATCGAGAACTGGTGGCACACGATCAACTGGAACGAAGCGACACGCCGGTTCGAGGCGGCAAAGTAGCCGGGCTTATACCAGGGAGCCGAAGAATGAGTGAACTCGCAAGAAAGCAATGCGTGCCCTGCATGGGCGGTGTCCCGCCGCTCCAGGGCAGGGAAATCAAAAAGCTTCTCGATCAGCTCGGGAGAGGGTGGACCGTGGTCGACGACCATCACCTGGAGAAGGAGTACAAATTCGACGACTTCCGCCAGGCTCTCGGTTTCACCAATCGCGTGGGCGAGCTTGCCGAGGAACAGGGGCATCATCCGGATGTCTACCTTGCGTGGGGCAAGGTGAAGCTCACGCTGTGGACCCACAAAATCAACGGGCTGACGGAG
>Ga0315288_10009763_pt1 | contig 12080 bp, 7 predicted proteins | sample YL17G11_20_MG_FD_203454 | JGI IMG/M metagenome (GOLD analysis project Ga0315288, IMG submission 203454) | Sediment microbial communities from Yellowstone Lake, YNP, Wyoming, USA - YL17G11_20 | ecosystem: Environmental > Aquatic > Freshwater > Lake > Sediment | place: USA: Wyoming | collected...
TCCCTGCGTCCGCCCTCGAAGCTCTCCGCGAAGACGAGATTCTCTGTGCGCGGTCGTTGACCATAGCATAGGCATCTTGCCTGTGCAGACCGCCACTGCCCGCCATTTGATACGCAGCCGTGGGGCGATCGTCTTTATCGCTTCGAGGATGTAGCGGCTTTTGTGTGCGCCCAATGCGGCCACGTCTGGTTGTCGGCCGAGACGACCCAGGCCATCGACGAGATGGTCCGCACGCCTTCCGCCGCGCGAACATCACCTGGCGGCAGCAGGTTCGCGGTTCCGCCGTCCAAGCCGGCAACATCGCCAGAACCGCGACCCGTGCAACCGCCGGAGACGGGGCGAGTCGTGGCAGTTCCGCAGGTCGGCGGCCTCCACCATCGCTACGAACCCCCATGTAGTCCGTCATTCAGTTTCAGGCGATCCGTCAAAACACGGACATCAGGTTCCGTCCGATTCCTGCCCAAGTCGAGTGCCAATCGGATAATCTCAGTGGCCTGCGGCGAGCGAGCCCTTGCCTCCTCGCCGGCAAAAAAGAGGGCCGCCATTGCACGGAGCGCCGGCAAAGAGAGTGCCGCCGCCTTCTCTAGTGCCGCCAAATAAAAGCCCCTACCCGCCGCTATGTCACCCCGGCGGTATCGAAGAAGCCCCGAGGTAGCGAGGTGCACCACCTGGCCCTGGTCATCCAGAGTGCTTGGGTCGATTGCATCGAAAAACTCGTCCGCCGAGTCGAGCCGTCCTTCGTTGGCAAGGGAAAAAACCAAATTATTCAGGAGCTTGGGGTCCCGTCGATTCGCCCGAAGTCCCGCAAGCGCGATCCGCGTGGCTTCCTGGTGGTCCTGAAGAAAGACGCTAGCTGTATAAGAGCCATGAATTGCCGGACTACTGGAAAACGGTTGGTCCTTTAGCCACAGCCAGGCCTCAGATAAAGCCGTTTGCCACTGTCCCACCTGATACGCGTGCCACGATCTGGCTTCGTACGATCGTGGCGTCTCGAGTAACCTTTCATCCACCTCTATAACGCCAAACTGCGATGCCCAACGGGCTTGAGCGACGGAGTTATCGTTCGGGTCCTCCACTGACTGACGGAACAGCCTCCTAGCGACCCGCGTGTTGGACGACTCCAGCTCAAGTGTGGCCAACGAACTTGCTAGTTCCGTCAATTGAAACGCGCTGTGACCACCGCCTGCCAAAAGGCTTCTCGCTCCCTTGACGAAACTCGATGTGCGGCCAGCCAGCGGGGCCACCGCCAGCTCAGCTGCAAGTAACCAGGGATCTCTTCGCGTTACCTCGGAAGCTTTCAGTGCGTCATGTGCGCGCCGCGCGTCTCCTCCATTATGAAAAAAGCGCGCCGCAGCCCTCAGCACGAAGCGGTTGTTGGGCGCTAGATACAGTGCGATCTGGATGGCGCGCCCTCCCTGCTCGTTGAAACCGAGCGACGCGTACCTCCGGGCGAGTTCCACCCACAAAAACGCATTTGCCGGTTCGTCATGCAAGCGTTTCCTGAGAGAATGGATGCGACCGCGAATGGCCTGGACGTCGGTTTCTTCCGGTTCGCTGTTCTCAGCCGCCCCCTTTGGCCCAATGAGTACCCTGGCGGCGATGTCGAGTGTAGCCTGCGGAATGTCTGACGAGCGAGACAGCAGAAATTCCGCAGCATCTGTAGCCTCGCTCCCGCGTCCCAGCACAAACGCAGCACCTACTGCGTCAGCGGCAAACGGCACCGTCCTCTTAGCTTCCCAGTCGCGAATCTTCTGGCTCAGGAAGTCGATATCTGGGCGGCGCTCTACGCGGGTCTCCCGCACGAAATCGAGCTCACCCGAACTGAGGGTGGTGCCGAGGTCCCTCCACCTCGGAAGCACTGCTCTAGTCTTGTCATCCAGGGGAGCACTCATGGGATCGGTCCGAAAAGTCCGACTTCAGCTCGCTTCACAAGAAGGTCGAATGTAGTTCGGTACCTCTCGAGCGAGAATTGCCTACCCTTTGGAACTCGCTCTCTAGGATGGCCGCGACGCTCTGGGTCAGGCGTGCATAGCTGTCTAACAATCTCCACCAGGTGAGGCGCCAGTTTCCCCGGCAGATGCTGGCTGAATTTCTCAATAGCCCTACCAAACGCGTCCACCAGATAGGGTTTAATGTCCGCAAAGTCCCCATCGTAGAATTGCCACTGAGCGTGGTCATGACTCATCTCTGATAGTATCAAAGCCGTCATTGCCTGTCCCGTGAAGAGATAAACTACCATGCTGCCGAGCAAATAGGCGTCGCAACTAAACCGCCGTTTCTCCCAGTCAGGGTCGGGGCAACGGTACAATAATTCAGGCGGCGCATAGGTCACGTCCCCTGGAACATCAATTTCTTCATGAGGCGGGTGCTGTCCACGGCAGGCCGCACGCCCAAAATCGGCCAGCTTGGACAGACCGTCCCCGAAGACAAGAACATTCGAGGGCTTGACGTCCTGATGGGCGATACCCTGCTGGTGCAGTTGATAGAGGCCAGTGGCTATATGATGCAGCATTTTGAGCCGCCATAGAAAATCCAGGTTATTTACGACGCTCATTTGTTTCCGCAGATCTCCGCCGTCTGCGAATTCAAAGATCAGGTATTCAACAGTGCCAATGCCGGGCTGGCCAACCTCGACAGTGCCGTCCGCGATCGAGATTACAACGCGGTCCAGACGACGGTCCCGGCATCTTGCCAGTACGTACTTCTCGAAATTAAGAGACTCTGTGAGTTCCTGGAGCGCGACCGAGATGGGCTTGTCGGTCTGGAAAAAGGCTCGTGAGTAGTCCAGCGCCTTGAGAAATCCCTTGCGCCCGTCCTCACACTCGACCGAGTACCCGCATGAGAAGTAACCGCCTGTTGCGTCGAGTGGCTTCTCCAGTCGCTTCCGAACTTTCCAGCCACCATCTAGGGTCATCCCCTCAAGAAGCATGGCGGCGGGAGGGTTCGGTGCCTGTTGTGGCTGCATCGAGTCTCCTTGAAAGAGGCATTATACACCGTTAAGTTCGGCGGCTATTAAAAAGAGCGCTGCTGGCAACTCTGCAAGAGAACCGTCCATTTGGGGTCGGCGGGTTCAGAATCTCGTCTGGGCACCGCACATGGCAGGCGGTGGACGTTTGCGTCTTGGTTACGTCGACTTTTGGTGGTCGCCCGGCTGCCGGTCGATTGCGTGTCAGGACCGCACATGAGTGCGTCTTTACGACCTCCACCTCTACGCTCAATAGGTGGGGTGCAGCGAGCGGTACTGGACGGCTTCGGCGATGTGCGTGGACTTGATGGCCGGTAGGCCTTCCAGGTGGGCGATGGTGCAGCCAACTTTCAGGATGCGGTCGTGGGCGCGGAAAGCGAGGGTTCTCCCTCCTCCGTTTCCGCCAGGCGGCCAACCCGTTCTTTATCGCGCCATGCGCCTTTGCCCGTTCTTGGGTGGCGCCACGCCGTTGCCTCAGATCAAAGAAGACGAGCGGCAAACCGCCTGGCAGCCCGTGGCAGAAGTAGCTGTTTTCACGCAGCGACTTGAGCGGCCATCAAGCGGGGCAACCGGGACTCCGTGGGTCGCGAAGGGCCGGAATGGCCGTCCCCTGCCACGAACCGACCGGAAACCAGCGCCGCTACCGTGAAAAGGAGCGAAAAAATCGCGCCGACCGCGTCCTGGAGCCGGCGCGGCTTGCCCACGCCCACGATCTGGCGCAGGATCAGCCCCAAATTGAACGCTCCGGTGTGAATCAGGAGCCGCTTCAGAATATTGGTGTGACCCCGGAGGTGCGTCCGCCTTATGCCGCCGGTCTCGTAAAGATGCGGGGCGGTGAAACTGGCGTTGGGCCCTCAGTAGTACATGCGGATGTACCCATAGGCTCGGTCGAAAAGCTCCTGATCCTGATGCAGCTTGTACTTGAAGAGCGTCTTGCGGAGGGCCATCTTGACCTCTCGCTCGCCCGCATGGGTGTTCTGCCAGCCGTCGAAACGGACGTAGCGAACGATCTCGTCAATGTCGTTCACGACGCGTTCGACCATGATCGGCGTTTTCTCGTTCTTTACTTCCTGGAAAAGCTCAGTGAGGGCGGCTTTGCCCAACGCCTCGTTTTCGATAGGCTCGGCGACCTGTTCCGCGGCGACGACATCGCGGGCCAGGGCGAGCAATGCTTTCAGAAAGTCTGTACTAACTAGCAGTCCCTGGTCGTGCTTTTGCTTGAGTTCTTCGAGTCGCTCGCTCAGTGCTTTGAAGCGCGGATCGTGCATCCGCTTACGGAGACGCCGAGCGACTTTGATCTCAATCTCCTTTGCTTTCTTGTTCGGGTCGGGTGCTCCTAGCACGGCTTCGAGCAGATCGGCGTCCAAAACCAGCGTCTCGAGGTCGTCCCGGATCGCGTCAACGTGGACGTGTTCGTGGATGAGCTCGATGGTCTTGGCGCCGAGGGCATGCCAGAGAAGTCTCCCTGTACCAGTCGAGGGCTTCACTGACTCGTAGACCTGCGTCAGCCAGCGGTAGTCGGTCTCGTACCGGCCGAGGATGGGATCGGGCGAGATCGCCTCCCAAAGGCGACTGAGATAGCTGTAGTCTCCAGCGAAGCGGTCGCGCGTGTCGTTGTTCGGCAAGCAGTTCTGTGCGGCCATCAGCCCCTCGTACCCTGTGACACTGCGGTCGACGCCCGGGAAGTAGGCCAGGCACTTCTGCACGGCCTCGGGCAGCTTTCCGACGAGCTCATTGATGTTGGCAACGACCCGGGTGATGCCCTCCTCGTCAAACTGGATCGCCTGGGCGACGTCATCAAAGACGCCGAGGTAGTCAACGATTAGACCGTGGGTCTTCGCCTCTCCGTACGGCCGGTTGGTGCGGCAGATGGCCTGGAGGAGCGTGTGGTCGCGCAAGGGCTTGTCGAGGTACATCGCCTGCAGGATCGGCGCGTCAAAGCCCGTGAGGAGCTTCGAGGTGACGATGAGGATCTTTAGGGGATCGCCAGGGTCGCGGAAACGGTCGAGGAGCTTCTCCTCAGCATCCCGATCACGCCGGTAGGGCGCGTACTCGTTTTCGCCGCTGTTCACGGTCATGACGATGTCGGAGGTCTCCGACAGCAGGTACTCGTCGAGGGCCTTCTTGTAGACGACGCAGCTTTCCCGGTCGAAGGTAACCACTTGCGCTCCGAAGCCACCGGGGGCCACCTTTTTCTGGAAGTGCCCGGCAATGTCTGCGCAGATCTTCTGGATCCGCTCAGGGGCCTTCACCAGCACAGCCATCTTGGCGGCTGTCTTGGCGAGTTGGTCTTTGTCGAGGTCGCTGAGGCTGCCCGTGAGCTCCTTGAACGCCTGGTCAATCGCCTCCTTGTCGATGTGCAGTTCCAGAAGGCGCGGCTCGAAGTGCAGTGGCATCGTGGCGCCATCACGGATCGACTCCTCGAAGCCGTAGCGGCTCATGTAGTTCTGCTTGTCCTCCTCGGCCCCGAAAGCGTAGAAGGTGTTGTGGTCGGCACGGTTGATGGGCGTGCCGGTCAGGCCGAAGAGGAACCCGTTGGGCAGCGCCTCGCGCATCTTGCGGCCGAGGTCGCCCTCCTGGCTGCGGTGGGCCTCGTCAACCAGGGCGATGATGTTGCTGCGGTCGTTGAGGACACCCTCGGCCTCGCCGAACTTGAAGATCGTAGTGATGATGATCTTGCGGACGTCCTGCTCCAGCAGGCGCTGCAGCTCCGCACGGCTGTCGGCCTTGACCAAGTTCGGCGTGTCCGTGGCGTAGAACGTGCTCGAGATTTGGGTGTCGAGGTCGACGCGGTCTACCACAATCATGACGGTTGGGTTCTTGAGCGCCGGGTGTAAACGCAGCTTCCTCGCCGCGAACAGCATCAGCAGCGACTTCCCTGAGCCCTGGAAGTGCCAGATGAGGCCCTTCTTGGGGTGCCCGGCCACCACGCGCTCGACGATCTTGTTCGTGCCCTCGTACTGCTGGAACCTGGCGACGATCTTGATACGGCGCTTCTTCTTGTCCGTAGCGTAGGCGGTGAAGTTGGCCAGCAGGTCGAGCACAACGTGTGGCCGGAGCATCGACGAGATCGCCTTTTCGACTTGCTGTAGGGAAGGCGTACTTGAATCGGATTCGATTCGCCATGGCCCCCAGATCTCTAGCGGCAGCCCGATTGAGCCGTAGCGGAACTCCTTCCCCTCGGTGGCGACGGAAAAGACGTTGGGGACGAAGAGCTCGGGAACGTTGCGCTCGTAGTCTTCGTGCACCTGGATCGCTCCGTCGAGCCAACTCTGGCTCGCTCGGACAGGGGTCTTCGCCTCGATCAGCACCAGGGGGATGCCGTTGACGAGCAGCACAAGGTCGGCGCGTTTCTCGGTAGGTCCTGCGCGGAAGGTGTACTGGGTCGTTACGACGTACTGGTTTCGCTCGATATCGACGAAGTCGATGAGGCGGATCGTGACGTGTTCGCCGTTGGGGCCAAAGGGCATCGACCTCTCGCCCGTAAGCCAGGCGGCGAACTCCTCGTTGGCTTTGACGAGGCCGTCGCTGCGGACGCCCATGATGATCGCACGGAGCTTGTAGAGAACGTCGTCGGCCCGATCGGGCTGGGCCGCGATCTCTGGGTTCAGCCGGATCAGCGCCTCGCGCAGGTGAACCTCGACCAAGGGTTCGTGGGGCTTGCGCGGGAGGTTCTGCGCCGCGAGGAAGTGCCAGCCGAGCCCGCAGAGCTGGCCGTGGCGCCGGGCGAGGCCGGGGCCGACGGCGATGTGGTCGGTGATGCCGCCGCAGAGCCGGTCGCGTACGAAGGCCTCCACGGTGTTGGCCTCGTTGAAGGTCATACCCCCTCCCGCGCTGCTGGTGAGAGCGCGTGATTGAGCAGAGTGCGCTTGAAGTCCATCAATTCAGAGATCCGCCGCTGCGTCAAGTCACGCGCTTGCCGAAAGGGCTCTGTCTTGCTCTCGATAGAGTCCTGCACTTCGGGCTTAGGAAGCGGAATCAGCAACTTCTTCACGTTCGTGGCGTTAATCTTCTTCATGCTTGCGCTCGTGCCAGCGGCGAAGCTCTGCACTTGTCTTCTCCCGGCTGGCGAGCGCAGGAAGAGCTCCAGGAACCGCTTTCGCAACCGAGATTCGTCAGGCGTCAATCTCATCATGGTGTCCGGCCACGACACGTCGGTACGATTCTCGTCAAAGACGCCAGGCAATCCCACGAGATCGCGAGTGTTGGAACGCGAGATCAGCAGATCACCTTGCCGCAGCACAGCTGCCGCCATCGCGTCCGTCTTTTCGACCGGCTTGAGCTCCCCAGGGCGATACCCCCACCTGGTAAGTGCGCTCAGCGAGAGCACCCAGTGTCCAGTCGGAGCTGAGGTTTCCGTGGCTGAGCAGCCGTTGCGAGGCGACTCCATCAACAGCGAGCCAAGGGTGATTTCCTGAGCGTTGCATCGGGCGACCAACTCGGCAAGCAGGCTCCCTTCAGCTAGTCGCGCCGCCTCAAGTAGCTCCATGAGGCTTTCGGCAGTGCAGTCGGCCGCTCCAACGACACCTGCAATACGCTGCTGCTCCTCGAGCGGCGGCAGGGCGAACTCCTCCTTTGCAAGGCTCTTCCAGTTGATTGTCGGCGAGAGCGAGCCTACCGAGATCTCCTTCGCTCGCTCCATGAACAGGTCACTCTGCATGAAGAAGGGGAGGAACTCCGCCAGGGCGACTTCGGACTTGGCTCGAAGCACCATCGCGTGCGCAGAGCAAATGCCGTCGAAGTGAGCGACCGCGAGCTTTCGCTGATACACCCGCCGACGACCAAAGATGATGTCGCCGGCTCGAAAGCGCAGCTTCGTTGCCTCAACGTCGGATGGTGAGCCCCATCGATGAATAGTGAGTGACTCGGAGTCGAGATGCTCAAGCCCCACGTAGTACTCGACGTTGGCTTCCGAGGGGTCATCGATGCGGTCATTGACCATGACCGCCATCTCATCGAAACGGTACTTGCGCCAGCCGTTTGCTGATGTGCTCTCAGGCATCGCCCGCCTCCTCGGCAACGACACCGTCGAGCATGTCCACCAACGCGTCCATCTGCTGCCAGAACTCCCGACCGCTAGCGTCGAACGCGGTCCAGGCGGACTTGAGGTCCTGGGCGCCACCGTTGCTCGCCCCATTCCCGATCGGCCTGACGTAGCGCGGGATCGACAGGTTGTCGTCCTTCTGCAGCACTTCGGCGATCGTCGCGACCTTGGCGAAACCTGGGTCGTCGGCGAACGCCCGATAGGCCGCGAGGATGCGCTGCTGATGCTCAGGCTTCAGGAAGCTCTGGGCCCGCTCCCGCGCCACCTCGTGTACCGCGTCGATGAATAGAATCTCCCCCTGGCGGTCGGCGGGCTTCCGCGTGCGGCAAATCACCACGCAGGCTTCCATGGGCGAGTTGTAGAAAAGGTTCGGTCCGAGACCGAGTACGCATTCGAGCAGGTCCAACTCGACGAGCTTGCGTCGCATCTCCGCCTCTTCGTTGCGGAAGAGGACACCATGCGGAAAGAGAATCGCACAGCGGCCCGTCTTTGGGTCCAGGCTCTTCAGGATGTGCTGGAAAAAGGCATAGTCGGCGCGGCCCTGAGGCGGTGTACCGAGAAAGTTGCGGCCCCAGGGGTCAGTCTGCCACGCCTCACGGTTCCACTTCTTGATCGAGTACGGGGGATTCGCGAGAACCACATCGAAAGTGCGCAGACGGTCGCGGTCGATAAGGGCCGGGTTACTGAGCGTATCGCCGGTGACGATCTCGAAGTCCTCTACGCCGTGCAGGACGAGGTTCATGCGGGCAATGGCGGCCGTGATGTGGATGCGCTCCTGGCCGTAGAGACCGAGTGTGCGGGCGTCACCGCCGCGGCGCTTCACCTCAGCCAACGCCGAGATGAGCATGCCACCGGTGCCGACAGTGGGATCGTAGATGCGCTCGCCGGTCCGGGGCTCGAGCATCTGCGTCATCAGGTGGACGAGCGTGCGGTTGGTGTAGAACTCCTGTGCCGTGTGGCCGCTGTCGTCGGCGAACTGCTTGATGAGGTATTCGTAGCCGTTGCCGAGTTCATCCTCCGGAACCGCAGAGAGGCTCAGAGCGTGCTGGGAGAAGTGCTCGATGAGGTTCTTCAGCGTCTCGTCGGGCGTCTGCGCCTTGTCGGTCCACGAAGCATTGCCGAAGACGCCGGATAGACGGTCCGGGTTTGCCGCCTCGATGGCCCGAAACGCGGTCAGCAGAGCCCGGCCCACGTCGCGGGAAGCGTTGCGCACATAAGACCAGTGGGCGCCGTCCGGGATCGCGAACCGGTCGTCGGCTGTGGCGCGGGCATAGGCTTTGTCGCCAGTCTGGTCCAGGGCGGTCTGATACTCCTCATCCCACACGTCGGAGAGCCGCTTGAAGAAGAGCAGCGGGAATACGTACTGCTTGTAGTCGCCGGCATCGATCAGGCCTCGCAGGAGCTTTGCTGCGCCCCAGAGGTAGGACTCGAGTTCCTGCTGGCTCATGTGTTCGGGTGCCTTGCTCATCCGAGCCAGCCTCCTTCGGTCAGGATCTCTCGCAGGTGGTCCTCGGCCGCCCGGCACTCGGAGAGGGCGTGCTTGAAGGCGGCAACCACCTCCGGCAGCGGCGGGATATCCTCTTGGATTGGCGGGAGCACGTAACGCGAGATGTTGAGCGTCCAGTCCTCGGCCCTGATCTCGTCGAGGCCGACCACCTTGACGCGGCTTTCAACGTCCTTGAAGGCGCGCACCCAATCGACAATCTGCTGAGCATGCTCGGGATCGAGGAAATTCTGGGCCCGGCCCTTCCGGAAAAGGGTCGATGCGTCGATGATCAGCACCTTCCTCCTGCGTTCGGCTGGCTTCGTTCGGCGGAGAATCACGACCGCTGGCGCGAGACCCGTTCCGTAGAAGATGTTTGGTCCGAGTCCGATAACCGTCTCGATGAGATCCCGTTCGAGCAGCGCTTGACGGATCCGGCCTTCGGCGTCCTTACGGAAGAGCGCGCCCTGGGGAAGGACCACAGCCATGCGACCGGCGCGCTCGGCCATCGAGGCAACCATGTGCTGCACCCAGGCGTAGTCCCCGTAGCTGTCCGGCGGTAGGCCGTAGGCCGCACGGCCCCATGGGTCAGCCTCCCACACCTCACGCCCCCACTGCTTGAGTGAGAACGGAGGATTGGCGATTACGCAGTCGAAGGCAGCGAGGCCTCCGGTGCTGGAGTCGGTGAAGGCCGGGCTGCGCAGCGTGTCTTCGCGAACGATCTGGAAGTCCTCTACGCCGTGAAGCACGAGGTTCATGCGAGCAATGGACGAAGTTGTGAGGTTCTTCTCCTGGCCATAGATCTTGCCGAAGAATGTGCGCGGATCACCGCCCCCGCGCTGCACATGCTCAATCGCCCCGAGCAGCATGCCGCCGGTGCCGCAGGCTGGGTCGTAGATGCTCTCGCCCTCCCTAGGGTCGAGGATGTCGACCATCATCCGCACCACGCTGCGAGGCGTGTAAAACTCGCCGGCCTTCTTCCGCTTGGTGACGTCGGCGAACCTGCCGATCAGGTACTCGTAAGCGTCGCCGAGGATGTCGGAGCTGACCGCCGTGTTGCCAAGCGAGACCTCAGAGAGCCCTTCGATGAGGTCCTTCAAGATCTCGTCGGTGAGCATCTCGCGGTTGCCCCAATCGGCGGCCCCGAAGACGCGGTAAAGCGTGTCCGGGTTGACCCGCTCAATTTCCCGCATGGCGTGCAATAGGGCGGCGCCAACGTTGGCGGGGGTCCCGCGGACGTCCCGCCAGTGGCAGCCTTCCGGAACGTCGAATCGGTGAACCTCTGGGAAGTCGATGGGGACAGCGTCGCCGTAGAGTGCAGCCGCATTTGCCGTTTCCTCGTCCCACACGTCGCAAATGCGCTTAAAGAAGAGCAGCGGCAGGATGTAGGCCTTCCAGTCCGTTCGGTCGACGGCGCTGCCGCGGAGGATCTCGGCGCAGTTCCAAAGGTGCGACTTAAGCTCCTGGAGAGTCAGAGGCATGTTAGATTGGCTCTATACCCACGAATTCGCCGAACCACTCTTCCCTTTGACGGTCGCGAGGTGCTTGCTCTTCAGTTGTGGATGATACGGGATTCTCGCCCACCGCTGCAACCGGCAAAGTGATGGATCGTACAGGCCTTAGTTGATTAGCTTGCTCGCTGCTGGGAGCAGCTCAAGTGAAGACTGGTGGCTAGCAGCCCGTGGCAGAAGTAGCTGTTTTCAGGGAGCGACTTGAGCGGCGATGAAGCGGGGCAACTGGAACTCCGCGGGTCGCGAACGGCCGGAACGGCCGTCCCGTGCCACGAACCGACCGAAACCCAGCGCCGCTACCGTGAAAAGGAGCGAAAAAATCGCGCCGCCGGAGCCCTGGAGCCGGCGTGGCTTCGTGGCGGGCGAACGCGCTGCCAGCCAAGCGTACCCGTCCACACGTCTAGACACGCTCCAGTTCCTGGTCCCGATCGCGAACCAGCCTTCCCACAATAATTCTGCGCCGACCTGCAAGACGCCGGCCAATGAGCGCCTCCTTTCCGACACGCGACAGGGCGCCTCTACGCTTTTGGGATACGAGCCCAAAAAAAAGCTTGACAAGGCTATGTCTATATGAAATTATGATGGCTGGTTTTGATAGCGAGTTGGTACGGGGCGGTGCGAAGTGCGGAATGCGGAATGCGAAGTGCCGGCGGGACCCCCCGGGCGTACCGGCGTTCGCCGCGGCGGACAGGGCCGGCCGGCGGGACGCCAGCGGTACAACGTACACAAACAAATCGGGACCAAGTTGGCTTCTTCTCTCCTGCATTGCACCTGTTTTTACAGGTAACAGTCTGCCAACGACGCATGTTCTTGCAAATCAACGCGTTACACGGAAAAAAGATGCGAAGGGCAGTAATTCCCCTGGCCCGCAACCACCAGCAAAGAAAGGACTTAAACCGCAACCTGATATGTGAGGATAAAGGACTCCTGTAGTGCGGAATGCGGAGTGGGGAGTGCGGAGTGCGGAGTGCGGAATGCGGTGGTTCAAACCCGCTGCCTCCAGCGGTCGAGGACTGCCGCCATGTAGTATGCCCAGTCGCCCTCGCGGAATGCGGTCATGTCGCTGCAATACCGGAG
>Ga0315288_10009764_pt1 | contig 12078 bp, 17 predicted proteins | sample YL17G11_20_MG_FD_203454 | JGI IMG/M metagenome (GOLD analysis project Ga0315288, IMG submission 203454) | Sediment microbial communities from Yellowstone Lake, YNP, Wyoming, USA - YL17G11_20 | ecosystem: Environmental > Aquatic > Freshwater > Lake > Sediment | place: USA: Wyoming | collected...
GCTTGTTTCTTCCGTTGTCTTATTCCACTCAGTTCCTCCAGCTTGATTCCGCACCTGTTTTGTTTTGCATAGTCCACGAGTTTGCGGCTGATCTTGTGGTTCAAATCCCTCTGGATGTTGCTTTCACGGCGTTTGATGACTTTGAGCTTCCTAAGCTTCTTCAACCTCTGAAGCTTCCTTCTTATTTTGCGGTACTTCTCGTGGATGTGCTGAGCCTTTTTGCCGAGGAACATGACCTTGCCGGTACTGGTGCATGCGGCCACCGCACAGTGCCCGGTGGTGTTCCTGTCAACACCCAGCCAGCCCTCTGGTTCGTATTGCGGCTCGTCCTTGACGAACACGGAGACATAACAGTAGATGCCGTCAACCTCGACCTGTCTGATCCTCTCGCAGGGCTTGCTGAACGGGATGCTTAACTTGAGGCAGGGAATGGTGATTGTTCCATCATGGAATTTGATGCCCTGGCTGGGCACGATGAGTTTCACTCTTCGGACGAACTTGCACTTTTTGTCCCTTCCGTATTTGCGTAGAATCTGGTTTGACATGGCCGACTTGAGCCCGATGTGGGCGACCTCTTTCGAGGAGAGCCCGCCTCGGTTCTTGATGGCGAACTTGGCGACCTTCCTCGCCTTTCTCAGTTCGTCGGAGAAGTTGCGGCCGTGCTTGACTTTGTAGGTCAGGATCATTTGCGTTTCTTGTATATTCTGGGTTTGTTCCATAGTATGGAATGGCACCTTGGACACTGCTTGATTATTGTTTTCCTAGGCACCCAGCTTTGGCCACAGCGGATACATGTTGCCACTGGTAGAATAATTGGTTCCATATTCTATTATACTATAAGCTTTGTTGGAAACCCTCTTTATTTTCGTGGTCGCCATTCATCTCAAGGTTGAAGCATTTGGGCTTTCTGGCTCCCAGAAACTGTAATCTCCTTGAGCCGTTCGAGCCATTTGCTTGCCATTTTCAGGGAGTGGCGGACGTCGTCGAATTTTTGGACGGAGAGGAGCGTCTTGATTCTGTTGATGAGGGCTGGGACGAGGTAAGTCGGGTACCCGCCTTTGGCCGTGGGTTCGGAGCGGATGATTGCGTGGAGTTCGCGGCTGATAGCCTTCCGCTGGAAGTTGGTGCGGGAGACCATGACGGAATCGAAATAGGCCTCTTTGGCTACGAGGTGCCTCAGTCTTTGGAGTTTGACAATGGGGATGGGAGCCTTACCGTCGCCAAGGTTGAGTTCCCTGGCGAGCTCGCGCTTGCGGTCCTTCTCGAAATCCCGCTTCGCCATCGCGGCGTTCCTGCGGGCGTATGGGGTCATCAGTTTCACGCGGCCATTATGTCACAAGAGCCAGAAGAAGTCAAGTGTTTTTTGGGGGCTCACGAACGGGACACTGTCATTTGGGCTGGTCGTAGATGGTCATCTGTCCAGGGAGCGTGGCTCCGGCAGCCTGCGGTTTTGCCGGTGCTGAAGCCTTTTGTTTGCATTGGGGGCAAAGAGTTTCGCCGCCGGTGAAGTTCTTGCCGCAGCCGGGACAGGTTCCGGGTTTGAGCGGAAGCTTTTCGGCTGGCATGTCCAGGTTGGCCGGCTTTTCCTGCCCCATCATCGCGGGCTTGTTCGGGGCTCTCGGTTCTCCTGGGTTGAGGGCGTTCTTTCCCAGCCACCCCCCTTCCGTCCCGATTGTCTCCCACTGCGTCCTGCTGAGGGTGATTCTTATGCCGGTTCTTTCGTCAGTCTGCGTCTTCACATGCGCGATGTAGGGGTTCTTGGGTTTTCCCCACGAGATTTCACTCTGTTTCTTTTCGCGGTACCATTTCTTGAGGACCTCCTCGGCCTGTTTGCGGGCTGGGTGGTTTGGGCGGAGTTTGAAGAACCTGTTGAGCATAACCTTCATGCCGTCGGCGGTCTTTGGGTTTGTGGTCGGGTTCTTGATGAGTTCCATAGCCTTCGGGAGGGCAAAAAGGAGTTCGGCGTCCGATGACGCAAAGCGGTCGACGGCGGCCTGCAATTGGCCGGTGTCGATTTTGGACGCTGGGGTGTTGACGATTTCCTGCTCCTGCATGACAGGAGTGAGCTGGTAGGTTCCGTTTTCGTCCCTCATCTGTTCGCTCCGGTCGATGTAGGGGTTGGTTGGGTCGGGGCTCAAGGCACCCTTGACCTTGTGGACGATGTCCTTCCAGCTGGCAGTCCGACCCATCTCGTCCCATTCGCCGCGGGAGATGGTCAGGAAGGCCTTGCCGTTCGAGGTTGTTATCTTCATGTCAAATCCTCTTTGCGGTTCTTTCGAAACTCATTATTTATTCCTTGGTGTCGGCTGGTTTTCCTGCCGCTCCCCTGCCACAGGTGGCGGAGCCAGCACATAGGCCTCAATATATTCGCCCAAATGCCTTATGCCGCGGATTCTGGTTGACCTCCTTAGCCATTCTGTCAGCCGCCGGCAATATGTCAGGCCTTGCCTGCGGAACACCCAAGCCCAGTATCCGGCGGGCCTGCAGTTACAGTGGTTCCTGCTGTGCCCTCCCTCGTGACCCGTTGTCGCACCGCCGAAGATCAGCATTTTTCCAGTCGAACCGGCGATAAATTTGGCAAGGATCTTGGAGCAATCGGGGCGGATATGTTCAGCGACATCGATGCACCAAACAAGATCGTGCTTGCCTGAGACGAGCGGGTGGGGGCTCATCAGATCCATGTCTATGAACTCGGCATTCGGGTCGCCCCCGAGCATCCACAGGGACTTCAGATCCGCCCCCTTGCTCCTGTCCACGCCGGTAAGTTTGGCCGTCGGAAGCATGGCTCTGGCGGCCTCAAGATGCCATCCGGCGCCGCAGCCGACGTCGAGGACGGAGTTTGGAGTGGTTCCGATTGTTCCCTGATAGGCCTTCAGGAGCATGCAAACGACGTCAAAATGCCGCAGGCGTTTTGACGGGAACATATACCGCCTGTAGAAGTTGGTCTCATATCTGTCTATCATCTTGGCCATACCTATTTATTCAGTCTTGGCCGGCCGTTTACCTTTATTGTCTTCGAGGCGGCCGAGCCTGCGGAAGAGCTATTGGGAGAGCGGGCACATGGCATCGGCGACCTTCTGGGCAAGGTCATAGGGGGTTGCCGTACTTGCCGATGCCGCCATCGGACAGCGGCCCGGCGTAGCGTAGGACCGATCCGGACTTGCAGGCGAGCCTGACGACGTATTGGAGGGCCGCTGGGGCGCCCCCAGTTAGCCCTCCGTATCGGGGTCGTCGAAAACCGACATGTTCTCTTCCAGCATCCTCTTTTTCCAGTAGGAGAGGCGCATGTTGGCTGTCTCCACGTTCTCGCGGGCGACCTTGTCGTCTCCCCCACCGTTCTCGATTCCGACGACCTCGTCGAAGCCGACCAGCATCGCCGCCACCATTTCCGAACCGCTGCCGCTGAAGGGCACGAGCATCCGCCTCGGCTTGCCGGCGATCTTGGGCGGCAAAACAAGCGAACAGAGATATCGGAGGAGGGCGAGGGGCTTTACGGTCGGATGCCCGTTTTTCCTCCCAGCGGGCAATCCGAGATTTCTTTCCTCGGTGGGCGCTTTCGGGCAGTAGAAGAACCTGTCAGCTCCTTTCGCGTCTCCTTTGTCGTACCTTCCCGTTCTGCTGAACGCCCTGTGTGGTTTCGTTGTTCCAACGTCCTGGGTTCTGCTGGCGAGCATCGCAGAAGCCTCCTCATCGAGGATGGCATTCTTAGGCCACCTGCCAAGCGGGGACGGGGCGTATCCGTTGTCGTCCTTGGGATACGGTTTGCCGTCCCTGATATGGGACAGCCTCCCTCCGGAGCCGCCCTTGAGCTCTTCGCCGCCGATGACGGGTATCCTGGCCGCATCGATGTTGAGGCCTGCCACACCGGCCGAGAGGGCGTTGTCAACGAATCCTCCGGGCATCGGCCGCATTGAGACGCTGACGAGCTCGCAGGCGGGCTTGAGGGCGGTGCCGTAGCCCGACCACAGTTTGGCTTCTTCTGTCGCCGGCTCCGTGACATCGAGGTTGTTCCTTGAGCTTGCGAACATTTCGACAGTCCTGTCATCCTTGGCGTTCTTGAGGTTCCACGGCTTTGACATGCCCGGGGGCTGGTACTTGCCGACGACCTTCCTTTCAGCCCCCTTGGCCTTGTCGATGCCCTTGCTGATGTCGAAGCTTGGAGGCCTGCCGTCGGCATACAGCCAGACGATGAGATCCCTGATGTCCATGCCCGAGCCCTCTATGGCGCAGACGAGCCTGTGGAAGGTTCTCGGCCCGCCGAAGGCCATCATGAAGGCTCCGGGCTTGAGCACCCTCATGACGGCCTCCCAGGTCTCCTTGCGGAACGCTATGTCGCCCCCGTCCCATCTCTGTCCCATGAACCCCTTGGATACGTCGTTCCCAGAGGTCAGGTGATATGGGGGATCACATAAACAGGCACAGAAAGAGGCCTCCTCCATTGATGGCAGGGCGGTCAGGACGTCCTCGGAAATGATAGAGTATTTGAACCTCCCCACGGATTCATCCGTGGGGAGGTTCAAATTGACGCAGACAGCTGGGGATCGACCGCTTCTCATTTTCGGAGCTCCTCCCTTATCATCATGAGGGTCTTGCCCAGAAGGTTTTTCCCTTGCCATTTCCCGTCGACCATGACGCATCCCCACTCCTTGTCACCCCAGACGTTGCCCTCTATCAGCTCCGTGTCTCCAGTTCCAAGGAGCCTAGATTTCAAGGTGGGACTTGAGAATTTTTGCCTGAGAATGCGAAGCATGACGTCAGCCTTGACCTCCTCCCAGTCCGGCCTGATTTGGATGAGCACCTTCCCAAGCCTCTTTGCCTTAACCGGGGACGAAGCCGTCCCAATGGCCTCACGATCTGTTTCGTTGACAGCCTTGCTTGCCTGGTAGGCATGTTCTGCGGACGTGTAAAATTTGCCGTCAAGAGCCAATCGGCACGGAGCAAAATTGGATAGGAACCCGAATTCGCCGCGGAAGTTGGAAATCTCGGAGGTCACTGCTTGACATCCCATTCGACCGACAGGATCCTGATGCGGCCATTGATGATCAAAATCACCTTGACGACAAAGTCAACCCAGGACACAGGTTCTATGGCGACAGCCTGAGCTTGTGCCTTTTCGGCCAAGATTTGCTCCGGCGTCCTGAGATCGATGTCAACGGCGGACACATGGCCTTGGCTCAGAGAGCCGCACCCGGAGGAAGACAGAGCCAAAGCCAGCAGCATAGCAAATGCGGTCGCCCTCATGTGCGAACCTTCTTTCTGGGATGGGCCTTGTCCCACTTGGTGAACCACTTTTGGAAGGAATCCCAGACGGGGTGTTTCTCGCCCGGCTGTCTCTTCATGGGCTCGCCGTCCGCCCTGAGATACAGGGGCCCAAAACGCGGTAAAAATTCCCATCTCCACTTCCTGCCAGCAACAACGGCCGACCCGTTAAAGGAGGCATGGCTGCATTCCCCGCAGTAGTTGTGCGGGGGCGAACACATGATGCTGGAACAGTGGTCGGGCGTCAATTTGTCCGCCATGGGTTGGGTTCTTTGAATAGCCCTCATGTTTCCACCACCAGTTCCGCCACTGTTGGCTTCCTGTACCAGCCGCAGTGTGTGAAGTCCCGTTCCGGCTTCTGACCGTCCCATATTAACCCCCGTTTTTTGAAGTTGCCGATATCGCAGCACACACTCTACAACAAAAGAGCACCTTGGTCAAGGACGCTCAACCCCTTCCGATGTATAATAAGATAGCATAAGGAGAAAATTTCAATTTCCCTGCCCTAAAGGGCGTGGTTTCAACCCAGAGGAGTTCTGATGAAAGGACAATGGTGGAGCATAGACATCTGCGGATCGGCCTTGGATCTGGTACACGGGTTCGGCCGGAGGATAATCGAGCTGCATGTCCCCGAGGCGGGCATTTCCATAAATTCGGTGGACAGCAGCGTCCATTGCTTCCGAGAGGAGGACGGATCCAGATATCAAGGTGCGAACGGTAGGAAAATAGGAGCGGCCGTCGAAATCCCCAACAGCTTGGTGTCGGCCGCCGAAGTTCATCTCAGGAGCAAGGCCAACTTTGACGCGGAGGTCAAAAAATGGTTCAGCAAAAACGAACCAAAACCAGAGGCGTGACCCAAGTGACACGGGATGGCATGTGCATCCCGAAACAAGAATTCGTCCAAGGAATCCTTGAAGCCATGTCGATTGACGGCTTGGCGATGGAGACCGTCGCTGGGAAGCTGGGAATCACAAAAAGGGCACTCAAGAGGCTCTTGTCTGGCAAAGCCAAGTTGGACATCGAACTGATGAACAGGATGGCCATGGCAGTTGGAAGAAACCTGCACTCGGTGATGCGGTGAAGAGCCAGCCCCTCCAAAGTTCCCACCCCCACGGTCTGCATAATGGACTGCATGAGCCGCCCCTGCGAAGAAAGTCCTACTTGAACGGTGTCAGCCTTTGGATCAGCAGGTCGTTCGCCGAAGGATAATTCTTGTCCGCGTTGTTCATGGCTCACCGTTGCGGTAAATGTTCTCAACGTATCTCCTGACGTCCTGCTGGAAATCCATCTTGTGTCTCGAGCCGCAGCCAGGGACAAACTTTTCGAACGGCAAACTGTTCCGGTTATAGCCACACACCGTTCCCCATGGGTCTTGCTCCCAGCATTCCATGATGTGGCAGAGACTGATTTCCGAGCTCCCCAGCCTTATGGGCACGAAAGTGTGGTTGTCGTTCATCCACCAGATTTTGAATGCGTTCTCTTGGTTCATACCGAAATCTCGCTCCGAATCTGTTTCTGAATCAGTTCCACTACGTCCATGGCCTGTCGTTGGCTGTCCAAGCGGGCAACCCCGTTCCTCGCACAACGGCGGCACTTTTCATCGACCCTCCATTCGCCGATTTTCACACGTTTGCACCTCTCCCAGAGGCATTCCTTCCAGTCCGCTCCGAGGATCATCAGGCTGCCGTCATAGTAGAACGGATGGAGCCCCTCCATCCTGCAGGCACAGACGAAACCCGTCCCCGAAGCGTCGCCGACAATGGCCCCGATGTCCCAGCGTTGGCCTTCAACGTCGGTCAGGGAACCGAGTGACATCGGGCAGCCCCTGAGCCTGATGGTTCCCACACACCGTTCCGCGGAGCCGAAATAGCTCATATCGAAGAACACCGTTCACCTCCCCTTGGTTTTGGGCTTCCTCATACCCTTGACGATCTTGACCGTCACCGTCGAGGCTCCCGAAAGATACAGCGGCCTCAAGGTCGAGGCCAAGGCGTTCGCCCTGACCCTGTCGCCATAGAAATAATCCGCGTCGGATTCATGCCAGAAGGACGACAGGCACCGGTCGCAGAAATGGCAGATCGGGTCGTCCTGCACGCCCGTCTCCTTTTTGTCCCCGTAGAAATCCCATATGAGCCTGTTGTCGCAGGACGGGCAGCGGATGTGGTCGTCCGACCTAGTGAACACCGCCTCGGCCCTGTGACAATCGTTACGGAGCCTTACGACCGTCCGGCTCCTGCCGACCTTCTCGGTCGGAGGTTTTCCCGCAGGCTGCCCGCATTCGTCTTGGCCATCCTCGTCCAAGTGGTGGACGCGAAGCCCGAGATCAAGGCCCTGCCCCAAGGCGACTTCGTTGATGAAGTTCACCAGCACGGCGTCCGCCAGCGTGGAATCGAACCCGCCCCTAAAATGGTGTGAGCCCCTGTTCCGCAGCAGACACGCCTCTATGCCCTTTTTCCTGTAGAGTTTGGCCTCCCTTTCGAGCAAGTCCATCAGATCCTTCTTCGTCCTGATTGTGCCGTCGGATGACATACTGCGCTTCCTTCCCTATTTTTGGCAACAGTATCACATGCAAAAAAGCTTGTCAAACACTTTCCGCGGAGCCCCCTCCTAATTAACACAGCCTCAATGCCGTCCTCCTTGTCGCCGAGCAGGGACAGGGCCAACTGCAAGGCATGATTCTCCTTCCCAAGCTCCTTGCCCGCACCATTGAGGAGGATGCAGCCGCGGAGGTAATGCCGGATCTCATCGATCGCAAACCTTCTTCGGTCAGCTTTCCTTTTCATCCGTCCCGCCTCCCTTCCAGAACAAGTCGAGGGCCAGCCGGCAGAGCCTTTCCTGGAACTGGGCTCCGGTATCATTCTCCCCCTCCTCGAGCAGATGCTGCCAAAGCGACCTGTCATAGCCCTCCATTATGCGAATCGCCATCTTCTCGCGCCCCACATCGTCCAAGGTGTCGAAGAAAATGGCCCTGTCTATACGGCCTGGCCTTGTTGACATGCCGTGGGAGTTGATGGGATTACCCAAGGCCTGGTCGAGCTTTTCGACATTGTTCGTCGTGATGACCACCAATATCCCGTCGGTGTTTTCGACGCCGTCGACCGTGTTAAGAAGACAGTCGAATGTCAGCCCCTGTTCCATGCCTGTCGATACAGTGTTCTTCCGGCAGTCGAAAACGCCGTCAAGATCCTCAAACAGGGCAATACAGGGGGCATAGCCCATTGTGCTGGACCAATAATCCGAAAAGTCCTTGTTGGTCATGGTGGAAAGGTCAAAGCTGAAGACTGGGAGATCCAACTTCTGGCCAATGGCTCTGACGAATGCGGTTTTCCCGGATCCCGGACGGCCATAAAGCAACAAGCCCCGCTTCCACGGGATTGACCTGTCCTTGAACCATGTCTCGGACAGCCTCCATCTTTCCACCTCGTCAATAGCTTCGATCATGTGCGGTTTCAGGGACAGGATGTCGGCTGCGTCATGCCTAATTGGCTGCCCCAAGTCGTCTATCGCCCACTTGATTGGCCTGGCCGTATTCTTGTCGAAGCTGGGCTTGGTCATCGACGGCTCGACAGTGGGGTTAATGTTGTTCTTGCCCTCGGTATGTTGACGCGTGTATCCCGCACCAATAGTGCCGTGGTACTTCCTGACAAAAAAGCGGTGGCGTCCGACCTTCTCGTTCTGGGACATGTTGAACTTCTCTGCGGCCTCGAAAACCAGATCATCAAGCTTGTATGTCCACCGCAGAAAGGTCACCTCCAAGCCGTCCCCGAGCTCCGACACCATTAGCGGCCGCCACTTTCTCCACCAAATTGTGGGCTGATTCGGCACCGTCTCGAAGGCGACAAGCTGCCCTTTCTTCAGGGGCCTGACGAATTCCGTCATGGCGACAAAATTCTTGCTGCCAATCCCGGAACATTTGAACTCCCGTATTAGGAGTCGGCGAAAGGCCTGTGCGAGGGCATGCCCGTCACTTTTCCCCAGCGTTGCGCTGATGAAGAGCAGCGACCAGATCTTCGAGAGGTACATCCTGACCTTGTCCCACATTGCCAGAAGGACGGCTCCAGCCGTCATTCCGCCGAAGATGGCCTTCGGCCCCCAACCCAAGTTAATTTCTGACATGGTTCCCCCTCATGCGAACGGTTCGTTTCGCCGGCCTATCATTTCCTCCAACTCGTCGTCGGTGATTTGAAGGGATTCGGATCTTGGGACTGGTTCCGTGGGGGCAACCGAAGCGGGACTTGGAATGGCACTCGGAACAGGGGACGTTCTCTGTTCTTGCATTCCGTGAAGAGCCGCCAATCCCAGGGGTTCCACACCAGCATCCGCATTCCTCACGTCCCGAATGGCATTGGTTGGCAACACCGAGTTCCAATATTCCCGCATCGCTTGGCTTTCTGACTCGGAAAGGCGAACCTGCATTATTATGCCGTCGGCTTGCCGCAAAATCCGGTTCTCGTTTTCAAGGACTCGTCCGGCTGCCCTCGCACAACACCCCCATCGCTAAAAATATGACAGATGCCACAATCAAACAAGATCCTGCAAGTTTGCTGTTATTGAAGAACGGAGGTACAATGAAGCAAACCAACATCAAACCAACTCCTAAAACGAACGCTGGGGTGCACGATCTCCCCCGTCTCGTCATCAGGAACCACTTGCACAACCTGACTGCAGACCGCCTCATTGTTATCCTCAGGAGCCCAAAACTTGTGCCGCGGCAAGCCGTTCTCGGTCGCGAGACCACCGTTTTCTTGCTCCGAGCGAAAGGCATTCGAACATGTTGGACGGCCGATCCGTACGCCTAGCGGCCACTCCCAAGAGCATCATCAGGTTGAGCATCCTGAAGCCGAACTGCATGCAGTTGCGGTGCCTCTGAACCTTGAAGACCCCGATTGTGATCCACCCCTTCTGGGGGTTCCAGTAAAACTTAATTTCGTTCGACATGGATTTCCAGTCGGGAACCTCTTGTTTCGAGATGCGGAAGTCGCCGCCGGTCAGGCCCCTCGGGAGGTTCAGCCTCCTCTCCTCCAAACTGTCGCCGTCCTGCCCGACATCCTGCTGCCTGACGATGACGTACCCGGGGCCGGCCACGCCGCTGGCCCACGCCCAGACTGTGACGTCGGCGATGAACATGTCGGCCATCCACCTCCTCAGCATCCTCGGCCAGCAGCGCACGAACATCTCCTTGACGTAATTGTCGTCCCTGCCGCGGGAAACCTCGACACCAGGACGCAGCCATAAAAACGCCTCGATGAACGAAGCCCAACTTGTCTGCCCAGACATCGCCGGATAACCCTCTCCTGACTCCCTGTCCCTAGAGAACCTCACCTCCAGCGTCCTCCCGTCGAGCAGAACAAAATTATACGGCAGGCCGTTCCGCCCGCCCATGTAGCTGGCTGGAGGGGAGCCCAGTTCGTCGACAGCCGCCGACGCGATCCTCTCCGCCACCTCAAGCACGGCTCCGTTTACGCGGTGATCGAGGGACGACATGTCGAGCCCGTGCACGTTCCCGACGGCGTACTCGAAGGTTCTTCCACAGTCCTCGGAGGTTTCCTCCTCAAGCGGTTTCCCAAAAACATCCCTGACCTGCTTCTTCGACTTGACCAAGTGGTAGCTCTTGGACTTCGACGACCCTTTTCTGTTTGCCATGGTTGTCTCCTGTTCTGCGGGCCACACTTGTGAAATATCCGGTAACATTGTGCCCCTTCCCCCGGAAACCTTCAACTGAAAAAAGAAGGAAAAGGTCTGCGGAAGCCGGTATCATTATGTAGGAACAGGTCCGAGGAGGGCAGGGTGAAGCAGCCGCAACCCCGACTTCGGCTGCAAAACACAACAAGGAGAAGACAATGAAGTGCTTAACCGTGGCATTGGCCGCCATCTTCGCCGTCGCCATCGCCGGATGCGTGACGGGCCCCAAGGGGTCCGCCAGCGTTTCGAACGCCAGCGAAACGGTGTTGATCGTGGCCGAACCGATGACGAACGCTGTGGCTTCCGCCGCGGACGCAACCGCGAAGCTGGGCGTGTTGGCTGACCGGGTTTCGGCGTATGTCGCCGAAAACAAGGGCTGGTCAACCGGCCTCGCGGCTCTCGTCCTGCTGATCCTGGCAGCGGCGGCGACTTCAGTGGCCATTGTGAAGAAATCGAGACGCGGACGCGACAAACAGGCCAAGTAGTCCGACCGAGAGCAACAGGACGGGGGCATGTGCACGCCCCCGTCTCTTTTTAAGAAAACTGTTTGACCAGCCTCGGCAAACTTGCTAAAATTTAGCCCATGAAAACAGTCCCCTTCCCAAGCGGATGTGAACCTCCCGAGCCATGTCCAGCCTGCGGAGCCGATCCGGTTCTCGTCTCCGACTTCAGCGAACGCGACAGCGGCTGCAGGACGGCCTATGTCCGCTGCTCGAAAAACAAGGCGCATTTGGCCGTCGACTCGGTTGACAGCTGTGCGGCCGGCCAGAACGAGGCGACAGCCGCCGAATGGTGGAACGACGCCGCGGACGAATACCTCTCAAGGTCGAACGGGAGAAGGACAAAACCCCTTCCGCGGTGACTACTCCCACGAATAACCCTCCGACCCGCCTTTGATTCACAATGGGCAGGTTCCAGCCCAGATCCCGACGAAATAGGCATCAGGACAAAAAGGGTTTCCGGCATCCTCCGACGAAGGATTATGTTGAGAAACAACAAAGAGGAATGCCGATAATTTAAAGTTCCCCGCCATAAATGGCGGGGATTTAGCCCGAGGCCGCAAGGCGGCTTCTAGCTTCCTAGTGGGGCTTTAAACTCCCCGTCTCGGTACGGCATGCCGTACCGAGAGTCGAGAAA
>Ga0315288_10009765_pt1 | contig 12078 bp, 9 predicted proteins | sample YL17G11_20_MG_FD_203454 | JGI IMG/M metagenome (GOLD analysis project Ga0315288, IMG submission 203454) | Sediment microbial communities from Yellowstone Lake, YNP, Wyoming, USA - YL17G11_20 | ecosystem: Environmental > Aquatic > Freshwater > Lake > Sediment | place: USA: Wyoming | collected...
GCTGCTGCCAGGCCCACTGACGCGGCGAAGGGACGATGACGGCCGCCTTCCGGATGATGGATTCCGGCGGCTCGCCCGGGGCGATGAGGGCGAAGTTGGCCGGCGGATCCGAAGCCGTATTCGATCCTAGGACTGAAGACTTCTGTTGGCTCTGAAAGATGATAATAAGGACGACGATTGCCGCTACGCCAAACACCATAAAAGTGATGGCGCTCACACGTTTGCTCGTCATGTCTTCTCCTTGGTTTTCGGCAGGAATTTCGCCTCGTCGGTGTCGCCGTACCGGTTCCGCAGGCGTTCGAGCTCGGCCTTGAGCTCGGCGACAATGGGCGCGTTAGCCGGATCGCCGTAAACATTGTTCAACTCGCGCGGATCCTTCTCCAGGTCATAGAGTTCCCAGGCGTCGATGTCGTAATAGAAATGAATGAGTTTATAGCGCGCGGTCCGGACGCCGAAGTGCCGTTTGACCATATGGACGGCCGGAAATTCAAAAAAGTGATAATAGACCGACGTGCGCCAATCCTTCGGGGGCTTGCCCCTGAGCACCGCCCGCATCGACCGGCCCTGCATCTCGGCGGGGGCCTCGACGCCGGCGTAATCGAGAAACGTCGGGGCGAAGTCGAGGTTGAGAACCATGTCCCGCTCGTCGATCCGCGGTGGAATCTCCTTGGGAAAGCGGACGAGAAGGGGCATCCGGAGCGACTCCTCGTACATGAACCGCTTATCGAACCAGCCGTGCTCGCCGAGATAAAAGCCCTGGTCAGAGGTGTACACGACCAGCGTGTCGTCGGCCAAATCCTCTTTTTCCAGATAATCCAAGACGCGCCCCACGCTTTCGTCGACCGAGGCGATGCAGCGCAGATAATCCTTGATATAGCGCTGGTATTTCCAAGCGGCGAGTTCGGGGCCGGAAGGATTCGCCTTTCGGAACGCCTCGTTATCCGCTCGATAGGCTTCCTCAAAAGCGGCCCGCTCCTCCGGAGTCATCCGGTTGAGCATCGCCTCGTAATTTTTGCGGTCGGCGGCCTCGCCCGGAGTGTCGTCGCCCGGAGTTGCGTCGGGGGCGATTTTCAAATCAGAGTTGAGGGTCATGTGATCGGCGATGCGCATTTGCTGCCGGCGGGCGGCATCGCTGCGGGTCGCATAATCGTCGGCGAACGTTTCGGGGAGGGGCTTCGCTTCGTCGGCATATAAGCCGAGATATTTCGTCGCGGGCTGCCAGTTGCGATGGGGCGCCTTGTGATGAAGAAGGACGCAAAACGGCTTGGAGCGATCGCGTTTCCCGAGCCATTCGAGACAGTCATCGGTCACAATCTCGGTGACATACCCTTGGCGTTTTTTGCGCTCGCCCATTTCGATCATCTCGGGATTGTAATAATCCCCCTGGCCGGGGAGGATGTTCCAGTAATCGAATCCGGTCGGATCGCTCTTCAGGTGCCACTTGCCGAAAAGCGCGGTCCGGTAGCCCGCCTTCTGGAGGAGTTTCGGAAAGGTCGTTTGACTCCCGTCGAAGACGACGGCGTTGTCGATGACGCCGTTGACATGGCTGTATTTTCCCGTCAGGAGGACGGCCCGGCAAGGGGCGCAGATCGAGTTCGTGCAGAATGAGCTCGTAAAGCGCACGCCGTCCTTGGCCAGACGGTCGATGTTCGGGGTGCTGTTCAAGCGGCCGTCATAGCATGAAATCGCCTGGAAAGCATGGTCGTCCGACATCATGAAGAGGATGTTGGGACGCTTCGACGGTCCGCTTTTGAAGGCCAGTCCTCCTCCCAGCACCCCAGCTCCGGCCAAACCCGCCAGCTTCAGGAATTCGCGTCGGTCCATTAATTTCATGGAAATCTCCTTTGGAAATCAGTGTCTTCCCCGCTGCCCCAAAAAATCCCCCCCATCCCCCCCTTTTAAAAAGGGGGGGGAAGAGGGGGAAAACGAGACGGTATCATCGCCCCTCCCTGTCCCCCTTTTGTAAAGGGGGGCGAGGGGGGATTTCTCCCCGATAATATTTTTCCCGACGGAAAAAACGACAAGAGTCCCATCGAGATTCAGGGCGGCGAAACGCCCTTCGCCGAGAGGAAGAAGGGTGTGGATCCCGGCCGGGCCGAGGTCGAGAATCGCCTTGATCCGGCCGGCCTTATCGACGTCATACACCCGGCCGTTGAGCCCGCCGTAATAAACGTGTCCTTCCCACTCGACGGGTTCGATGGGCATAATATCGCCGTTTCCGTGCGCCGGAGAGGACTGGACAAGCCGATGCCCCGTCGCGGCGGCGAGAATGTTGAATTCATCGGTCCGGTTCTTGACGAAAAGTCTCGCCCGATCGCGGGATAGGCTCAATGATTCCCAGGCGGAATATTTCTCCCGCCAGAGCGTTTTTCCGGTTTCGAGGTCGATGGCCGAGACGAATCCGTCGGGACAACAGATAAAAATGCTCTTCCCGTCCGAGGCGGAAACGCAGCCGGCGGGAGCGAAATAGAAATTATAATTTTCGCTCCAGCGCCAGAGGAATCGTCCCGTTTCGACGTCAAGGGCATGGACGCGGGCATCCCAACTCCCGAAGATGACCCTGCCCCCGACGATCAGCGGGCGGCTTTGGATCATGTCCTTGGACTCCTCGCTCGCCCAGACGGTTTCGAGAGTCGCGGCGTCGAGGCAAATCATCCGCCCCGACAGAGTCCCGGCGAGGAGTCGCCTCTCCCCTTTTTCGCTTACGAAGGTCGTTAGCTGCGAGGTCACACGCTCTCCGACGTCGCCCCGTTTCAAAACCCGGCCCGATACGGCGTCCAGTTTGAGGATCCGCCCTTTCGCCGTCGCGGCATAAACGAAATTTTCGTCCGCCCAAGGCCGGGCGGCGCAAAGCGCCTCGGGATCATGAGACCATCGGAGCGAACCGGACTCGTCGAATGCCGAAATTTTTCCCGAATTGTTCGCAACGACGATAAGGTCCCCGGCCAGGACGGGGGCGAGGGATACGCGCGTTCCGAGATCAGCCCGGCCTATAATTTCGACTTCGTCCCTGGTCCGGACAGGCGGAGGGATATCGGAAGCGAGGCCCAATTTGTCCGGGGCGATTATTCCTATCAGCTTTGGATCGTCGCTCCCGTTCATTTCGAAAACCGAGATCCCATCGGCGGCGCTTTCGATCAGGACGAAGCCGGGCGGAATCGCCGCCGCGGCCATGGCCCGACGGACGGTGACGACCGGAAGGCCGGAGGAGTCAAGAATTCGGGTGTTATGGACGTGGCCGCTGAGGACGACGGATTTCCGAGCCCTCAGAACGGCTTGGGCCTTGAACCAGTTGTCCACATAAGCGGGCGGATTATGAACGAACACAAAAACCGCCCCGGCCCTCGACGCTGCTTCGGCGCTCATCGCCAGCCATTTTATATCTTCGGGCGCCAGATGGCCGAAATCCCAGCTATTCAGTCCGATGAATGTCTGCCCGCTTTTCTCGAAGAAAAACCGGTCCGAAGCCGAAGCTTCCCGAAAACCGATAAGACCTTGGCCGATCCAATGCGAGTCGTGATTGCCGGGAACGACATGCCAAGGGATTTTCAGGCCGCCCAGAAGACGTTTCGCCTCCGCGAATTCCGCGTCACGGCCTTTTTCGGCGATATCTCCGACGAGGACGGCGAAGTCAAGTCCGGGAAGGGCGTTGATCCGTCCGACGATCGATTGGAGATCCGCCGCCGCCGTTCCAGCTCCGATATGGGTGTCGGCGATGACCGCGAACCGGACCGTCTCGGCCGCGAGCGGCGAGGAGAGAACGATGACGAATAGCAGAATCCGAAGGCGGCGCCCAATCGTCGTCCTTGCCTTTTCCGCCTCGATCCGGGCATTCGTGATGACGCTTCGCCGCCGAGAGAAACACGCTCGCCGGTTTTTCCTGGGGATCATCGCCCGGAATCATAGGTCAGAGCCTCTCAAGCCGTCAAGGCGGCATTCTCGACCGAAGCCGTCCTTTAGAAAGAAAAGCTGAAGCCGAACCGGGTCACCGGCTCCCGGCCGTTGCGGAGAGGATGGTTGATTTCCGAGTAGAGAATCCAGAAATTCGCGCCCACCGAAATATAGGGGTGCATGAACCCATCGTTGCGCGAAGCTTCCACCCCTCCCCCTCCGTACACGTGAAAAAACAGAATCTTGTGGGGGATCCGATAGAGCGCGCCGGCTTGAAACCGGAGATCCTTGTCCGAATCGAGATAATCCATATTCCCGGTTAAATAGACATTACGGGCGATAAGATGTCTGTAGCCCACGCTCCAGGGGTGAAAAACAAAAAGGGACATTGTCACAGTCCTTTTGGGCGGATCGTGCTTCCAGTGGCGGGCAAACGATTCCGCCGGAGAAAACGCCAGGACGCTCAATCCTAAAAGACCCGCGATCGCTATCTTTTTCATCGGTGCCTCCATCGCCTCTGAATTTTGGGGGCGCATTGCGCTCCCATGGTGGAACACCCCGACCCTTCGAAAGTGTCACTCCCCCCGCAATAAACAAACGGGCTCTCTTTCGATGAGGCGGGGAATCTCCTTCGGCATTCGTGATCGGGCGGAACGTGATGAGGGTTTGCCGCCTCGCAGACGCTCTTCGAGGCTCCCGTCTTCGGACGCCGAGGCTCCAGAGCCCAGCAAAGCCGACCTGAAATCTTCGAGCTGGTGAAGGGGGAGGAGTGTAAGATCCGAGGCGCCTCGGGTGGTTGTTTACTTCGGAGCCGCTCTTTAGGACTCTGTTCTTACTGATCCCTACCTCCCCTGCCTAAAACCGACGAACGCGCTTTCCGGACTCTGACCTTATTGATATTCACCCACCCTACCCTCCCTCGAAAAAGGGAGGGCATAAATATCGTGAACGCGTTCGATAGCCGGAGGGGCCTCAATAAGGTAAGCGGCTCCGGGGGTCGGAGGCCGAATACGAATGCCGACGATGGCCTTTAATAACCCCATAAAACGGAAGAGAGCCAACAAACGAATGTCCCGGATTTAGCGTATTATAGAGTGACACAATCGAACCTCCGGGGTGTTTCATCCCCTGAGAGGTTCAAGGTGACGTCCCCATGCCCAGCCCGGAAAATTCAAAAATCGACGTCGCCGGGGCGTACGCCCGCTATGGACCGATGGTCTTCCGGCGCTGCCGCCAACTTCTCGGAGATGAGGAAAAGGCCAAGGACGCCATGCAGGAGGCCTTCGTGAAACTCCTGCTTCATCGGGACCGTCTCTCGGGCAGTTTCCCCTCCAGTCTTCTTTTCCGGATCGCCACGAATGTCTGCCTGAACATGATTCGAGCTCAAAAGATTCGTTCCGAGGTCTCAGGAGAGGAGACGATTACAAGGATCGCCGGCTATGATGATTCGGAAAACCGGACGATCTTCGAAGACCTGTTGGCCCGGCTTTTCCGAAAGGAAAAACCCTCGACCCGGGACATCGCGATGATGCTCTATGTGGACGGGATGACGCTGAAGGAGGCCGCCCGGGAATCCGGGCTATCGGTGTCAGGCGTGCGCAAGCGCCTGCGGGAGTTCCGTGCCCGCGTCTTCATCCAAGAGAGAACCGACCCATGAAGAACAAATCCATTCCCGCCTGGAAGCTGGAACGATTCCTTTTGGGCGAGCTCCCGGAACGAGAGATGTCCGCTATCCGCCGGCGGGCCCGGGATTGCCCTGAAATCGCCCGGGCCATCGAAGCGCTCCGGCAGTCGGACGCGGATCTCCGGCGGCGTCTTCCTTCCGAAGAATTCGTGCCCCGGATCGAGGCGCGGCTGACTCAAGAACAGGCGCGGGACGGCCGTCCGGAAGAACTCCGCCGAACCCCCAAGTGGAAGCGCCTCCTCTGGGCTTCTCCCCTCCTGGCCGCGGCGACAATCCTGGCGGTCGTCATCTTCCGCGAAGATCCGACGACGCGGCCGAAAGGAAGCGGGGCGGTCGTTGCGACCACGCCCCAGATCCTCATCTATCGGAAAGCGGGCCCGTCCGTTGAAACCCTGAAAAACGGGGACCGGGTCGCTTCCGGAGATCTTCTCCAAATTGCGTATATCCCGGCCGGCCGATCATTCGGGATGATCGCGTCCGTCGACGGCAGAGGGATGGTCAATCTCCACTTTCCGGACGCTCCGACGAGTTCGGCGAAGCTCAGGCCGGGTTCCCTGGTAAGGCTCGAGAATTCATATGAATTGGATGACGCACCGGGCTATGAATGCTTTTACTTCATCACCTCCCGGGCCGAGTTTGACGTCCGGGGCGTTCTCGACCGCCTGGCGGCCTCGGCCCGGCGGACGGCCTACACGCCGGGGATGCGGCTCGATCTACCTCCCGGCCTGGGACAATTCATCATCTTTCTGAAAAAAGGACCGCGTCCATGAAAAAAACGGGCATCTTCCTCGGGAGTGTGATCATCTGTCTCGGCACTCTGTTTGGCTCCGTTCAGGACGCGGCGCCCGCGGCCGGGCGGAGGTTCGCGGTCATCGTCGGGGCCAACAACGGCGGGAAGGATCGCGTCCGGCTTCGGTATGCCGTTTCCGATGCCCGGTCGATGCGCGGAATCTTGGAGGAGCTGGGCGGAATCGCCGGGGAGGATTGTCTGTTTCTTCCGGATCCGGACGTCAAGACATTTTTATCAGAGATGGACAAGCTGCGGGCCAGGATGGAAGACGCCCGACCCGCTCACAGCCGGATCGAGTTTATCTTCTATTATTCGGGACACTCCGACGAGAAACGTCTTCTCCTGAACGAAGGATCGATCCTCTATGAAGTCCTTCGCGAGACGATCAACCAGACGCCGGCCGACGTCCGAATCGCCATTCTCGATTCCTGCGCCTCGGGGGCGTTTACCAGGCTTAAAGGGGGAAAGAAAAAGCCCTCCTTTCTCATGGATGAGGCCGTCCGGATGAAAGGGTACGCTTTTATGACCTCCAGCTCCTCCACGGAAGCCTCCCAGGAATCCGATCTTCTTAAGGGTTCCTTTTTCACCCATTATCTGGCCTCGGGCCTTCGCGGGGGCGCCGACCGCAACGAGGACGGCCGGGTGACGCTGAACGAAGCATACCAGTTCGCCTTCAGCGAAACGCTCGCCGAAACGACCCAGACCATGAACGGCCCCCAGCATCCCAACTACGACATCGAGATGTCCGGCGCTGGCGATGTCGTGATGACGGACGTCCGCAACAGCTCGACGATCCTCGTTTTGAGCCCCGAAATATCGGGACGGATCTTCATCCACGATCAAGACCATCGGCTTGCCCTGGAATTGACCAAGTCGGCCGGACAACGCATCCCCTTGGGTTTGGAGGAAGGCCAATACCGGGTCGTCAAAATCGCCGACGGGAAAATATCCGAGTCCAAGATCAGCTTGAAGAACGGACGGGAGGGAACGTTAGCGGCCGGCGATTTCCGGCCGTCGGCGGAGCAATACACGACCCCGCGAGGCGACCGGGCAGCCCGCATCCAACGGGAGAAACCCGCCGGGAACTTTGCCGGCCGGCCAATTACGACGAATCTCTCTTTGCCCACGGGATCGACCCTGAACCGGGGAGAAGTTCTCCTCGGAATCGGGCCGGTCGCCTACGGCATCTCCGGCCGGCTCCAGATCGGCGCCGACGCCCTGGCCCTTATCACCGGAGTGTTCAACGCCGACGCGCGAGCGGCCTTGATCAAGTCCGAGGCCTTCGCTGTGGCCCTCGGATTGGATTGGGCCACTTTTCGACTGACAGCGGACGGTGTCAAGAGGGACTTCACCCGTCTCTCACCATTCCTCGCCGTCTCCCCGCGGATTTCCGGAAAAACCACCCTCCATTTCGGCGGACGCTACGCCGAGTTTAGGGGGAAGACGGACATCAAAGCGGCGGAACGCTCGAACGACGTCGACGGAACTCTGATCTATTCAGGCCTGGACCTCAACCTCTCCGGGGGAACGAAACTCCTGACCGAAATCGGCTACGACCTGACGTTCGATATTTACCGCTCCGGCGCGGCCTTCCTATTCGGAGGGCGGACATTCCGGCTGAAACTCGGGCTTCAGTATTTCAAACCCCGAGATTTCGACGGATACTCCCGGTTCATCGCCGGAATATGGTGGCGATTCGGCGGATAAGTCCGCTTCCTCTCCAATCCGCCGCTCTTTTCCTTGACATCGATTCCGCACGGGGGGTAGCATCGAATTGCCTTCGCCGAACGTCAATGGCCGGAGCACGGAACATGAAACCGAATCGATTGAGCCGCCGATGGAGCGCGGGTGCGGCCGCGGGCTGTTGTCTGATCATGATCGCCGCGACAGGCGAAGCCCGGAGGAATCCCGAGCCCGGGCCGCCGTCCCTCAGCCGGGAAACGATGCGAGCCATTCTCCGCGAGTTCGTCGATTTCCTGGCCCTCCCGAACGTCGCCTCCGACCGGGAGAACATCAGGCGTAACGCCGAACATCTGGCCGGAATGATGCAAGCCCGCGGAATCGAAACCCGGATCCTGGAGACCGAGGGCGGACCGCCGGTCGTCGCCGGAGAGCTTCGCGTTCCGGGGGCGAGACGAACCATTCTTGTTTATGCCCATTACGACGGCCAGCCGGTCGACCCCGCGGCCTGGGCGAGCGATCCCTGGCGGCCGGTGCTGCGGACGGGGACGATCTCCGGCGGGGCCCGCGCCATCCGTATCGAAGATCTACCGGAAGACGGCGCCGGAGAGTGGAGACTATACGGCCGCGGAACGAGCGACGACAAAGGGACGATCATGGCCGCCTTGGCCGCTCTCGACGTTCTAAAGGAGCGGCGGAAACCGCTTTCCGTGAACGTGAAGTATCTTTTCGAAGGGGAAGAGGAATCGGGATCGCCGCACCTCGAAGCCCTTCTCCGCGGGCAGGCCGCTCTATTCCGGGCCGACGGGATGGTCCTTTGCGACGGGCCGGTCCACCAGACCCGCAAGCCGCAGATCGTCTTCGGAGCGCGCGGCGTCATCGGCCTGGAAATGACGGTTTTCGGCCCGGACCGGGCGCTCCACAGCGGCCACTACGGAAACTGGGCCCCGAATCCGGCCGCGGTCCTTTCTCACATTCTTGCCTCCCTCCGCGGGAAGGACGGAAAAATCGACATTCCCGGATTTTATGACGACGTCCGGCCGTCAACCGAAGCCGAGAAAAGCGCCCTCGCGGCCACGCCCTTGGTGGACGACGAGCTCCGGCGCGAGTTCGGGCTGGCCTGGACCGAAGCAGGCGGGGCCCGGCTCGAAGAACAGATCATGCTCCCGGCGCTCAATATCCGGGGGCTGAATTCCGGCAACGTCGGGGCCAGGGCTCAGAATGCCGTCCCGCCCGAGGCCTCGGCGTCCATCGACTTCCGGCTCGTTCCCGATCAAACTCCGGACAAGGTTCGGAAGCATGTCGAGGCCTTTATCCGGACGTTGGGCTACGAGGTTGTCCACGGAGAATTGTCGGCGGCTGAGAGAAGGCAAGCCCCCAAGTTCATCCGGATGAAATGGGAAGGCGGATACCCGGCCTATCGGGAATCGATGGACGCTCCATTTCCTCAAGCCCTCATCCGGACGCTCGACGCCGCAACCGGCGGGACGCTTATCAAGATGCCGGCCCTGGGCGGAAGCATCCCCATGGAAATGTTCGCCCGCGTGCTCGGCCTTCCCGTCGTTCTTTTTCCCATCGCCAATCACGACAACAATCAGCACGGGCCGGACGAAAACATCCGCCTCAAAAACCTCTGGGACGGCGTCGAGACGCATGCCGCCCTGCTCTCCGAGTTGGGAGCGAACTGGTAATAAGTTCGAATGTCGAGACGGCGAAGGATCGACCGAATCTCGGCGGCCGGCCGAGGGGGGGGTTGGCCACCGTTCGCTGGATCGGCGCACCAAGGCGTCAGGCGCTCGGATAGAGCTTGGTCAGGACAAACTCGCGATGACCCAACGCCTCCGCGGCCGTCCAGCGGCCGTTGCAGACGCGGACCATCAGTTCAAGAAGCTTATCGCCGGCTTGGTCAATCGTCATCTCGCCGCGCAGGATCGCGGAGACGTCGAGGTCAATGTGCTCGCTCATCGTCCGGCAGGTGAGCGGATTGCCGCAGAGTTTGACAACCGGCACGATGGGATTGCCGACGACGTTGCCCTGGCCCGTGGGGAACAGGTGGATCACGGCACCCGACGCGGCCCAGAGCGTCACGGCTTCGGCCGCGGCCGACGACGTGTCCATGAACCAGAAGCCTTTGCCGCGCGGCGCTTCAGCCGGTTTGAGAACGCCGATAAACTTGGTCTTCCGGCCCGCCTTCTGAATGTTGCCCAGGGCCTTCTCTTCGATGGTGCTGAGGCCGCCGCGGATGTTGCCTTTGGTCGGCTGCGAGTCGGAGAGGTCGTCGGTCTTGTGCGCGTCCACGAGGTCTTGGTAAGCCGTCCACACCTTCATGAACTCTCTCGCGACTTTCGGATTCGCCGCTTTCGACCGGGCGATGTGCTCGCCGCCGGTCAGTTCCGTCGTCTCGCCGAACGACGCCGTGGCGCCCATCGGGATGATCTTGTCAATCACGTTGCCGACGGTGGGGTTGGAGGCCAGGCCGCTGGTTGTGTCGGACTCGCCGCACTTCACCGATACATAAAGCTCGCTGAACAAGCATTCCTCGCGCTGCCGTTCATTGGCTCCCTGGACGTATTCCATGGCCTGGCGTGAGGCGGCGGCGATGGTCTGGAGGTCGCCCTGCCGCTCGATGGAGAAGCCCTTCACGGGCTTGCCCGTTTGGGCGATGCCCCGGACGATCTTCTCGGTCCAGCCCGGCTCGATGCCGATGACGACGACGGCGGCGACATTCGGGTTGCCGCCGGTGCCGATCATCGTCCGGAAGAACAGTTCGAGGTCCTCGCCGAACTGGAGGCGGCCGTAGGGATGGGGCAGGGCGAGCGTGCCTTTGATGTTGTTCGCGACGGCCTCGCAGGCGGCGTTGGAGATGTCATCCACCGGGAGGATGAGGACGTGATTGCGGATGCCGACGCGGCCGTCTTCGCGACGATAGCCTTTAAACTTGAGGATCGTCATGACTCACCATCTCTTGGTTTTCAAATTGTGGACGTGGACGTGTTCGCCTTTCTTGATCGGCTCGACGGCGCGGCCGATATCGCCGCCATACTTGATGACCGTGTCGCCGACCTTGAAATCGCGCAACGCGATCTTGTGGCCCAGCGGGATGTCCATCAGGGCTTTCAGCGGGGCGGCGGATTTGTCGTCCATCGTCTTCCCGCGGATGTTTTCGCCCGCCCGGATATCCACGACGGCCACGCCGACGTTGTCTTTCTTGTCGTGGACGAGAAATTGAATCATTTGAGGCTCCTTCTCCGACAATTGGGCCGAGATCAAGATCCCAACCCCGTGATCAAAATCGCCCCCAGGCTGAAGATCGCCAGCAGGCTCGCCAGGCTCAACCCCAGGGCGAACGGCTTGATGCCCGTTCGGCGCACGGCCTCGGTGTCGGTGCCCAGGCCGATGGCCGAGAGGGCCATGAGCACCGCGAACCTGGCAAGCTCGTCCACGAACTTGAGCGCGCTCGCGGCCCCCGTCAGCGCGCCGGGATGGGCGACGTCCTGGGGGAGGAATCCCAGCGCCACGCCGGCCGTGCGGATCAGGGTCATGATCAAGAAGCCGATCACGAACCACGGTACGACCTTGCTGAAGTTGAATGCGGCGGTCGCGCCTATCCGCTTCCGATTCTGCGACCGCGCGTAAACCAGGCCGATCAACACGATCAGCGGGGCCATCAACGTGTTGCGGGTCAGCTTGACCACCGTGGCGATGTCGCGCGCCGTCTCGCTGAACGCTGCGCCGGCCGCCACCACCTGCGATGTGTCGTTGACCGCCGTCCCCACCCACAAGCCGAAGGTGCGGTCATTCAGGCCGAAAAAGTAGCCGATGATCGGGTAGAGCACCACCGCCAACGTGCCGAAGAAGGTGATCGTCGCCACGGCAAAGCTGACGTCCTCTTCCTTCGCCTCGATCACCGGCGCGACGGCGACGATGGCCGTGTTGCCGCAGATGGCGGTGCCTACGCCGATCAACGCGGCCAGCCGCGGCGGGATCTTCAGCAGCCGCCCGGCGAAGGCGGCCGGCGTCAGCGCCACGGCCA
>Ga0315288_10009768_pt1 | contig 12076 bp, 26 predicted proteins | sample YL17G11_20_MG_FD_203454 | JGI IMG/M metagenome (GOLD analysis project Ga0315288, IMG submission 203454) | Sediment microbial communities from Yellowstone Lake, YNP, Wyoming, USA - YL17G11_20 | ecosystem: Environmental > Aquatic > Freshwater > Lake > Sediment | place: USA: Wyoming | collected...
AATGGCCTTTTTCGTTTAGACCTAAGCGCACACATAGCTCCAAGGGGTGCCGCAATCACGGCATGGTGCGGTAAGATTCATTTACATCTCCTGGTGTGGAAGATTGAGAGCTTCCCTCTCTTCTGGAGTCAACTTATTCCAGGCACGAAGCCTTAGTTCCTTATTACGATGCTCATCGTATTCCGCCAGATTATGGAAAATCCAGACGGGCTGTACATCTCCATTGGACATACCCATGGGGCCGCGCCCCTTTACTACCTTTTCTGCGTCGCTCTTCTCCAAGAAATAGCCGACGATTACCTTGTAGCCACGGCCTTCCGTGCTGTCCGAGTTGACACTAGCCTCGTATGCCTTCATCATCTTCTGGCCTTCTAAGCAATCGGCAGGATTTGAACCTGCGGTTGGGTTACCCCAGCGCATTTGCAATGCGCTCCCTTAGACCGCTTGGGTACGATTGCATGTGTCGAATGTTAGCTCGCCGCCCAACCACCCACCACCCAGCCGTATTCCGTGCCGGTGTCAGGCTTCTGTAGCTCTGCCAGCACCTTCTGGCGCTCCTCCACCTTGGTCTTGGCGGCTGCGATGCGGCTCAGGTCCGTCTCTGACAGCAGGGAGGTTTGACACAGCGGACAGAGGATGCGGGTGTGCTGCGTCAAGATTACCAGCTTCTCGTGGTTCAACTTGGAACCACAAGATGCACATCCCAGGAACTTGCTGGTGCGAGCCTTGAAGGTCTCCCGGAGCTTCTTGTTTAGCTCGTTGGCATGGTCTTCTGCATCCTTGATGCGAGCCCGAGCTTCTTCGATCCGCTTCTTCTGCGTCTCGGTGGGAGCCTTGGGCAAGAGGTAGCTGACCGCCGTGGCGGGCTCCCACTTGTCGTGGTGATCCAACATGAAGGCCACCGCTTCCTGCTGGGTGGGGAACTTCTTGTCATACCACTGACCGATGCCACCGCGCATGGTAGCGATGGTTCCGGTGTAACCACCATCACCATCCTCGATGCGAGCATCATCTTGCGCCGAGAGAAAAGCCTTCTTGACCTTCTCGCGGTCGGATTCCTTGTAGGTGCAGTAACTATCGTGTGCGCCCATTTTTATCTCCAGTCGGTGAGTCGTTCATAGAGCTTGCCGGCGTCCCATCCTGCCTCCCAAGCCCGCATGAGATGCTCTCGCATGCTCTCTGGAAGGCCAGACTCCTTGAACCAGTCGTCAAAGTTGTCGGGTGTCACTTTTGGCCTTCATGCGTCGATCTTAGAACGTTGAGCTTTGTTCTCAAAACTAACAACGAGTTAGCTTTGGAAAGCTGTGGGAACGAACCGCAGGAACAAAGCTCAACGTTAGTGAGCGGTTGTATGGGAATCGGACCCACTCTTGAGCACCAACGTCCACCGAAGTTGGGTCAAGCACAGCCAGGAACGCGGTGGCGCTCCCATACCTGTCAACCTGTGTTAGCGGTCCAGTCCCGTCAGCCTATGCAGACCGTGGTGCGGCCGGACCTTGAGGTCATTTTGCCATACGGACGCCGCGTCCGCAAGGGATTTTAGTTTTGGTGGGTCTTTTCTCCGTAGCAAGCCAAGAGTGCGGTATCATCATCGCTGATTTCAAGATACAACTTGCACCGAGAAATAGGCCAAACCAGGATCTTAGGCAAGCGATCCTTCTTGGGTAGGTCTCGATTAAACTGGTCCCCAGTAATGTCGATATACCAGTGATGCAGCTTCAACCACCAGTGACTACTAGAGCCATCTGGCAGTTGAACTCGCCCACTAATCGTAGATGGCCTGTGCCCAGCTTCCTCCAAGATTCGTTGCAGCTTGAAGGTAGCTTCGCCACAAAAACCGGATAGATCCGGTCCGTATTCGGATACCATCTGCTCTCGCAAACGACTGGCATGGTAGGTGACGATGCGGAGTGTTGCGTGACTCACATTACACCTGTTAACTTGTGGATCGGCGGCAGTGTACCTCGGCTCCCTGATCGTGCGCCGATTCGTAGGCTTCCAGGGCGATGATGTTGTCGCCGGGGCGGATGCTGTAAGCGACTCCAAGCTCCCCGGAAAGACCTCCGTAGCAAAGACGCAGCATCACCTTGGCGCACTGGTCTTGTCGCTGGAGCATCTGGATCAGTTCGTGAACAGTCATCGTCATATCATCCTTATCTTGACCATCTCGACCTGGTTCCAGACCTGAATCCAGACCTGGCTCCCGACCTGGTTCCAGACCTGGTTACTGACTTGGTTCCTGACTAGTGCTTCACACTCGTTCCAGACCTGGTTCCCGACCTGCTTCATCGCGACACCTGGTTCCAGACCTGGCTCCAAACCTGGTTCCTGACCTGGTTACTGACCTGGTTCCTGACCTGGCTCCAGACCTGGTTCCTGACCTGGATATTGACCTGCTTCCCGGCCTGCTTATTGACCTGGTTTCCGACCTGCTTCATCGCCTGTTTCATCGCGGCACCTGGCTACCGGCCTGATTCCAGACATTCCAGACCTGGTTTTCGACCTGTAGCCTGACCTGGTTCAAGACCTGGCTCCATACCTGGTACCCAGCCTGGTCCCTGACCTGGACAGAGACCTGGTTCTGGATATAGAACTGGTTCCCGACCTGCTTCATCGCCGGTTCCATCCCTCGATGCGCTCCGCGTCGTCCTTTGCAAGCTGGTCGCACTCACTGCAACGCAGAGTCGTACCAGAATGACCCGCCAGCGGACAATCCGGCTCGCGCGTCGCGGAGCGGCTGACGCTAACTGTAGCGCCAAAGACACGCACCGGCACCGCACCATCCATCTGAATCATGCCAGGCCGCACCTTGGAAGACGCTTCTTCCATCAAGGACAGCGGTGGGTTGTTCTTTTCCAGAAACCAGTGGCGGATGGCCAGCATCCACTCCGCGCGACAGTCCTTGCAGACTCGCAGGGTGAAGAAGCGATGCTCACGATCCTGGGCATCGGGCTCCTCGGTGAAGACTGGAACCTTGAGCTTGAGGAAACCAGTCAGTGTCTCCTCGCCGGTCTGCTTGGCATACTTGCCGGTGATGCGAACCTGCTCCAGAGGGAGCCCTGTTTCGTCCATGGCGTACATAGCTGCCATCCAGAGAGTGCGCCGATCCTCACCATCTTCACCGCACCGCTGGCACTTCTCATCGTGTTCGCTCATGTGCCACTCCTGACCTGATTCCAGACCTGGTTACCGATCTCGACCACGACCTGATTCCAGACCCGATTCATGATCTGTTTATTGACCATGGTTACGACCTGGTGACTGACCAGGAAACTGACCCGATGACTGACCGGGTTCCCGACCTGGGAAATCTGTTTCCCCCTATGGGATGGAAATTCTTCCAAACTTGGGACGAATCTGGCCATGGCCGCATTGTGCCACACCGACGACGGGGTAGCAAGAGAAATCTTGGAGAGCCAGGCCAGGAGAGACGTTTAATTTGTTACAATGTCCTTATGAGAAGAAATCCGACGAGCGTGGACGAAGGATGGTCTAAGCTAATCTTACCGATCACAGCATGTGTATTGCTGTATTTGCTTAGAAGGAACCCAAAATGTCCGGTTCATCAGAAATGTCCTGAACATCCTCCGGTTCCTGCGTGTCCTCGGCACCCACCAGCCTTGAAATGTCCAGTGTGTCCGGTCTCGCCACCTTGTCCTAGTCTTTCTTGTCCGATACCGGCTCCTTGTCCTACACCACCGGCCTTTCCTTCTCCACCTTGCCCTGCGTGTCCGGTTGCAGCACCAGCAGCACCAGAACCGGCTCCAACACCATCTTCACTCACTTTTGGAGTGTTAAATAGGGCATTGGATCTAGGTTAGCTGCACAGATCAATCCTGCGGAGGTCTCCACAAGAATCTGTGATCGCATCGATGCTTATCGCATAGATACAGCTTGCACTCAGAACAGTGGTAAGAAGGCGCGTCTCCACAGAAATCCTCGGTATAGGGCAGATTCCAGTCGGGCCACAGGTTCCGGTCTCGCGTGCCCGTGTATTCGCAACCGTGATGGGTGCAAAGATAGCCGCATCCACGCTGGTCGCACTCTAGGTGTGGGTGATTACATGGTATCATGCTTACATTCTACCATGTTATCACGTTTGCCGCAAACAGCAGGATTCGAACCTACATGATGGCTATTCCCTCGTCCGTAACTCTGGTTACCCAAAGCCCTCCGTCAAGTGTTTACCACCACCACTCGGGTTTGGGGCTTTCGCCTTGGGCCAAGTGTGTCTGCCTATTCCACCATGTTTGCGTGTGTGTTTAGTTTAGCATCACCTTGCAGAGATGACACCACCATCCGATGATGGTGTCACTGTCACTCCAAAGCGGCCTGACTGGCGTTGGAGGTTGCCCACAACTATGGCAGTGAGTGAAGGTGGGAATCACGGATTCCGACACCAGAAAACATCAGTGGATGGCGGGTACTGAACCGGATTCATCATACCGTTGATGAGATCCAGTCGGAACCGGAAGGCATCTACTTCTGCTTGGAAGTAAGCGATGAGACCGCGTGATGGAGTAGAAACACCCCACCAACCATCGGGCCACATCACGTTGCCAGCCTCTACCGCCGTCTGACGGTCGGAAGGATCATGGACGGAGATGTCCTGCAACAGATCATCCAGGTTCACTTGGCCTCCCGCGTCGATCTTAGAACTTTGAGCGTTGTGCGTTGTTCTAAGATGCGTCGATCTTAGAACTTTGAGCGTTGATGCGTCGATCTTAGAGCTTTGAGCGTCGATCTAAGGCTTCGCCGCCTGTGCAGCACGATGCTCCGCCACGATGTTCTGGCGATACTGGTAGATGGCCTCCACCAGTTGGTGCTGCAGGTCGTTTGCCGTTGCATCCATGGGATCATCGTTGGATGGCTCCCACTGATTCAGGACGTGCTTCATCGTGATGCCCATCTGGAAGGACGTGAGCAGTGCCCGAAGACGCTGGCCCTTGCTGTAGTCGTGTTCGCTCTTTGCCATGACTCTCTCCCTCATTAGGAAACGTGATCCACCGAGAATGAAAATGGTTGCGTAGGGATCGAACCTACTACTGAGTCCCAACGTCCACCGAAGTTGGGTCAGTCACAGCCAGGAATGCGGTGGCACTCCCATGCCTGTCAACCGGGTTTCAGAAAACGTGGTCCACCGAGATGAGTGCTATCGCCACTAAGCCGTAAGCATCATCAGGATGCAATGGCCGGCAGCGAACCGTGATGATTCCTTCGTCCAAAAGGATGCAGGGAAGTAACATCCTAGCAGTTGGGTGTTTCTGCCCAGCCCTCTCCAATCTGCACGATGGGGATGCCGGCATGAAACTCCTCGGCATCGATGCTGGCCTTGGTTCCGTCGGAGAAGGTGAAATGCACCACGTTGATGCATGGGGCATCCACGGACACCACCGTCTTGCCGACGAAGGAATCCATCAGACGGCGCTCGCGGACTCGGTGGGATAGGTTGTCCATCGTTATGTTACCTTGATCCTGTAGCCATGTTCCACGATGATGTCGATGGCTTCCTGCGCGGTCTGCGGACGCCCTTCCAGGTCATCGTCCTCCCGCTTGTAGCCCTCGCAGAAAACTTCATCGACCCAGCCGATGAAAGCATCCTCTTCGTAGGAGAAGGGCGTTTCGTCACTCTCGCAGGGGCTGTACGTGACAGTGTAGAGCTTCATTAGCGGGTGACCTCGATCTTGTTGTCGATGCTGCCATCCCAGGCAGCGGTCAAGCCCTGCTCGCGCAGAGCCTCCATGATGGCGTCAGCGATGGCCTTGTGGCTCTCGGGCGTGTCCTCGCGGGAGGAGAAGCCGATGTGGCAGACGCCATCTTCCAGGATGTTGTCCACGTTCTGCGCGTGGATGTAGGCGAAGCCGATGTAGCGCGGGTGCTCGTTCAGCGCATCGTGGCCGTAGCACGCGGAGTCGCTGGTACAGCACTCGTGCGCGAAGGTGAGGATGTTGGACCTCTCCTCCAGCGACACGAAGGCATCACCGATGTTGCCCAGCATCCACAGGTGCTTCGGAAGATGCACCTGCCAGGGCTCATCCTGACAGTGGCGGCAGTGGGTCTCCTGGGGACCACCATTGCCGCGCACCAGGACATCGCCATCCTTGAGATCGGAGGGCTGCAGATCCTCGCACGCCTCCTGGATGTCCTCGTCGGAGGCGTTGAGTGGCACCTGGACCTCGGCGTAGCCATAGGCCAGGTAGGTGATCGGCACACGCAGGGTCACCGTCAGACGATCCTTCGCAATCCCAGCTTCGGTGTTCATAGCGTCTCCTGGGTCTCAGACCGGTTCCGTAGGACGTGCAGTATCCCATTTTGGCCGACGGATTGCAAGGGAAAATTTCGCACAGCGCGCGGAGGCGGTGGAGCTACTGACCATCCTCGTCGAACACTTCGACGTTGACAGTCTCGTACCCTAGCAGCTTGCCCTTCACCGGAGCCTTCATAGGACCGAAGGGCTTGGATTCCAGTAGCTCTGGATCGTGGCAGTAGACCATCTGAACCTGCCCTAGATCCAGATTGAGACACAGAGCGTCGATGTCGGTGTCATCTGGCACCTGACAGGTGAAGATGGTGGTTAGCTGGACGTTCTTCACGGGGTCTCGTCGCGCGCGTCGTTCCAGGGCTCGCAGGCGTCGTTGCTCCGCGCGTCGTTGTAGGGGTCGATGGCGCGCTCGATGATGTTCCGGTTGTCTGGCGAGAAGTTCAGGCTGTTGGCCCAACTCTCATCGGCCTTGCGACAGGGGTCGCACACCCAGCCCTTGGTCTCGGGCTGCAGCTTGGTCCCACAGAGAGCGCATGCGATGTCGGTCATGATGCTGATACCTCTTGAAGTTTGGAAGCGTCTAATGCAGTGGTTTTGGAGCATCGAATGATCGTTCTCTCTTCGTTGTCACGACACCACAGTCTCAGCGTGACCTGATCCTTGTGGATTGAGAGATGACGATCATTCGATGCACAAAGGAAGTGGATAGACTCGCACTATCTTGTCTCGAAGCCCCTTCCTCCGCTGAACGGAGAGGTTGCCCTTGACGCCGTACTCTAGCATCCCTGCTACTTCCGTCCAACATCCAATATCCAGGATGTCTGCTGCAATGATGCCATCCTCCTGTCGGAGAGTGTTCTCGATGGTGGACAGGTGCAGGAATCCGCTACGGTCACTCACGAATCATCCCCTTTTGCTTCGACTTCGTGACAAGACTCCTGCCAGTAGTAGAGATTTTCTTCTGTTCCAGCTACCATCCCTTCCAGCACCTTGAGTGCGGTCTGGTAGAGAGGGATGATACGAGTCTTGATGATCAGGGTCAACTCCTCCCGAGTGCCTACTGCTCGGAAAGCGCCTCCATAGGCTTCTCCCTTACGTGGGCAGTAGTTCGCAGCCTTCAAGGTCCAAAGATCCGAAGGATCGGGCTTGTGGGCTTCGCTCTCGTCGTAGAGCCCGCCTTCGCGAGCATCTTCTTCCTCGAAATCGTCGATGTCGTCCTCGACATCTTCCGGTTCTGCCTTGGTGAGCCAGATGTCTACGGGGATGTTGGAGTCATCGGCAGAATCGAAAGAGCACTCGCCTAGATCGCGCATCGTAGTCCCCTTATAGGGTCAAAGTTGACGCAACACGCCATCGTGACTCAGGAACCGCTGGAAGGGCACCACCGCATGATACTCCGTCGCTTCCAGGTTCCGACGCTTGCAGATGGCCAGAAACTCAGGAAGTTGGCCCTGCGTAAGCTGCACCAGCAACGAGACTGGCTCATCTCCGTTGGTTTCGCGTTCTTCGACGCTGTAGGTCACCAGGCCAGCTTGCTGCTGGTAATGGTAGACCTTCTCGCGGAAGGGGCTGTAGTCGCCATCCGCGAACATGGGTGGGCACTTGTCGAACCAGATGCGCCATCGCCTCTCGTGACGAGGGGTGTCAGCATCGTTGTCTCGCCAGATGAGTAGCTCCGGGGGCGGTCCCTCGGGAAACTCAGCGTATTCGTTCATCGAGACTCCGATGATGCTGACGTGCATCGCTTGCAGACGCCACCGTGGCCGTTCATGGCATGAGACAGGCTGGCGGCAACATAGACCGGCTTGGCGATGTTAGCACCGCAATCAGCCCGACCTGACTTGGACCAGTCAGGACGAGCGTGATGGTAGACTCGGCCGGCGTTGCGATACCACATGGTTAGTGGCTCCGTTAGTGAATCATCAACTCAGGTAGGAATCACTACGAAACCCTTGCGGGTAAGTCAGAAGCATCCGAAGACACTTCCGTATGTATTTCCCTTCGCCATTGACCATCATAGAGGCTAGCGACTAGGAAAGCATCGCTAGCATATTCTAACCTGCCACGGTTAGATGGTTCAATTGCCTTCAAACGACCCCTAGTATTTCTACCCTGGATCTTGGCCAGGCTAGTCTCCATTTTACCCAAGTAATCTAGTAAACTAGATTACTCAGGACTCCTTGCGACCTTTGTAGAATGGCTAAGTTCTACGTTCAATCACAAGCCCCCGGCTTTAGCCGTGGGGTTGTTGACTGAGGCTGGACACTTCTAATCCCACCACCTGAGTCGATGATTTATGAGACACATGTATGGGCACCTCGCCAAGAGAGCCAACCACGTTGGTTCGCTCAATCTTAGCTCGGTGTGTAGTTGGCCTATCCAGGCGAAGATACCTTTTGGGACTCGCGCCCCTACCGGAATATCTCCGCTTTTCCCGCTGTAACGGGCGAACGATTTACTGCGGACCTTACAGGGTAATCGCAGATTGTCGTTCCTCCTCCATTAGTCTGGAATCGGCCATGGTTGTTTGGTCGTTCGGTGCTCTGTGCCTGAGCTACTCTCCCGCAGGCCCGTGAAGGCTACGGCCGGGCTCGCGCCCGCTTACGATGGGTGAGGGGTGTTGCTTGCTGTCAAAGTACTCGCGGCTATGACCCCGTTACGTCTTTGGCCCGCGCCCGTCCTCCGAACGACCTTGATTGGAGAAGTATCTCACATCCGGGCAGGCTTGGCAAGAGAAAAACCTCTCACTCGTGGAAAACTGGCGTGATGGTAGCCACCGGCACGTTGGAGAGCCCTGACTCCAAGAGGAGAGTGCGAAGCTGACCCAGCTTGGCCATGGCATCCACCACATCCAGAGCCGAGATGCTGCCGTCATCCTGTTGACTCATCAGAGAGGCCACAGAGAAATGATGATAGGCACCACGATACCCATCAGCAAGAACGATGAACTCATCGCCGTGGGTCCGGCGAGCATTGAAACGCCTCACCAACCCTTCCGCAAGACAGTTGGTATCGATGTGTGGGGGTTCCTCACCAAAGCTGTAGGACTGGACCTCGTGCTGGCCGTAAGCCTGATGATGGATGGCGCTCTTGCACTTGCCAGCAGTGCCATCGAGACAACGATGGCACACTCCCGGCCCAGCCATGAAAGTTTGGTACTCCTGTTCTGACAGGAACTCCCCCACCATCATCACTGCCGGTTGCATCTGGCAAATCCCATCGATGACCTTGATCGGAGCCAGCTTGGCTCCAGTCTTGGGGTCGAAGCGATCTTCCAGATGGCTCTTTTCTTCCACTAGCACCGCAGCAGGAATGGCCTCCCAGGTGCGCGTGAAGGTGGTCAGGATGTCATTGTGGTGGATCGGGATGCCGATCACAACTTCGGTGGATGCACCCATGATAGTCCTCGTCTAGATGAAGATCATCAGCAGGACGCCAAACACCGCAGACAGCGGATGACCGCTGTTGGCCAACACCACAGCGATGATGATGGCGAGGATGAAGCACTTGATCCACAGCCAACCCAGGCGAACTTCGTCCTTGGGGGCTCCGGTGAGTTGCAGCAGGATGGGAACGATCATGTGTTCTATCGAGTCTCCTGTAGAAGCTGCATCGAGGCCACGCTTTCGGCATCGGCGCGGTTGTCGCTTCCGGTTGCCAGGATGAAGCGCACCCGGACCTCCCACTCCTGATCCTTGAGGGCTTCCTGCAAGGCATCCTCGGTGATGACATCCGGCGTCCAGGCTTCCAGCACTTCGGCGGTGACCGAGATGATGGTGGGACCGATGTTCTTCGGACCCCACATCCGGAGCAGCTTGACGTAGGGATCTTCGATGAGGCGCTCGATGATGCGCTTCGCCAGGGTGAGGCGGGCGGCGTTGATTTCTTGGTGGGTCATCGAACCTCTCCGTTGACGAGCACCAGGAAAACCAGGTTCACGTTCACGTCCACGACGGCCTGGTTGCTGACCTGGTTCCTAACCAGGTGAGTGACCTGGTTACTGACCTTGCCCCCAACATGGGTTGCGACTAGGTCAGAAACTTGGTTTCCAACATATTTCATTCGTGGCCCTTGGGAGCCAGCAGTATCTCATCTTGCCAGGATTCTTGCAAGAGAGAAATCGCGCTCGCGCCCGGGCTATTCCGGGCTGGCACCACCGTTGACCTCGTTGGCGTAGCGGATGCCACGCACGAAGGCGGCCTGGATGATCCCGCTGATGTCGATGGGGTTGGGCTGGCCCCATCCTGGCTCGCTGGGGCCATCGCCGTGGCGCGGCGAAACTGCGTATGGACGATGATTTCCTTGCGGGTGCTCTCCATCTCCGATTGGAGAGATTGGAGCGCAACGCGGGCGGCATCGTCAAACTTGACACTCATGATGATTACTTCCTCAAGACCTGGTTCCAGACCTGGTTCTCGACCTGGCTCCTCTTGACCTGGTTCAAGACCTGGCTCCAGACCTGGTTCTCGACCTGGTTCAAGACCTGGTCCCAGACCTGGTTCCCGACCTGGTTCCCGACCTGGTTCCACCAGACCTGGTTATAGACCTGGTTCAAGACCTGGTTCCTGACCTGGGGTTGAAGATTTTTCATTTGGTCCTGCTCGCGCAGGCCAGGATTATCTCATCTTGAGAAGCCCCGCGCAAGCCAGAAATCTAGCCGCCAAGAGAGAAATCTCAGGACCGAAGGCGGGACGGCTGAGAGTTTACCAAGTAGCGCCGTAAAGCCCCCGGCTTTAGCCGTGGGGTATTTCAATTGAATTACTATTGACATTATTATATGATGATTCTATGGCTAACATTAATGTCGTAGGAATTAATTTAACTACCGGGAATACGCAACCCGTAGGCCCCGGTGACGCGGTTACTAACAGTTCCGGTTCCAGTGTTTCCGGCTTACCGTCTGGATCGATGGTCTCTTATGGTGGAACCACGCTTCCGTCTGGCTGGCTGGAATGTGATGGCGCGGCGGTAAGTCGTACCACCTTCTCGGGCCTCTTCACGGCGGTTGGAATTTCGTGGGGTGCTGGTGACGGGTCTACTACCTTCAACCTGCCATCACTGGCACGCCGGACTCTCGTCGGGCGCGGTGGCACCGGCACGGGCACACTCGGTAACGCAGTCGGCAATGTAGGTGGCGCGGAGACGCATACGCTCATAACCTCCGAGCTTGCGAGCCATACGCACGGTGTTACTGATCCAGGCCACAGCCACTTGGCTTATTACGGCGGCGGCTCTGGTTCCGGTGCGCAGTCTGGCTACGACACCAGTCTTCCGTTGGCGACCTCGTCAAATACCACCGGCATCACAGTCAACGCCGCGGGCGGTAACGCCGCGCACAACAACATGCAGCCGTCGGCTGTGGTCATGATGATCATCAAGACGTAAATCTCAGGATCGAAGGCGGGACGCCTGGAGCACCGGCTTGCCGTCGTCGGTCAGCCACCAAGTATAAGTTTCACCGCAAGCCTGGGGCTGTCCGATCAACCGCCATCCAGCTGCCAGGGCGTGCAGTACCGTAGGGTACATGTAGTAGTGATAGCCGGTGGGGTTGGGACCAGCCGGCCCACCTAGATAATCTAGGTCTACTGCTGCGGTGTCCTCGTAGGAATAGCCGATGATCTCAGAGCGAAGCTACGCCCCGATAGTTTCTACCATCAAGTACTTAGTGTGCATTACGGCCCTCTTTTCTGTCCCTAAGAATCTGGTTCCAGACCTGGTTCCCGACCTGGTTCACGACCTGGTTCCACCAGACCTGGTTATAGACCTGGTTCAAGACCTGGTTACTGACCTGGCTCCAGACCTGGTTCTGGGCCT
>Ga0315288_10009770_pt1 | contig 12075 bp, 7 predicted proteins | sample YL17G11_20_MG_FD_203454 | JGI IMG/M metagenome (GOLD analysis project Ga0315288, IMG submission 203454) | Sediment microbial communities from Yellowstone Lake, YNP, Wyoming, USA - YL17G11_20 | ecosystem: Environmental > Aquatic > Freshwater > Lake > Sediment | place: USA: Wyoming | collected...
TGAGAGGGCCTCCCGCCGAGCTCTTGCCTGTGCGCTGCGCGTCGTTATGAAACATCGGCCAGGGCATCGGCATTGGGGTAATTGTCGGGGTTGGAGTTCGCGTCGGGGTTCCCGTGCGCGTCGGCGTTCTTGTCGGCGTCTCGGTCGGCGTTCTTGTCGGCGTCTCAGTCGGCGTCTCGGTCGGCGTTCTTGTCGGCGTTCTTGTGGGCGTCTCGGTCGGCGTCTTAGTCGGTGTCGGCGTTATTGTCGGCGTGTATGTCGGCACGTCCGGCGGCCAGGTTGGCGTTATTGTCGGCGTCTCTGTCGGCGTAGGAGTAGGTCCTTGCTTGATGCAGTAGAGCGCATTGTCATAAGAGCCGACATACACCCTCCCGTCGCTCCCCAGCGCGGGAGAGGAATACACATCATCAACGGTCGCATAACTCCAGTTGAGCACACCGTTGGAATTGAGGGCGTAGAGATTATTATCCTTAGAGCCGACATACACACTCCCGTCACTCCCCAGCGCGGGAGATGAATTCACATCATCACCGGTCAGATAACTCCAGTTGAGCACACCTTGGGAATTGAGGTCGTAGAGATTATTATCCCAAGAGCCGGCATACACACTCCCGTCACTCCCCAGCGCGGGAGAGGAGACATACAGCATACGCCCGGCAGCCGAATAACTCCAGTTCAGCGCGCCGTTGGAATTGAGGGCGTAGAGATTATTATCATACGAGCCGGCATACACACTCCCGTCGCTCCCCAGCGCGGGAGAGGAATCTACCTTATTAGCGGTTTGATAGCTCCAGTTGAACACACCGCTTGAATTGAGGACATAGAGACTATTGTCCCGAGAGCCGACACACACCCTCCCGCCACTCCCCAGCGCAGGTGAGGAAATCACCCAATCCTTGGTCAGATAACTCCAGTTGAGCGCGCCGTTCGAGTTAAACGCGTAGAGATTACAGTTAGCAGAACCGACATACACCCGCCCGTCACTCCCCAGCGCGGGAGAGGATTGATGACCAGTACCCGGAATAGAATACATATAGCTCCAGGCCAGCGAGCCGTTGGAATTGAGGGCGTAGAGATTATTATCCCAAGAGCCGACATACACCCTCCCGTCAATCCCCAGCGCGGGTGAGGAATACACATCACGAGCAGTCACATAACTCCAGTTGAGCGCACCGTTGGAATTGAGGGCGTAGAGATTATTATCCTTAGAGCCGACATACACACTCCCGTCACTCCCCAGCGCGGGAGAGGCATTCACATAATCAACAACGGTCAGATAACTCCAGCCGGTCCGATAACTCCAGTTGAGGACGGGCAGAGATGGACCTGCATATTCGCTCAGCCCTGTGTGCATCGCATCGTGATGAAACATCGGCCAGGGGCTGTTGGCAAGCTGCGCGTATGAGGTCGCGGCGAACAAGAAGAGGCAAAGGAAAACAGCATGTGTGAGGCGCGTGGCTCGTTTCATGCCAACTGAGTCCTCTATTGTGTGGAGCATATTCAGGCCTTATTTAACGCGTGATCATAACAAACGTTGGAATCCTCAACAGGTAGCGCTTTCTCAACGGGAATAAAATCCCTTCTGCACGCATGCTATTTTCCAGGACTTATCCTGCCGTACCGGGACCTTGATAATAAATGCTGCATCATGCGCATACTTTCCTTATTGTATCTTAAACAACACCATACACTTACAATAGCATAGCATGACTTGATAGAAGAGTCAAGGGGACTTTACCCGGTTTTTCGGTAAGGGGACACTTATGGGGTGAATCCAGCAATGAATTGCCGCAGATAAAAAGGATTATTTGAGTGGTCAAGGTTTCTTGCCGCGGATACACGCAGATACACGCTGATTTTATATAGGTGTATCAGCGTTCATCCGCGTAAATCTGCGGCTACCCCCTATAACTGTCCCATTACGTTTTTCGTGCTATTTAGCTGTACGAGCTTTAATTGCAGTAAGTTACAACTATAGAGAAGTGAAAATCAGATTTTTTGAAAGTGAGCTTTTCAAATAGGGTTGACTGCCCAGCTAATTACTAAGGAGAGCATGATATACTTTACATTTTTCTGTCACCCCCGCCCTTCGGCTTCGCTCAGGCTAAACTCACGCGGGGGTCCAGCCTTGAAGCATTAATGCTGGATTCCCGCTTCCGCGGGAATGACAATGGTTCTTTGATGTAAAGACATTTGTGCTCTGAGTAATAACTAATGAACCGATGCCCACCTCGCAGGTGGAATAGGTGCGGTTCTATTATGAGCATGCCCCATCCAGGAATGCCTTGATCTTTCTCAAATCATCCTTGGCCTTGTCCTTATCGGCCGGATTCCTCAGGAGATAGGCGGGGTGATAGGTGGGGAGTATCTTGATGCCGTGGTAGTCATGGAAACGCCCGCGGAGCCTGCTGATGGCCACGTCTGTCTTGAGGAGCGTCTGGGCGGCATGGCGGCCCAGGGCGCAGATGAGACGCGGCTTCACCACCTCGAGCTGCGCGAGCAGGTACGGCTCACAGCAGGCAACCTCAGCCGGCAGCGGATCCCTGTTGCCCGGGGGGCGGCATTTGAGGACGTTTGTGATATACACATCCTCTCTCTTCAACCCGATATACGCGAGCATCTTCGTGAGGAGCTGGCCGGCCCTCCCGACAAAGGGAAGCCCCTGCCGGTCCTCCTCCGCACCCGGCGCTTCGCCCACGAAGATCAGAGATGTGCGGCATGGGCCCGTCCCGAATACGGTCCGGGTCCTCGTCTTCGAGAGCGCGCACTTCCGGCAGGTTGAGACTGATCGCTGGAGTTCCTTGAGCGCATGGGCGGAATCCGCCGCTGGCGTTGCTCCTGGAGCAGGCGCTCCCTCGTTCTCCAGACCTCGAGAGGTATCGTGCCCTAATGAGATATATGAGATCCCCTCATCCACGAGCTGTTCCACGTAGTTCCCCGTGAGCCGGACGATCTTTTCGAATTCAGAGAGGGTGTCTTCCATCGGATGTCAGCGATAAAAATCCACCACCGCCCGCGCCACTTCCTCGATCTGCTCCCGGGCGAGCTCGGGATAGATGGGGAGCGCCAGCGTTTCTTCAGCGGCCTTCTCCGACTCGGGCAGATCGCCCTTCTTATAGCCCAGCTCGCTGAAACACGCCTGGAGGTGGAGCGGCAGGGGGTAGTAGATCGCCGACCCTATCCCCTTTGATTTAAGATATTCCATGAGCGTGCCGCGCTCCCTCACTCTCACCACGTACTGGTTGTACACATGGCGGACATAGGGGAGATCGTACAGGGCGGCCACCGCGCTCCCCATAAAAAGCTCGCTGTAGAGCCGCGCATTGGCCCGCCGCTTCTCAATCCATTCCTCGAGGCACTTTGCCTTCACCAGGAGCACGGCGGCCTGGAGTTCGTCGAGCCTGCTGTTGTAGCCGACCACCTTATGGAAGTGCCTCGGTTTCGCCCCGTGCTCGCGGAGGATTCTGAGGTTTTCGGCAATCCTCTGGTCGCGGGTGAACAGCATTCCCCCGTCTCCCATGCCGCTCAGGTTCTTTGTCGGATAGAAGCTCACGCAGCCGACGTCGCCCATCCCGCCGACCCGCCTCCCCTTGTACTCGGCTCCGATGCTCTGGCAGGCGTCCTCGATTATTTTGACGCCCCACTCCTCTGAGAGGGCGAGGAGCGGCTCCATTTCAGCGGGTTGACCGTACAGGTGGACGGGAATGATAGCCCTGGTCCGCACGCTCAGCTTTTTCTCAACCGTGCGGGCGTCAATAGTGCAGGTGCGCGGGTCGATATCCACAAACACAGGCGTTGCCCCCACGAGCGCGATCGCGCTCGCGGTGGCGAAGAAGCTGTAGGCGGTCGTGATCACCTCGTGCCCGGGGCCCGCCTCAACCGCCCTGAGCGCCAGAATCAGGGCGTCTGTGCCGGACGCGCATCCGACGGCGTGGGGAACATCAATGTACTGGGCGAGCATCTTTTCCAGCGCAGCCACGCGCTCTCCCAGGACGTATTTCCCGCTCCGCGCGACATCGAGAATCGCCTTTTCCAGCTTCGGCTGCAGCTTCTTATACTGTGCGACACTATCTAAAAAAGGCACCGCCATGGCAATTGTCCTCCCCGAGAAATTGTCTCACCCCTGCGCGGGCGCCCATCCCCTCAACTCGCCTTCACGCTCGCGCGGCGCTCCTTGTAGTATGCCGCCGAACGCCGCAACCCCTCCCTGAGGCTGATAGACGGGGTGAAGCCGAGCGTATCCCGCGCCCGCGTGATATCGGCCAGGGAATGCCGCACATCCCCCGGCCTCGGCTTCCCGTAGCGGGGCGTCGCGGAAACGCCGAGGACCTCCTGTATGAGATGGAGGAGATCGTTGATCGAAACGGCCTCTCCGCACGCGATATTCATCACCTCGCCGCCCGGGAGCGCCGCCTCGCAGGCGAGCAGATTCGCCTCAGCAACATTTATCACGAAGGTGAAATCCCTGGTCTGGTCGCCGTCGCCGTCAATCACCGGCTCCCCGCCCCCGCAGAGCGCGTTGAAGAAATTGGGGATCACCGCCGCGTATTGCGAGCGGGGGTCCTGCCGCGGGCCGAACACGTTGAAATACCTGAGGGCGACGCAGCTCAGTCCGTAGAGGCGGCTGAACACCGTGCAGTAGTACTCCCCGGTAAGTTTCCCCACCGCGTAGGGTGACAGCGGGCGCGGCGCCATGTCTTCCTGTTTCGGGAGCGCCGGGCTGTCCCCGTACACCGACGACGAGGAGGCATAGACGACGCGCCTCACCCCCGCATCCCTCGCCGCGAGGAGCAGGTTGAGCGTCCCGTCCACGTTCACCTGGTGGGCCGTGAGGGGGTCGTGTATTGAACGGACAACGGAGGGGAGCGCGGCCTGATGGGATACGCAGGCGCATCCGGATACGGCCCGGGCGACGGTATCGAAATCCCTGATGTCGCCCTCAATGAGCTCGATACGATCGGAAAGCCCTTCCAGGTTTTCCCTCCGCCCCGTGGAAAAATTATCGAGAACCCTGACGCGCTTACCCGCATCGAGGAAGCGCTCGACGATATTCGAGCCGATGAAGCCGGCACCACCCGTGACCAGATAGGTATCGTTACTCATAATGGGTTGAGCGTTGAGCGTTGAGTGTTGAGCGTTGAGGGCTCCATCGAATATTTCTCACTCCCACCCCTCAACCCCGAACACTCAACAAACTACAATGTGACCACTTTTCTCTTCCGTATCCCCTTCGCCACCGCGCGCGTCGCGTTACGGGTATCAACCACAAGCGACGCGTGCCGCACAATCGCGTCATAGTCGAAGCAGCTGTGGTCAGCGACAATCACCGCGCAATCCTGCCGCCGGAGCACGCGGGGAGAAAGCCGTGTCGAGGCGAAGCGCCTGCCGTCGAGATCGAGGGTCTGGACATACGGATCCGAATATGAAACGCGGGCGCCATTCCTCGCAAGGACGCGCATGATCTCGAGCGCCGGCGACTCCCTGGTATCGCCCACATTCCGCTTGTACGCCGCGCCGAGGATTATGATCTTCGCCCCCTTCAGGCACAATCCTCGACGGTTCAATGACTCGATGATCACCCCGCAGACGTGTTCCGGCATGCGGGCATTGATCTCCGCCGCAACCTCGATCAATCGCGCCTCGAAGTTGTGCACCCGCGCCTTCCAGGAGAGGTAGACCGGATCAATGGGCAAACAGTGGCCCCCCAGGCCGGGGCCTGGGTAAAAGGGCATGAACCCGAACGGCTTCGTCGCGGCGGCCTCGATGACCTCCCACACGTCTATCCCCATCCTCTTGCAGATGAGCGCCATTTCATTGACCATCGCAATATTCACGCTGCGGAAGGTGTTCTCAAGGAGCTTCGCCATCTCCGCGACCCGGGTGGATGAGACGGGGTGCACCCGTTCGAGCACCTGCCCGTAGAGCAGGCAGGCGAGGGCGGTGCACCGCCTGGTCACCCCCCCGATGATTTTCGTGATGCTCCTCGTCGTGTGGAGCGCGTTCCCGGGATCCACGCGCTCAGGTGAAAACGCGAGGAAAAAATCGCGCCCCACCCTCCCTCCGCCCCTTTCCAGGAAGGGGAGGATCAGCTCGTCGCAGGTTCCCGGATAGGTGGTGCTCTCGAGCACGATCAATTGCTCCCGGCCCATCCGCGCGGATATTTCCTCGACCGCGCTCATGATGTAGGAGAGGTCCGGATCCTTCGTTTTCCTCAGCGGCGTCGGGACGCAGATGATGATGGCATCCGCACGCTGCAGCATTCCGCAATCGCCGGTGACGCGGAGCCTCCGCCCCCTGATCAGGGGTTCAATCTCCTCGCCCGGCACATCCTGAACGTAGGATTTCCCCTTGTGGAGCATGGCGACCTTCGAGCGGTCAACCTCGATCCCCGCCACCGGGAAGCCTGCCTTCGCGAATTCCACGGCGAGCGGCAGGCCGACGTATCCCAACCCAAGGATGGCAACCCTGGCCCTTTTCTGCTCGATCTTCCTCTGCAATGACATCGTTTTGTGCTTGGGATTTGCTTGGGATTTTGGATTTGCTTGGGATTTCATATCATCTCCCGATGCTCTTATAGATAAACCCCTTCTCTTTCACCTTCTCCGGATCGAGGATGTTGCGTCCATCAACGATGATCGGGTGCGTCATGAGCGCCCGGAGTCTGTCGAGGCTCATCTGTTTGAACTCATCCCACTCCGTCACGATCACGAGGGCATCGCACCCGCGGGCCACCTCGTACGCATTTCTGCAAAATTTAACTCCCCTGAGCACCTTCCGCGCGACACCCATGGCCTTTGGATCGTAGGCCTTGATCGTCGCCCCCTCCCGCTGGAGCTCCGCAATGATATCCAGGGACGGGGCGCTGCGCATGTCATCGGTGTTGGGCTTGAAGGCGAGGCCGAGGATGCCGATAACCTTATCCTTGACGATCCACAGCGTCTCCTCGATCTTCTTCACGAATCTGCCGCGCTGCTCCCTGTTGATCTTCTCGACGATCTTGAGCAGCTCAAAATTGTATCCCAGCTCTTCGGAGATCTTGATGAACGCGGCCACATCCTTGGGGAAGCAGGAGCCGCCATAGCCGATGCCCGCGCTGAGGAACGCCCTGCCGATCCTCCTGTCCAGGCCCATGCCCTCCACCACCTCCATCACGTTCGCCCCCGACATCTCGCAGATCTGCGCGAGGGCATTGGCGAACGAAATCTTCAGAGCGAGAAATGAGTTCGATGCGTGCTTGATAATCTCCGCCGATTTTATGTCGGTCACGATCACGGGCGCCTTGAGCGGGGCGTAGAGCTCCTTGAGGAGCTTCTCCGCCCGCTTTGAGGAGACGCCGATTACGATCCTGTCGGGGTGCATGGTATCGTCCACCGCGGATCCCTCCCTGAGGAACTCAGGATTTGACGCGATATCGAAATCCACGTTCTTCCTGTTGTAGCGCTTGATCGTCTCAGCGACCTTCTCGCCGGTCTTCACGGGCACGGTGCTCTTATCAACGATGAGCCTGTAGCCATCCATGGTTTCGGCAACCGTGCGGGCGACAATCGCCACCGAGCTCAGGTCCGCGGTCCCGTCAGCCTTGGGCGGAGTGCTCACCGCGATAAAAATAATCTCGGACGACGCGACCCCCTGCGGGATACTCGTGCCGAAAGAGAGTCTCCCCGCCTTGACGTTGCGTCGTATGATCTCGTCCAGCCCCGGCTCGTAGATCGGGACATTCCCCCGCCTGAGCATCTTCACCTTTTCCAGGTCGCTGTCCACACAGATCACCCTGTGCTTCATGTCTGCGAGGCACGCGCCGGTGACGAGGCCGACATAGCCCGCGCCGATAATGCATACCTTTTTCATTCTCTCCTCCAATCCATACGCTGGTTCACTCTCAACCCTCTCCGTGTAGGGGTGACCGCCGCCCCCGCACAGAAAAGCATTCCCCTTCAGCCATGCTCCTCCAGGATGAACGCTGATACGGCGGGATCAGAAACTGACCTCGAGAGGAACATCCGGATAGGCGTCAAGGGAGAGGACCACAAAGAAACCCACGCTGGATTTCTTTCTCCCCTTGTACCTGACGGTAAATGCCGCTTCCCATTCGTGGAGATCCCTGAAGAGAGACCACTCACCCTCCTCAAAGGTGCCGTCGGAAGCCTCAAATCTCAGGTAGGTCCTCGCCGCCCAGTCGTCATTGAGCTGAATGTTGAATTCGGTCGTCCACAGGTTGCTGTCATTCACCAGATACCGCTGCCCGAGCGCGAGGCTCACGAGGTCGCTCCGGTACACGTAGTAATCGGTATTAAACTCATCGAGCCGGCCCTTCTCCGGATTAAAGTATGCTTCGAAATCGAGCTTCTGCCAGTCCATCGGACGGAACTCGGCGTCGATGAAGATATCATTGAAGAGCTTTTCAAAACCGTCTGCGACCTCCGCCGAGGAGTAGTGCTCGTCCGCAAATGCCCTATGGTATTGCCCATCGTAGCTGCTCTTATTGGTCAGCATGTCGAGGTATATCTTGATGTCAAAGAGATCGACATCCTCTCCCTCTCCCCGCTTGGTCTGCAATGCGTTCCGCAACTCCAGCGTGAACATGCTCGTCTCGTTAAAGAAATCGTACTCGTCGAACGCGTACACCTTGTGCGGGTAGCTGCGGGTCGGCCTGCTATAAAAATTGTAGGTCAGCGTGGGTTCAAAAACGTGCCGCAGCTTGTTGATCTTGAGCGTGCTGTTGTAGTAATCCCAGACCTTCCAGAACTTCGTGTCCGCCTGCGCGCCGAGGGTGAACAGGCCGCGCCAGACATTCTTGTTTTCCTCGGAGCGCACCTCTTCAACGAGTTCTTGGTCCAAAACACCATTGCCATCTGAATCATACAAGACCCCCGTCCCCTTATAGGCCGGATCATCCGAGGGCGCTTTTGAGTAAAATGTTTCGCGCAGTCCCGCCCACGGCTTGAAGTTGAGGAACTTTAAAAATTTTTTCGGGTACGAGATCTCGTGGTAGGTATCAATGCGGAGGCTCTTGATCGGATCCGGTATCGGTGGCTCCGGGACGCCGGCCTCGGCCTGGTCCGCGTCGAGGGGATCTTCCGAGAAAACGTAATCGAAGTTGGTGATCGCCGAGCGGCTCTCGTAGAAGAACGGCGTCTGGCCGATTCTCTGGTTCACCGCATCAATGCTGAACTCGGGCAGCCGCTGCACCACCGTGTAGAACTTGTCGAAGCGGGGCTCCGCCAGGAGGGTCAGCTGATACTTCTCCGCCGCCTTGGTCACATTGATATAGTTATCACGCTGGATAGTGTCTTCATACTCATCCCTGAAGAACTCGTTGATAAAATCCTCGTCGCTCTGCTTGTTGAACTTGATCGTCATCTTCGTATCTTCGGAGAAGTCCTGCTGGTGCTCGAGGGTGACGCGGTAGCGGTCCTTGATGCTGAGGTCGGAGTTGAGCGTGAAGTCCGGGTCATTGTCGTGCGCGAAGTAGAAGACGGTCTCGCCGCTCGCCCTGGCGCTCGGCAGGTTGTGGTCCATGGTGACGCCGACACCCAGGCCTCGCTTGGTCCTGTAATCAACATGCGGGGTGAGGCGTATGCTTTTCGTCTTATACACGTCAAACGCGCTCAACATGAAGAAGCCCCAGTCGCTGTTGAAGCCGGGGACGAAATTGTAGGGCGACTCGTCATCGGTGAGCGAATATTTCGCGTAGGGGCTCCAGAAGACCGGCGTCTCGTAGAGATACATGACCGCGTTGTGGGCAACAATGCTGTCGCCGGGGTAGATGTAAATATTCTTTGCTCTCAGGCTCGTGTGAGGTTTCGAGTAATCGCACGTCGTCACGTACCCGTTCTCAACCTGGTACTCGTCCGCTGATATCCTGCGCACGATCTTGCCGTACCCATACCACGGCTGGACGTAGGCGTGGCAGTCCGTGATGTTCCCCTGGCCGTTCTCGAAGTTGTAGCGGAGGTTCTTCCCCGTGAGAAACTCCCCTTTTTGGAAGAGGCTCACATTGCCCTCGGCGTACGCGTCACCCGTGTCGAGGTACACGGTGATCTTGTCAGCCGTGAGCGTGGCGTCCTTGTACTTCACCACTGCGTTGCCGTTCCCCGTGACGACGTTCTGTTCACGATCGAACTCCACGCTGTCGGCGTCAGCGACGATCGGGAGCGCCTTCCGCTCGCGTTCAGGGGCCTCTTCCCCTCTCTCCCCGGGGGCGAGTTTTTCGATTATTGTCTTCCCCTCCGCTGATTCCCGCTCCTCACGCTCTATCTCCTCACCCTCTTCTTTGGCGGAATACGGCGGCGCTTCGGAGGCAACGCGCTCAGCCTCAACCGCACCCTCATCCGCCGGCTCCGCAAACTCCTCCCCGCCCTTGACGCGCTTCACCTCCCCTGCCGCAGCGTCAGCGCCTTCTACAACCTCCTCGATCTCTCCGGAAGGCTCCTCACCGGCCACCCGCGCGCGGGGCGCTCCCCCGGCTTTAGCCCCTTTCCCTTCCCCGCCGGCGACCGCAGCGGCTGCTTCACCGGCTTGAACAGGACCGGGCTCGACCGCGGGCGTGCCACGCTCCGAATCCGCGCGTTCCCTTTCTAAAACCTCCTGGCGCTCAAGCTGATCCGCTTTGGGATATCCTTTGACATCCCCCTGAGCAAAGAGCGGAGTTGCGCTCAGCAGAAAGGAAGATACTAACAGTCCGATCGCACGTGCCATCAATCCTCCAACCCTATTATGATATGCAGACTGAGAGGCCGGAAATAACTTCTGAATATGGCAAATAATATCACACACTCATTTCATGACCAACTCTTTTTTGCTCTTTTTAGTAATGCCTCACTGGAGCACTGGAAGCTTTGCAGGGGTTACTCTTTTTAATGATCTGTGCCGCTCTATGTGTCAAGGATTTATCTTCTCGAATACCTCTGCCGCAGCACCGATTACTCCGGCATCCTCACCTAGAACCGAACGCACGATCCTGACATGCCGGGCAGGAACCTGGAGAGCTCTCTCCCGGACAATCCGACGTGCGGGGTTCAGCAAGAGGTTCCCCGCGTTGCCGATACCGCCGCCGACAACGATCACGTCGGGATTAAGAAGGTTCACGACGCCCACCATGCTCAACCCGAGGTAGTAACCCGCCTTCTCCCATACGGCCTTCGCCACCGCATCCCCCCTCCTGGCCGCATCAGCAATGGCGATCGGCGTCAGTTCTCTCCGATGTGTGAGCACGCTCCGCTTCCCCCTCATGGCGATCCGGGCGAGCCGGACAAGTCCCTCTCTTCCGATATACCGCTCCAGGCAGCCCCGGTTTCCGCAGCTGCAGGACAACCCCTCCGGTTCCACCTGGATATGTCCCAACTCCCCCGCGCTCATCGACTGGCCGCGGTAGAGCTCACCCTCACACAACAATCCGCCACCCACCCCCGTTCCGACGGTGAGACAGCACACGTTTCGCGCACCGCGCGCGGCGCCATACCGCGACTCGGCGACCGCCATCATGTTCACGTCATTGTCCAGGATGCAGGGCAACCCCAGCGCTTCCTCCATGAACGCCTTGAGAGGCACCGCCTTCCACAGGGGGAGATTGGGAGAAAAGCGCACGACGCCCCTCACCACGTCAATGCAGCCCGCGCATCCGATGCCGACACCGCACATGCCGCTCTTCTCGCCCAGCCCCCCCGCGGCAGTGGCAATGTTCCTGAGGATTCTCTTCCACGGCAACCGCGGGTCACAGGGGGTGGAAGCCCGGGCAATGATTCTCGCGCGGCGGTTCACCAGCGCGATTTTTGCCGACGATCCGCCGATGTCAATACCGATGGCATAGGGTCTCATACCATTTCCTTTCTTGATCACGCGTGCCGATGAATAAAAAAACTCTAAACCCGAAACTCGAAATCCTAAACAAACCTAAAACACAAAACTCAAACCTGAGAACTTAACGCGCTTCGCGCGGACTTTTTTTGTCACCCTCATATAACTTCCTCATCTATCTGTCTGCTTTTGTTGCTCATAAAGGCCGGGTTATCCACAGCGTAGCCGAGACTTAAGTCTCGGCTACAAGCCCTTAATAGTTTCATTTCATTGCCCCGG
>Ga0315288_10009771_pt1 | contig 12073 bp, 8 predicted proteins | sample YL17G11_20_MG_FD_203454 | JGI IMG/M metagenome (GOLD analysis project Ga0315288, IMG submission 203454) | Sediment microbial communities from Yellowstone Lake, YNP, Wyoming, USA - YL17G11_20 | ecosystem: Environmental > Aquatic > Freshwater > Lake > Sediment | place: USA: Wyoming | collected...
CTTCCAGATCCGTGTAGATGAAAGGCACCAGAACATCCATGCCGTAATAAGCGCCCAGTACTTTCCACTTGGTGATGTAAACGGGGCGGATCGCCTGGGCGTAAGCCATCAGATCGAAGTCCATCGGCCGCTTATCCCCGTCGGCGTTGTTCAACTGGTCCGCGAAGTAGAACACGTTGTAGTCACGCAGGTAAAACCCGGGCGGGGGGAGGGAGGCGCCCTTGATCCCTTCCGCGCCGGTCGGGTAGTGGCCGTTGAAAGAGGGTGGCGGCGCCTGCGCCTGCAACGGCGGCAACAGGGCGAACAGGGCAAGGACCACGAGGAGCAGAACGAGCTTGGTTTGGAGGGTCTTCATGAGTGGTGGATGAGGCTGCATTTTCGGGTTGGGTTAAACGTCCTGCAGTTTGCCGGACAAGTAGCTCTCGTAGGCGCTCAGGTCGAGCAACCCGTGCCCGGAGAAGTTGAACAGGATCACGCGCTTCTGGCCGGCTTCCCGGGCGCGGACCGCATCTTGCACCACGGCGTGGATGGCGTGGGCGGTTTCCGGTGCGGCCACGATGCCTTCCGTGCGGGCGAACAGCGTGGCGCTCTCAAAAACCTGTGTCTGGTGGTAAGCCTCGGCCTCGATCAGGCCCAACTTGCAGGCGTGGCTCACCATCGGCGCCATGCCGTGGTAGCGCAGGCCGCCCGCGTGGATCGGCGGCGGCATGAACTTGTGCCCCAGCGTGTACATCATCAGCAACGGCGTCATCTCGGCAGTGTCGCCGAAGTCGTAGCGGAGATCGCCCTTGGTCATCGAAGGGCAAGCGGTCGGCTCGACGGCGACGGCCCGGTAGTTCTTCTTCTCCATGATTTTCTTCTGGAGGAACGGGAACACCAGCCCGGAAAAGTTGCTGCCGCCGCCCACGCAACCGTAGATCGCGTCCGGTTCTTCGCCGGCCATTTCCATCTGCTTGAGGGCCTCCTGGCCGACGACGGTCTGGTGGAGGCAGACGTGATTGAGCACGCTGCCCAGCGAGTACTTTGTGTTCGGGTGCGTGACGGTGTCCTCGATCGCTTCACTGATGGCGATGCCGAGGCTGCCCGGGTTGTTCGGGTCTTCCGCCAGGAGCTTCCGGCCGAATTCCGTCTGGTCGCTCGGGCTAGGGTGGACCGTGGCGCCCCAGGTGTGCATGAGCATCCGGCGATACGGCTTGTGCTGATAGCTCACCTTGACCATGTACACGTTGCACTCCAGGCCGAAAAGCCGGCAGGCAAACGCCAGCGACGAACCCCATTGGCCAGCGCCGGTTTCCGTGGCGAGGCGCTTGGTGCCCGCGAGCTTGTTGTAATAGGCTTGGGCGACGGCCGTGTTGGGTTTGTGGCTGCCGGCCGGACTGCCACCCTCGTACTTGTAGTAGATGTGCGCCGGCGTTTGCAGCGCCTGCTCCAGCCGCACCGCGCGCAACAGGGGCGTGGGCCGCCACAGGGCGTAGATCTCCCGCACCGGCGCAGGGATCTCAATGTACCGCTCCGGGCTCACTTCTTGTTGCACAAGATTCTCTGGAAAGATCGCCAGGAGCGCCTCGGGCCCGATCGGCTGCTTGGTGCCGGGATGCAGCGGAGGCGGCAAGGGCTGGGGAAAGTCCGCGAGGAGATTGTACCAGTGGGTGGGAATGTCCGCTTGGGACAACGTGAATCGGATGGGCGTGCTCATGCCTGTTTTGGTTTTGGTCGGCGGTAGGAATACCCCTTGGCGGGTGTCCCGTCAATCCTGACCTCGGACCTTTTTACGGTACGTTACTCGTCAGAGCCAGACTTCGGCTGGCGAACCAAGTCCGGCCGACCGGGCGACGCGGCCGGGGTCTGACCCGTGGGGCCCCGTCCCCGTCAGCGTTCGCCTTGGCCGTGCTCGTCGTCGAACGCGTAGCGGAGGCGCTTTGCGTTGGGCCAACGGGCGGCAAGGCGCGCGAATCGCGCCATGTAATCCATCCCGCTCTCCCGGTTCCTCGCCAGTTTCCGTTGACCGGCTGCTACAAGTTCCTCAAAGGCGCGATGGGCTATCGGTTCTTTCTGCAAGACGCCGTTAGCTTTCGGAAGTCCCTGCGGGTGAGGGTTGGATTTAGGGCGAACGAGGCCCCGATGTTCCGTCGCGAGTTTTCCAAGCCCGGCAACTCGATGCAGTTGTCCAGACGCGGTCGTCTCGATCGTTGAATGGGTGGAGTCGCTGCTTCTCGACAACATCGCTCAGCGTCGCGGATCCGCCTCCGGTCGGTGGTCCGGTGGATTATCGCGGTGTGCGATTTGTGGTGGGCGAGTTGGAGCGGGTGAAGGGAATCGAACCCAAGGACTCCAAACCGCCAGACCGAAACCGGGCTGACGCAAGTGCTCATTGCTGAAAGGCTTTGCCGCTTGGCGTTCGCGTATCCCGACCTCCATCCGATAGCCGACTCGAACGCAGTATTGTTGCCCATTGGCTGCGCTCGCCTTCCGCTCTCTCTTGACCATACTTCCGCCCATGAAGCCCCGCCGTCGCGCCTTGCTGCTGGCACTTCTGCTGATCGTCGCCGGAGGGTTGGCATGGTGGCTGTGGCCCGAGCCTGACCCCCTCTTCCACGGCAAACCGGAGAGCGCGTGGATCAAAAGCATCGAATACAACGGGAGCGATGAACAGACCAAACAGTGGCGAGAGTTCGGCCCAGAGGGCGTCCGCGTACTGATCCGGGGGCTGGAGAAAGCCGACCGACCGTGGGAGAGGCTGTATCGCAAGACCTACCGTCAACTCGCGCCGAGGCTGCCCTTCGGTCTGGCGCGCCTGCTGCCAGCACCACCGGTAATTTACTCAGGTGGCACACGCATGCGTGCTTGTGGAGATTCCCCCTGCCATGTACAACGGGGTGCAGTCAGCGGCGAACCGGGCGAACAGCATGACTCCCGCAGAGTTCAAGACGAAATGGTCCCGCTATAAGGGCAAGGAAACCTCGGCCTATCAGGAGCATTTCAATGACCTCTGCCGCCTCCTCGGCCAACCCACGCCCGCCGAGGCCGACCCCAGCGGTACCGACTTCTTCTGTTTCCAAAAGCGCGTCGTCAAAGACGCTGAACTGATCGATCTCGAATCGCCGGACGCGGACGACGCCGAGCGCGGCTTTGCTGACGCGTGGAAGAAGGACTGCTTCGGCTGGGAATACAAGGGCAAGAAGAAGAACCTCGACGAGGCCCACAAGCAACTTCAGCAATACCGCGAAGCCTTGCTCAATCCGCCCCTGCTCGTCGTCTGCGACTTCGACCGCTACATCATCCGCACGAACTTCAACGGCACGGTTCAAGAGACGCACGAGTTCACGAACGATCAGATCGACCGCCCGGAGAACCGCCGCCTGCTCCGCGCCTGCTTTGAGAATCCCGAGTTCCTCAAGCCCCAGCGCACCACCCACGAGGTCACCACCAAGCTGGCGGAACAGTTCGCCCGGGTCGCCCGCTCCCTCCAAGAGCGCGAAAGTGTCGAACTCGCCGATGCCCGCACCCGCGCCGAGATCACCGTGGCGCAGCGCAAGAACCTGCGCATCGCCCGCTTCCTCAATTGCCTCATCTTTTGCTACTTCGCCGAAGACACCGGCCTGCTGCCCAAGAGCCTTTTCTCCGACCTCGCCAAGACCGCCCTCGACGACCCGCACCAGTTCGCCCAAGCCCTCGAATTCTTGTTCCGCACGATGGCCAAGGGTGGCCTGTTCGGGCACCACAAGATCCGCCATTTCGACGGCCATCTGTTCGAGGATTCCACGGTCTTCGAGTTGAACGACGAGGAGCGCCGCATGCTCGCCGACGCCGCCGAGGCGGACTGGCAGTTTGTTGAGCCGAGCATCATGGGCACACTCTTTGCCCGCGGTCTCGACCCCGACCAGCGGGCCGCGCTGGGCGCGCAATACACGGGCCGCGACGACATCGTGACGCTCGTCGAACCGGTCCTCATGGCTCCGCTCCGCCGCGAATGGGCCGCGCTCAAAGCTTCGTTGCTGCCGGCGTACCGGCGCGGTAACGGCACGCACGCAGACCGCGCACGCCTGGAAGCCTATCTCAAGAAGGTCCGCACCATGATCGTCATGGATCCAGCGTGCGGCAGCGGCAACTTCCTTTACGTGTCACTCCAGATGCTCCTGGACCTGGAGAAGGAAGTCATCACGTTCGCGGCGCAACTGGGTTTCCCGTTCAAGCCGGAGGTCGGCGTCCGCCAACTCCGCGCCATCGAGATCAATCCCTACGCCTACGAACTCGCCCAGGTGACGGTGCAGATCGGCTGCCTCCAATGGCTGCGCGCCAACGGCTTCCCGCTCGACCGCGAGCTGGTCCTGCAAGTGCTCGACGGCTTCCACAACGAAGACGCCCTGCTCGTGCCGCACTACCGGAGCAAGGCGATGACGCTGAAGGAGGCGCAGGCCGGCGGACACGCCTCGGACACCGCGCTCAAGTTCTACACGGAACGCGAGTGGCCCAAGTGCGACGTGATTGTGAGCAATCCGCCGTTCCTGGGAAGCAGTTTTCTACGCCGCGAGCTTGGCGACTTTTATGTTGACGCCTTGTTTGAGAACTACGGCAAGAGAGTCCCATTAGGCGCGGATCTCTGCTGCTACTGGTTTGAGAGAGCTCGGGAACAGATCGAACACAGAGAATGCAGGCGCGCGGGTTTGCTGGCAACGCAAGGGATTCGTGGCGGTGCAAACCGCGAAGTCCTCAGAAGTATCAAGCGGACTGGAGACATCTTCTTTGCGGTGAGTGACCGGGATTGGATTCTCGCGGGGGCAACGGTTCACGTTAGCATGGTCGGCTTTGACAACGGCGCGGAAAAGGAAAGGCAGCTTGACGGCAGACCCGTAGAAGAGATCAATCCGAATTTGACTGCCAGAAACGACACGACGCGTGCAACCGCACTTTTTCGCAATAAAGGCCTTTGCCTCCGGGCAAGCGAGAAAGGGGGCGACTTCACCTTGGGAGAGCCGGAGGCACTCCGGTTCTTAGCCGCCGCGAATCCCCACGGGAAACCAAACAGTGATGTCATACGACCCTGGACAAACTCAGATCTGCTGCTTCGAGGTGCTCCGCACAAGTGGATTATCGACTTCTTTGGAGTCACGCTCGGGCAGGACGCCGCCAAGTACGAGTGCCCATTTGGGCACTTGCGCGAAAAGGTCAGATCGGCACGGCAGGGTAATCGGGACGTGAGACTCGCGAAGTATTGGTGGCTACACCGCCGCAGTGCGGAAGACATGCGTGAGGCGACGAAACGCCACGCCCGGTTTATCGTGACACCCTCAGTCGCAAAACACCGAACGTTCTCCTGGGTAACTCATCCACTCCTGCCCGACCACCAGCTTTACGTTTTCGCGACCGGCGAGGACTGGTTCTTCGGGATACTCCATTCCCGGATTCACGAAATCTGGTCACTTGCCCAAGGAACGCAGTTGCGTGAGAAGGAATCGGGCTTTCGCTACACGCCGACAACGTGCTTTGAGACTTTCCCCTTTCCCTTCCCGGACGACCTGCAGCCGCCCGCGCCGCCCGCGCCCACCCCATCGCCCAAGCCCAAGCAGCCTGAACCCGACCGTACTTGCGCCGAGATGATGGCGGCGCACTACTACATGGCCAAGGAAGAGCCGACGCCCTATCGCCCCGGTAGCAGCCGACGTGAGGAGGTTCTAACTTCTCCTTCCGAAATAGGTCCGAGCCTCGTGACCTCGGCTGCTACGAGAGACGATCACCGCACCGCGATTGCCGCCGCCGTGAGGGAGTTGAACGAATTGCGCGAACGCTGGCTCAATCCGCCCGAATGGACGGAAACCCGCGTGCTGGAGTTTCCCGGCACCGTGGGCGGCCCGTGGGACCGCTACATTGTCCGACAGGATGAACGGGACTTACGGGATTCAGCAACCCCCGCTGCCAGCAATCCTGTTCATCCTGTTCATCCTGTCAAAAGCCAAGTCAGCACGGTCCGCTATCCGCGCCTTGAGCCGCGCGATGCCGAGTGCGCCGCCAAGCTGAAAACGCGCACGCTGACGAATCTCTACAACGAACGCCCCGCCTGGCTTGACCTTGCCCACAAGAAGCTCGATGCCGCGGTTGCCTCCGCCTACGGCTGGGTCCGAGCCGGACGGGCCGAAACGGACTTGACCGACGAACAGATCCTGGAACGTCTGCTCGCCCTGAACCTCGAACGCGCCGCCGAAGAAGCCAGGGCCGCGAAGCAGAAGAAACCGAAAGCGTCGCGAGAGAAGACCGACGAAGAAATGTTGTGATCCCATGGGCCTGACCATTCATTTCACTCTGGTTGCCCCGCCCGAAACTGACGCGGCGCGGGCCAAAGAACTGGTGGGCCAGCTCCGGCGGCGCGCGTTGGGTTTCAAACAACGCGGCCGCGTGGACTCCATTCATCCGCTGGGCAACGACGCCGAGGCCCTGCGCTGGGCCGAGGAATGGCGGTTCTTCCCGGTTCCAGACCACCCGGAGCGCCGGCATGAAATCAATGTGAAACCAGTGCAAGGTTTCCTGTTTTTGGTCGGCGTGGGCGCCGATTGCGAGCCGCTCTGGCTGGGCCTGTGTCGTTATCCGCTCACCGTGCGGGTCGAGGGTGTGCTGCGGCGCACGGATCTGCGCGGCTGGCTCTTGAACGGCTTCTGCAAAACGCAATATGCCAGCCTGCACGGCTGGGAACATTTCCGACGCTGTCACACCGCGGTCATCGACCTACTGGCGGGCGCGCGACGGCTGGAGCTTGCCGTCGAGATCAATGACGAGGGAGACTACTGGTCTGGGCGCGACCTGGCCGCTCTGCGGCGGAGCCTCGACGAAATGAACGGGGCGATCGCTGCCGCCGCCGGCGTGCTGAAAGACTGGAGTGAGGAAACTGGCGGCGCGCCAGTGCAGGCGCCCATCCTCGCGCATCCGCAGTTCGAGCGGTTGGAAGCAGTGGGTGAGGCGCGCGGATACGCATCCCGGCTTCGAAAGGTGCTGCGATGGGTCGCATGTCTCCAGGTTGAAGCAGCCGAGAACCTCCCGCGAGAGGGGCACCGACAAGATGCAATGATCGCTGCGCAAAGCCTAAAGGATCGTTGGGCTGCCAGGTCTTCCTCATGACCGGCTGTTCAACCACCGAGACTCCCGGCAGGGTCCTCCGCTTCCTTCGCGACTGCTACGAAGCGGACAACCGCGAAACCACGCTGTTCGACCTCCGCCACGAGAAGGTGGAGCATCTGCAATTCCTCAGCCAGGGCGGCGAGTTCCTGACCGGGACGTTGGATCGGATTCCCGTGGACCGCGAGGCGGCGCTTGCCGCTCAGAAGACGGCCCGCCTCTATGAAACGGAGAAGACGCTCGTCTTCTGCGCGCTGCTCCTGGTGGGACGCCTGGGCAAAGCCCGGCCCTCGCTGCCGCAGGAGATCTTCGCCCCGCTCCTGTTCTTTCCCGCCCAAGTTGAAGACGTGGAGGAATCCCACGCCTTCCTGCGCGTCGAGCCCCGCGAGCAGCGTGTCAACTCGAGGGTCCTGGCGGCTCTGCTCGGCGACAGCGAGTCGGCCTCGACCTATGTGGACGAAATCCTGGCGCGGATTCCCCAGGTTCCTTTTGAACCTCACCGGATCCAGGATTTGATCGACGTTTTCGCGGAGTTTTTACCCGAGTTGAACACTCGCGAACTGGTCCGCTTCTAGCACATGGACGCGAAGGTGGGCGACCTGGCTGCTCATTGTCCCAAGAGCGTCTCCGGCATCCAGTGTCTGCCGGCCTGCGCCATGGCGCTCGTGCCCAACTCGCCCGATACCCGGGGCGTGTTGACGGAGCTGGCGCAGATTGCGGATTTGGCGCACGGTTCGGCCCCCTTGCGCGCGCTGATGACGGCCGGCGGCGGCCCTCCGGTCACCTCGAACCGCGCTCGCCCGCACCAGATCCCTGCTACCTTGAGCTCCGCCCAACTCAAGGCGGTTCAATCCGCGGCGGTTCATCCGCTGACGTTGATCGTCGGGCCACCGGGCACAGGAAAGTCCTATACCGTGGCGGCGCTTGCGGTGGACCACCTCTTGCGCGGCCAGTCGGTGCTGATCGCCGCCAAGACGAACCGGGCGCTGGATGTGCTGGCGGACAAGCCCAAGACCCTGGTCGGCGAATCCCGGTTTATCATGCGCGGGGGCCGCGCCGGTTACACGCGCCAGCTCAAGGACTCGCTGGCGCAATGGCTCCAGGGGCCAGGCACCGACCCCACCGACGCTTCTGCGATCGTTCGCCTCCAGCGCGAGGCGCGCGCTCAAAGCGCGGCCCTCCACCGCCTGGAAGACGCTCTCGGAAAACGCGCTGAATGGGAGCTGCAGTGGGGCGATGCGGTGGCGGGTGCAAAGCCCAAGACCCTGCTTTTGACCCGCTGGCTGCGGAACTGCCGCTTGAAGCTGACCGACTGGCAGCTTGCGCAACAGGGTCTCTACTGGACAACAGGTCGACTTCCTGTTCGCGCGGCTGTCCAAAAAGCTGAGCCTTTGCGCCATCGAGAAGCACCGGCTGCGCGTCGGCACGGCGCACAGTTTCCAGGGTGAAGAGCGGGAGATCATGTTCCTCTCCTTCGCGGTGGACCGCCAGGCCCATCCGGCCTCGTTGCGTTTCCTGGACCGCCCGGACGTGTTCAACGTGTCGATCACACGCGCGCGGAATCTGCAGATCGTTTTCTGCTCGCTCCAGCCGGACGACCTGCCCGGCTCGAGTTTGCTGCAGCGTTACCTGGAAGCGATCGCCCGGCCAACCGTGGAAACGTCAGGGCCTTCGCCGCCGGATGCGTTTCTCCGCGAAGTCCAGGGGACTCTGATCGGGCGCGGTTTCAGAACCTGGCCGTGCTAAGTCGTTGCGGGAGTGCCGGTGGACCTGTTGGTGGAAAAGGGTGGGGGGGCGTTCGGGCTTGATCTGATCGGCCACCCGGGTCGGTTGGTGTCCGCCTTCGATCTGGAGAAGTACCGCCTGTTCCAGCGGGCGGGTCTGCGGTTGTTTCCGCTCTCCCGGTCGGCTTGGCGAAAGGAGCAGCCAGCCTGTCTAGTGGCGATCGAACAGTGGATAAGCAAGCACGCCTGAAAGTCCTGCTCCACTTTGCGGGTTGCACCGGGTCATCTCTTCAGACCGCTTGGTGACGGCCGCGGTCGGCACCGGTGCCATCGAGGTCAATCAAGATGTCGCGTGGTTCGGCGCCTTTGCTGGGGCCGGCGATGCCGCGGTTCTCCAACTCGTCCACGATGCACCCGGCGCAGCCTGTTGCCCGATCCGAATGCGCGCGAGGAACAACGCCAGCGGTGGGCGGAGGAATTGCGGCTTCTCGAAGACCGGGGTGTGCGGTGGTCTGGCGCCGAAGTCCGCACCTTGGTTAGGCCCGGCTCAGGAGATGAATCCTTTGCTCATGCGAAGTGCTCTCACTCGACGCAAGCAGTGGCATGAACCACGGCATAACCAATTCGCTCACGATCACACGATATTGATGGCACGCACGTTGCGAAGTGCGCGAAAAAGACCCGGAGGTCTGCCCGGCGCGTCAGCGGCGCGATTTCCCCGGCCACTCAGCGGTACAGCCCACCGGGTGCCGGCGTCGAATTTCCTTTCCGCCCGCGCGATTTCGTGGAAACAACTGAGCCGGCACGATCATTCTCAAGCCCCATGAAACCAGTGACCCGACGTGAATTCCTTGGCGCAGCGGCCCTCGGCGCGGCTGCGATGACACATTTCAATCCCCTGGCCGCCGACTCCACCGGTCCGAAGCTCAAGCTCGGCCTGATCGGTTGCGGTTGGTACGGCATGGCGGATGTCGAAGCCGCCTTCCGCGCCGGCGGCGTCGAGATACTGGCGCTGTGCGACGTGGACAGCGACAACCTCAAGAACAGTGCGGACAAGGTCGAGAAGCTCCAGGGCAAACGCCCGCAGACGTTCAAGCTCTACGAGGATCTCCTTAAGACACCCGGCCTCGAGGCCGTGATCATTGCGTCGCCACCGCACTGGCATGCGCTCCAGTTCAATGCCGCCGTCGGGAAAGGGCTGGATGTGTATTGCGAGAAACCGCTCGCCTACGACATCCGCGAAGGCCGGGCGATGGTGGACGCCGCGAAGAGGAGCGGCCGGATCGTGCAGATTGGGTTCCAGCGCCGGCAGAGCCCGGCCATCCAGCAGGTCCGGCAATACCTCCAGGACGGCAACGCCGGCCGGATCGTGCAGGTGGACGCGCAGATCCACTACGCCGCCGGGCTCAAGGACACAACGGTGCAGGATCCTCCCCCCTCGCTGGACTGGGATCTCTGGTGCGGCCCGGCGCCGAAGCTGCCCTATTGCCCGCAGATCGGCCACTTCGCCTGGCGCCTCGAGAAAACCACCGGCCACGGCCATCTCGTGGACTGGGGCATTCACCTGATCGACGCCACCCGCTGGATTCTGGGCGAAACCACCCCCCGCTCGGTCTCGGCGACCGGCGGCCTCTACTTCTTCAAGGACAAGATCACGACGCCGGACATCCTGACCGTCCAGTTCGACTTCGAACGATGCCCGGTCACGTGGCGGCACCGGATCTGGGGCGCCGAGGAATACACCCCCGAGGTGTCGAACGGCATCTTCTTCTACGGCGAGAAGGAAACTGTGTTCGTGACGGATGAGCAGTGGGTGGCGATCCCGCGCGGGAAAGGAAAGGAGCGCAACGTCACCGAGGCGAAGGCGGACATGGCGATGCTGCAGATGAAGGATTTCCTCGACGCGGTGCGGCAGCGCCAACAGCCGGGCTGCATCATCGCGGATGCGTTTAACTCCACGACGACCGTGAAGCTGGCGATGATCGCGTATGAGACCGGCGCGAAGGTCACCTGGGACGCGGCGTCGGAACAGATCGTGGGCAACGCGGACGCGGCGAAGTTGTTGAAGCGCGAGTACCGGGCGCCGTGGCAGCATCCGTATAAGGGCTAGCGCTTTGCCGAAAGTGACCTCTGAGCCGTACCAATTCTATCGAAACCACAGATGGACGCAGATGGACACAGATAAAACGCGAGGAATCGCAATGGGTGACGATCCTTCGGAACGTCACTGTTTGGTGACCCGGATTGGCTGGCGCGAAAGTCCCTTTCGCTCCGGAATCTGTGTCCATCTGCGTCCATCTGTGGTTTTCCTACTGCATCGTTAGGGCTGAGATCATTGTGAACTCGGGACGGAAAGCGGATCTTGGATTGATGCGCCAAGCCCTGCGCCTGGCGCGGCGCGGCTATGGCCACACATCGCCGAATCCGATGGTGGGCGCCGTCCTGGTAAAAGGCGGCCGGATCATCGGGCAGGGCTGGCATCGCCGTGCCGGCGAGCCCCACGCCGAGATCGAGTCGCTGCGCGACGCCGAGCTAAAGGGACACTCTCCGAAAGGAGCGACGCTCTACGTCACGTTGGAACCCTGCTGCACTCACGGCCGCACACCGCCGTGCACCGAAGCCATCAAGGCCGCCGGCGTCAAGCGGGTGGTGGTGGGCGCGACCGATCCGAATCCCCGTCATCGCGGTCGGGCTTTCCGAATCCTGCGCCATGCTGGGATCAACGTTGCCTCCGGCATGCTGGCGGACGAGTGCGCCCGGCTCAACGAGGCCTTCAACCACTGGATCGTGTCCCGGACACCGTTGGTCACCGTGAAGGCGGCGATGACGCTCGACGGCAAGATCGCCACCGCGTCCGGAGAATCGAAATGGATCACCGGCGAACTGGCCCGCGCGCACGCCATGAAACTCCGCCCTGGCGCGGACGCGATTCTCGTGGGCGTCAACACGGTGTTGGCGGATGATCCGAGCCTGACCGTGCGAAGTCCGAAGTCCGAAGTCCGAAGGTCGAAGGAAACATATCGGCTTCAGCGAATCGTCCTCGACTCCAGGGCGCGGACACCGTTGACGGCGAAAGTCGTGACCGATGAGTTCGCCGCGCTCACGACGATTGTGGTGACCAAGGCCGCGCCCGCCAATCGTGTCGCGGCGCTCGCGAAGAAGGTGCGGGTTTGGGTGGCTCCGGCGGCGAAGGTAGGGCGGGCTGTCCTCAGCCCGCCGCGGCGCGGTGCCGACACCGTGCCCTA
>Ga0315288_10009772_pt1 | contig 12073 bp, 12 predicted proteins | sample YL17G11_20_MG_FD_203454 | JGI IMG/M metagenome (GOLD analysis project Ga0315288, IMG submission 203454) | Sediment microbial communities from Yellowstone Lake, YNP, Wyoming, USA - YL17G11_20 | ecosystem: Environmental > Aquatic > Freshwater > Lake > Sediment | place: USA: Wyoming | collected...
AATATGTCTTATTGCAATGGGCCAGGGATTTCTCCATTCGGAAGCCAGTAGCGTTGCACGCGATAAAGGCGAGTGTGTCAGCGACGTGCCGGGGTCGGAGTCCATAGCGGGTCATTCAACGGTTCACAGCGGAACTTGGGAGAGCCACGCCGTTCTCGAACGAAGCCTCCAACAAGCTGAAGAATTAAGGCGGAGATGTGGCAGCGTGGCAATCGGACCGACTTATATTAGAGGCGTAGCCGGAGTAATGTCCGGTGAGTCCCAAAACATCGGGGCACTTGAAGAGGTCGGCAGTATGTTGCAGAGAGGCAAGGTAGCGTAATGCCATACTCAGAGATGGATAACAGTACGTTAGTTCTTTTGCCTCTCATATCAGAACGTGCCGGAAAGGAACCTAAGTTGCAGTTTACGAGCCTTGCTCATTTACTGAACAAGACGTTCCTTCGGGAATGCTACCTGGAGCTTGGCCGAGACCGGGCCAGTGGCATTGATGGTGTAAGTTGGCAGGCTTATGGTGAAAACCTTGATGAGAACCTTGCCAATCTGGTCAAACGGATGAAAGCGAAACAGTATAGACCGCAGAGGTCTACCTGGTTCGTTATGCTGATGATTTTCTCATCATGGCGCAGAAGCAGTCAGATGCCCGTATGATTGAGCGGGCCTTAAGAGACCGTTTTAAGAAATTCTCATTAATCCTCCATCCGGAAAAGACGCGGACAATTACCTTCAGCTGTAAGGAACCAGAGAATGCCAAACGGCAGGGGCGCAAGCCTTATACGTTTGAATTTCTGGGATTTACACATTTCTGGTTTCGCACTCGTGAAGGCTGGTATATGTTAAGTCGCCGTACAAGTGCTAAGCGATTTAGTAGAGCGTGTCGGGCCATAAATGATTGGCTTAGATTGGTTCGGAATTGGCACAAGACCAAACAATGGTGGCTAATCCTGGCGTCGAAACCAAGAGGTTACTATCAGTATTATGGTATCAGCGGTAATAGCAGGATGTTAAAAGTGTTCTATTATCAGGTGATGCGAATGGTACATAAATGGCTCAATCGACGCAGTCAGCGTAACCGATAGAGTTGGGAACGATATCTCAATTACTTGAGAAAATATCCTCTGCTACTGCCCCATATTGTGCATAAATTTTATTGACCATTGACGGTGCTGTGAGGCATATTGAAGAGCCGTGTGCTGGAAATCTGCAAGCACGGTTCTGTGAGGGGCGTTGAAGTTCTTTCACATGGCAGAATATTGTGACATTCCTCAATCGAAAGAGAGGAGAAACACGTAAGAATTCTCGACCGCTCAGAATTGTGACACTTCTGGTAAATTGAAAACTGAGTGCTGGGGGTTCGATCTTTCGTTTGTCAACGGGCGCACGACTACTCGCTCGTTACGAGGATTCGCCCCTCGCCAGGTGGAACGGCAAAGCTCGTACCGAATTTGCCAGTCAGGGAGTCCTTCGCTGGCTTGTCGAGCTTGACCTCATAAGGCGCTGCGTTACCGGGCAGGTTGACAATGACCAGAGCCTTCTCATATCGTCTTTGCCAGACGTGCGAGTTGATTTGCTCACCCGGTGCTGTTGGCATGCCGATTTTCACTTCATACTCGGGGTACCAATCGTGGCGGTGGCTTGTGTTGTCTGAAAAGAGATAGTAGAAATCGCCGATGCAAAGGCTGTAGGAGAGGCTCCACCATCGGGCGGCATCGTCAGCGGGAGGCTTCTGGCCCTTCTTGGCGTCGCCGGGCCAACCGGCACGCTCTCGCGTCTCTTCGAACCGCTCAATGAGACTGATTCGTGGCTGCCTAAGCAACGATTGCGTATGCTGCATTTGTCGGATACACTCGTCCCACTGAGTACGCTTGTGGCTCCAGCCCGATTCGTACATCATCCCGTTCAGGTATGGGGCGGCGAAATCGTACTTGCCGACCGCGTAGCCCGCATTAGCCAGGATCAGGAACTCGTGACCGACCGCCTCGCGCACCGCCGTCAAGAGAGCCACCCAGGGTTGTGGCTCGTTGCGGATGTTGTCGTAGAAGACACCGTCGACGCCAACCTCCTTGAGTGCAACCGTCTGCCGGACAACGTGCCGGCGGTAGTCCTCGTTGTACCAGTCCATCCGATGAGTCCCGGGCCAAAACTGCTGGCGTTCACCATCCTTGCGCAGCCACCACGGATGGTCCTCGGGCAGCCAACTGTCAGGGTATTCGTAGAACAGCAGGTCACCGATGATCACGACGTCAGGATTGAGCGTGCGAATCTCGGCGATCCGTTTCTTTGCCGCTGCCACTGAGTTGACTGTAAATCGCCCCGCAAGCCCCCTCGGATTCCCATCCCACGTGAGGCCGAGGCTTCCAACGCCTGCCATGACCAGATCATGTCTGGCCATACTTTCTAGGCTATCGCCCCCGCGAACCGATGCCCAGAGCATTGCAATCCGGGGATAGGGTGTCTTCACGAACTCCCGTGGTTGGCTGACGGCGGTTCCAGCATAGCCGCCATTAGCCCCCACTGCCACGACTGCTATCCAGCCAAGAACCAATCGCTTAACCTTCGTACACATCTTGCTCCTCGTATAGTAATAATTCATCGAAGCCACAATTACTACTCTTGCCAGACTTGATATTCCTGGCTGGATTCCATGATAAACAATGCTCCAGAAGCCTCAATATCTGGACCGGCATATAGGTTTCTCTCTCAAAAACACATTCTACCAGACCTTAGCGGCAACGTAAAGTGCCCGGTGCGGTCACGGCGACGTTTCGGAGGGTCGGAACTCTGAACTTGCCATTTTCCTCAGGCTTCTTCACAACACCACCTAGACCCAAGTCCACGAACTTCCTGCCATCAGGATTAAGTGATTTTGGCAAGTAGTAATAGGGATTCTCTGGATTCCTGGGCACTCCAAGGTTGTCGTAAGTGAAATCCGTGAACAGCGGGGGCTCTTGATTGGGGCCGGGCCGGCTCGGGTGGCATTCCGCACAACGTCCTTTCTTCTCGTTCTCGAACAAAGCCAACCCTCGCATCTCCTGGTCGGTCAACTTCACTTTTCCCTGTAGAAACAGGTCGTACTTGGAGTTGAATTGATTCAGTTCGAGTGTGCGTTCGTAAGCCGCAATCGCCTCGGCAACGAAATCATACGCTCGATTTGGATTGGTAAACGCCTTCGGTCCAAACACTTCCCGGAAAAGGTCAGCGTACGATGACTGCTGTACCTTGGCGACGACCGCCGCGCCATTCGGATTGGCCATCTCGAGAGGGTTCAGGAATGGGCCTTTGGCCTGTTCTTCCAGATTGGCAGCTCGCCCGTCCCAGAACAATCCACCCACGTAGTAACGCTCCTTGGCGTCATAGTGGAATCGCGGGCTGAATGCCGCGTAGGCGGCAGTCAAATCATTCCGGTTTCCGAATCGGTCCGGGTACACGCCCTGGGAGACCGGAAGATCAGCATCGGGCTGGCCGAAACCGGCCTCGACGGAATGACAATGGGCGCACGCCTGACCCGGCGGTGTGGAGAGATTCTTGTCCAGGAAAATCTCTTTACCCAACTGCTCTTTCTTTGTCATGGGACGGTTGGCCACGGCCGTTTTGTAGTCCTGTAGTGGAGTTGGCTTCTCCTGACGAGCCGCCAGTTGCGCCACCAAGATGAGAACCACTACTAACATAGTTCGAAATATAGTAGACCGCATGCTTTATGCCCTTTCCTCTTGTATACTAACTTCGTTTTGCGATTTTCCTTTTCTTACGAGTTAGATCCACTATCAACCATCTCCCAGAATACCACAGTTCCGGCGCAAGTCAAGCGGCTTGCTGTATTCAGTATCGTCTTTCGGTTCAAGTATTCAGTTGCATTAGTACGCCATCGAAATCTCTTCCGTAATATTCCGTCAGATTACCGATTTTTTGAAAGCCGCGCTTCGAGAAGAAATCAAGCCCCTCTTTGTTGGCTTCTGCCACCTCCAGCAAGACAATATGGCAAGCCTGCTGTTTTGCTTTTTGAATGAAGATATCCAAAAGACGACCTCCTATTCCTTCGTTTCTTGCTGACGAGGAGACAGCAATACTATCAAGGTGAGCTATAGTCAGGAATCGCAAAGTGCGCAGTGTTCCAGCAACATAACCGATAAGACAAGAATCACGAATAGCTACGAGCAGAATAGACTTGCTGCGGCAAAGATACGCTTGAAAGTCTGATTCGCTGAACTTGGTATTCTTGTAATAATAAGTATCGAAGCATTCATTGTCAAGATCAGCCAGACTGTGAATATCGGATTCTTTGGCTTGTCTGATTTCAAGCACCTTATGATCCTTTCAAGCAGCCGGCAAAGTCAATCCGTTACTATGATACTCCAAATAGACTTCTTGTGACACCTGAATTTGTCAATCGCGTTTGGATTCCCAAGGTGTCCTATTGGCTAACAACCAACTGTCCAGGCAAGTATGGAATAATTTTCGACTATCCAAGGCTACAACTCCGGGTCACACAACAAACTGCCTCCTGGCAGTCACGGATCGGTGGCGTGTAGATCGTCCTGCCGAATGTCAATATCGCATGGCATAAGTAGCGAGAGAGACATCCTTTCTTGGGAGGCACGAAGCGACGAAGCAATCTCCTCACACAAAGACCACAACCTGTAGAACATGGTGCTACTTAACGGCAATGTCCAGTCGCACCGTGGACGCGGGAGGCTTGAACTCCCACCCGGATTCGGTCTGTTGAATTGCGACCTCGCCAAGGTCTTTGTCGCTTAGATCAAAAGCCTGTACGGTGATTGCCTCCGCACGAGCGACCGCTTCGATGGTGGCTCGCACATCGTCCGAGGTAAATGTGCCGCCGGGCTTCGCAATCACGAGCCGGTCCACGCCTTCAATTGTGATGATCGAGAGGCCTTTACCTTCCTTCTCGCGTCGTACGGCCACACTCCCCGAGGTCGCGATGCCATCAAAGCTGAGCCATGTGCCGCGGCCGTCAAAAAAAACACACTCGGGCGAACTGGAACGATCATACCGCTTTCCATCGATACATTCTGAGCACTCGTAGAAGCCGTCCGTGCCGATGGCGAGCCAGCCGAACGGCAGTAACTCGTGCGCGATGCCCTGATGCGCGATCCGCCATGATTCTTCTGCATTGCCGTTGATCCAGATGCGCAGGTCATTAGGGTAGTGGATAAAGATCTTCGACTTACGCCAGTCGCCGCTCGTGAATGCTCGGGAGGAGCTGACGAGGCCGCGATCTGTGCCGTAGCGGATCTCCTGCGGCTTGAGCATCGCATACCTCGATTGAAGCGGCTGGAGCATGTAGTACGACCGGCAGGTCTGCCGAATGCCGTAGGTTTCCTCAACGAGCCAACCGATATGACCGTAAGCAATCGTTGCTGCCAGGAATTGATCGATGCTTTTGACGATGTTCTCCGGCTTTTGCCAACCTTCCTTGCCTGCAAAGAACTGGCTCGTCCACGGCACGCCGATATCGACGGAGAGCGGGTGCATCTTGAGCAGGTCGAAGTGAGGCAGGTACGGATACTCCCAAAGCCGAAGGCTGCTGTACGCCAGACCATAGTTGCCGACACAAAGGCCGCAATAGAGCCACTGATGATTACCCTCGGACCAGCAATGGCTGTCGTACACATCCTGATCGTGCCGGAGCAGCTCGCCGTAAGCATAGAAGGTCGCAGCGAAGGTCCCGGCGCCGGGCACGCGGGCATCGAAGTCCGTTCGGTCCCATGGACTGACCGAAGTGTGGACGTCGGTGTAAGCGGCGTTCGTGCCGAACTTGCTCTGAATGAGCGGGGCAAGCGTACGATCCATCTCGACGGCGAAGAGCGCCTTGGGCGAATAACACCGCGGCCAGGCGGTCACGAGATTGCCGTCAGATTGGCGCATTACACGGTCGGTATCCCAGTAGGCGTTCACCGGTGCAAAGTCGGTGTAGTTTGTATAGAGGCCTGACCGCCAGCCAAGTGAACGTTGGGCTGCCACGTACTTCTTGAGAGCTTCGTCGCCGCCTTTGGCCGGTGCGGCCACCTCGCGGAACGTGAAGCTCTCGCCGCCGTCGCGCCACGTGATCTCATGGTTACATTGGGTCAGCATCTCGATACCGTATGCACGCAGCTTCTTTGACCGCTCGTGCTCTTGTTCGTAGCTTGCCGGACCCCAGCTTTCCTGCCAGAGGCGCGTGGCAGCCTCGCGTCCCCGCTTCGCCGGGGGATTTGCGATTGTTGCAAGCGTCTCCTCGAAGATTGGCGAGAATGTGACGAAGAATCGCTCGTAAAGGTCGTTGCGCCGGCCGTCTGTCTTTGGAATATAGCGCACGCCGCCGTTCAACTGAATCCTGTCTGCCTCGATCTTGTCCACGGCATAAGGCGCAGAGGCGTTCGAGCGATACCAGTCCATCCAGATCGAGGCAAAGTACGGGACTTTGCCCTTCGACATCAGGACGTTCAGATGATGGCCTCCATAATTCATGTAAGGCAACAGCAACAATTCCGGCTTCTCGACGCCTTTGATGCACCCATACGAAAGCTCGGTCGCCAGTCCGCCGGTGCATATGCAATCTACGACGAGGCTTTTCTGCCACAGGCGCACGGTGGACTGGATCACGACCTCAGCGCCATTCACGGTCATTTGCCAGGACGCTTTTAATTGGTTCTCGGTCGATTGCACCTGGATCAGCCGAGCGTCTGCAGGCTCGGCGATGAACCTCAGCCCTGCCTCTGCCATCGCCTGGCCAATAATGCCTCCGTTCAGTTTGACGACCACGGGCTCCCAGAATCTATCGCTTGGTTTGATCTCATACTCGACCTGCGTGTCCACATCCTTGTAGATGAATCGCCAACTCTCGCCCTCCTGTTCCAGCTTCGTGCTGAAGTCGGCCGTCAGGTTATCGGGCAGGATCGTCTCCTCGCGGGTGGGGAAGGGTAATCGGCCGGGGCCGGTATTGGCCCCGGGCGATTGGCTGGGGAATGGATCGATGCCACGTTTCGGCCGCGGCTCGAAGGAAAGCGGATTAAAATTCTCTTTAAAGAACACGAGGTCCTCGAAAAAGAGCTCGCGGTCCTCCTTGTTGGAGCCTCCCGTAACACGTATGCCGGCGAAACGAAGGGGTTTCTTGTCAAGCAGGCTTAGCGGCAGGACTTTGTGAACCAGCCACCACTCCTTCCAACCCACCTGGGCAAGATCGAGCATGTATGCCGCGTTGTCCTTGTCCAGGATGAGCAGTGAGATAGTGGTTCGCGGCGTCCCTGGTTCGGGTGCCCAGGACCAGTTGTTGCCGTAAATCCAGATCGTCGTTGCTGATGATGCGTCGGGAATTGGCACCGGCGCAGGCGGGCGCAGGACCACCTCGCTCTTGTTCGACGTGCCACGATAGATGAGCCGGGCAACCGGCGATTCCCACACGCGTTGTCTCTGTGAACCGATCAGTTCCGCAACGGCGCCCTCGGCTGATTCAACCTGCCAGCCTTCGATGGAGTCGAAATTGATTAGAGGCGTATGCGGCGGCTCGCGGTCAGCCCACACCATCTCGTAAGGCCGAGCCCCAGGCGCCTCGTCTGCCGGCATAGGTTTCGCAGCGTGGATTGTTACGGAAGCCGATTCTGCGCTCATCACAGGAATCAATACGACCAACGTGATCCAGGCTCCTGCAACGAGCGAAGAGATCATGGATTGGAGCAAAGATTTCATATCCGACCTCGTTTTTCAAATAGACCCGATGGCCTGGTGACGCATCGAGTAATCCGGGATTTCCCATATAAACTTCACTGAAATACTCCTACAGGCTTCAAATCTCATATAACGCAATTTTGCCTCAATTTCAACGATATTCCGATAAGTTCTCTCCACCCCATCGCTGGGCTAAAGCTTCTATGGGCAGTATGATAATTATTGATTTTGCTGTTGGGCTGTCATTTAAGTCTGCTTCAACCTGAATGTTCTCGGCGATAATCTCTATCTTTTGTGGCATCTGTCATCTCCTATACGTCTCTAAGTGTACATCCTCTTGATCCCAAATTCAAGTTTTTGCGACTGGATGACACCAGACAACCATAGTAAGCTAAGCAGAAAAATGTTGTATATGCGCACAATATTTGCTACTGAAGATAGTGATAAGCGGGCTAATCCCCGCGACCCAATATTACTACCGTGTTACTGATGCACAGAATGAGACCGCATCTGGTCAGTTTCGAACAGCCTATGACCTTGGTATCTATGCCGGTTTGCGTTTCGGAGCATCGGGAGATTGGCAGCAGGCACCACCTTTTCCCAGTCTCAAGAATGTTCCAGAACGTGATCTGGATTTCTTTATCAAACTTGGAGATAGCATCTATGCCGATTCCGAAACACCTGCCCTTCCCGGCGTTATGCAGGCACGCACACTCGAAGACTTTAGTATCAAGCACAACGAGAATCTTTCTGCCCGATTCGGATCGAATGTAATGGCCGAAATGTATGCCTCAACATCTATTTTGGCTACAATTGATGATCATGAGACCAGGAGTTGCTCACTGAAGGAATAGAGGATCCGGTGATTGTTGAGTCCACGCCCATAGGCGCTTTCGAAGTCGTCACAGGTCCGGTTGCTTTCTTTGATGCTCTTCTGGGCCCTTCTACCGTGAACTTAGCCGCATCTGCCGGTGTATTGAGCCCATTTCTCAAGGGTATCTATGACAGAATCCCTGTGGCACCTGATACTGATAGTATCGTTAACGACAAAGATGACTTTCTAAAAAGTCTTATCAATACTCAGCTCGAAGTTCTTGATTATGACCCCATAGGACTTAATGAAAACAATCCAGGAGCCGAAGGATTGATTGATGCCGAGCTGCTCCAGGGTGATTATCTGGCCTGCCAAAGGTATATCTCCTGGACCATGATGGATTGCGCACGCCACAGACACTTCCGGTGCAGAACAATACCTTTGAGATCGATGGTAATCGTGATAAGACCTGCTATTACCTGATCACATATTGATGTTTACATTTTCTCGCAAACTCAATTACTGAGAGGCGGTCCAACGGCCTTTTAGCAAGAGCAGGCGGCCAACCCAAGAGATCGAGCGACTCGTTGCCGTCTGCGCAGCATATAAACAATCACCTTGGAGCTCACAATCCAAAGTCATTGACGGTCGATCCGACCGGAATGTCCAGAATATTGATGATGTTCGTATTTATCTCCGGGCTCTGAGCCCAGAAGAAATAGCGTCCTTGGCACATTAGGTCACACCAGAAAGAAACAAAACGGCCAGAATACCTAAAGAGCTGTCGCGATGGTTCCATTCGCCCTTGACAAGTACATCCGTTTTCATCATTCTGCTCACTGCCTGACAGCGACATAAGGCGAGGAGCAGGTGGTCGGACATGCCGTTGTCGTCTTGCATAAGGCAATTCTATGTACACCTGCTTACCGAACTTCACTGAGGGTCTTTCTGGCTCTCTGCATAGTGCCATCGTTTGTTGATTTCTCAGCTACCATTTGCAGCACCTGCCGGCGCTGGTCCCTGGAAACCCCGGGAATATCCTGGCCGGCAATTCGGACCATGGCCGAATAGGCTTCCTCGGCGACCACAGGGTCCTCAGCGAGCATCGTCAACAGCTCCAGGGCACTGGCGCTCGGCGCTTCACCCAAAACAGCGATTGCCTGCCGCTCCTCTTCCGGCCGCTTGATGTGGGACCGCACGTCCTTGACCTTGGCAACTTTTTGTTCGTTAGTGAGTTTCTTATTGCCGCGTATGTACTGGAGGTAACCACGCAGACCCAGCACCTGATGGGACATCTTCTCAGCCGATTCGACTAACATCAGCAGGGCTTGCCCTGCCTCGCCGTCCTCGGGCCAGTTGTTCGGCCAGGTCGATAAGATGCGCACGGCCTCATCTTGCACGGGGGTCTCATCGCTCTTAATAGCGGATTTAACAGCCGTCAGCGCATCGGGCCCGCCGATGATGGCCAATGCGTGCAGCCCGATCATGTGGAGCTCATTATCACGGCTCTGCGTCAGGGGTTGCAGGTGTGGAATGCACTTTACGCCGCAACGGCCACTGATCGCTAACAGGGCCTTATTGATGCCCGATCGTTCCGTAGAGTTGTTGGTTTCTTGAAGCAGCTTGACGAGATCGTCTATCTGCTGGTCCTGGCCGATGATGCCGATTGTCTCTACGGCCGCGCCGCGAGTCTCTGTGTCAGTATCGTGAAGGCTCGAGACGACCGCAGGAAGGGCCTCGCTTATTTGCCTCTGGCCAGCCAGCTCGATGAGAACTTGCTTCAGCTTGCCTCTCGCTTGCGGAAGGCGACCGAGCAGGTCGGAATCCACGTCTTTGCCGGGCAGTCTGACCAGCGTTTCGGTGGCTGCTTGTTCCAGCATGGCATCGTCCTCTGTCGCAGCATCCAGCAAGACCGGCACGCACGAGACATCGCCCAGGCGGATCAGGATGTTGATGGCCGTGATGCGCAGGTCCTTCGGGCCGCTCTGAGCCGCCTTAAGAACGGTCGGTAGTACCGCAGAGTCGTTACGGTCGGCCATGGCCAACAGCAGCATGGGGCGCCGGTCCGGACTTAGGCGGGCCAATTCGACTGCCAATGCCTCGGTCACGTCACGACCGGGAAGCTCGCGAGCCGTACGCAACCCGATGCCGAGCCTCTTTCTGTCTTCCGATCGCAACTGCTCGATCAACAGGGGGACACCGGCGGACTGGCGGGCCAGAATAGCGCCGCGGATTGCTTCAAGATGTCTCTGGTTGGGTACGTCCGCTTGACGGACCGTGTCGTACAGCTTGACGGCTTCGGCAGTCCTGTTGTGTGCAAAGAACCACTCCGCACATAAAATGCAACCTTCGGCCACCGCCGAACGCACGCCGGCTGGCACATCGGTCAGGGATTGCGTCAATACCTGGGCCGCCCGCTCACCACCGATGTGTCCTAACGCCACGGCGGCAGCCGAAGCAACGTCGACATTGGCATCGTCGAGTTTCTGCACGAGGGTATCGACGGCGTGGACATCACGACGCACGCCAATCGAATTGATCACCCCGACAAGCAATTGGTCTTCTAGCTTGCCGAGCGCATCGCGTAAAGCGGCGTCGGCGACGGGTCCGGGGATCGCCTCGAGCGCGATCCGGGCCCACGACGCCAGATCCTTGTCCGACAACAGCGGCGCAAGAGCGGGGACGGATTGCTCGGTGCCATAGATGGATAGTCGCTTACAGGCGATGGCTTTCTCACCCTTGGTGGCATCTGACTGAAGCACGGCGATCAAGTCGTTCTGTTTCACATCCGCGGCAGGCTGATCCTGAGCGATGGTCCCGACCGACGCAGCGACTATGATGAGAATAACACACCAGGAGAAATATCGTTTCTTTATTATCATGATTGTCCTCGTAGTTTAGGTGGTTTCTTTCGTAAGATCGGACGCTAAATTCGCCATGGTTCCCGTAAGGCCTCGGAACGTAACCGGTTGGCCTGCTCATCGCCAATGAATTCATTCTTCTTTGGGTCATACTTGACCTTGCGATTAAGGAACAGGGCTATGTTGGCTGCATGGCAGGCGATATGCGCCCAGCACGCCGCGTCGGCGTTGGCCCGGGTCAAGGCCCGCGTCTTGACACAATCGAGGAAATTCCGCACGTGAAAGTCGGCGGGGTAGCCCGGTATCTTGGTTCCTCTGCGAAGCAGCAGCGATTGGGAACTCGCGCCGAACTCCGCATCGTCGCCTGTCTCAACCCAGCCGGTTTCGCCTTCGAAACGGACCGGACACGAGCCCATCGGCAGCCATCCGTCGTTACGCATGACGAGTTTGACGCCGTTGGCATAGCGGGCGTGCAACTGACCGTTGACCGGCTCGTACTCCACGGGCGCCGTGTCGTCGGCATCGTTGGCCAACTGGCACAGGTCAACGCAGTGAGAGCCCCATTCGAGGCAACCGCCTCCGACCAAGCCGCCGCCTTTTTCGAAATGGAAGGCGCTCATGAGTTTGCTGGTATAGGGTCGCCAGGCGGCCGGTCCGAGATACGTGTCCCAGTCTACCTGCTCTCGGGGCGGTTCCGGCTCAGCCGGGAGCCAGCCACTCATCTGGGTTTCCA
>Ga0315288_10009773_pt1 | contig 12073 bp, 18 predicted proteins | sample YL17G11_20_MG_FD_203454 | JGI IMG/M metagenome (GOLD analysis project Ga0315288, IMG submission 203454) | Sediment microbial communities from Yellowstone Lake, YNP, Wyoming, USA - YL17G11_20 | ecosystem: Environmental > Aquatic > Freshwater > Lake > Sediment | place: USA: Wyoming | collected...
GTTAGAAAATCATGCGAAAAGTTGAGCCCGATTGCATTTTGGGCGCCACCTCTCGCACGAATAATCTAACCATGCCGCTTCACACCGTCAAGGGGCGCACGGATCTTTCCTGACGGCCGCAATTTTTATTTTTACTTCGTTTTCTTAGCTTTTGGCTGCTTCAATACAACGAATGGGGCGGCAACACCGCCACTAAACATACTTGCAGTCTCTAATGCAAGCAACACTCTAGCTTCTGGCTTCTTACCAGAGCTAGTATACATTGATCCCATGGCCAAATCAGAGCCACAGCCTACAGACTCAAAGGCCTTATGCGATAAGCCAACTTGGTAATCGCTCTGAATGTTGTATAGATTGCCATTATAGCCAACTAAGAAATTACCGCCAGAGGTTTTGGAACCGAAACCATGCTCCACGAAACACTTCTGAACAGCATCAATGAAGTCAGTGACCATGTATTTCATATCGCTTTGGCTTTGTAGCTGCTTTGGAGCCTCGAACTTATAACGAAGCAACTGTCCCATACGAAATGAGGATGTAAATCCCATTATGAACTCACCATTAGTGAATACCTTCTCATCCGCTCGAATGGTAATTGATAATCCAGCTACGCCAGCACTATCTCCACCCATGTAAATATCACCTTTATCAACCAATCCAACTATACAAGTCATAATTTATTCTTTCTTTTTGTTGATCACTGAAATACGAGATAGGTTTTAATCTTATTATAGAAGCTATTTCTAGCTTGAAACTCAATTCTTGGCAGATATGCAGACTTATTGGAGCCATACTTAACGACTTGTATTTGATGCTCTTCTTGAATTACAAGAAAATCTTCATAGTAAAACTCATCTTTATACACTGTCTTGGCATCATTATTCGTATATCTAATAAAGGAACAACATTTGGCACACTCAAAAGAATAGCCAAAATAATCTTGATCATTGGCGTGAGAATTATATCTTTTCTTTTCAGAGCCACACATTAAGCATACGAAATCAGTTATCACTGATTTGTGTGAGCCAGCCAACATTCCATGCTCTTTGGCTTGCTCAAAAGCTTTACATTTACACATTTTTCTCTTGCATCTCTATAATAGTACTGTATCTTTCGACTAATCTCTTAATCTCATCCTTAATCGGAGTAATATGAGACACATAGTTTGTAGGGGCAAGCACATTAACCAACTTATCGAACAGTGGGAAATACTTTTCCTTAGTTTCTTCTACCTGTCTCTTCTGAAACTCAAGGCTAACGCCAGGGATCATAAGAGAGCGGAGGTTATCCAATCTATCACAAGCCTTTAATGCAAGCACTCTCCAGTTCTGGCATGTATGCAATCGCTCAATATAACCCTCTTTAGGGGTCTTACTAAGTAGTTTAACCATAGACACAACATCATTACCAAAGCAATGCTCCAATAACTCAGGAGATAAGTCTTTACAGTCCTCAATCGAGTCATGAAGAAGGGCAGCGATGATCATATCACGATCCATAATCTTCATTTCATCTGCTAATATCAAAGTTACACGCCTTACATGCTCAAAATATCTAGTTGGTTTTCCTTCAAATAATTCTTTTCTGACTTGTGCTCTGTGTCCAAATTTAGCTAAAGTGTAAGCAAGCTTTATATCTAACTGATCACTTGGTGGAAAATAGGGAGCCATGCGTGCATTAAAAGTTTCTTTATTTTCTATAGCCATTTTATTTATTTCCTATTGAATGATTGTAAATTACGACAACCCAATCAAGAAAATCTTTATATGATCTTTCTCGTTTAGCATAATTGCACCACTTACAACACGGAACAACATTATCAATCACATGACCTTTAGATGAATCTAATCTGTCAATTCCATTATAAATTTGCATAACCAATAAAACATTCCAATATCATTATGGATTTTAGTATCAGGGTTTGAGCAACCATAATGTTCGCAGGGAACTTGTGTAGGACTACAATGTGGCGTTCGCCTACCATTATCTAATTTTTCACCCTTATACTTGCTCATCGTATCTCCACTTTTAGCTCATCAGCCAGTCTCTTTCTAATAGATCGCTGGATTTTATCAACCTCTGAGTTCTTTAGAGTGCTATCCATGGAACGATATGTCACCCTGTAGCACTGAGAGGTTTTACCCTTCTTCTGAAATTCGTCAATCAATGTTATAGATTCGATTAGGCCGTGCTTATCCTCGTCCCTTGCTATGGAGCAAAGGTCGTTATAAGAGAACTGTGGGGCCGTATAGAGGGAAACATCCTTGTAGCAGGACTCGAACTTAGAGAACGGCTTGAACTTAGTGATTTTGCCCTTCTCGAACTGGTCTAAGAAGCGATTATCCTGCGACCAAAACAGTCTAATATCAGGAATATCGAACATAACCATCGCTAAACGCTCCACACCAAGGCCAAATGCCCAGGCTTGATGGTTTCCAAGTCCTAAATCCTTCATAATATCAGGGTGAACCGTGCCTGCACCAAGTAATTCAAGCTCTTTATCTTGACCATCTACCTTGAATGATGCGCTAACCTCTAACGAATCGACCGTGAAAGGGAAATAAACATCTTTATGATCGGCATCTTCGAGGAACTTGGCCGTACAATCCTTACCAAATAGGTGTTTTACGAGTCCAGACAGTCTTTTTCTAAGGTCTTTCTTGATGTCAATGCCGTCTGGAACGATGCAGAAGGCATCAATTTGATGGAAAACAGGATAATGAGTAGAGTCGATAGCGTCTTTACGATACACATCACCACAAGTAATGTATTTGAGAACACTATTACCAGTTTCAGACTTACCAATTGGATACAAATAGCAAGTCATGTGCGTTCGCAGCACCTCAGTATCGCTTTTATAGAACGTATCTGTAGGGCTACGAGAAGGATGATCCTTGGGAACACGCAATCTATCGAAATTATACTCTACAGGAACATAAGGATTATCAATTTCTAGTTTAGTTAAGTCTGAAAAATACTCCATAACCATTTCCTTGACAATAGAAATTGGATGATTAGGAATATTGTGAAGATTTCTACCCACTTTATCAGTAATGCTAACGGGAATATTATTCATGTTGTTCTTCTACTTCAATTACAATTGATTCGGGCTTATGCGCGGCATACCAATTAATAGCTCTAACCATCTTATATCGCGAACGCTGCCAATTAGCATGACAGGTGCCATCAGTATATCCTGACATTCGATCCACTAACTCAAAAGACTTACACATAGTAAAAGATGTTCTCATTATATCAAGCGCGACCCCTGCACCGGCTTCTCTATTGGCGCAAACAACATCCTTTTTAGCGTGAAGTTGCCAAAGTGTAAAAGCTAATCCACCGTCTCCGTTTCGTTTACAAGTATCCACATCGTCTCTAAATCCACTTTCAGAAGCAGCTACAGAAGCAAGCAATAAAGCCTCTTTAACTCTACCATCTGGTCCGGCGAAAAGTGGCTCACGTTTTGGATCAATTGATGCTTGTGCTATTGTGGTGGCGATAGACAAATATCTTGCAGTTGTAATTTCCACTTTCTCATAGAAAGTATGGTTAGAAATTGGATACCAGGCAATCATTGCGGCCAAAACGTAATTGATAAAATATGTCATACTTATTCTGTTGGTTGATACTTCTGTTTTGTTTGTTGTTTTTTAACGAACCAAGCTTCACGGCCTCGCTCTTGATTGCATGGAGCGCATGCCAAAGCTATGTTCTTCTCATCGTTAGTTCCGCCATGAGATAACGGAATTATATGTTCAATAGTTAGTTCAGTAAAAAAGAAAACATCTCTGCAATAACAACAAGGGGCCATAAAGACCCCTTTGTATAACCTCTTTTTTAGTTGAGTGTTTATCCTTAATTGCTTCTTGCGCCTTCTACGGCTTTCTCTTAATGTCTCTCGTGAATGGCTCATTTACCTTTACCCAAAAATCTCTTAATAGATGGCAAGATTTCATCTCTATTTTTAATCTCAGATAATGCAATCTTATCTTCACCCTTAAAATTAGCTTCCAATACTTTCATGAAATCGCCAGAGCCACTTGAAACTTGGCCATAAGAAAATAGATTGGAATTAGGAATGATTTGATCCTTAATAAGGTTCGATGCCAACTTATTGTCATCATCCCAATTATCTCCATCGGAGAAGTGGAATGGATAAACATTCCAATCATTAAATGGATGGTCTTCTTGCATGATTTGCAGGCATAATTCATAGGCAGAAGAGATTTTCGTTCCGCCTGACTCGCTAATTGAGAAGAATTGCGACCTCTCAACTTCGTGAGCGTCCGTATCATGAACAATAAATCTGGATTCGATGTTCTTATACTGAGATTTCAGCCATAAATCAATCCAAAACACTTCCGTCTTAACGATATGCTTCTCCTCTTTGCCCATAGAGCCAGACACGTCCATCATATAGATGACAACAGTATTGCAATCTGGCTCTTCTTTATAGGAAGGTACCCTATAACGCTTATCATCTTTGATTGGAATGATCTTTGGATTGCGAGGATCGTAGGTTCCAGAAGCGATTGAGCGCTTCAATGCCTGCTTATAGGTTCGTCTAAGGTGTTTTAAGCCTTCCGTTCCGTTAATGCCGATACCATTGTATCTATCAACAACAGAATTGACTTGACCCTTACCCTTATTTTCAATCTTAGGTAATTGAAGTTCTTCTCCAAGGGCTTGAGCCAACTCATCAGCAGTAAACTCTGCTACATAAGAATGCTCGCCAGCATTTTCGCCAGCTTTTTTACCATTGCCTTGGCCTGGCTTACCCTTACCGTCAATTGGATCGCCTTGTTCGCCATCTCCTTGGCCAGTTCCACCATTATTGTCGCCATAAGTAAATCTTGGCAAATCAAGATGATGAACAGGAATGGAAATCTGCTTATTGCCTTGCTGACCCAATAGATGATCAGAGCTTACATATTTGCCAAGATTGCTCTTGACCTTCTTTGTAATGACATCCTTGAAGCGACCTTGATCTGAACTAATTTTCCAAGACATATTAACCTCTAAAGATACTTCTCAATATAGCTCTTATCTTGAGAGAAGACTGGGATTTCGTTATCTACAGACCATTCCGTTCTATTGGCAGTAAAGGTTTCGCCAGTTTTAGGATTTGTACCAGATTTAATGGCACTAACCTTTACAATGCAGCGCCCTCGCTTTTGCGAAGTGGGACAATTATTCCAATCAGTTCCTTTTGCTAAGCACAATTGCTGAAGTTGTGCATTATCTTTGCCGTTTAATTCCTTATGGGAATAAAGCGTTCTTGCAAGCATCTGAACGGAGTTTCTCGTAGCATCTTGCTGCCTAAAAAGATAGTAATTATTTACATCATCCTTGGGCATGACAAACGCTCGACTATCGAAGATGGCAATCTTGCTAATTCCGCCCCAAATCTTACCAGATAAGCTGGTGAAAACGGCAGATGCCATACCAGCAGATACGCTAACCATCTTCTGAAGGTTGCAATCAAACCAAGGCTGAGTATCATTCGTATGATAGTTATTAACTAACAACGAGATTTCATCACTCTGAACATAAGCAACTTGACATCCCTGAACATTCCTACAAAGATATGCGGCAGTCTCATTCATGACGCCAACTAAGTTCTCATCAACTGGACGCTTGCATCCCTTGGTGTATGTATGAAAAGCTTTGCCATCAATGCGAAGAATGATTGGCATTCTAATTGGAACAGAAACACGAAATGCGTCTTCGTATGTCTTTATACGGTCGCCTAAACTATCATTTGACATTATTCGGCCCACATCTTCTTAACTTTATCTCTCTGCTTAATGAACAGAGAAAACATTTTGATTAACTTAACTTGTTCTAATCTGGCTTTATTGAGATACCTAACTTGCTTGCGAGCCTCGTTTCCAGCTCCAGAATAAGTGCTTCCTGGCGGATTTTCTTCCGAAAAGTTTTGTTCGCTACCAATTTCTTCATCTAAGCTTTCGAGCGATTCCTCAAGGCCATCAAGTATGAATGTATAAATCTTATCTTGGCCCAAGATATTATTCATATCATTGAAAATATGATTAATAGTATTATTTGCTGCAACTAACTGTTCTTTTATCGTCATCTTAGCCATTGTAATATTCCCTGTATAATTTAATGAAAGGCTTTGCTTCATCTTTTAACTCAAAAGGAAACACGCCCATCAAACCTGTAGATAGATAAGCTTGACACTCATCAATATAAACCTTTGGTGTATAGCCAATCTTCTTTAATGTCCTATACATCTTCACTCTAAAAGCAGGCTTAAGAGCCTTGACTAATTTAGTCATCTGTTTCTTGTATTCGGGCTGAGTATAGAAGAAGCCATGAGCAATCTCATGTCTCAAAGCGCCATTTTTACCAACGGCCCCAATGATATAGAATTGGCCATCTGGATATTTCTCTTCACATTTTTCACGGACATAATCCATAATGTTATCATAATCATTTTCATCAGGGATGCCGTTATCCCAAACATCATAAATGATATGACCTGGAATATTAAATCCGGCCCAATCTCTCATATAAGAGAACACTCCCTTACCAAAAGATCCTGTATACCATTCGATAAACTCAAGTATCTTGAATGGCTTACCTCTAAACTTAGGGTTAGACGACTCATAATATTCTTGATATCTCAAGAACATCATATTGCAGTCGTATTGCTTCTTAAAGTTGAGGAAGAAAATACGAGGCTTAACCTCAGTCATCTTGAACTGAGGGTTCATTTAAGCACCTGAAGTCTCTTAATACTCTTTGGAACTTCAGATTTTCTCATGGGCCATAAGCCAATAACAGTTTCGCTATTGGGAGCAATCTCTGTTAGACCAGCATCTATAACTAAAACATAATCTGAAAACTGACTATCAATTAGATCGCTAGTAGTTAGAACTTTTAGCATTGCCCAATCTTTTTCATTTGCTCTTAATACAACTTTACGATAAGAAGTGTTAAGCCAATTCTTAAACATAATAAGCTTTTCTGGGGCCGGAACTAAATTCCCATCAATAACATCTCCAGTATGATCCCATACACTCCTCATATATTTCATCATAAGCATTTGAGATGCATGGGCACATTGAGCGGCAGTTTTACCCATACCCATATCAAGCGACTCCCTAACAATGAGATACATCACGATAGGGTCAGCTTGATTGATGGTGGGGTCGGATAAGATATGATCTGTCATGACCTTAACCTAATCCTAAAAAATAGCACGTCAAGGGCGGGCAGCCTAAAAAAATTAAAATTATGAGAAGATCCAATTCTTCGCATACTTTTCCATAAGATCAAATATATTTAGAATATGCGCTCTATTTTGTCTGTTGTCTAATTTCATAATACCAGGATTTGTACTAACAATATCCCTTACTGCCTTCTGAAAAATATCAAAAATAATATATTGGCCAACAACACACTTATCTTTATATTTTGTTTTATCAATATTTAATTCATCTGAAATATAAAGAACGCGTTGATTGTCTGATAACTTATCCCATTCAGCTTCACATGGAAATCGATTTCTAATTGCTATAACTCTATCAGTTAGTGAGTTCATTACTTTAGTATCTTGATGTAGTATCTCTGATGATCATTCGCATATTTTACATTAATTCTTGGTTTTTTATTTGGCTGTGGATCTAGAATTCTTTTACTTTCAGGATCCCAAACCACAGCATGATAACATTTGCTTTTAATCTGTACTGAAACAAATGCAGGGCTTTTTAGCCTTCTAAAATCAATCTTGCGGCCAAAAATAATTTTATGTTTAATTTTCAGCTTTTTTAGAAACTCAACTGTTTTAACAAAAATAGTTGGCACCGAGCGGCCAAATGTTTTTCTTTTTGGAAAGATTTGTTTATATACCTTATCATAAGGTATATTAGTTATCATTGCTAATGCAGCTATTGCACAAGTATATTTATGCTTTTGTCTAACATGTTTCATTTTGCCACATCATCATATTGAGCATATTTACTTGGCTTCTTAACAAGATATAGTTCTGACTTTGATCTCGTAACAGCGACATACCAAAGATTTGCTTCTTCTCCAAGCACTCCCGGCCCATAACGATAGGTATTCACAAGAATAAACACTCTGTCGCGCTCCAATCCCTTTGCCTTATGTGTTGTTGATAAGATTACCTTATTCGTATCATCAACATCATTAAATAGCTTCTCTATGGTTTCTTTTAGATCCTTAATCGTTAAGGTTCCCTCACATAGATTTAATAGACATTCGGCCTTATCCATACAATTTTCGGCATTTTTCTTTTCAGAAAGAAGCCTTTTAACTTCTTGGTCTTGCCAATCATTTACATACTTAATGAATGCATTGATGGTTTTAGCTTTAGACTTCTTAATGAAGTAGATTAGATTAGCCCCAACATCTCTGCCTTGAATATTGGCTGGGACACCGGCTCGCAATAAAGCCATGCAATATTTTATTAGGGGAGCATTAGTTCTTGATAGAATGAAATCTCCTCGCTTAACAGTCTTCAATAAGTCGGCTGTATCAAGATCGACCACTATGCCCTCTGGAGCATTGGCTGCCGCTTCAATGTCTGGAACGACCTCTTGCGCTATCTTGACTATCTTCTTAGGGCAACGGTATGTGACGGACAGCGGCAAAGTCTTAGCTTTAAGCTTATTGATGAAATTGGGCATGGCTTCGCTATCGGCACCACGAAACTGATAAATGCTCTGAGCAGGATCGCCAACGGCAATAATTCTACCAGTTGGTTTAACGGCCGACATTACCATAGCAATTTGAGCAGCATTCAAGTCTTGCGCCTCATCAACGAATACTGTGTCCCACTTACCAACATTAAGTCGATAGACAAATGGGAACCAAATCATATCGTCAAAGTCGATTACATTCTTTTGACTTTTGGCAATACTTAAAGTTTTAACGACATGCTCAATGAACTTTTCAGGAGTTAAATCGAATATTTCAATACCAAACTGATCAATTAGCTCTTCAATTCTTTTTGGAGTATCAAATAGAAATCCCTTGCACAATGAAACGCATTTGCAAATACTTTGATTTAATTCCCATAATTCATAATCATCGCCAATAATACCAGAAACGATAGCTCTTGACTTATCATTCTCAAGAACAACATTTCCAAAACTTTGCTTGATAGCTCTAAATCCCAAACTATGGAGGGTCATTACATCAATATAAGATGCTGCTCTTTGCTTTAATTCATCGGCTATGCTTTTATTAAAAGCTACCATAAGTGTTTTTTGCCCCCTTGGAATATACTTAAATCCCTCTACAATGGTAGAGGTCTTACCGCTTCCCGCACGAGCGATAACAACAGTATGTCCGGGGCCAGTAGCAATGTCTCTAAAAATCGCTTTCTGAAAATCAGACCAGTTTCTTTTAGGGCTAATCTTAATTATATGAGAGTTATCTGGTTTTTTCGGAGGGTATTTAGTAAACTTTTTACTTGCCATTATTGAAACTCACCAGTCTTTTAATCCAATTTCTAAACTCTTCAAAAGAATAATCAGATTTTGCACCATTACATATTTTACAGCACGAAACGCAATTCGATAAGATATAACCTTTATTATTGTCTATACGATCTATTCCATTATAAGATATAAATCTATCTCTTCTATTTTTATATCCAGTAAATTTTACTAATTGTGGCTCTTGCCCGCAATAATAGCAATTACTAAAAATAAAACCATTAAACTCTTCAATTGATAACTCGAAATTTAGTTTTCTTTTTTTTGCATTATCTTTATAAGATTTCAGTACTAAATTTGTAATTCCTTTATTATCAGCTAATCTATTCTTTTGGGAAATTATATCTCCCTTTATACACCCACAGCTCTGTCGGCCGCCATCTTTTAACCGATCAGCTCTAACGGTAAAAGTGTTGCCACAAAAACAATTACACTCAAAAAACTGCCTACCATTGCTTGGAAAAATTGCAATGACATCTAAATTGTTGATTTTATTTCCAACCAAATCTTTATTTTTTCGCGACATAAATAACTCCCACTTACTGTATATATCGGCCCATACAGTAAGTAGGTTGTTTATTTCTTTAATCGGCCGCATGTCGTTCTAATTGTGTTATCACACATGAAATCTCCATAACGAGCCGGGTCAGTTCTATCTTTAGTTTCGTCTTCGGGGCCATGATAATGAAATCCAGTGGCAGTAATATCTACTCCTCTATCCTCATCTTTATCATCACTTTCACGACATCTCATCCATTCCCAATATTCTTGTTCGCCTTGCTCACATAGCCACAATGCAAAATGGGTGGCCGCTAATTGATTGTCAAACTCAATAGTTAACTTAATTTTCTTATCCTTCATAATTAACTCCTTGGAAAGAAAGACGAGTCGGATCTGTTATACAGCTGACTATCTAACTGAATAATTCTATCTGCGTCTTCAACTTGAGCAGCCGTTTCAGCATTCATTCCCTTAATGCCATCACGAGCACCAAATAGAGCGCCAACGATAGCTGCGGTAGTATCAGTATCTCCACCAGCTTTAATTGCTGCCACAACTGCTTCATGATGATTGTTGAACTTCAGGAAGCAATATAACGCACTCGGCACAGTTTCTCTAACATCTGCTTTAGTTCCAAGAACTCTCAGTGCTTGCTCTGGAGTAATGTTATCTGAGCTAACTAACGAGTCCAAACTATAGATAGTGCTCTTGACTTTGCTATCTGGCAATCTACTCCAAATCTTTTCGATTAAGTTGTCTGTATCGTCATTGACAGCATAAGCAGCCGCCAAGGCAATAGCAATAGAGCCAGCCTCGGCATCTTCGGATGCATGGGTAATAGCACTGTCAAGCTTGCAGATATTGATTAGCGAATAGAAGTCATTGCGGAAATAAACTCCAAATGGGGCAGCTCGCATTGCCGTTCCATTTCCCATAGAGCCTGCAACACCAGACTCGCTCCAATGTTTTCCGGCTTGAAGGGCCTGAATAGCCATTAGAGTAGTTCTACCATAACCTCTGATTGTATTGGTTGCAAATAACTCTACATAGCGTTTTGATAAATCATCTGGATTAAATCCATGATTTTCAATCAGAGACTTTGCAACGCACAAAGAGAACTGAGTATCATCTGAGAATTGAGTTGGAAGCAATTTATGATGCTCGCTGCCAAGATAAGTCTTGCCATCCCAATCAATTAGAGGTTGATAGTTAGAAAGCTTTTTCTCGAATGGCACGCCCAAAGCATCGCCAACCGCAGTGCCAAGTAATACATTACTCATAAAATGATCTTTCTTACAATTCTAAAGCGAGTTTCAAAAACATATCGCATTTATGCAACAATGCGTTGGCTGACAAGTGAGAATATATGGCCCTATATATATGGCCCTTATAAAGTTGAAAATGATTAGATTTAATAGTATTAGGTTGATTAGTAATATCACCTTCACTATTAGCAATCTGTACATATGTAATGCTGTCATTATTGGCATCCAATACGCGTGCAACAAAAACAAAAAATGGCATCTCGTCATCTTTTATAAAGATATCACCTGGTCGTAGTTCACTCATATCAACTTGACTACCTTTATGATAGTTAGTAGACAAAGCTTGTGGCAAAACCTCTTCTTTGAATTTTATTTGTTCTTTCTCAAGAACTTTTAATGCCGAATAATCAAAAACACAAACTTCAAAAACATTAGGGTCAATTTCTTGGCAAAACCCAGACAAACCTTTTTCAATGAATTTTTCTATGGCCTTTTGTTTTCCTAATGAGTGGTGTATTATTCCTATTTCGGCAGTGCCATATTGTAAAGTAGATGGAGAGTGTCTTGGAATTTCTCCAACTATATTCTCTTTTAGAATAGAATTAAGGGAGCCTCTATGCTTAGTGGGTTGCCCTGCAAAGGGATCATAAATCTTAGATGTGTCCAATAAACATTTATATATACTAGCCTCTTTATGATATTTGGCATAACGTTCCGCTATGTTACGGACATTAATAAAATATGTACCAGGACCTAAAAAAGCTAATCCCTCACCACCGCCCATGAATTTTGAAGAAAAGCTATCTCCTTCCA
>Ga0315288_10009776_pt1 | contig 12070 bp, 11 predicted proteins | sample YL17G11_20_MG_FD_203454 | JGI IMG/M metagenome (GOLD analysis project Ga0315288, IMG submission 203454) | Sediment microbial communities from Yellowstone Lake, YNP, Wyoming, USA - YL17G11_20 | ecosystem: Environmental > Aquatic > Freshwater > Lake > Sediment | place: USA: Wyoming | collected...
GTATCGTTTGGATTGCTGTGGTTACGCTGATGTTTTTTGTGCTTGCTATAAAAATGATGAAGAAAAGACTGATCAAGTGAGAACGCGCTAAACCTCTACTTCAAGCATCTCGGCGACGACAAGGTAATATGCTGCTAATCCTTTCCATTTTCCCATGGCTTGGCGATTTGTCTCGCTTCTACGCTGGTGATTTTCTTGTCGCCGTTGCTGAAGATGTGCGCTTAAGTCGAAGTTGAACGGTGCACAAGGCTTAATGGCTATTTGCCCGGTTGCCATTGGATGCTTCCTCTTTTGCTTGAAGAGTTGCAAATCTCACGATTTTGAAGGGTTTATGGGTTTGTGGGTGGGCTTGGTTCTAACTGGGCTATGGCGATAGTTGCGGTTTTCTGTCCTTCAGCTTGAAGTATGGCAGCTTGTTTCTGTCCTTTGGCTCTCTGGATGGCAGCGTTTTTTATGGCTTGAGAAGAGACAAGGAGATTGAATATTTCCGTTACACCCGCATGATGTTTTAGTACCAAATTTAGAGTAAGGTTCAAAAGACACTTTTCGCCATAGCCTTAGGTAAGCTATGATAATTCCCCTTTTAGACGTCACGTTACATGGGCTTCCTGATTGGTCGCTTAGTGAACGCGACGTTGATGTTCTAGCCTTCCTGACCGAAGAAGAATTCCGTTTCTTCACGTTTGAGGGACTGAAACGTCGGTTGGGTTTGCATCCTGAAACGCTCTCAAGGATTCTTAACCGCTTAGAAGCGGAAGGCATCGTGAAGAAGAGCAGTGAAGGCTACACGGTCACAAAGGAAATTGCCAAGCACTTGAAGCAGCATTCAGCTAACAGCGTTGAGTCGCGTGTTGTCCTGCTGCAAACGTTCCTGCCCTCGGACATGCCTGTGGAACAGTTGATTTCGGACCTTCGAGGAAGATGGTTCGGACTACTTCGATGGCTGGGCTTGGCTGAGAACAGCGATGGCGTCACGTTGAAGTGGGTCACTGAGGATGGCGACATCCAAGTGGACGCGAAAATCACCCTGAACGCGCTCACAATAGAAGCCAAGTTCCTGCATGGCTATAACCAGAACCTCGCGTTGAAAGCCGCTTACCAGCTTATGACGCACATTGGCAAGCTCAGTTCACGCACCCGTGTGCCTTTAGCAAGGCACGTAGGCTATTCTGGCGATTCTAACTTTTTCTTCCTGCCCTCGTAGTCCTGTTGTGACTGGGTTCCGCGTGGTCTCAGTCAACAAATACCATCTTGCCTATTGTATTCTATAGAGGTGCAACACATCATGAGTCAACTCGTTAACAGTTTAGAATTGTTAAAGTCGCTCTCAGACGCGACAACCGCATTAGTCCAGAAACTTTCAAAGTCTGTAGTCAGCGTGAACGCGCGCATGTCACGAGGCACAGGCGTCGTCCTCGACAAACAAGGCTACATAGTCACCTGCAACCACGTTCTCCAAGGATGTAACACTGTCCGCGTCGGGCAAGGAGAAAAAACCTACGAAGCAAGCGTAGTGGGCACAGACACATACAACGACATCGCCCTACTCAAAACCGAACAAGGAAACTTTGAACCCATAGAACTTGGCAACTCAGACAACCTGAACACAGGACAATTCGCCTTGGCACTGGCTAACCCGTTTAACAGGAAACAGCCAACCGCCACAACAGGCATCGTCACTAACCCCGACAGCACAATACGCGGGTTCCGCGGAACAGCCATGGAAAACGTCATCGCCACAGACGCCAAACTTAACCCAGGATTCTCAGGCGGACCCCTCGTTGACGCACAGGGCAAACTCATCGGGATAAACACCGCCTACGTCTGGAGCAGAGGCATAGCCATACCAGTCAACAAAGTCAAAAACATCACTGACAGGCTACTCACAGGCGGAAAAATCAAGAAAGCCTACCTTGGCTTAATCGCCAACACCGTCGCTCTACCGCAAGAAATCCAAGAGGAAGCAGGCATCGACCAAGAAACAGGCGTCATGGTCTTCCAAGTGGAACCAGGCGCATCAGCCAAAAAAGCAGGCTTAACCATGGGCGACGTAATAGTCGGCTTCAACGGAAAACCCGTCACAGACTTCTACGACCTCCCAAGGCTACTCGCCGAAGACGTAGCAGGCAAACAAACAAAGCTCGCAGTCATTCGCGGGGAGAGACTGCTGGAACTCACCATAACGCCCGTTGAAAGAGAAGGTGAAAACGATGAATAATCATAGCGCCATCGCGGAGCTTGAGCCACCACAGCCACTACGCAGACCCGGACCCCAGACTCACTTCCCTCGTCCCACACCCAGCGTCAGCATAAACGCGGCTAATTCGCCAGTTTCCCGCTTTTCCCTTTTCATAAAAGAAAACTGGAACTAACTAAGCCGCCCTAAATTTCTTTTTTTATTTTTCCTAACTGCCATAGTGGAACTCAGTGCAAAACTTATAGGTACAAATCCAACTACACAATAGTGGAGTGGATACACATGCACGCTTGGCTAGCTTTCCTCGGAGGCGTCTGCACAGTTGTCGGAGCATTGCTTCTATTAGCTGCATTCTCAGGCGTCAGCTACTATGGAATAGGCGTTCAAATGGAAATTGCACTGGCAATAATCGTTATTGTCATAGCTATCCTCGCCGCTTGGATACTTTACAAAGGCGTCACGGCAAACCTTGCCACAGTCAAAACAGGCAAAGAAGCCTTAATCGGCTCCAAAGGCGTTGCGGTAACTGATCTTAAACCAAAAGGGGAAATCCGTGTAATGGGCGAGTTCTGGCAAGCCACCGTTAAAGAGGAGCAGATAGCGAATGGGGAAACGGTGGAGGTAATCGGCATGGAAGGCATGTTCCTCGTGGTAAAACGCTCTGAGGAAAAGCCTAAATCCCCAACACTAACTAACATATAATTAAGGTTGAACGTTATGGAAGACATTGTAATCACAATCATCGCCTTCGTAGGCGTAGCAATAGCGCTTTTCCTGTTAAGCGGCATCCGAGTACTGAGAGAATGGGAAAGAATGCCCGTCTTGAGGCTTGGACGCTACACAGGCTTACGAGGTCCCGGAATCATTTACCTCATACCTCTAATCGACAGGGCGCCCATAAGAATCTCCACAAGGCTGGACACTATTCAATTCAGAACAGAGTCAACTCTAACAAAAGACAACGTGCCAGTGAACGTGGATTCGGTACTATACATGAAGCCAGTGGACCTGGAGAAAGCGGTACTGCAAGTTGAGAACTATTTTCAAGCCACACAGCTAGCTTCACAAACTACCCTCAGGGAAGTTATAGGCAAGGTCACACTCAACGAGTTACTTGCGGAACGGGAAAAAGTTGGGGCTCACCTGCGCGAAATCATTGACGAAAAAACTGAGGCTTGGGGCATAAAAGCCACAGCCGTTGAAATCCGAGACGTAATCATACCCGGTAACCTCCAAGACGCCATGTGCCGACAAGCACAAGCAGAACGCGAACGCATGGCTAGAGTAATCTTAGCTACGGCCGAGTTTGAAGCAGCACAAAAATTTATTGAAGCAGCCAAAATGTACGAGACAAGCCACGAAGGCTTACGACTAAGGTGGATGAACATACTCTACGAGCTGGGGCAACAATCAGGCACAAACACCATAATGCTTATTCCCGCTTCAATGCCTGAAGCTGGTTGGCCGCCCGTTGGCATGTACGGTTTCAAAGAACTGCCCAAAGGTCAACCCGACACAGAAAAATCAAAGAAAACGACGGCAAAACAGGAATAATTGGTAAACAAAAAATCCTTTTTCCGTTTTTTCTTTTCGCTGTCTTTTTTCTTTTTGTTTAATTGACCAACTATGCCGTTTTGGCTGACTTCACTGCCTTCACCGTTCTTTCCAACAGCAACTGTGCAGCTTCTTGGCTGGGCCAGCCGCCAAGACCGCAGTCAGGACCTGTAAAAGTCATTCGGTCGCCAAATTTCTCCTTAGCTGCAAGGTACCTTTTTCTTATTGTTTCTTCATTTTCAACTAACTGTTCAGCGGTAGGCTTTGCTACGCCTCTGTCATATAGTTCCGCGGTTATCGAGTCTATGTCTGTTCTTGAAACGCCCACGCGCACCTGCTTATCCGCTGTATCCAGCATCCGTTTAGAGATGCCTTCAATGTTCTTGGGCGAAGCAGCATACTCAAAAGATAACACGTCAAGATTTTTCACACTCAACAAATCCGGCAGCCGAGTAGACGAGTGCAGATGAATCTGGCGCACGGCACCCGTGAAGTCAAAGGCTTTCTCCAAGACTCCGCAGATGACGTCGCGTTCAGCCGCTATGTTGAGAAACCCGAAGCTGGGCTCGTCAATCGACACCGCTTCCGTCTTGATGTACTTGGTGTCCAGAATGGAATTTTTGGCAAAGCGACGAATGGTCTCAGTGAAACCATCAAGCACGTCACTGTAAGGTGTGGTGCCTATTTCCTTGAGGTACTGCTCCATTGGGCCAAACAGGGATACTCGTAGTAAAATTTTCTTTCCAAATTCCTCGCACAGATTTTTCGCTTCCACGGCAATCAACTGCACTTCTGGCAGGAAGGCATCTTTGTCTTCAACCACAAACGTGCCTTTCTCCATTGCCTTGTGGATGACGTCCCCAACTTGGCGGATGCCATCGTACTGCTGCGGATAGTTAACTACGTCGAGTCCGGTGCGGATTTTCCGTTTGAAAGAGTCCAAGATGACCCCGCAAAAATTTTTTTGCACAAACTCGCCTTTTGCGTGGTCTTTTCCACTGGCTATTGCTTCTCTTGCAGCGCGGTATGCCTTGTTGAATGTTTCCCTGTCCACGGTGGAGGGTAACGGAAAACTCCCCACATCATCGATTAACGTATCCATAACGGATGAATAATCTTTGATTTAATTTAAGACTAATGCCTCACCAAAAACAGTACTAGAGATTCTTAGAAATTCTCAGGTTTGGGTGGTTGCTGCTTTCTCACTCGTAGCTACGGCTGGCGCGACGGTTGCAGTTGCAGGGTTTGGAGGAGCGGAAGCCCCCTCAGTGACGGGTTGCGCCGGAGGTTGCTCAGTGGCATTTTGCACTGGAGCCTCAGCCTTTTCCGGCTGCGACTGCGGCGGCGTTGATATTATCTGTATTTTCTCCGCCATAGGATGCAGAAGGTCAGGCGGCGGATAAGGCGTGTTCAATATTGAGGAGAGCATGTAGATCGAGTTGAAAACGTGCTGGTAAACAGTAAAGAGTATCTGGGGAATCTTCATTTTAGGGTTTACCTCGAGTTTTTTCTTGATGTCCGCCTGTTTGCCTTCTAAGGTTACACTTCCAGTAGTGGAGTATCGGACAACGTTAGGTTTCGTGCTTATCAGAAGATTGAAGTTGAGCGTAACTTCGTCGCCGTTTTTCTTCTGCTCTTCAAGTTTCGCGTTTACGTCGAAAAAGAGCTCTTCGGTGGGCAGGACCTGGTCCGTTCTTTCAGCTTGAAGGCTGTCTATACGTATGGAAACGATGACGCCTGAAACTGAATATTTCGGGCAGATGATTAATTCCCTCTACACTATTTTCCGATTATTTCATATTTAACTTTTGTAGCTGTCCAATCCGCTGCTGTCAACGGGGAGGAAGCTAAAAGGAGTGTTATCCAATGTTTGGGTCGTTGAAAACTGCGGGCACAGAAAACTCTGTAGCGAACTTAAACAAGTCCTCAGTCGAACTGGTTTTAGCACGCAGCACTATCTTTTTCGGAATGTCGTCTTCGATGTAGATAACGTAGTTAACGGTTTTTCCCAGTCCGATGCGTTCAAGCTGCTGGACTGCGGCTTTAAACTTATCCAACTCCTGAATTTTGCCGTTAATTTTTTCGATTGCTTCAAACATTATTTCAACTTGGCCCTGTTCGGTTGAAGAAAGCAGAACGTTTCCTGACTGGATCCAGCATGAGGATCCCGCGTTCTTTCCCTTTCCGCCGCTCTTTTTTCCATTTGCCTTAGGTTCAGAAGCCTTCTTGGTTTGTCCTTTCAGATTTTTTTGCAGGGCAGCTGATTTTTGGTACCAGTCTTCATTCTTGTGGGCGTCTTCGCAGGTTCGCAGAAGTGAGCCAAGCCATTGGCTGTAATCTTCAAATAATCCTCTGTACTGAACTGCTTGGTCTAGTAGGTATTCGGTTATGTCTTTTAACGTTGTAAATGTACGTATCTCTGTTCCCAGACAGGTCACCTCATTTTTTACACATCGCCTGAATCCTCAGTGCAAGTGTTCTCTTCGGGTATCAACTATGTTGCAACTTCTTATGCAACATTAATGAACAAATAACATAGTTCTTAGAATAATAGGATTTGTCCATTATACAAATTACATACTGTTTGGGCGCTGTGTTCTTTTTAATGCATAAATGAGTTTAATGCTTTGAAAGTGGGAGGTTAGCGGCTTCGGCTAGTGCTCTGCTGAGACTACCCCCTCCCTTTAATATAGGTTGAACCACGCAGGGAATTGCCGTTTCAGTTTTTCAGTGCTTTTCACTAAAAAAGAGATATACTACTTGTGACTTCTTCTTTCCAAACAAACGAGGCCACGGTGAACAAACACGTCAGCACACAACAACGGCGAAAACAACGAAATGGTAGTCACGCCCTGGGAAGTCAAGGGCAAAGTAGACTACGAACGCCTCATACACGAGTTCGGAACCCAACCACTAACCGACCAATTACTCAGCAAAATAGCAGACCACACAGACAAGCTTCACCTTCAACTGCAGAGGCGCATATTCTTTAGCCACCGCGACCTCGACACCGTACTGGACCTTTACGAGAAAGGAACAAAATTCGTACTTTACACGGGCAGGGGACCTTCGGGACCCGTGCACATCGGGCATCTTGTTCCATGGATATTTACGCGTCACTTGCAGGAAAAATTCGGCACACGACTCTACTTCCAGCTAACCGACGATGAGAAATTCCTTATAGATGACGAGTCTACGCTCCCTGAAACGCGCAAGTACGCTTACGAAAACGCGTTAGACCTAATCGCCCTCGGGTTCAAGCCGGAAAACACATTCATAATCTACGACACACAAGATATAGACTTCCTCTACGACATCACCCTGGAAGTGGCAAAACGCATCACTTACTCAACCGCACGCTCCACATTCGGCTTCCAAGACAGCACTAACATCGGCTGGGTCTTCTGGCCCGCCATCCAAGCAGCACCGTGCTTCATCCATAAGAAACTAACAGGCGAAAACGTGCCCGCCCTCATACCCGCCGCCATAGACCAAGACCCGTACTGGCGAGTCACACGCGACATTGCCCTAAAACTCGGCTACTACAAACCCGCGCAAATCCACTGTCGCTTCCTGCCTGGTTTAGGTGCAGGCGGAAAAATGAGTGCTTCCATGCCTGAAACAAGCATATTCACCGTGGACCCGCCAGACGTTGTGAAAAAGAAAATTTGGAATGCTTTCACGGGCGGCAAAGGCACGGCGGCGGAGCAGCGTAAAACAGGCGCTGACCCCACCGTGTGCAGCATATTCCAATATTACTTCTACCTCTTCGAAGAAGACGATTCGAAGCTATCGGAGAGAGAACGCAGATGCCGAGCAGGCGAGATGCTATGTGGCGAATGTAAGATTGACCTTGTGGGTAAGCTGAACAAGTTCCTTGAAGAGCACCGTGAGCGCAGAGAGAAAGCGAAAGACGTAATTGACCAATACCACATAAAACGTAAGTGAATCCAATAGTATGTAATATTTTTTTCTTTTCCGTTTTCTTTGTCATTTGCGTTTTCTGAAGAGTTTTTTGCCCCCTTCACTATTTCAGCTTGAGAAAACCCCAAACCTTCGAGCTTTAGCAATTCCAAGCGCCTAGAAGCCGCTTCCGTCTCAGTTTGTCCCCCTTAAATTGCAGCTTTCCTTCACAGCGTACGTAACCTCTAGTTCTTTGGACAACGCTGACAGCTACAACAGAGAATAAGCTGCCTAAGACAACACAAAAACAGACAACAATAACCTATCAAACAGTTAATAAATAAAAAACTTGTGTAAGAACCTCTCCCGCGCCTTTCAAGCAACTGTATAAAATGGAGGTTTTGTTAGAAGGACGCTTTCACTTATCTTGTTTAGAGTATATCTTTGTTTCATCATTAGAGATTGGTGTACGAATAACCAAAAAATTCAATGTTGTTAGAAAAATCTTTGATTTTATGATTTTTTCAGGCGAAACGAGTAGTATTTCTTTTGGTTTAAGCCTTACAGTCTTTGCTTCTATTTCTACGTCTAAAGTGCCTTCCAAAACTAAATAAAGTTCTTCAATTGGGAATTTATGAGAATAGACCTTAGTCGTTATTGTTTGTTATGTGCTTTTGCATGTTTTTGGCCTTTGTCTATGCGGTTGTTGTCCCCATTATTCTGAAGTTTACTAAGCCTGATACTATGTCAGTCATGGCGTCGTAGTGTTTGAGGCGGTTCCGAAACTCCTCTCCCATTACGCGAAACTTCTTGAGCCTAACATTGAGAGCTTCAAAAAGAACGCAAAAATCTACGGCTTGACACCTGAACAAGTTTTGAAAAAGCTGAGAAGCCAAATATTGTCTCCCAAACAAACGCGCTAGAACTGTTTTGACTTGCACAGGGCGTTTTCTGTCAGGTCTGATGCGGAAATCTATGGATGCCAAAGCTTATTAGTGTCTTCTCTCCAAAGAAAGACGATGAGGACTTTTAAATGAGTCACAACTCAATAGGCTTTGCTGTAAAGTTTGAGGAAAAACCTGAAAAATCTATTGCAATCACGGCGTACGCCTTTGATGAAAAAGGCGAGCTCATCGCCAGTGCTGCTGTGAAAAGAAATCAAGTGCAGCTTGAATTAACTGATGACCAAGCGAAGAAAGCTCGCATAGTTCTGGCGCCGTCGCCGCCTGAAGGCGTGGTTGAAGAGAAACCTAACTTCGACAAGATACAGCGCCGACAAGCCTACACCCCCAAGTGGGTGTTCAATCCGAGAACACGAAAGTATGATCTGGAACCTATTCCGAAGATTCTCTGGAAATACTGGCTGTGGTGCAAGTGCATAGTCCGCGGAAAAGTTGTGAAAAAAGTCGCACTGGGAACCACCACAGAGGAATGGCCCGTCTACCTATCGAGAGTACACATCTGCGAAGTCGACCCTGTCTGGCTAATTCTCAGGCGCTTACCCGAACGCGAAATCTTCAGAATACGCGACGAACTAATAAAGGAAGTTGGAAAACCAATTCCCCATCCACCCGAACCACCGCTCCGCTTCGACCCAAGCGTTATTGACCCCTCACCCGAAAACATTGCACGCGTGAAAATGGAAATGCCATATCGCCTAAAAACGCCTGTTCTCAAAGTTACCCCGCAGCCATTATCCACCGCAGAAAAGTTGTCGATACCAACCAAGACAAAAGCGGCACTCTCATCGCGTTCCGCTGAAACAGTCAAGCAAGCATTGGCAGCCAACATACACTTGATACGCCCGTACCTGTGCCTGTGGCCTTGGATTTGGCCGTTCTTCCTGCACTGCGACGAGGTTGCTGTCGTACTGACTGACAAACAAGGACAATTCAACGCAAACATGTGGTATCTGTGTGCTGGAGACCACCCCGACATATACTTCTGGGTAGAATATCAGATAGGAAGCGCTTGGACAACGGTTTACCGCCCGCCAATGATTTGCCACACCTACTGGAACTACGCTTGCGGCACCGAAATCATCTTACCAATCAGCGACCCGCGCGTCCCATGGTACAGCGAGCCCTCAGCCATTCCAGGAAAACAAGTAGCGATTCTCACAATAGGTCATGACGTGAGCATGGCAGAAATTCAACGTGTAACGGCAGGCGCAAACGAAGGATTAACTACCGCTGGCGAACCGTTCGGCGGCAGCTTGGAGCCAACCGTCTGGTTCGGCGATGGCATTGCAGCAAGCGGCATCACGCACTATCGATGGTCATATCGTCGCCTCACAGACGCTAGAGGCACGCCTGCAGTGGATGTCTGGCATGTGATCGACTACCGAGTGATCAGACATTATGGCGAGATATTGGCTGATGGCACGCTCGTCTTTAAGCCGTTCCCTATTGGTCCCGACCCCGCCGTACCCGGTGCAGCTCTGTTCAAGCTTCAGCCTAAGAATCCTCCGCTTAGCTTCGGTGCGGTCTCAGTGGCTTGGGCACCCCAAGTCGATGCTAGAGAAAACACTGCAAGCGCTTTCTTCCTCTCGTACCTGCTGGAGGGAGGCAACTCCGAAGAGGCAGCGGGCAAGTACGAGCTGAAACTGGAACTGCTCAGGTACAACAGCACCACACATGTTATCGCGAAAGTCAACCTCACAGATGAAGGCGTTCTGCTGAAAGTTCCGACCACCGAGGCGCCGTTCGGCGCTGGAACAGTACCGACTAGAGTAGTACCCCATGACGTTACTGCAACACCAGATATGGAGGACAGAGTAATACGGGAAGGGCCTTTGAACAAAATCGTTGCTTTCCGCCTTGTCCTTCACGTAGACAACAACTCGTGCCAAGCAGAGATCTATCCAGTAAAGGTGACAGGCGCGACCCCGGGAACATGGGAGACCGTAGGAACTTGCGGCTTCATACGCTACTCACTTCCAGCGACGCCAGCATCTCCACCCGCGCAGGCGCTTATCAGTTTCAAAGCGGCACACCCCAACAACTTCGCCAGGTTCGTCTTCACCATAGTGAAGGGGAGCACTTGGTACGTGAACAATGCTTGCGCTCCCGCCAACCCCGCCGTTGCATGGACGTCTCTTCCACTGGTCAAGGACACCCCAGTCAACGCCTTCATACGCGACGCAACAAGTGTCTACTCTAAACAGATGCCCATACCCAACTTAGTGGGAGCATGCCCAGACGGCACAGCAGCCTTCGGCGAAAACCTCTCCGTGTACCCGCTCGCAACCGACGGCTGGTCAACTCTTTGGTATCTGAGCCGCTATGGCTTGCCTATGGCATTTGCGCTGCAGCCGAAGCCCAAACCATAAAAAGCTCCGTCAGCACAAAACCAACTCCTTTTTTTCTTTGTAACGCTGTTATTAACGACTAGACGATGTACTATGTTTTGTTGTTTGTGCCTGTTTGGTTTTTGAGCCAGTTCTCGGGCATGACGCACCGCTTCGACTCTTCGCCGTCAATGTGCAGCACGAGAATCGGGTCCAGTTTTGCGATTTCTACAAGCATGTCGTAAACCCGCTGGCTGATTTCGATGTCCAAGTACTAAAGGCTGATTGTCAAGAATTCGCCTCGCGTGAAAGACAGCCGTTTGCTTCTGTGTGCCTTCTTGGATCTGGACATTGACTTTGTTGACGAAGTACAAGTTGTCGCAGTACCTCAGGATGATGTTTCGTGCGTTGTCAGATTTACTCCAGTGTGTTCTGGCCGATGGTACCTTCTCCTGTCTCACGTGGAGTAGCGCTGTTGCGAATTAAGGAAGCGCGCTGCCTTGTTCCGATATTATGTGTTGAAGCAGGTTGGTGAAACTGCTTTGTCTGGTCTTTTGATGTTTTCTGCCGCTTCCCTGTTCAGAACCAAGCAAAGTATGCTGAATAGTGCGTAGGAAGCAACGTTTTTTAAGCCTCTGACTTTGTTTATGGCCAGGCTGTACTGGGTCTTCAGGAAACCGTAAACCGCCTCTATATGCAGCCCCTTATGGCACTCCCTTTTCTGGTCTTTCAGGGGAACCAGCCATTAGGCTCTCCGCTCTGTTGACTTTTTAGGTTCCTTGAAAATTTTGATCGCTTGAGTTCCTTTGCAGAGAGAACAGTTTTCATAGTTGACTATGGGGTACTCGCATGAGCAGTTATAGGTCGAACAAAAAAGAGAAAAGGTTACGGCAGCTACAAAACGTACCAAAATACCTCACCTCGGTTAGCTCATGACTACACCAAAAATAAAAAGGGAAATAAGCGCGGGAGACGTCACCACTACCTGCGATTCCTCATATAACGTTAGCGGTGATGTATGTGTTCGGAAAAGTAGATGTAAACTCTGCCTACGCGTACAGGCTTCTTCATCCGATGCACACGGTTCTGGTTTCCTGTGTAGGAAAAGCAGGCAAACCCAACATCAC
>Ga0315288_10009777_pt1 | contig 12070 bp, 17 predicted proteins | sample YL17G11_20_MG_FD_203454 | JGI IMG/M metagenome (GOLD analysis project Ga0315288, IMG submission 203454) | Sediment microbial communities from Yellowstone Lake, YNP, Wyoming, USA - YL17G11_20 | ecosystem: Environmental > Aquatic > Freshwater > Lake > Sediment | place: USA: Wyoming | collected...
CTTTAGATGCTACGGTTGCCTTGCATCCAGAATGCATACATGGTGATTTTTGTAATTTGAGTTTCTTTCCGGTGTTTGCTTCATCTACTTTCTTAGCAGCGGCTGCCCGGTCAGTGCGTGTCTTGCCTGTTGGGCCCTTACCACGTTTACCATCATCATCATAATCATCCGGTTTTCCTAACATCCTGTTATGCCAGAGTTTATTATATTTGTTATAGCTTAAATTACGTTCTTTATCCTTGCGCTTCATCTGCTCATCGGGTGTTTCCTTAGCCCATTTCTTCCAGTCATTACTTTCTTGGATTGCTTCTTCTTTTTTCATATGCGCCCTCTGTGCCATATCGCTGCTTAAGTGGTTCTTGTTTTTTAGTTCAAAACCGAGTTGACGGCGTTGCGCCCAACTCTTTAAATGTTGAATGAATCCTGTCCAGGAATCGGTAAACTCTGTTCCGGACGTGTTTCCTTCGTCTGCATCGGATACATCATCGTCATAATATACTACTAGATTCTGAGAAGTATCAATTGTGATCCATACATCGCCCTTGGCTTCTCCGCCCTTTTTGAAGGTGAATTTGAAGACTTCGGCTTCATCAGGCACCGGAGTGGTCTGACCCTTTGAATCCTTAGATACCGGAGAGTATCCCTTTGTGTTCAAAAGTCCAAATAGTTTCTTATTCAAATTGTTGGTAGCAATTGGCATAGAGTATTTATCTAACCCTAGCGTATTACGGCAAAGAATGGGAGGGGAGGGATAATTTCATCATGGTCCCGGATATGTTCTTCAAGCTTATAGTGATAATCGCTAAGTACTTGCAACATCCGGGTTACTAACAGAGAAGCCATAACTAAATCATCGTTGTCGCCTATTTTAGCAGCATAACTGCCGCCACTAGCCACGAATGTCTTTAGCTCTGAAATTAAGCTTTTGCTGTTAATCTTCATTTTCTTACTCTCAAGCAGGGTCTTGAATTTAGCACAGGCTGTAAGCTTTACTTTCTGCGTTGTATTGAATCCCCTTCGCTTTTTACCGGGTTCACTCAAGAATATTCCGGGGATATTGGACTCTCCAAATTCATTTAGCGAGATAAGGGCAGCTTCCCCTATGCTGTTATTTTCAATGGAGTAATAAATGCTGTCAGGTTCTCCGGTACATTCAGCTATGTATTTGTTGATTTCAGCCAGCAACTTGATCTGTTTAGGAATGTCAGTTTTGTTGTGTTTCCATTCTCCAACCTGAATAGTAGAATTTGCTTCATAGATTTGAATTGCAGCCGGATCAGATCCTGTTCCTAGACTAGGATCTAGGGCTACACAATAAATATTACCCTTTACTGGTTTTTGATACCAGCGGATTTGACCTGTTCTGAGCAATGGTTCAACTCCGGTCAGATCGATTAGAGTATTTGGATTGATTAGGGTTTCATCCGCAATAATAAATTCGCATCCGATTTCTCGACGGAACTTGTCTTCACCAAGTTGGGCTTTTATGCCAGCAGCCCACTTGTCATCACGCCCGGGTTGTTCTGTATAATATGCGCGATATGCCTTAAATCCGTTCACACCCAATCGTGTTTCATTACCAAATTCATCTTGAGTTTTGTTGGCACCTTTCCAAATCAAAGCAAATTGATCTTCGTCTGAATTTGGTGTAGAAGTAATGATTGCCTTACCACCAGTTGCTAACGTAGGTGCGATAGAGGTCCAGAATTGTTCTGCGATACTCGGGCGCACGAACGCAAATTCGTCAAGATATAGTAGCGAGATACCCATACCTCGACCTGTGTTTTCTGTTGTAGTTGCAGATACGATACGAGAACCGTTTTCAAAATCTAACGATCCCTTGTTATATGTTACTGCGCCAGCCTTGATGTGATGCGGACAATTTTCGTATGCATACCGTATCTTCTGCATAATTTCTTGGGCACCAGTATATTTGTGTGCGGCAATAAGAATTGTAGAATCCGGAATGAACATCGCATACCACAATAAATATCCGGCGGCTGAGGTTGTTTTGCCTGACTGACGAGGCATTAGCGAAATACTAAAACGTTCGCTATGGTAGGTGTTTATTAGGCGCTTTTGAAAATCCCAAGGATGATAAATCATACTTCCACGGACCGGATGCTGAATGTAGAAAAAGTTATCCATAAAATACATAGGCCCCGTTACAGGGTCACAGCATTTTACGAAATCATCTAACTCTTTCTGTGTTGCGAATACCGTCTTTACATACGGATTTTTAATTAAAGCAGCAGTTCCGGTCTTAGTAGTAATCATTCAGTATTTATACTGCTATTTGATATCTAAGGGCCTCATTTTAGTAGCAATCATACAGTAGAATTTCTCTCTTACTTTTTTGAACTCCCCGGGTTTTTCTTGGTCAGGCACGTTCAAATCGAATTCTAGATTGTTGCAAATATTCACATCAAACCCGGTGCGTTGTAGTAATGCGATTAACTGTGCGCTACCTAAAATACTATAATGGTTAGGATTGAATTCGTGTTTACGCTCACAATCGGGTGCAGGTACTTCAATATAAATTCTGCTGCCCTGTTTCAATAATCGATTGTATTCCATTAAACTAAAAATAGGATACGGACTATGCTCAAGGGCATGGCGTAGGAAAATGAAATCTACGCTCTCAGAATGGTATCCATCTTTTTGTGGTAGGAAGGACAAATCATATGTCTTAATTGTATGTCCTTTATCCTGACATAGTTTAATATCGCCCGGACTGAGCGTTACTCCGGTTACATTAGCATAGCCCCTTTCTTTCATTTCGTCTAGGAAATATCCTGGACCACAACCTAAGTCAAGTATTATTGCATCTTTGGGAATATTTAATGGATCAACATACGTCTTTACGACTTCTGTGGTTAACTGTTTGTGAAATAGGCTGTCACCTTCGTCATAGATATGCGCGGTGTATAGCCATTCATTATAAAATCGAATTTTAATCAAATCTAATGTATCTTTAATGTCAATCATGGAGGATCCTTGTCTAAACTACTTATTCTTGAACTTCTAGGTGTGATTATTTTTCGTAGCCGCGAAACGGCTTGATAGGACTTACGGTGGATATATCTTTTTCTTCGTCGCTGTCCGGAGTACTCATTAATTCTTTGGTTTTGGAGGTCATTCCCATTTGCTCTAATGCATTATCTATCCATTCACCTATTTCCGGAATAGCATAACCAACCACAATTTGTCGTTGTCCCCATTTACTTTCATCTTCGTATGGATGGACCTTATCCGCTTTGTCTCGTTCTCTACCGTGTGATGCGGCCATTGCTACACCAAATCTATATTGCTCATACGGGTTTTGACCGGACAAGCCAGGAATTATGTAGGTTGCCGGAAGCGATCTCTCAACCCTTGGTCGAATACCTTTATCGTTTTCGGTGACAAACTCCTTGGCTCTCATTAGCCAGTCTCTAGCTGTAGACCACTTTCGGTCGCCAATACATAATCTACTGGCCAACCGTCTGGTGCAATCAAGAGACCCGGCGTATCGGCTGGGGAATCGTATGTAACTTGTGCTGAAATAAAATGCAGCATTGTTCCGGTCGATAGTGAGTTTATTAAGACCCGCACATTTCCACTAAGAACATCCATATCATAATTTGTAAGTGGAGTACCTGAAAAAGTGGTGCTGTAACCTACAAACTTTACTCCAGTTAAATCTGTTTTGATTTGAGCAGATAACGTAATGTCCTGACTGTCTTGAGAAGCAACATTGCTTGAACGAATTTGAAAAATACCCTGAGTAAACCCAGATACCGGAACCGTAAAAATAGCCTGTGTAGAATTTCCCTGAGTATACTCGGTTGAGGTAGTGAATGTAGTGGCATTTAAGATCGAAAAGTTATTATTGATCTTTTGAAATGCAGTACGTAGCGGATCGCCTGTTCCGTCATTCGCTAACGCTCCTATATCAATGATTTCAATTGTGGACATAATGTTTCCGGGTTAAACAGTATTTATTCTTCTTCGGCATTCTTTCGTTGCTGCTCATACCATTGTTGCCATGCTTCAACAGATGCAGCACAATCATGATATTTGGTGTAATTGTTAGTTACGGTTTTCATTAGTTCACTTAATAAAACAGTGGGTTTGTTGATAGTATTTAATTCAGGACATTTTGCTAGTAATACCGGCGGTACATCGGGAAAATCTTGCTTCCCCGATAAGGTGATACAACCAGACATGAAAACGCAAAGAAGTACTATATAATATCTCATTTTGCAGGTAACCTTATTGCTGGTTTTGCAGCAGCATCATGTGCGGCTGGATTGACAAGTTCCGGCATATTCTTTGCAGCCGCATCATGTGAGGTAATAACAGACAACGGAATAGGACATGATTTATCAAACTTAACTACTTCTCGGTCTATGTACTGGATTATCGTCTCACCCTTTTGTTTTATTATCTGTTTCTTAGTGATTGTATTAGTTACGATCTGAGTATTGATCTTAGCCGCATTTTCTCGCTGCTTGGCTAATTTGGTTTCTAGTTCAGCTACCTTGATTCTCCATTGTTCCTGATTGGATAACCCACCTTCAAGATAGATGCCTAGGGACAATACTAATATGCTCACTACTTGTATTACGGTTCTGTATAACGCAATAAAGGGAACCATCCCCAAAAGAAAGCCAGCAATGGTTCCTAGGGCCCCAGCAAGTACTAGGAAATGTATAAACGCATCAGGAAGAAAATCTAGGATCCACATATACTATTATTTATCGTAAAATTTACATACCTGATCCGCAATGTATTCGGTTTCAAGGTCGGTCAATTCGGGATACATGGGTAGACTTAAAACTCCCCTAGAAAGCATAATACTAACGCTCATCATGTCTGGTTTGTCAATTTGAAGATGTTTGGCTACTGGCAGTTCTCCCAAAGTATATCCATAATGTATTTTGGTCTCTATTCCATCTAGGAGTAAGTTTGTATAGAGAGAATTGCGGTTTCCCCCTACATCAATTACAAACTTTTGATAAGCATGTTCGGTAGGAGGAAATGCAACGCTGCTAGTAGTATCGGTTTTTTCGCATAAACATCTAACAGGAAGTTCCTTAAAGCTATCTATCCAATAATTAGCTATTTCTTGTCTACGACATTGCCATGCATCGATATATTTGGTTCTTACTAATATCTGGGCGCAATCCTGTTCACTCATTTTACTGTTCGTTCCGGGGCCTAGATGTTCCTCCATGTCGTTACTGCGATATGCAAGGGCGAAATTATATAGCCCCAATTCGTTAGTTACAATTGCACCGCCGTTTCCCGAACTCGGTAGATTTTTAGTAGGGTCGAAGCTAATTGCCATTCCCTTTCCTACAGCACCATTTGCTATTAACCAGTGTTGGGCACCATCTACTATTAAATCTTGACCGAATCTAAGATTAGATGGACGTTTGCCATACAATCCAACCACACATGCAGGAAATCCACCAATCTCATCTGGAACGAAGATACCATGATTATTAGTGTCGCACAGTTCTACTTTCCATCCTGCGGTTAAAAATGCATTCAGTGTTGCCGGATAAGTAAGATTGGGTAACTGAATTGTTCCAGTACTGGCAGGACTTTTTCCATACCAACGTGCGATAATTTCTAACGCCTGAGTTCCACTATGCACAGTGATTGCATAAGTAGTTCTGGTTTTCATTTTTAACCATTCTTCAAACGTTTTAGTAAACTCTCCGTTGATAAGTTGTCCACTTTTTAAGGCTTGATGGCTTGCGTCAAGCAATTCATCTTTAAGTAGTGCATACTGACGAGCTAATCCAAAATGTGAAATGTTCATTTGTGTAGTATTGCGTGTAATTCTGGATTTACATCGATCAGGTGATGATTACGATGATTGTCGAATATCGAGTTGTATTCGATATAGTTGTCTAACAAGATATTCGTGGTATGATCCTCATAACATTTAGTTTTTAAAGCTTGCATTGTTGTATGGAAAGTTGCTTTTTGAAACCTGCATTTTGTGGTGATCCAATCCTCTATGCGCTTCCACGACATGATTTTGAAATCTAGGGGTAGACAATCTAGATTAAGAAAATCCGGATACTCTAAAAGAATTGGAGTCATTTCAAAAACGCATCTACCCAATACTCTGTTTTGATTTTCAAAATACTCAAAAAGGTCTACAATTTTATTTAGATTAGTCAATTGAATAACAGGAGAGGGTTTAATGTGAATGGTAGGACCTAAGGTAAGTAATTTACATAGGTTCATGTGAAGTTGTTTCCAGGAACTAGGATACCGGAGATATTCTTGCATAGATTCAAAACCATCGATACTAGCAAAGAAAATTACTGCTTTAAATTTTCCAAGTAAGTCATAAAATTTAGGATTACTATTGGTCATATTGGAATTGAACTTCAAAACTATGTTTTTACTATATCCCAATTCTATGAGTCTAGACATTGTATCAAAATTTTTCTGAATGATGGTTGGCTCACCCCCAGTCATATACAATAGTTTTACATTATGCAATTGATCATTGATATTTTCTTCATATACCTGAGTCTCATACCATTCGATAGTCTTAAGTTTATATTTGGAATGAAATTTTTGTAACCCTGTTATTTCATTCACTTCCTTTGCAAGTTGACTACTATTGTTAGGACTACAACTCCTGCAGGCTAGGTTACATAAATTGCCGAACCTCAAATCAAAATATTGAATTATTGGATTAACAACTACCGCATCAGATATAGATTGTTTGTAGGCCTCATTGTACGCTTTTCGATGACTTTTTTCTCCGTATTCCTCCATTCTATAACACCGATCGCATCCAGGGACCTTATCTCCTGCTAACATTTTTTGACGTATTCCCAGATAATGTGGACTGTTGTATATTTCTTCTATCTTATCCGTTCCTAAATTAAATTTGGTTCCGTCTGGTTTTTTAATAGAATCAAGTGATATACAACACGGCTTAACGCTGCCATCGGGATCTACTGCAATGCTCACCCACGGCAATACGCAATACGTTTTGTTCATTCAGGTTTTATCCAATCATAGTACTGTTTAAATCCTTGTTCAATATCTATTTGTGGATTGAACCCAAAATCTTTACGGGCAGCATCAATGTTCAATGAACCGCGGCTAGGAAAGTTTGGATCTTTTTCATTAGTTTCAATTACTCCCTTACCTACCAAAGTTTGTACTAATTTAGCAGCAGTAAGCAGGGTTCTGCTACGACCTCTTGTTAAATTGTATGTCTTGTTATTAGCATTAGGACTGCGGGTGGCCGCTACTATGCCAGATACAAGATCATCAATGTATGTAAAATCTAAGGTTTCATTGGATCCATTAACCTTCATTACTCCACCCTGCATTGCGGTATAAAAGAATTTTGCAACTACTCTATCGGTTACATCCAATGGTCCATACACGGCGCTAGGTCGGATAATTGTGTGAGCAAACCCACATCTACGTGAATAATCTCGCACTAGCATTTCACTTGCTAGTTTTAAGATTCCGTATTGCCCGATTGGGTTACATACTGCGGTTTCTACAACATCATTGACAAAATTGCCATACACCATACTTGAGCTAATATGTACAAATTTCTTGATCTTGTGAGTGCTGCAAAGTTCTAATAATGTGATAAGCCCCTCGCTCATGGTTTGGCTACTTGTTGCTGGGTCTGCACTTACCGCTTGCTGTCTTGGTGGACTTGCTAAATTAACAACTATATCAGGGGAATGTATTTCGAAAATAGCTTTGGCATTGTTGATAGACACATTATAGACGATAGCCGTACCTAACAAAGTATTTTCTCGTAATTTAATCAACGTATCAAGTTCTATTTGAGTAGTAGGTGGATACAGGGTTCGATTATCAGTTACAATAATTTCTTGACCTAGTCGTTCTAATGAACTAACTACGTTATATCCTATAAACCCTAAGCCACCGGTTACTAGTATTCTCATGTGTATTTTAGCTTCCAGTATAGATAATCTACATCGGTCAAACGGGCACGAACTAATAGAATACGTTCATACCCGTAATCAGAATATGTTTGTTCTGTGTTTACCTCTTCTGGACTATGGTCTCTTATCCAGCGAAAGGATTCACTGCCGTAAAATTTTACTAATTCCGTATAACCCGTGCGTGAGGAGGTCATCGCATCATCGCGTATTCTGATTTCATGTATTACATATTGTTTCATGCGGCCATTTCTGCCTTTATCGAAGCATGAGATTGATAGCCAACTAATTCAATATCGGCCATAGTAAACGCATCAATACTAGTAATAACAGGATTCAATTTTAGCGTTGGCGGTGGGAGAATTTCCCTAGTCAACTGTTCCTTGACTTGATCTATGTGATTCTTATAGATATGAGTGTCACCAGTACTAATGATTAATTCTCCGACTTTTAAATCACATACCTGCGCTAACATACTTGTGAGCAAAGCATAACTTGCGATATTGAATGGGAGACCCAAGAAAACATCCACGCTGCGTTGATACATGTGGCAGCTAAGTTCCTTGTTCTTGTTGACATAATATTGACTCATAACATGACAAGGTGGAAGAGCCATGTTATCGATCTCTCCAACGTTCCATGCACTGATGATATGTCTGCGCCCGTTGGGGTCTTTCTTTAGTCCTTCAATTACATTAGCAACCTGATCGATTGAATGAAAGATAGGAATGAAGTCAAAATCGTCAACATCATCATTTAGGTCTGGATATTCAGTGAGGAGATTTTCCATGACCTTTTTGTTATCTCGTCCATCCTCGATAAAACTCCACTCACGCCATTGTGTTCCATATACTCGACCTAGGTCACCTTCGTATTGGGCCTTAGGTTTCCAATATGGTGCTAATGCATTGGGCGTCCAAATGGTGACTGGACCTTCTCTGGTCCCGTGTGTTATTTCTGCAAGGCGTCGTTCATCACTTGATCCTTCTAAAAACCAAAGTAATTCTCCCTTGCATGCCTTAAACGCTAATTTTTTTGTGGTTACTGCCGGGAATGAGGTTCGAAGATCAAACCGTAATTGTCGTCCGAATACTGACCGTGTTCCTACTCCAGTCCGGTCATCTTTTTCTTCTCCGTTATTCAGTATATCCTGTAGTAAGTCTAGGTACTGTCGCATTGCGTTTCCTTATCCAGGTTTCATATTTATGGTCGATCAATGATTTAGCATCAATAAACGCAAAATCATTCTTTAATTGTACTAGATTAATGAAGGTGTCGCAAGTGTATTTGGTATACGTTTTTGACAAATGAATTTCATTTATTGAGTTCCAGCAACTCAGTAATAATTGGGCTCCGCCGATTACCCAGACATTTTTGAAGTCTCCCAATTTATCGATTGATGGAATAGAGATGGCACCTGGCGGTAAGTCTAATTGCTTAGACGTTACCACCAGATTCAACCTATTTGGCAATGGTTTCTTGGGTAGGCTCTCCCAAGTATTACGCCCCATCACAATAACTTGTCCATCAGTTAGTTCTTTAAATCGTTTTAGATCATCCTTTAAAAAAGACCATGGTAATCGTCCTTGATAGCCTATGCCACCGGAAGGGTCACAGGCTAAGATCGCCTTCATAGCTTATTAAGAAACTTATCAGTTTCCGGTTGGACTGCATCGGCAATAGATTGAACGTTTAAGTCAAATTCTATGCTGACAATTTGATCGTCAAGTTCCTGCAGCTTCCTACTAACTGCTGCTTCAACCTGATCAGGAATCAACCCCTGTTTCATAAACCGCTCGATGTTGATGGTTTGCTGCCGCTTGCCCTGCAGTTTAATAATGATTCTTTTAATAAACTGAATCGGTATTTTTTGCTTCTCAACATCCGCAAGAATATGTTCCCATTTCTGGATGAATTCGGGAGACATTTAAGTAACTTTATGCTGCTACTTTAGATCGGATTTTTCGTACCCTTGCGGCGGATGCTTCAACAACCGATACCTTTTTAGCCTCAACCCTCGGCGCTTTAGCAACAGTAGGATGTAATCTCATTGCTTCGGCCCTAAGTCGTTTTGCCTCAGCGATTAGTCCTTGTCCTTCTGCTTCCATCTTTACTGATTGATCCAGGGTTTGTTTAGCTAACTGTGCATTACCTAACGCGCCTTCACCTGCCTCAGCAATAATTGGTGCCGGTGCTTTTTTATTCCCGCGCATTTTGTTTGCGACAACTGCGATTGGATCCTGCATGCCGCGGCTCTTGTCAATGTCTGCTAATCTCTTAACGGCGTCCTCACCTAATTTCATTTCATCCAGAATTTTATTCAACTCGGATAATTTGATTTTAGTGTTTGGCGCCGGAGTCATAACGATTAAATCGGTATTGACCTTTTTCAGTTTTCCTTCTGCATGAAGTGTGCCGAGAATAGGTGCACCGTTCAATGTATATGTGCGGCTCAATGCATCAGCCAGACTTTCACTTTGCTGACCAATATCGCTTTCGATACACTTGATTAGTGGATCGTGAACCTGAATACCTAGTAATTCTGTGTAGACTACTAGGCACATATGCGGCTCGCCAGGTACTTCTCTGAATACTACTGCAACCTTACGATCACCGTGTTTTCCTACGTGTCTTGTGAATGCCATAAAATGAGTCTCCTTGTTAACTAACTCATAGTATTTAACGCTGGCAAACCGGAATTAATTTAATTCCTGGACACTCCCTACCCAATTACTTGGTCAACGAATCGAGTATTCGGTACTGTTCGTATGCTGCGACAACAGCCGGAGTTGCATTTGTATTAATGGGCAACACATGTAACCAAAGAACCGATTTGCTCAGTTCCGGAATATGTCTAGTAAGATATTCGGTTCCGCCAACTCCGTATGCATCTGCGACTAAACGCGGCTGATGTATCCTGCCCGTATCCCATAATTCTAAACCAATCTTCCACATTGATTCTCTCTCCAGATCGACGTCCGGCGCCATCGCAGGTACTCCGATGTACGTCAACAAAATCTTTCGATATTGTTCAATGTTTTCGGCTTTGGTTGACGTTATAATGCACAGAACCTGATTAAGTTGGACTTCATTTTTTCCCAGGCTAATCAGACACCGGCTCAAACTTGTCCCAATATACATCATTACTCTATCACCCTTTTCTTCGTATCACGGGTGCTTAGAACCTTAGAACCATTTTTACGAATAAAGTCAACAATAAATTGGGGATTATTTTTGAACAGGTCTTCAACGTCTTTCTTTTGGATACCATCTTGTGCACCAAACGTATAAATTTCATACCCACGTTGATTAGCTTGGGCCCTGAGAATCATGTGTTGAAGCGGAATACCCGGAGCGGGTGGATGGGGTTGATTTTTCAGAATCGAGAAGATGTTCGATTTGGACCACTCCTCATGTTTCTTTTCCCATTCACTGCATGAGAATATAGCCTCAAGACCGTATTGATCCCACATGACCAGAAACTGCTCACCTTTACGTTTACGTTTCATGCAGCATTGCTTTGCAAAATCGAATTGAGTTTTTCAAGTATTCTCTGGCGATTGCATCATACGCATTATTAAAAATCATTGTCCAATAAATGTTTGGTAGGGCCAATGTTGCCTCACAAAACATTTTACGACCTGTGTAATATTCATGGTCCGGATATGCGCTAAATTCTTTACGAATCGCCATGTCGTATTCTGCGTGAGTTTTTGAATTGCCCAAAATTGCCATATCCAAATCCAATACCATTCTGCTATCGAATGAGGTCGGAACATGCGTTTTAGTATCGAGAATAATTATTGCTGCATCATTCAGTTCTTTACCGGTAAACATTCCCGCCGCTATCCAGCGCATTTCATTTACTGAATTGGCTTCATTTTCCGTAGAACCTGGAACATAGACGATATCATGGAAAAGTATCGCCAGATATTGTGAGATATTTAATTCTAGACTGTGCCAATGAATTAAACGAAATAACTCAACAATGTGGTTCCAATTATGGTAATGCCGACCGGGCGCATTATATCTTTCCGCCACAATCGGCATTAGTTTAATCAGCCGGCTATCGATCATTACTTACCTTCGCGGTAATACGCCCACGTACCGAAGGGCGGGAT
>Ga0315288_10009778_pt1 | contig 12069 bp, 14 predicted proteins | sample YL17G11_20_MG_FD_203454 | JGI IMG/M metagenome (GOLD analysis project Ga0315288, IMG submission 203454) | Sediment microbial communities from Yellowstone Lake, YNP, Wyoming, USA - YL17G11_20 | ecosystem: Environmental > Aquatic > Freshwater > Lake > Sediment | place: USA: Wyoming | collected...
CAGGGGCACGCCAAGCTGCCGAGCAACCGCCTCGCTCAGCGGCCTGTTCCCGTTGCCGCTCAGGATGCGGAGTTCGTCGCCCCGCTGTGCCGCCACCACACTGCCTCCCCGATCGCGTCTATCGCGCGCGGCCGCTGCCGGATAGCTGCTGGGCGCGCTTCAGGTCCTCCAACGTGTCCACTCCCATTCCGTTGTGAGCTTCCTGAAGAGGCACCGCCTCCACCCGCTTTCCCCGCTCGACCAGTATCCCGATGGCGTCCGTCAGATAGTACTGCCCCTGCGCGTTCTCGTTCCGCAACCCTATGAGGATCTCGAAGATCTCCGGGGCCTCGAAGCAGTACACCCCCACGTTGATCTCGTTGATCCCGAGCTGTTCTTCGCTCGCGTCGCGCGCCTCGACGATCCCCGTCACGTTCTCGTCGGGCCCCCGGAGGATGCGCCCCAAGGTGCCCGGCTGGGCCGGGACGGCCGTCAGCATAGTGACCGCCGGCGCCGACAGCAGATGCCGCGTCAGCAGGCGCGAGACATCTTCTTTGGTCAGCAGAGGGATATCGGCGTAGGCGATCACCACCGGACCCCCGTAGCCTTTCAGGGCAACCTGCGCGCAGCGCGCAGCGTGGCCCGTCCCCAGTTGCGCGTCCTGCACGACGTACTCCACCCCTGCGCCGATCGCCGCCCGCACATCCTCCGCCCGATGGCCCAGCACGGCGATGATGCGCGTTATGCCTGCCCCCCTCATAGCTTCGGCGACGCGCGCCGCCATTGGTTTCCCCCCCACCCTGACGGCCGCCTTTGGCTCGGCGGCCTGCATCCGGGTTCCCTTGCCTGCGGCGAGTACTACGGCGGGTACGGCTGCGATCTGCTGCGTAAGTGACTGTTTCTTGCTGCTCACGCCCATTCTCCATTGTTGGGGAGCGCCCACTCAAGGGCCGATCCTCGCCCGTTGTACTGCGCGGCTCACGTGGCTGCCGGGCCAGGACTCGAACCTGGAAAAGAGGCTCCAAAGGCCCCTGTGTTGCCGATTACACCACCCGGCACCGCCACCCCGATTCTACATGGCCCAAACCTGAGCGTCAATCAAACGCTTCGGCTCTCCGTCGCCGCTTCGACATGTTGGGCCTTCACCTTGACAACACGCCACCCGTCCAGCAGCGACCGAAGCGGCTCCTTCGACAGCCCCTCCGAGGCGGCGCTCACAAGCTGCTTGCTCTCCACCATCTCCCGCAGCAGTTCCCTGAGCCGCATCCAGGCGGGATTGGCCGTGACCTGCTCGGGCCCTCGCGGTCCTCCCGTGTTCTTGTCAGACGAGAGGTAGGGCCGGAACGTCTGATTGTGCACGATCTCAAGCACGAAGCCCGAGAGATCCCCAGTGGTCTTGGCAACGAGCTGTCCGGAGGCGATCTTACGGATCGAGAGCACAATGCCCTCGATCGCCTCCGCTCCGCGCGCTCCCCGGGCCCGTGCCGGATCATACCGAGTGATCAGGTTCGGCGCCTCCACCGGGATCCTCACCGCCTCCCCCACCGCCACCGCTGTCAGCCGCTTTGGTCGGGCCCTCCCAGCCTTCCGGCGCGTCTTACGCGTGCTCTTCCTGGCCTTCTTCGGCGCGGGCACTAGCGCGCTCCCTTTCTCCGCGCAATCCGTGCGCTCTCATCTGCCGGCGCCGCCCTCACACGACAGCAGCGGCTCGGCCGCAAGGATCGCGCGGGCGAGGTCCACTAACTTCAAGTTGGAGTGGCTAGCTTCCTTCTGCATCTGCCGGTGGGCTTCCTCCTCGCTTAGGCCTTGCCGCTGCATCAGCACGCCCTTGGCGCGCGCCACCAGCTTCCTGACCTCCAGCGCGTGCTCCAGCCGCGCCACCTGCTCCCGCAGGTCCTCCATCTCCAGAAACCGGCGCCTGGCCAGCGTCAGCGCCGCCTCGAGCTGCTCCGACGTCGCCGGCTTGAGCAGGTAGGCAAGCCCGCCCGCCGCCGTCACTCCCGCCAGCAGCTCCTCGTCGAAGTGCCCGCTCAGGAACACGACCGGAAGCGGGTTCTGCTCCGCGATCCGCCGCGCCGCCTCGATCCCGTCGCCGTCGGGCATGCGTATGTCCATCACGACCACATCGGGCCTTTGCGCGGCCGCGAGGCTGACGGCCTCGTCCCCGGTTGACGCCTCCCCCACGACCTCGTGCCCCAGCGCCCGCAACTGCTGCTCCACCGAGGCCGCAACGGCCGGTTCGTCCTCCGCCAGCAGCACTCTCAGGCCACTCACTGGTTTTCCTCCGGAAATTCGAGTGGGAAGACAACGCGGAAGCAAGCGCCGCCATCGTTGTACGTCTCCACCAAGCCGTTCAGGTCCCGTTCTGCCAGCCTCGCGACTAGTCGCAGCCCAAGGCTGTTGCCCGCCTCGATGTCGAACCCCGGCGGCAGGCCCCTTCCGCTATCCCGCACCTCCAGCACCGCCGCCTCGCCCTGCTGTGCCACCCGCACCGAGATCTCGCCTCTTTCCCCCTCCTCGAAGCCATGCTCGATCGCGTTCGACACGAGCTCGGTCAGCACCAAGACGAAGGCCGTCGCCCTCTTCGCGTTGAGCGACAGCGGCGAAACGTCCGTGACTATACGCAGGCGCTGCCCTGCGTTGCTCTGCCGCAGCAGGTGCCGCGCCAGGGTCTGGGCCAGCTCCGGCAGCCGCAGCAGCCCCGAGCTGGGGTCACGCGCAAGCAGATCGTGGATCGCCGCGATCGAGGTCAACCGCTCCACGCTCTTCTGGAGAGCCCGGCGCGCGGTCAGCGACTTCTCCCCTATCTCCTGGGCAGACAGCAGACCGGTCACAGTCTGCAGGTGGTTGCGGACGCGGTGATGCACCTCCTGGAGCCGGTCCAGGCTGCCGGCCAGGTCGCGCTCCAGTCTAGCCTTCTCCTCCGAGACATGGGTTGCCTCCGCGGCCTGCTGAAGCAGATCGGAGACCAGTTTGGTCTGTCGCTCCGACAGCCGCGTCAGCAAAGTCGCCTCATCGTACAACGAAAGCTGCCCGTCACCTCGCCCGTGTGTTCGGGCCCCCATCGCCCCCTGCCTCTGACCCATGCCCGCCGCCCTGGATCATCTCAACCGCATGTTCCAGCACAGGCAATATAATGTCGAGGCACTCCCTGGCACCGCGTGGGCTGCCCGGCAAGTTGACGATCAAGGTACGACCGCGCAGCCCGGCTGTCCCGCGTGACAGCATGGCATTCGGAGTGTGAACCAGGCCACCCATCCGCATCGCCTCCGCGATCCCCGGAGCGCGGCGCTGAAGCACCGCCTCCGTGGCCTCCGGAGTGACGTCTCGGGGGCCCAGCCCCGTACCTCCGTTAGTTATTACCACGTCTGCGCTAACTTGATCGCTTAGCCGGATAAGCTCTCCTCGCACCCGCTCCTCTTCGTCCGGCGCCAGCGCCACCTCCACCACGCTCACGCCCGCTGCCACGAGGGCATCCCGCAGCATCGGCCCGGTCACATCTTGGGTCTCCCCTCGAAAGCAGCGGTCGCTTATCGTCAGGATGGCGGCCTTCATCTACGTCTAGTCCGCCGGCAGCGGACCTTCCGCCACCTCGATGTCATCCCCCGCCTTCACTTCGCCGCCGGCAACGACCTTCGCGAATACCCCATGGGTGGGCATCACGCAGCGCCCAGTCTGCGCCCTGATCTCACACTCCTCGTGGCAGTCCTTCCCGAGCTGCGTCACCTCCAGCATGGCCGTCGAACCCACCCGCAAGCGCGTGCCCACCGGCAGCGCATGGAGGTCGAGGCCGCGAACTGTCAGGTTCTCGCCAAAGTCGCCGGGATAAAGCACCAGCCCTTCATTGCGCATGCTGTCAACGCTCTCGTCCGCCAGCAGGCTTACCTGGCGGTCGGTTCCAGCATGTGCGTCTCCGACGAAGCCGTAGTCTTGCCTCAGCACGCCCACGGGAACCGACGTCTTGCGCGTTCCGGCCTTCTCGCTTATCGAGACCGCTAGGATCCTACCTCGCGCTCCCATAACCCCGTCTTTCCTCCAGACTTCCGGACCAGATGTATCTGCCGAATCTCGGCGCCTGGATCGAGTGCCTTGCACATATCGTGTATCGTCAGCGCGGCCACTGCCACCGCGGTCAGCGCCTCCATCTCCACACCGGTTGGCGCATGGGCCCGCGCAACGGCTCTTATCTCCACCTCTCCCGCCTCTGTGCAGAGCCGGAACTCGACCTCCAAGAACGAGAGCGGGATCGGGTGGCACAGCGGGATCAACTCAGGTGTCCGCTTCGCCGCCATTATCCCGGCGATGCGCGCTGCCGCCAGCGCGTCTCCCTTCGGCAGCGCGCCCTCCGCCAGCGCCCCGATCGCCTCGGGGCTCATGTGAACGCGACCGACCGCGATAGCTTCGCGATCGGTCGCTGTCTTAGCGCGAATGTCAATCATGCCGCTTCGGCCGGCCCCTCCGGCAGAGGCTCTACGTCAAGTATAGCGCATATCCTTCGCGATCACGCTGGCGGCTTGTGCAATCTGCGCAAACTTGACCGGATTCAGGCTTGCGCCGCCCACCAGCCCGCCGTCTATCTCCGGCTGGGAGATCAGCTCGTGGGCGTTTTCCTCCGTGACACTGCCCCCGTACTGAACCCGGAGGGTGGCGGCCGCGCTTTCCCCGAAGACCTCGCGGATCGTCGCTCGCACGACGCCGCACACCCGGTTCGCCTCGGCCGCATCGCAAGCGCGGCCCGTTCCAATCGCCCAGACCGGCTCATAGGCGAGCACGAGGCCCGACACCCGGTCCGCGGTGAGGCCGGCGAGCCCAGCCTGCACCTGCCCTCGGACGATCCGGTCGGTCTTCCCGTCCTCTCGCTCCGGCAGCGTCTCGCCGATGCACATGATCGGCACCAGACCGTGCCTGAGCGCCGCCTTCACCTTGAGGTTGACGCTGGCATCGGTGTCCCCGAAAACACGCGTCGCCTCCGCGCCGAGCGTGTCGTCCGGTTTGCCAAAGCGACCCCGCCGCTCCGAATGCCCGACGATGCAATACTTGCACCCAACATCCAGCAGCATGGGCGGACTGAGCATCCCCGTGAACGCGCCCGACGCCGCCCAGAACACATCCTGGGCGCCGAGCGCGATGCCCGACCCGGCGATCGCCTGCCCCACGGCATGAAGCGCGGTGGCCGGCGGGCACACGGCCAGCTCGACCTTCTCCAGGCCCTGCACGCGCGGCATCAACTCCTTCACCAGCGCGACGCCCTCGGAGACCGTCTTGTTCATCTTCCAGTTGCCCGCGATGAGCGGAACACGTGCCATCGGTATATGAACCTCCGCCTCCCTCTCAGATCACCGGTCCGGAATAGCGGCGATGCCCGGGAGCTCTTTGCCCTCCAGGAACTCCAGCGAAGCGCCCCCGCCAGTGCACACATGTCTCATCTTCTCCGCGAACCCCATCTGCTCAACGGCCGCCACCACGTCGCCGCCGCCAATCACTGTGAACGCCCCCGACTCCGCCATCGCCTGCGCCACCGCGCGGGTGCCTTCGGCCAGCTCCGGGATCTCGGACACTCCCATGGGACCGTTCCAGAAGACCGTCTTCGCTTCCCTGAGCGCGGTGGCGAACAGCTCCCTGGTCTTAGGCCCGATGTCTACTCCCATCCGGTCCGCCGGGATGGCCTCCGCGGAGACGACCTCCAACCGCGCGCCTTCCACCAGCTTGATGGTCGGCCTGAAGGCCACACCCTCTGGCGCCGTGACGACCACATCAACCGGCAGCAACACCGTTGGCTTGCCGCCGGCCGCCTCCGCGATGATCTTCTTGGCGAGGTCAAACGCCTCCTCGTCGAAGACCGACTTCCCGATCTCCAGCCCCTTTGCCTTGAGGAAGGTATAGGCCTGCCCGCCGCCGATGATGAGGGTGTCAACCCGCTTCATCAGGTTTTCGAGCACCTCGATCTTGGCCTTCACTCCGCCCAGAATCGCCACATAGGGGCGCTCCGGGTTCTCCAGGAGCTTCGACAGGACCGACACTTCCTTCTCGACCAGCAGGCCCATGGCGGCCGGTAGGTACTTCGCCATCACGGCGGTGGAAGCATGGGCCCGGTGCGCCGCGCCGAAGGCGTCGTTGACGTAGATGTCGGCGAGGCCTGCGAGCTGCTTCGCGAACCCCTCGTCCCCCTTCTCCTCCTCCGCGTGGAAGCGGAGGTTCTCCAGCATCACGACCTCGCCGGGCTTCATCTGCTTCACCGCGGCCTCGACCTCTGCACCGACGCAGTCGCCGAGCATCTTCACCGGCTTGCCGAGCAGCTCCGAGAGCCGTTTCGCCACCGGCGCCAGCGAGTACTGCGGGTCCGGCCCGCCTTTGGGCCGGCCGAGGTGGGAGGCCACGATCAGCGCGGCGCCTCGGTACAGCAGGTCATTGAGCGTCGGCGGCGCCGCGCGGATGCGCGTGTCATCGGCGATCTCGGTGCCCTTCAGCGGGACGTTGAAGTCAACCCGGACGAAGACACGCTTGCCCTTCGGGTCGAGGTCCCGGATGGTCCTCTTGCTCACACTCGCCTCCTTGTGCCGGCTGACAGAAGGAAAAGGCCCGACAGGTTTGCACCATCGGGCCTCTTCTCGCTCTCGCCTTTACCCCATCTTCTTCGCGATGATCGCCACCAGGTCGCCCAGCCGGCACGAATAGGCCCACTCATTGTCGTACCAGGACAGAACTTTGACGAGGTTGTCGCCCATCACCCTCGTCTCGCGGGTGTCCACGACCGACGAGACCGGATAGCCCTTGATGTCGCTGGACACGATCGGGTCGTTGGTCACCTCGAGGAAGCCCTTCATCCGGCCGTTCGCCGCCGCCTCGAAGGCCTTGTTGATCTCCTCGACAGTTACCTTCTTCTGGAGCACGCACACCAGGTCAACCACCGAGCCCGTGCCGACCGGCACGCGCAGCGAGACGCCATCCATCTTCCCCTTCAACTCGGGTATCACGAGCCCGATGGCCTTCGCTGCACCTGTCGAAGTCGGGATGATGTTCAGCGCGGCCGCCCGGGCGCGGCGCGGGTCCTTGTGAACCAGGTCGAGCACCTGCTGGTCGTTGGTGTAGGCGTGGCAGGTCGTCATGAAGCCCTTCTCGATGCCGAACGAATCCTGGAGCACCTTCGAGATAGGAGCCAGGCAGTTGGTGGTGCAGGAGGCATTCGAGATGACCTTGTGCTTCGCCGGATCGAAGATCTCGTCATTCACGCCCAGCACGATGGTCGGATTGTCCGGTCCGCCCTCGCCCTTGAGCGGCGCGGAGACGATCACGTTCTTCGCGCCGGCCTTCAAGTGCAGCCCCGCCTTCTCCACATCGGTGAAGACACCGGTGGACTCTATCACCACGTCCACCCCCAGGTCCTTCCAGGGCAGGGCGGACGGGTCTTTCCCAGCCAGCACGGCGAACTCGTCGCCGTTCACCACCAGCTTCCCGTCCTTCACCTGGACGGTTGCGCTAAAGCGCCCATAGTTCGAATCGTACTTGAGCAGGTGCGCGTTGATGTCCAGCGGGGCGAGATCGTTGATCGCGACTATGTCCACCCCCGCGACCTTCCGCTCCACCATTGCGCGCAGCGTTAGTCGCCCGATCCGGCCGAAGCCGTTGATCGCCACCTTCAAGGCCATGCTACATCCTCTTTCCTGGGAGCGCAGGCGTCTCGCCTGCACCACCTCCTAAGTGGTTGGTGTGAGCTGACGGGGAGGCCGACTGCACGTCAGAGAGTTGAACCGGCTCGCCCCGAGAGACTGCGGGGCCGCTCCAGGGCGGCCCCCAGGCCGGCGTATTCTAGCCGAGGCTGAAAGACATTGTCAAGGACGACGACGGTTGGCATGTCGGCCCCTCGGCATCTACGCACCATCGCGCTCCGTGCGCCCATCAACCGCCGACATGGCCTCACGAAGGGCGGCGAGGACTTCCTCGACCCCAGACTGCAGGCGGGCCGCCTCCCCCGCGCCGAGTTGTCCGTATTGGCGCGACATGCGCCGCGGATGGAGATCCTCAACCAATTCCTCCACGGTCCGCAGCAGAACGTTGACCCACATCAGCGCCGCGCTCGGCCCGGCGCTCGCTGGCTCGTCGCGGTTCCACTCCGGGGCGAGCGCGCCCACGAGCTCGCCAAGCCCTTTCTCCACCGCATCGAGGCAGCCGAACAGCCTCTCTCCCATCGGCTCTGGCACCGGTGCCACGCGGCCTCCGGCCGGCGTCTTCCCCGATGCTGCGACCTGCCGAAGCTCCGCCAGGTGCTGCAAGGCAGTTGTGTAAGTTGAGATCAGATGTGTGCGGTGCTGGTCGCGCATGACCCTATCCGATTGGAGTTGACGCGCTGCCACGCGCGCAAGATGCCCGTTGCCTCGGCCGCATCACCATCAGGCGCGCCTGTGGGTGCCGACATGCAGGATCGCGGAAAAGATCGCCGTCAGCACACTCATCACTATCGCCCCGAGCGCGGCGTGCCGGAAGCCCTCCACCTTGAACCCCCAGCCCAACGCGCCCACAAACTGGAAGATCAAGATGTTCACCAAGAGCGAGAGCAGGAACGACCACAGGCCAAGCGTCAGGCACGACAGCGGCAGCGTGATGAGCTTGACCAGAAACAGGAATGGCGCCGCCAGCGCGTTCAGCAGCCCCAGCACAAGGGTGGCCGTGAACACGCCCCAGGGGCTCGCCGAGAAGGACAGCCCCGGCACCACCTTCACCGTGATCAGCAGCGCAACCGAGGCCAGCACCCATCGCAGCAGCAGATTCATGTTGTCACCTGCCAATATGCCCGATTGTCAAAACCGCACGCCCTCCAGCTCAAGCAGCGCCCGCTTCAGCTCCAGCCCGCCGCCGAAGCCCCCCAGGCCCCCGCCCGACGCAACGACGCGATGGCAGGGCACGACAAGCGGAACCGGGTTGCGCGCCATCGCTTGCCCAACCGCCCGCGCCGCGCGCGCGTTTCCCGCTTTCTGAGCCACCCAGCCATAGGTTCTCACCTCACCATAGCCTATCCTTCGCGCCCCCGCCAAGGCCTTCCGCTGGAACGGGGGCATGGCGCCCGTGTCCACCCGGTAACGCGTGAACTCCACCCGCTCACCGGCGAAGTACCCCCCCAAGTCCTCCGCAAGCTCGCCAAGCATTCCGCTGGCATGTCCGAAGCTTGCCTCCACCCCAAGCGCCGCCAGCGCCTTTGCTCGGCTCGTCGTCGGCAGCGCGACCGCCAGCAGCACACCGGACTGCTCCACGGCCGCCACCCAGCCTAGCTCTGTCTTGAACACAACTCCTTTAATATCCATCCCGATGCCAGAGGTAAGGCGGGGATGAACGGAAGAGCCCCTCGATTGCATCATCGGCATTACGGAACCCGGCGGCGCGCAGCCAGTCGCGGTTGGTGACCAGCACCATCAGCCCGGGCCCCACCTCGACCTCCAGCGACACGCCTGCGGCTCGCAGCGAGCCCATGACCGGCGCATTCCCGCCGACGTGCAGCACCGCCCGCCCCGAGCCGGAGGACAGATAGCGCTGTGCCGCTTCTTGCAGGAGCATGAGCGCCGCCTGCTCATGCCCTCGCAAGTGCGCCAGATCCATCACCGCCAGGTGCGCCTGCTCCATGGCGGCATTGGCTGCGAGGTAGGCCACCGCGGCGTTTCCCTTGACTGCCAGCAATCCAATGGCGCCCAACCGCGAGGAGAACCCGTGCGGGAAGGTCCCTCGCCGCGGCCACGTCTCCCAGAAGCGCGCATCCCTCACCTGCATCCCCGTGATGCCGCTGCTGTAGCTCCCGTAGATCGCCGCAATCGCGCGCCAATCGCGGTTGTAGTCAAGCTGCCGCACGGAGTAGTCGGCGCTGACCTCCAACCGCGCCAGCGCCGATGCTGGGCACTCATACCCATCGAACTTCGGCACCTCGCGGAATCCAAGCCGCTCGAAGAAGCGCGGCACCCGCGTCGTCAGCATCGCCAGATCGTATCCCTGCTGCTTGATCAGCCGCAAGGCGTCTTGCATCACCCGCGTCCCATAGCCCTCCCGCTGATGGGCGGGGTGGGTTGCGACCGCGGTGACCCCGGCGATCGAGATGACCTTGCTCCCCACATAGGCGGCCCGATGCAAGATCACCACATGGCTGACGATGCGGCCGTTCAGCAGCCCCACGCGCACGCGCTCGGGATGGAAGCACGGGTCGTTGACCAGTGAGTTCCGCACCACTGAGACGCTGGAGTCATCCACCTCGAAGGCATACTGGAAGCAGAGCAGGAGCCCGTCGAGTTCGCCCTTCTGCAGGGCACGCACGCGAAATGCCATCTTCAGTCTGACTCGGTATCTGTCAAATGTCTCAGCACGGTGTCGGCCAGCTTTCGACTGCACCCGGCCACCGATGCGATCTCCTCGGCAGGAGCAGCGCGCAGTCGCGCCAGTGTCCGGAAGTGCCTCAGCAGCTTCTGCTTTCTCACCCCTCCGATGCCGGGAACCTCGTCGAGAACGCTCTCCCGCGCTTTCCGCTCCCGCAGCGAGCGGTGGTAGCTCAACGCGAACCGATGGGCCTCATCTCGCACACGCTGCAGCAGATGCAGCGCCCGCGAATGCGCCGGCAGCGAGATCGGCGCTGCTCGCTCTGGCAGGTGGATCTGCTCGCGCTCCTTCGCCAGAGCCGCCACCGGCATCTTCAACTCGAGTTCCTCCATCGCCCGCCGCGCTGCGTTCAACTGCCCCAGACCCCCGTCCACCAGCATCAGGTCAGGCAGTGTCTCGAACTTGACGTTCCCCGACACGGCCGCCTTGAGCCGGCGCGACAGCACCTCTCTCATCATCTCGTAATCGTTCGGCTTGCCCGCCGGCCGCTTGGAGGGCTCGCCCTCCGCAAGCCGTATCCGGAACCTCCGATACTCGCTCTTCCTCGGCTGACCGTCTTCGAACACGATCATCGAGCCGACCGCGTGGGCCCCCATCACGTTGGAGATGTCGAAGGCCTCGATGCGCCGCGGCAGCATCGGCAATGCCAGCACTTTCTGCAGATCGGAGACCCCTTCCTCTCCGCGCCTGTGCTCAGCGCTTTCTCGTTCCAGCACCGCCCGCAGGTGCAGCTCGGCATTCTCCATCGCCATCGAGACGAGCGCTTTCTTGTCTCCCCGCTTCGGCGCCAGCACTCGGACCCGCGTCCCGCGCCGCTCGGTGAGCAGCTCTCCGATCGCCGCCCTATCCTCGATCTCGAGCGGCAGAAGCACTTCCCGGGGCGCGCCCGCCACCTTCTGGTAGTGCAGCTTGGTGAACTCGTTCACCACCTGCTCCGCCGGCGCGCCTGAGACCCCCTCGATCAGGTAGTGGTCCTGCGCGCTCACCCGTCCCTCTCTCACCTGCAGCACCGCAAAGCAGCCGGTGTCTTCCTGGAGCGCGTACCCGAGCGCGTCCGCGTCTTCCCCCTCCGCTGACACCACCCGCTGCCGCGCCATCGTCACCTCGAGCGACTCGATCTGATCGCGAATCCTGGCGGCCAGCTCGTACCTCATGTGGCTCGCGGCCTCATCCATCTCCCTCCTGAGCTGGCTCAGCACCCGGTCGTACTTGCCCTCCAGGAAATCGCACGTCTGCTTTACCGCCCGCCTGTACTCCTCCGCGGAGACCGCCCCCGCGCACGGCCCCAGGCACCGGCCGAGGTGGTAGTCCAGGCAAGGCCGCTTGCGCAGTCCCTTCTGAGGCACCCAAACACACCCGCTCCGCCTCTTCGCCGAGATCACCAGTCGCTGGCAGATTCCGAAGATTCGACGCGCCAGCCGGATCGTCGCCCACATCGCTCGTGTTGACGGGTACGGGCCGAAGTAGCGCGCTCCATCCCTCGCCACCGCCGACTGCCGCACGACACACAGCGCCGGATACTCATCATGGAGGTCTATCCTGATGTAAGGGTAGCTTTTGTCATCCCGATAGCGGATATTGAAGCGCGGTCGGTGCTTCTGGATGAGGTTGAACTCCAGGATCAGCGCCTCTAGCTCCGAGTCCGCGATGACCAGATCGAGGTCGCGAATCCGGCTGACGAGGAGTTGCAGGCGCGGGTGCAGGTCGGCACTCGGTTGGAAGTAGGAGCGGACACGGCTC
>Ga0315288_10009779_pt1 | contig 12069 bp, 18 predicted proteins | sample YL17G11_20_MG_FD_203454 | JGI IMG/M metagenome (GOLD analysis project Ga0315288, IMG submission 203454) | Sediment microbial communities from Yellowstone Lake, YNP, Wyoming, USA - YL17G11_20 | ecosystem: Environmental > Aquatic > Freshwater > Lake > Sediment | place: USA: Wyoming | collected...
AGCACCTATGTAATCTAGTTTCATCCACTCAGGATTCCATAGTTCAGAATTGATAACATAACCATCTGCGTGAATGAGTAAGGCGTGAGTAGTATCTACATACTTATATAAGTCTTGGATTATTTTCCTATTCCACTCGTCAATTGAGGTACATTTCTCATCCCAAATTATCTTTACAGCTCCAAACTCTATTCCCTCACAGGATTTATTAATAGCCTTTTTATGGCCTTCGAAATCCTTATTCGTCAAACAAATCAGTGTCACATTTGGTAGTTTAATCATATTTGTTATACATGTATTCATGCTCCGATTGTTTCTCCTCGTTGGTCAGTTTGTGGGTCATCTGGTGGTCTCCTATTCCTATAATGACGTTTACTTCATCGAGTATTGTAGGTTCTCCGTAAATATCATACATCCGTTTATACAGGTCGCAGTCTAGTAGCCAGCTCATCGTCTCATCAAATAGCATTGGGTTGTTATTGCGCACGGTTAACACGGAAGGAGAGCCAAGTTTATTATTACCCGTATGTATGTCGTCAGTCCAATAGGGATGAGGGTTTGTATCACAGCCTGTTATCATCCATTCTCCTTTAAAATTGTCTACGATATTCTGTAATGCATTTTCATGGGCCAGCATATCATCGAGGTAGAGTATTTTAATGAGTTCACCTCTAGCTCTTTGTATTCCAGCGTTGGTGTTTTCTGCCATACGACCAGCCTTAGTAAATACAATTTCATAGTCCCTAAAAGTTTGGGCCATAATCGAATCAATGTTCCTCTTAAGAAAAAAACCAGCATTATCCATATCGTGATAGGGGACAATTAAACTAATTTTTGGTCTTAAACCTTTATCCATGTGTCGGGGTATTTAGTTCTCTCCACTCCATCTGAATAATACTTCTTAGGGGCGACAGTCTTACCTCCGCCAACATAAGCCGCCCACCACGAGAATGAACTGTTTGCGATAATATGCCCCTCACAACCTGCCATTAGATTGAAAGACTTAATGGGGTCTTTCTCTTCACAAAAGGTAAACTGTTTTCCTCTAAATATATGCTTACAGTATTCAATATCATCACTGAAAACTAGAAATTGTTTACCTAAAAATAGTTCTACCGCTTTTTCATAATAGTTTGTATCACATAAATTCACATAAAACAAATTATTTGAATATGATGGTTCGCTTGGGTTTATAGGATTTGTTCCTCTCCGTACATGGATTGAAACCATATCTATTGGCTCAATGTCCTCCCCATACAATGCACGAATCTCATCAGCGTAGTCATCAAAAAACTCTGGGTCTTGGTAGTAGTAGTCAATACCGTTCTTACGGGCATAAGCATAGGCAAATGCCATTTGAAACATTCTATTACCTAAGCGACCAAATAGTTTATCTGGATGAATCATAATACTTTTTAAACACGTTTACCACATATTCTAAATCGTCTTTGGTCATTCGAGGATGTACTCCAATCCAAAAGGATTGCTCAAGAATATAATCAGCATGTTCTAATGCACTACCAATTCTGTACTCTGAATTTTTATACGCAGGGTGTTTGGTGATATTTCCAGCAAACATTGAGCGAGTTTCAATGCCATTCTTCTCAAGATGAGCTACAAGTGAACCACGGTCTCCTAGTGTAGTGAGTGGTAAAGCAAACCAACACACATCTGCACCCTTTACAGACGTAGGCATAATTAAATCATTAAACTTTGAAAGTTCTTTTACTAAGTAGTTAAAATTATGTGTTCGCTTATCCTTAATTCCTTTTGCTTTTGTAAGCTGAATCCTGCCCATTGCTGCTTGCAGGTCTAGTATCTGAAAGTTATACCCTATCTTGTCGTAAACAAATCTAGGATTGTAGTCTTTTGGAAGTGTCTCGCAGGTATGTGGCTTATCGGTCGTAGCTTGTCTTCCCCAGTCTCGGTACTGACGAATCTTGACCATTAGTTCTTTGTCGTTGGTAAATACTCCACCTCCAACACCCATAGAAACTATATGTGCTGCGTGAAATGAAGTAATTGAAATATCTCCAAATGAACCAATCATCTTTCCGTTAATAGAACCTCCCCATGTATCGCATCCGTCTTCAATAACCTTTACATTGTGCTTCTTGGCTACTTCCATAAGTTTTGGCATATCACAAGGATTACCTACAGCGTGAATAGCGATGATAGCACTAGTTTTTTCAGTAATAGCTTTCTCTACTTCGTCTACATCAAATACATAGGTGGAAACTTTAGCATCTACTACTACAGGAACCAGTCCACACTGTAAAATAATGTTAAATATCGTCGGAAACGTCACTGCAGAGATAATCACTTCTGAACCCTTAGGTAATTCAAGCGCAGATAGGGCTAGAAGCCCCGCAGACGAGCCTGAGTTAGTTAAAATACCATACTTTACGCCTAAAAAATCGGCAGCTTCCTGCTCCATTTTAGCTCCTTGTTCACCCTGTTGCCATCCACCAGAAGCAATACTCTTGTCAATGGACTCAATCAAAGCATCTCGTTCCTCTTTATCACAAAGTGCCCCCCCATAGTTTATTTTTTGCATAGTTTTTTTATTTTATCTTTTAATGCTGTGGTTGAGTAATCGTGGTCTCTCTTGTGGTAGTAAATCTTCTTTGCAAACTCCTGTCCCGTGGCCTTCTTTCCTTTCCAGTCCGACCCTAGTATTCTTGTGTGGTCTGGAAGGGTTTTTATTACTTTCAACAGGTCTTTCTCGGTATTATATACAAAGTATTCGTCTACATATTTATTTCCCTCAAGAAGTATCTTTCTTTCAACTAAAGACATGATTGGCTTGTCTTTTAGTTTACCACGGTAACTTTTAGGGGTGGTGGAAGCGTCACTTTGTAGTCCAACAATTAAATCCGTACACTGTCGTTTTGCATCTGCCAGCATGAGCATGTGGCCTGCGTGTAGTAAGTCAAATGTAGAACACACTAGTCCTATAGCCATAGTTTGTTTTCAGGTTTAAGTGTCCACTCGATAGACTTCTTAAGTGAGTCCTCAAATCCCGCAGGAGCAGTCCATCCCAATTCTTTCAACTTAGTACCATCTAGTGCGTAGCGTCTATCATGGCCTGGTCGTCCTGCGTGGAAGTCTACTAACTCGTACTTCAATTCTTTCCCTAGAATTTTGGCTATGAGTTTAGCGAGTTCAAGGTTGTCCATTTCAATATCTCCTACAATGTTGTAGCGGTCTGGGAGCATATTTTCTCCTTCGTTATACAGTTTTGGCGAAAGGTTTTTTAGGATATAGAATACAGCATCAGCACCGTTACGTGCGTGTAGATAGAATCGTGAGCCGATATTACCCACCGAGCCGTGTACAGTTACCATTTCGTTGTTGTAAATTTTATTCACAAGTTTTGCAGTGTACTTCTCAGAGTCCTGAGTCTCTCCGAAGAGGTTCATGGTGTTTGTGAGAATCACAGGTACGTTATATGTTCTCCAGTACGATATAGCGGTAGCTTCCTGGCAGGCCTTAGATGCACTGTAAGGGTTAGATGGCACGATACTTGACCACTCTTTATGATTTACACCCTCTGGTGCTACCCCGTATACTTCATCAGTAGAGAACTGTAGGAAGATTTCAGGTTTAATCTCTCTAGCGAGTTCAAGCATGTTATAGGCTAACGCTGTGTTACCAAGAATAAACTCCCCTGGATTATCTATTGAGCGATTAACATGTGAGTTAGAAGCGATATTGAGAATGTAGTCGATATGACCTAATCGTTTCTTTGTAGTCTCTGTCATCGGGGCTGATAAGTCGTGAGTAATCACTGTTACACGGCTCTTATCAAGTCCATCAATAGCATTTTCTAATCTTTCTGGTGTACCTTTGTGCTGCCACGAGCAAGGACAAACAAATTCCCAGTCTGTATTGACCATTAAATGACGAAGTAAATGCGAACCAAAAAATCCACTAGCTCCAGTTAAAAGAACTCTTTTCATTTAAAATAGTTTGTTATAAGCATCGGCCCAAAGATGAGCGCGCTTCTCGATATTATAATTTTTTAATACATACTCCTTTGCTTTCTTGCCTAGAGCTAGACGAGCTTCCTTGTCTGCTACCAGTTTTTCAATTTCAGGAATCCATTGTGAGTTATCTGTAACAAGCACAAGGTTCTCTTGGTCTTTAGGGTCTACTTGGTATGGAGATTTGCCGTCAGTGAATCCTTGTGCAATGACGGGAATCTCAAACATCGAAGCCTCTAGGAACTTTAGGTTAGACTTACATCGGTTAAAATAGTTATCCGCACGAGGAATAATCATTATGTCTAACTTGAGAGAGTTTATCTTGTCGTAGTAAACATCAGCGTCTACTAGTGGATGCCACTCTACATCTACTGAGTCTAGGAACTTGTACTCATGCTCATACGCCTTGTTAAGAATTGGGTTTGACTCTCGATTTGCAGGAAGAGAAAAGAAGACAATCTTTACACGCTTATCATGTTCGTAGTGTTTGACGATAGGGGCTAGGATGTCTAGGTCGTATGACATGCCGATAGAACCTGTAATGCCGATTCGGACTTCATCAGTTTTATTTCTAAGAGGTTCTGCAAAGTAATCAGGGTCAACACAGTTAGGGAGGACAACCACATTCTTATTTAGTTTACGATACTCTTCTGCTAGGAACTCAGTACTTGCAGTGATGAGGTCTGCTTCTATGATAAACGCATCTACAATCTTATTCACTGAACCAAGACCACGCTCCATTCTCTCCTTGTTAAAGTAAGTGTTGAGTTTTACCGCACCAATATCTTTATAGGTGTCGTCATTGTCCATAACAATCTTCTTGCCCAAACTCTTTAGTAGTCTAGCTAATTCTAGTTTACGAGAGTCTTCTGGTCTGTGAAATACTACTACATCTGACGCTTTAGCGGCAATAGCTTTATTCTCAGGAGTTTTATTCCAAGGGTGAATACTTGTGTGGTCACCATCGTGTCCATTTGCAACGAGCGGAAGAAGGCATCTCACAATATAACATCCAAAACTACCCGAGCTTACATAATATACACGCATTATATTTTATTTATATTAACACCATAGGTGTCTGTCTTTTTATGGCAATCAATAGTCTCTGGAGAATGTTTAAATCCTAGGGGGCTCATTGTTCGTTATATTTTATCACCTGCTTACTCCTTCTGTCAATTGTATTTCCGTCACGGTCCAACATCTCGGAAACTCTTTTGAGTGGGCCTAGCACGACACTACCTTTCTTTATTATGGCAGACCTTTCACCCACTGTAGGTCTATTGCCTGGATTTATCTTCATCGGTTAGATTTATTTATGTTACGATTAATCTCGTCTCGTTTTTCTTTTTCTTTTGTTTCTTCAAATGTAGGATTCTCTCTTTCTCTCCTTATCTCATCTAAAGATTTCTTGCCCCACAATTCATAGATTGATTTCTTTTGCATAGATTATTTCCAAGATTAGGGCTAATGATTCGCTTCTTGGAGTGGTCACTAGCCCCAAACAATCTACTTAGATTAACTAAGCGTTGTTTCCGTCAACTGTTGCTGGAGTAAGAATAGATACACCTGCTACGTCTCGGTTTTCAATCACACCGTAAAGAATATCTGCGGTTGTAACTGTTGAGAGGTACTCAGGAATGTAGTTAGCTTGTACTCGAACACCTGCTGAACCCACCATTGAACCCTTTGAACCTCCTGCTCCTAGTGGAGAGGTTGCCCAATGGATAGCATCTGGATGAGCAAAAGCATTAACACGTGCTAGTGAACCAGAAGGAAGAGATGTCTGAACCTGTGTAGTGATGTACACTGGCTGGCCATACAAATATCCTGCTGGTCGCTTTGCTGTTGGGTCGTTTACTGGTGAGTTGATAGCGAGAGAGAACTTGTCAATTCGCTGTACTTGTCTCCAGAAAACGTTTGGATGGAAGAAGAACGCTGCTTCTAGTGAGTCAACGTTAGCAGATTCGAGATAAGCGAAAGCATTTCGAATATCTGAATCCTGCAAGTTAACAGTAGAAGAACCAACTCGGTTACTGAAACCTGAAAACAAATCAGTAATCGCTGAGTCAAGCTTCTTTGCAACTGCGTAACCACAGTTCTTAGCGTATCGCTCCATAAGTGAATATGAGCGCTTTATCTGAGCTGCGGTGTTATCCTCGATTGCAAATGAAGATTCAAACCAGTTGTTAACTATCAAAGTCTGCTTGGTATCAGTAGGAGAGTTAAGATTAACGGTCAAACCAACTGTCTTACTTGATGCTGTAAACTCCGTTGTGTTAGGAGTGTACAATGTGTCTCCACCACCTGCTAATTCGTCAGAACGGTCAGTGAAGAAAGGAGCTGCTACGAGTTTTGCTCGGAAGAACTCATTCACTTTTTCACCCCAGATTTCTGGAATATAGACATCCAGTGTGACACCTGTCTCTGTTCCTGTAGGAAAGGGCATATTATTAATTAATTAGCTAATATGGCTTCTCCGAAAGACTACGCACGACCTTTTACAAGAGCCATGTGTTCTTCACGAGAAAGTCCTGGGGTACTAACAGTTTTACGTGCCTTTACACCACCAGAGTTTCGTGAAGCAGGAAGACTTGCGTCGTCCCGTTTCTTATCTTTCTCAAACTTCTCTTTCACCGCAACAAATATAGGGTCTGTTTGTGCCTTAATAAGTGAGATACCTCTTACTTTTGCTACTGCTTTGAGTTCGACCATTAGGTCTTCATTCATGCCGTTTGCGAGTAAGACAGTTTCCTCTACATTAAAGGGAGAAGCTGTTTGAGGTGCTTTTGGTGTTGCCACCGTAGGCTTCGCTTGTGTCTTTTCAAACAGTCTGCGATACTTTGCTGCTTCGGCTTTCGCTTTAGCTAGCTCAGCATCAGGAGTTACTGTAGTGTCGTCGCTCTGCGATTCAACTACCGCTTCCTCTGCAACAGTTTCCTCAACCGTTACAGTTTCGTTCTCTTGTTGCTCGACTTGAACGTCGTCGGTGGTTTCATCTTGTGTCATGTAGATGATAAACAGTTAGCCCGTTTTTCGTGGTTGGGTCTCCAGTATTAAAGTGGGTTTAATGACATCACTGGTCACGACGTATAATTACGGCTAGTACATTTTGCCTTTACTTGAATGAAACTTTTTAAGAGCACTCTTTTTCATTGCGCCCATCATGACTAACTTGCCCATTACCCCCTTACCTCCTTTCATTTTTATTTGTGAATTATGTTTCATGTTATTTTTTATTTACTGCATGATATGCAATTGCTAAAATTTGAGCACGACTTCTTTTTTTACCATTTGCTCCACGAGCCTTACCAGACTTTTTATTGTCTGCGTAAAGTTCTTTTATATTTTTTGATATGTTATTTCCAAGTGGCATGGTTTTTATCTGGATGATTCTATAATTGGTACGACCTTTGGTGCATACATTTCTTCTAAGGTCTGAAATGCTTCATCTATTACTTTGCGGGCCTCGTAGATTCCTGCTGTTGCCTGTTTACTAAAAACCTTTTCTACAGCTCGTTCTTCTAACACCCCTATTAAGAAAGCCTTAAATGATTCTCGTTCACCCGTATTTAGATAGAATAGTTGTAGTTGGTCCATAGGATTACATTGGTGCTAACTGTGCTGACTGTACAGGGGATTGTATTGGGCTTGTTACAGGAGCCTGTGGAACCTGTTGGGTTGGAGATGCTCTTTTACCTATTGATATAGGAGAGATTCCTGCGCCACTCAATTCTACAATCTGGTTAAATATCTTTGAAAGAGTTGGGTCTTGTAGTACACCAAACTGTCCTGTGTTTGGGTTAAATGAACCGATGACAGTTTTCATGAGTTCTGATAAAGATTGTAGAACTACAGCTTTGTTCTTCTGCTCGCCTGTAGTCAGTACTGTTACTTTACACTCAACGTCCTTAAAAAAATCTTCTGGTACTTCAAGAAAGCGTTTTTTACCTAGTTTCTTGATGCGTTTCTTGTAGCCTTCCATCAGCCCTGCCTGCATCTCTGGTGTTACGTTTACTCCTTCTTGTAGAAACTCTGGAGACAACATTGTACCGATTATATCCTCGTTAGAGCGAGCAATCGCAAATGCCTCGTCTATCATTTCTAGTTCATCTTCACTAAACTCTGAAACAAGGATATGCTCTTTCTTAATCTTCTTTACAAGGTAAGGAATTACCCAGTCTTCAAATATCTCTGTAAGATGGATGCCCCACTCTTCACGCTTATAATCAAAAGGTTTAGTTGCTACCTGATTAAGTAGTGCTGTCTGTGAGTATGGAGTGCCTGATGGTGGTTGTTCACCTGTAACTGCGTTGTATGATGATGTTACGTTATCTGCCTGTGCTCTCCACTTTTCTACTTGATTCTGGTATTCTCCGAGTGATGACGGTGCTAGGTTGAATGAGTTAATATCTTCATTCGTTCCCAGTTCATAAATTTTACCATGGTCATGTTCTAGGATGTTGCCTGACAGTTTCTTAGAGTTAGTTTTGATACCTACACGGCCCGCTAGGTCCATTGCATTTTTCTCGTTGATGACAGAGTCGTTTGTCCATACCTGTGCTTCTTCTGTGTCCTCAATAACACCACGGCCTAGGTCAAGGCTTTGTGCTTCCCATGAAAGATATGAGTAATAATCACCCATTTTTCCACTTAGTTCTTCTCCGTATAGTTTGTACTTCTTTCCACCCACCTCAGCAATGTAGTATTTCTGTAGACTAAAAGTAAACTCTTCTTCTTCTGAGAAGTCTTCTCCACGATAGTTTAGATAGGTTGCTTTTGAAAACTCTCCTGTAACTTCATACACCTCAATCCTATTGGTCTTATCCTTGGTCTTAAGATTCTTGTTAGCTTTGAGTAGGTCTATAACATTCTCCCACACTCCGTCTTTTCTTTGAATATCCACTGGCGATAGATTGTGTTTTTCTATGATTGGACCAGCCATAATGTTTGAAAGGTCTGTGTAGGTTTTGGTCCAGTCCATCACTTCAATCTTCATTTCTTTATCGTCCATTGTCTTCTTAAGTAGATAACCACCGTATTTAGGGCGAGTAGAACCCATCTTGTTTAAAGTGAGAGCGAAGTCAGCTTCTCTCATCCACTCGTAAGCCTCACGGTTAAGGAGCATCGACTCTACTTGATGCTTAGGATTGTCTGAAACTATTTGAATGTCTTTTATATCTAAATCGGTTGCTGTCTTAGCTAATGCAACACGGAAGTTTACTACATTATAAAAAGGTTTGTCTCGTCCTAGTCCGTCTTTGTTGTATTCTCCGTTTACTGCTACTTTTAAATATCGAGAGCTTGAGTAGTACTCACACATTTTAATCACTTTAAATGGTGAGCGGTATAGTCCTGCAATTTTTTCTGAGCTACCAGTTTCGTAGTTCGTCTTTATTTCGTCTATTTCTTGAAAGATTTTATATTCGTTGGTTTTCATTAAGAATTGTCCGCAACTCTTAATTTCTGTAGCTGTATTATATCATTATCTAGAATTGCTTGCAAGGTTACGTTTTGACTCAAAGTAGTTTCGTGCTCTCTGTTCAGAACTTACCTCATCTGGCTTGTTGGTATTTAGTGCATAACGCAGTGCATCAAGTGCATGGTCGTGTTCTTTAATAGGATTTTCTTGTTCGTTACTGTCTGTTCGTTTTTCAGGGTATGAGTAGGTTTCAAATTCACTAATAAGGTTGGTACAGCTTCTATGGATTCTTAGTTTACCTTGTTTTAGTAGTTCTCGTACACGATTGATACCATTCTGGATAGAGTCTTTATTCTTTATCACTTCTACTACAGCGATTCCTTTAGTGTTTAAAACCTCAATAGCACTTGGTGATTCTGGGTCTGGATATACACGGTTAAAATTACAGGATTTTACGTACTCTCCTACTTGTTCTTCTGTTCTCCCTGTTTTATACCATTCAGCACACACATAGAAGTTTTGATCTCCATCTCGTTTAATATGAATGACAGCGGTGGGATTAGTAAAACCAAAGTCTATACCTGCAAAGTATTCATTTACGCTAGCAGGCATTACATCATAGATATGTCTGTCTCTTGAGAACTCTTTATATACTAATCCTTCTTGTTTTGAGAAGAGGGCAAGATACTCCTGACCAAATCTATTCTCTGGTAGTTCCTTTTTAGCTTTTTCTATCTCATCTACAGGCATGTGAGGATTATCGTAGGTAGTAAAGTGAAATGACTTATAGTCAGCGTCGTTAAAATTATACAGGTCGTAGAAATGATTAAAGCCTTTTGGTGTGGAAATAAAAAGTACTTCTCCCCTTCTATCTGTTAGAGCAGGACGTAATACCTCTTCCCAATTAAGAAAGAAGTTTCTCATACTTGCTATCTCATCTATGACTACAAAATCAAAGCGTTGTCCTCGCAAGGTTTCTACACTCTCCCATCCTCTCAGCCAGATGATAGAGGATTTACCTTCTTTAGTCTTTATAGTGATTTCTAGTCTAGCCTCGTTTACATTTAAGATAACAGGCCTACAAACATTCTTTAGTTCTTGCCAGGCGATATCTCTTGCCTGTTGATAGGTTGGTGCTATGTAGACTACTCGTGCATCATTTTTAAATACTGCCTTAGCTACCATCTCTAATACTGCAAGAGTAGTTTTACCCCATCTACGTCCTGAACAGACCACTCTAAAACGATGAGTGTCGCTTGCTACTATTTCTTGAGATTTATGGAGTATCATTTTTCTGAATAAGTATAGAGGGTAGTATTAGAGGTTTACCATCAGAAGTTACGTCTGTCTTTGTTTCAGGATTTCCCTCAGCCATTTTCCATATAACATCAGATGGTAATGTACTCATAAACTCTATTCTTTCCTCGTCAGGTAATGATTCAAGATATTCTCTAGCCCAAGTCTTCATAGACTTAGTTCCTTTCTTCATTCCTCCTGGGTTACCACTCTGTCCTTTAACGAACTGATAACCTTTTAACCAATCGTATTGCTTTTTATGCTGACCCTGAGTATCTTCCATGTCTTGTATTATACCTTAACTTCTAAAAAGAAACAAGAAAGAAAAGTAGTCAAAACAAAGAAAAAGAAAAAGCCCTTGGGAAAAAGAAAATAGTGTTACCCAAGTCTGAGCCATCCGTTATAAATAAAAAACCCTTTGGCGAATCACTCAGATTTCTCTGAGGGACTCCCCATAGGGTTCTCAGAGTCCTTTTAATTCGCCATCAGTTCATCACTGATACTAGTATTATAGCACCCCCATATTTTGAGTCAAGCAACTTATCCACAGTTGATATTTTGCAATCCATTATATAATAATGTAATGCAGTTGTTATCTTCTATTTTTGAGTCTTATGTTCTTCCTAAAAAGTCTAGGTTATCTGAACGCTCGTTAGTTATAAAAGATTTGTATGCACTCTATTGTTCTCCTCAAGAAAACATTCATCGAAAGAAAGAGAATTGGAAAAGATATGTAATGTGGTTGAAAGAAAACAGATTTAAGAATACAAAAGAAAATCAGTTGTTGTTTATAAAGCATAAACTATTCATTACTGTCATGCCGATAAATAAATTCTGTTTCTTCATCTCTCATATTCCTACACAAGATTTATACTACACGTTGTCAGTTGGTAAAGATAAGATTGCACGACAAGATTCATTCTCTAAGTTTTTATTTGGAAGTATTAAGGCTAAATAGTTATCCCCACATTGGACTTTGACTTTATCCTAGCGTTAGGTATACTTACATCAGTGCTCAGGGTATGGGATATTGAGTAGAGTAAATAACGGTGAACTGGTTTAGACTGTTTCACTTGTTAGTGGATCGAAAAGTATTTCATCGTAGCTATTATTAACTAATAAAATTATATGATCAATCACATGAAGTTATATTTGAGAGACAGGAAAGATACTAAGAGAGCTTTGGTACTTCTTTATGGTTTCTATGGGTTTGTTTTTCTGTATTTTGGAGCACACTTTATTAACTATCTTTTAAACTAATGATTTACAAAAAACTTCTTGAGTTTCAAAAGAAAGGTATTGTTGTGAGTAAGGATGGTAAAAATCCACATTTTAAGTCTAGCTACGCTACTTTGAATGAGGTGCTAG
>Ga0315288_10009780_pt1 | contig 12068 bp, 8 predicted proteins | sample YL17G11_20_MG_FD_203454 | JGI IMG/M metagenome (GOLD analysis project Ga0315288, IMG submission 203454) | Sediment microbial communities from Yellowstone Lake, YNP, Wyoming, USA - YL17G11_20 | ecosystem: Environmental > Aquatic > Freshwater > Lake > Sediment | place: USA: Wyoming | collected...
GAGGGCGATATTGTTTTCGCAAGGACAGGAGCTACGACCGGGAAAAGTTTTCAGATTAAGAAACCTCCCTTGGCAGTGTTTGCATCATATTTGATAAAATTAGAGATATTGGATTCAAACAAGATGATGCCCGACTTTATATCTCTATATTTTCAAACAAAAGCCTACTGGGATAAAATTGAAATGGGCTTATCTGGAAGTGCCCAAGGTGGTTTCAATGCTAGTAAACTAGCAGAAATGGTTGTGCCACATCCTCCTCTTTCTGAACAAAAGCGGATTGTTGGCATTCTGGACAAGGCGTTTGCGGCCATTAGCACGGCAAAAGCAAACGCCGAAAAGAATCTGCAAAACGCCCGCGAGCTTTTTGAATCGTATTTGCAGGGCGTCTTTACCAATCCGGACGATGGGTGGGAAACAGAAAAAATGGTTGAAGTCTGTAGTATCATTACATGTGGTGTGGCATCGACACCAAAATATGTCGATGCAAGTGTTGGAATTCCATTCTTGTCTGCCCAAAATGTAAAAAACGGGGAGGTTGTTCTTGATAAATATAAGTTTATTTCTAGGGAATTTCATGAAAAATTGACAAAAAATAATAAGCCCACTAAAGGAGATATACTTTACTCAAGGGTTGGTGCAAAATATGGTGAAGCGGGGGTAGTTGAACACGATTTTGATTTCAGTGTATATGTCAGTTTAACTCTTATTAGACCTATCTTTGAAAAATTAAACAATTACTATCTAAAATATTATTTAAATTCTCCTGTAATAAAATCGTTAGCAAAAAAGAGTATTCAAAGCTCCGGCGTTCCTAATTTGAATGTTAAGGATGTAAGAGAATTCCCAGCAACTTATCCTTCACTTGAGAAGCAACATCAAATTGTTAATCAAATTGAAACCCTTTTAGTCGAAATAAAAAAGATAGAAAACATCTATCAACAAAAAATAAAAGATTTAAGAGAGTTGAAGAAATCAATATTACTGGAAGCCTTTAACGGGGGATTATAATGGATAATTATCAATTTTCAATCCAGTTGTCCCCATTTTGGGTACGATTGAAATTAGCAAGGGAAAACTATGACTGATAAGAAAAACAAGCTCATCGTTTTTCAGGGCAAAAAGATTCGCAGGGCCTGGCATAACGATGAATGGTATTATTCGGTGGTGGATATTTGCGGCGTTCTAACCGATAGCGCTGATTCCGGTGCGTACTGGCGGAAGCTAAAGCAAAGACTGAAGCAGGAAGGAAGTGAAGTCGTGACAATTTGTCACGGGTTGAAAATAGAAGCGCCGGATGGCAAAAAACGCGTAACAGATTGCAGTAATACAAAAGGAGTTTTTCGAATTATCCAATCCATCCCATCCAAAAAAGCCGAACCGCTCAAACGCTGGTTAGCACAGGTGGGGCAGGACCGGCTGGATGAAATTGAGAACCCCGAACTTGCTCAGCAGCGAATGAAAGAAATCTACGAGAAAAAGGGCTATCCGCAGGACTGGATTGATAAAAGACTGCGGGGCATCGCCATCCGGCAGAATCTGACCGATGAATGGCGGGAACGCGGTATTGTCGAACAAAAAGATTTTGCCATTTTAACCGCAGAGATTTCCAAAGCCACATTCGGGATGACACCAACGGAATATAAAAAGTATAAGAATCTGCCGGAAAAATCCAAAGCCAATCTGCGCGACCATATGGATGATTTGGAATTGATTTTTACGATGCTGGGCGAGCGTGTTACCACGGAAATATCCCAAAAAGAAAAACCTGAAACATTCAATAAGAATAAAAATGTTGCCCGGCGCGGCGGTAAGGTTGCCGGAAATGCCAGAAAAGATACCGAAAAAGAGCTGGGTAGAAGTGTTGTTGCGAAACAAAACTATCTGGACACAAAGGATAAACCGAAACTGGAAAACGGATCATGAACGAGGCTGAAACCAGAGCGGAACTGATTGACCCGAAGCTAAAGGCAAGCGGCTGGGGCGTAGTGGACGGTTCAAAAGTCCTGCGGGAATACCATATTACAGCCGGTAAAATCCAGACCGGCGGCGGACGGGCCAAGCCGCTGATTGCCGATTATGTGCTGGTTTATCAGGGACGCAAGCTGGCCGCTATGGAAGCTAAAAGCGATGAAAAGGAAGTTGGCGAAGGGGTGGCGCAGGCCAAAAACTACGCCGAAAAGCTGAAACTGGATTATACCTTTGCCAGCAACGGCAAAGAAATTTATCAGATTTGTATGAAAACCGGCGCCGAAGGTTTGATTGCAGGTTTTCCCACGCCGGAAGAACTCTGGAACAAGACATTCGCAACGGAAAACCTGTGGCGTGATAAATTCAGTAATGTGCCGTTTGAGGATTTGGGCGGCACGAAGAGCGCACGCTACTATCAGGAAATCGCGGTCAATAATACCATGGCCGCCATTGCCGAAGAGAAGCAGCGTATCCTGCTCACCATGGCGACCGGTACAGGCAAAACATTCATCGCCTTTCAGATTGCATGGAAGCTGTTTCAGACACGCTGGAACCTAAGGCGTGATGGAAGCCGAAGGCCAAGGATTTTGTTTCTGGCCGATAGAAATATTTTAGCTGACCAGGCTTTCAATGCCTTTTCAGCCTTTCCCGAAGATGCGCTGGTTCGGATTAAGCCGGAAGGTAACAATTCACAGTTTTTAAGGAATTAGCAACGGATATTTTTGCTTACTCCACTTAGCAACAACAGATTCATGGATAAAATCCAAGACATTTCGCTCTTGTTTTTTGCAGGTGGCCAAAGTCGTCCAGATACGTTCACACCATCGCATGCCCACATCTCCCCGGGTACCTTGTGTAATCCGACGATCAATGACCACCGGTCGAATCTGTCGCTCAACTCGATTGTTGGTCGGCTCAACTTCCGGCTCGGTCAAAAAACGAAAATAATCTTCCGCAGCATCGCCCCTGAACCGTCTGGCCAGTTTTTTGGCCAATGGGTGATTTGGCGGTCGCCGCATCCGGCTCAGAAAACCGGATTTGATTTTATCCATCGAACGAATAAAACCTTCGGCAGTCAACTTGTCGCGGCGATGCAAAGTTCTAAACAACTTTCTGAGCCATCCAAGAAGATTATGCCCCCAGCGAGACAGTTTCTTAATCTTGTGCTCAGCAAGGAAACGAATCTCTCGAATCAGATGAGCCATGCAGTATTGTACCGGCACATCAAACAGCCGGGCGTATTTACGATACGCCCCCCAATAGTCCGCACAGACAATACCGGAAAAGTCTCTGCCAAGCGTTTTTTCGAGTACATTGCTGCCGCGAGATTCATCGATCTTAAACAAACTGTAACCAGATGTATCAAAACACCACGTCCAGTGCAGCTTTCCTTCATCATGATGACCGGTTTCGTCAACACTAACCTGCGATTCGTACGGCAGACGCTCTGCCAAATGCTCATAGGCGGGCTGCATAGACTGCGATACCTTTTGCACGGCTTTGCAAAGCATGCCACGCGATATATCCAACTTCATCAGCTCTTTGAGAAACTTCTGAATCGTTGTATAGGACATATGACAGCCGCCTTTCATAAACGCAGTCGCGGCGGTGAAACCGGCACCAAGCAAACCGCCTTTGCGAACCTCATCAGGTATAGGAGCAAGGTGTATCTGCCCTGTAGCGGGATCAAGGTACTTTCTGGCGCGATGTTCGATTACCCTGTACATTTTATCCGGCAGTTCTATCTGCTGAATTATAAACCATTCATCCAATGGTTTAAGACCTTCGGCGTCTTTATCTTCAAATTCATATTCGATAACTTCATCAACCTGCAAAGGCTCAAAAGGCTGACGCGAAAACTTTCTGTGCCCGCGTTGGCCGCCTCGTTTACGTTTTTTACCCAGTCTTCGAATAACCTTGTGCGGCTTAACAATATCACTCGAAGGCGGCTTGGAAGAATTACCGGAATTCTTTTGAAGCCGAGCGATTTTTTCTTCGAGCAGCTTTATATGCTCTCTGAGTTTTTTGTTCTCTTCGATCAGTTGTTTGATAATAGCGTCTTTGTCTTCCATACACCATTTTTAACATGGTGTCGGAAAAAGCGCAAGTTGCCTATTTTAACATTTTGAAAGTTTTTCAAAAATTCCTGTGAATGGTTACAATTTTTTTAATGAACAAATCCGCGTGTGCAACATGTTGCACACCCTACCGCTAAGCTGGAAAACTCAGTTTATCTAACGGATCTGTCCCCTTTCTTATCTCCTGCTGGTCGCTAAAACCGTCATTATCATCATCTTCGTCGGCGTTATCGCCAATACCGTCGCCGTCGGTGTCCCGCCATTCATTTTGGTCTAACGGGAAAGCATCCCACGGGACGGATTTCGCCCGATCGAATCCGTCGCCGTCAATATCCAGCTCCTCGTGATCCGGGATACCGTTTTTGTTGAGATCGTCCCCGATCCCGTCGGCATCATCATCCGCATCCAGATTATCGCCGATCCAGTCCATATCCTTATCTTCCCATTCTTCCGGATCCAGCGGGAAGGCATCTTCAACGTCCGGCACGCCGTCGTCGTCATCATCGGCGTCAAGATGGTTGGCAACACCATCTCCGTCAATATCAGGCGAGCCGTCCGGCATGATTAGAAGGGCAATATCCACTGTGAATTCGGGCACCTCGATGGTATTGCGCCCTTGCGTCAATTCAGCGGTCTGAAGAATCGCCGCATTCTCGGGCGAATACCAATATCCTCTGGCCTTTACCGGCACGTCAAGAGTAATACTTGCGCCTCGCATGGATTTCTGGTGGTCCTCGAAGTGATGCAGATAAACGCCGGCCCTTTCCTTCGAAGCCAGCGCATAAGCTCGAACGGCATGTGGTCTCGATACTTCCACCGGAACGATGACAACATCCCTGTCCAGCCTGTATGCGAAGTCCTGCATCGCCCGGACATATTCGCGCTCTTTTGGCCCAAGCCAGATATTCATATTATGACCATCCCGCGCGTAGCTCGTATTCCAGAAGACCAGTGCAATCTCATTGAAGAAAGCCGTCCAGTTCCTGATCCGCATCCGCAAGGCCGAACGGTCGTCCCATACGCCGCCGACCCCCGGCGCGGGCGGATTCTCGCGGTCGATCCAGTTGCCCTGCTCGCCAACAACCACGGGCTTGCCATTCTTTTTCCAGTTCTCTGCCCTTGTTGCGGTCTCAGCGTCCGACTTAAGCTCATCTTCCCTCTGGTACCAATGCGGAGCGTTAATTTCGATGCCGGCGAGGTGCGGTCGTTCCCAGCTCGTCGTAATCGGGTGTCCGTAAGGATCGATGGATTTCAGATAAGGGATCATGATTTGATACCAGCGGTCATCGGCGTGCTGCTCGTTCAGAAATTCCCAGAAATCAACGTAAGCGCCCCAGCGATCGACGCTATATTTAATGAATCTTTTGACCTTAGACATCGTGACTTCATCGTAGGGCCCATCATTAAATGCCTTTTGGAAGCCGAAGATGCCGTAGAAGATGCTGAAACCGTACTTGCGTGCACAGCACAACAGATCGTCGGTCATGATCGCCTGCTGTACAAGGTATTTGTCCAGATCATCATTAAGCGGGAAGGAGCAGTTCTGCTGGGAGTACCGGTACAAATTGAATCCGCATTGCGAGAAGTATCGCAAGTAGACGTCCGCGTTCTGGGGATTATTGGCCGGGCCCCGCACGAACATGGGCCCGGGCGGCAATTCGGGCGGCTCTTTCAGGTCTGTACGGAACGGCCCCTCCATCGAGCACTGATCCAATACCGATCCGGTGACCGAATTGTCGCCCCAGCAATCCTGCAATCCAATCGGAAAATAGGGGCTTCCATCATCGAAGACAAATCGGAACTGATTTTCCGGATGCAGGCGTACAAAACCGGGATTCGGTTTGCGGCCTTTGATACAAGTAAAGCTTCCTTCGCCGCGAGACTCTTGTCCTTGCACATTGCTGAACACAAAAGCGTACTTCCACCGGCCGGGCTCTGAAGGAGCAAATCGGGCCTTCCAGATGCCTCGTCTTCGCTCGGCATGAAAGCCATTCTCTCCACCCTGAGCGGAGTCGATAGGCCCTTTTTCTGTCCGGATATCCGGTCCTGAGGAAGAGCCGTAGTGAAATCCGCCGATGCGAATCTCATTATTCGAGGGAGAGGTAAAGACAACGTCGATAGTAACATCGAAGAAAGGGTTTGCGTATGCCGTTTCGTGCCGAAAGGTGATTTCAAACACTTCATATTTTGGGATAGTGCCAGCGTTCTGACTGTACTCGACGTCGAGGCCGCCGTGGGCAGGCTTAGGAGTGTACGTTTGCCGCGGTTCCATCCGGCAGGAACTGCCGGGAAGAAATAAAGCAAACATGGTAAATAAAGCAATCCATGGCTTCACAATCTCATCTCCTTGCAGTAGCACTGCATTCCGTCGAATATTTATTTCATGCCGCGTCTATCAAGCCTTGAATTACATCTCCGGCCCTTTTTATGCATTACGTTGGATTTCGCAGATGCGAATTTCGGCTTCATTTGCGCCAGCTTAAATTGTCTGTTGTCTATTCCTTTCATACAGCAACTCAGAGCGTCCAGCCGTTTCTGTATTGACGCCGGATGAACACGTCGGCTTCAGGGCAGCCGACGGCCTTGAGGTTCCTGGCGTCCCAGTTGATTTTCCTGCCGGTACGAAGCGCTACATTGCATAGCAATGCTGCTTCGGTAAGTGCTCCAGAGTAGTCGAAATTACACGTGGTCGGGCCGCCGGTTTTGCAGGCCTGAGCCCATTCGAGGTGGTGGCCGATCGAATCCGGGATGAACGGATCGGGCCTTTGAAAATCTGCAAATTTTTCCTCGGGAAGCAACTGGTGCTGGTTGTAGTCGGCGATCAGCATGCCGTCCGATCCCATGAACAGCACTGCGCTTCCCCACTGCGGGATTTTCTGTTCTTTAACAAGCTCCGGATAACCGCCGCCGTTGTACCACGTCAAAGTGACCGCAGGCAGGTCACCGCGGGCCGGGTATTCCTGCCGGGCAATCGTCCAGCGAGCGGCACTCTCGGCGTGGACCGGCCCGGCGGCCTCGACGCTGACCGGATGCCGGAGTTTCAAAGCCCAGAACGCCAGGTCGCAGTAGTGGCAGAAAAAATCGCCCAGTTCACCGTTTGCGAAGTTCCACCAGTAGCGCCAACCGAACGGGGCATAAGCCGGACTGTAAGGCCGGTATGATGCGGGCCCCAGCCACAGATCCCAGTCGAGCGTCTCCGGCAACTCGGGACGTTCGGTTGGGGCATCTTTCTGCGACATATTCGTCGGCGTGGGCGGGCCGTTGAAGTCCGCACCAAGCCATACATGAACTTCGCGCACCTTGCCGATGGCGCCGGTCTGAACCAGCTCCACCACGCGACGGTAGTTGCCTTCGGCATGAATCTGCGTTCCCATTTGTGTTACGAGTTTTTTCTCGCGAGCCAAATCCGCCATTACCCGTGCTTCGTACACAGTGTGGGTCAGCGGCTTTTCACAATAGCAGTGCTTGCCGAGCTTCATGGCCATTACTCCCGCCACCGCGTGGGTATGATCGGGAGTGCCGACGACGACCGCATCGATTTTGTTTTGCATCTCGTCGAGCATCCGGCGAAAGTCCTTATACCGTTTGGCCTGGGGGTACTTCTCGAAGGTCTGTGCAGCTTGCTTTTCATCGACATCGCACAAGGCAACGATATTCTCGGTCTCGCCAACACCGTTTACGTCGGCGGCCCCGCGCCCCCCGACGCCGATGCAGGCAACGTTCAATTTCTCGTTGGCCTGGGTACCACGTACCAGCCGGCTATCGGACAAGATGATGAGGCCTGCGCCGCTGAAGGCCGCGTTACGCAGGAAATCACGACGATTCAATTGTTTACGCATTGGTCACAACTCCTTTCCTGTCTAAAAATAAATCGTGTAAAGATGCTTTATGCTACACCTTGCCTTTTATTAAGTCAAGTGCTTCCCGGCATTGACTAAAACCGTTAAATCGATTATAAGGAAGTATCGCAAATATCGTTGCGTTGCTGAATTGGTTGTACTAAATGAAAACTCTTCGCTTTGGAATAATCGGCTGCGGCATGATGGGGCGTGAATTTGCCAGCGCCGCCGCCCGCTGGTTTCACCTGCCTGATATAAGCGTACGTCCCGAAATAGTAGCAATTTGCCGCCGCAATCTTTCCCCGGAGAATATTAACTGGTTCAAAGATAACATACCAACCTTAAAACAAATCACCGGCGACTATCGCGAGCTGCTGGACAATCCTGACGTCGAAGCGGTTTATATTTCGGTCCCGCACAATTTGCATCAGGAGTTTTACTGTGCCGCTCTGGAAGCCGGCAAGCACCTTATGGCAGAAAAACCGTTCGGCATAGACCAAAAAGCAAATGACGCCATCATGGCCGGCATCGACAGACACCCCGGCCGCTTCGTAAGATGTTCGTCACAGTTTATGTTCTTCCCCGCCGTGCAGAGAATCGGCCGGATGATAGAAGCCGATGTCTTCGGCAGGATTATCGAGGTCAACGTCGGCTTTCTGCACTGCAGCGATCTCGATCCCGCCAAAGAAATCAACTGGAAACGTATGGTCGAATTCAATGGTGAGTACGGCTGCATGGGCGACCTGGGACCGCACATCTGTTCAGTGCCTTTCAGGGCGGGCTGGATTCCTTTGAACGTACGAGCAGTGCTGTCCAATATCATGCCGAAGCGCCCCGATGGAAAAGGCCGAATGGTGCCATGCGAGACATGGGACAATGCGACGCTGCTTTGCCAGGCCAGGGATTCCAGGTCCGGCGACGTATTTCCTTTTACGCTCAGAACGCAGCGTATCTCACCAGGGCAGAAAAATAACTGGTATCTTGACGTATTGGGCACCAAAGCTTGTGCGAAGTTCAGTACTAACGATACCAACACACTTGAGATACTCGAATACACCGGCGGCGAGCAGCGGTGGCAGAAGATAAGCATGGGACAGGAAGTCCCATTTAAATCCATTACGCATAGTATCTTTCAGTTTGGAGTTTCCGATGCTATTCTGCAAATGTGGGCCGGATTTTTATACGAGTTCGACAACGGCAAACCTTTTACCAGGTTTTCCGGCTGCGTAACCCCCGAGGAGACAACTTTGTGGCACCGGCTGTTTACCGCAGCATTGAAGTCACACAAAACCGGCGCCACCGTCGCCCTGGAGTAAGTCAAGTTTGAAGAAAGGCCCTTATCTCCGGATTAATATGAGTTCTGCCATTGTTGAAATTCCCTCCGTCGGCCCGGTGACAATTGTAAAATCCCAAAGAGCAAAACATCTCAGGGTTACGATAAAGCCCGATCAAACCGTCAGATTGACCATACCCAGGGGTGATTCTGTTGATAGAGCAATGCGGTTCCTGCATTCCAAAATTACATGGATCACAAAGCACCAACACAGGTTCAGCAAGCTTGAGAATACACCAACGAATCTCCGGCAGCCCAAAATCAACGTGCCGGAAGCTATTGATACACTCATCAGCCGATTGGAGGAATTGGCGAAGATCCATAATTTTGAATACGCCAGGGCTTCAATCAGGAATCAGAAGACAAAATGGGGCAGTTGCTCAGCCAAAAATAATATCAGCCTGAACATAAATCTTGTAAGACTGCCCGATCAACTAAGGGACTATATAATTTTACACGAATTAGTCCATACCCGGATTAAGAACCACAGCAAAAAGTTCTGGGCGGAACTGGATAAATTTGTCGGCGGCAGCGCAAAAGGGCTGTCGAAGAAACTAAGGAAGTACCGATTGACAGGAGCTTATTGAACTGAGTCAAAAGATCGCCAATCATCATTCATAACCTGCCAAAGCGTAGCTCGCCAAAGTCAGATAAACAAAAAAGCCCGCTGCCGCATACCTGTTCGGCAAACGAAAAATGACGGTCTTTTTCACATTTTTTTAAGAAATTTTTGGCTTTTTCAATCCAGCCCGCGGAATCTTCACATATTCGGCTAAAAACACAGCTCTTGCTCTTTTTTATCGTGTCCGAAACTAACCCACGTCTCGCGTTTCCTCCATGTTTGACAGCGAACTCTCCCCAAAAATACGTAGGGCCACTCCGCTCGGTCTGTTACTTACTACGGGAATACGCCACCGACTGTCCGATGGCTCTCCTCATAACTACGGAAATGAGTTCTGCAAAATTGAAGTTAGGCATGCTTTTGGAAAGAAAAAATCTTTTCTTTTGATTTTTTCTTTCTAAAACAAGATGCGTAACATTTTACTCGATAAGGTGTTATCATATAGTGCCGGATTATTTTTAGAAAATCGTGAAACTGATTTTCTAAAATAATATATGCCTAACTTCAATTTTGCAGAAGCCTTCTACGGAATCTTTTTGTCATTCTCTCTCAATCCTTCGCAGCCAGCCGCCTCTTCTTACGAGTTGCACTTAAACATTCCGTGCACCATCCTATCAATCCGTCTTTGCTGCTACGGTTCCTGCAAAACTGACTCTCACCTTTCCATTTTCTGCACTTGCGGCATAACTTCTCTTTGACCCCATTCACAACTCGGTGACAATCCTCATATCTGAATCTTTTCTTAAGTCCCAATATGACTATTCTCTTTCTTGTCGCCTGTATTGGTCTTCCAAGTTGGTCGGCTATTTCCTGTGCCGTTCCGCTTGGATATTGTTTCTTCAGCAAATCCAATTCTCTCTTCGACCAGACACGTATTGATTTTCTAAGTCCCACTTTGTATGCTTTCTGTTGTACCGCCAAAACAGTCCGTCCAAGTTTGTTCGCTATATCCCGTGCACTGTTATATGGGTACATTTTCTTGAGCAGCCTTATCTCTTGGCGTGACCAGGGGGGAGCCTTCTCTTTCTTAAGGCCGATTGAACGTGCTTTATGTCCCACAGCCTTCTCAGACCGCCCAAGTTTATCGGCAATGCTGTGTACATTCTCATCTTGGTAAAGTGTCTTGAGTAGTTCCATTTCATTGGCTGACCAGAGACGAGATTTGTCCGGCTTAATCCCCATGTTGTATGCTTTTTGTCTGACTGCTGTCAAAGGCCGCCCGATTTGCCTGGCTATTTCTCTTGCTCTCCCACGCGGGAAAAGGTTTTTGAGCAGATTAACTTCATCTTCTGACCATGCAACCCAAGTGTTTTTCCTGATCTTGTTTTTAGCTTTTTGCATGACCGTAATTCTATGTGTTTTGAACTCAAGAGGCAAGGGCTGAAGGGCTTGTTTCATCTTTGTCTTGCTTCGCAGCTTCAATAGCTACTATCTCTGTCGCCCATACGCACATCTGCAACTCAAGGGGCTGTGAGCATCCGCTTGCAGCCCTTTTTCTATACCTGTGTAAATACTAACGGCAGCCTCTGCGAAATTCACCACACCGATTTGACTCATTGACAGACATTTCCGACGACTACTTTATGGCAATAGCCGATGACCTCACGGACGACGAGTCTCAGGCACAAATCAAGGAATTGAAAAAGCTCTGTAACTCGATAATCAAACCATCCTGAACTGTAGTGGCAGCATATCCCAGGATAGAGCCCTCAGAGGTGTTTTTTGGCCGGATAATGAACGATTTGCCCTCGATGGGTATTCGGGTGGCCATATTTATTAAGATCGCGCTTTAAAATCGACCTCTATGGCGTACTGAAGCTACGGAAAATTGTTGACAATGAGATGAAATTACGTTATTATAAGACTTGAAGTGTGCTGGAGTGTTTCTGTAAGGTGTAAATGGGAAATCCCGGCTTGAGAATTGCTGATAAGCCATAAAGCAACAAAGTACGGGCAGGACCGCCGAAGTCGTATGCCTTGCAGATCAGATCCTTGCCGCTTAGACTGGCGGTCAGTTTTCCAGGGATGGAGGTAATCCCAAATGACGAAGGATATCCTGGGCAGATGTGGACAAAACGTAGTGATGACAGGATAATAATCAGTCGTTTCATGCTAACTCTTTTTGAAGGAGGACTATTATGTCTAAGAAATTGATTTGTTTAGCCTGTTTTGTTCTGGTGCTGGGTGTGGCAGCAAGCGTAACGAACGCGGACTTAGTGGCGCACTGG
>Ga0315288_10009781_pt1 | contig 12068 bp, 3 predicted proteins | sample YL17G11_20_MG_FD_203454 | JGI IMG/M metagenome (GOLD analysis project Ga0315288, IMG submission 203454) | Sediment microbial communities from Yellowstone Lake, YNP, Wyoming, USA - YL17G11_20 | ecosystem: Environmental > Aquatic > Freshwater > Lake > Sediment | place: USA: Wyoming | collected...
TGCAATTCACCCACCATGCCCGACCAGTTGAATCGTGTGCCGCGATAGAAGCCTGTGCGCGAATCGGGAATGTAGACCTTGGCGACAAGGGAATCGTTCTTCAGCCATAGGTGCGGATAGACAAACGAGTCGGCGAACGCGAGAGTCGGCCTTGCTGCGGGCTGAGCTCCTTTGTTCGAGACGGCTGATTGCGCCGCATACGCAGCGACCGCAAACGAACCGACAATCACCAGTGCTGCTGCAAACCTGCGCATAGGGCCTCCCTCTCCGGATACTGGGTTGATTCAGGCACTCACAAGCCGACACGCCGACGATCGCCGTGAATATACACAACGACAGCGCTGAGCTGCCGACATCGGCAAACCCTCCGACGATCGACGGACCTGCGGTAGTGGTGCGTCAGGACCCCGGTCGCGGACTGGCGACCGGGAATGCGGCGCGTCTGTTGTATCAAGACTACAACGAGCTTGTGGGGGGTCTAGTCAACTATTATCTTTGACTTCTCAGTGTAAGTCATTGCATAATAACTTGATGTGAGAGTTCACCGCACAGTTGCGTGCTTGAGAATCCGGCACACAGCTCATGGTATGGTCCGATCCGCCCATTTTCTGGGCAAGGAAACAAGGCCGGCGAGGGCCAGCATCCACTGCCGTTGAGGAGTGATGATCACGAAACGGTCGCCACGGGTCCATCTGTCGTGCATGGTGCTGTGTGTGGCACTGCTGCTGCCCGATGTGGCCATTTCCCAAACCAGCGTTGTACTGTTTCCACTGCGCAACGACTCACAAGACGAACTTGTCGAATGGGTGCGCTACTCGATGCCCGACCTCTTCTATCGGCGTTTGGCGGTATTTTCCGGTCTGCAAGTGTTGGACCCGATCTATTTATCTGAAATTGATTCGAGCGCCGGCGGTATGGAATCGGACAGCGCGCTCAGGGTTCATCAGTTGCGCTGGCACTGGACTGTCGCAGTGGGCGGCGCGTACAAAGTACGCAGCGATTCCGTGAGCATCCAACTCAGGTTGTTTCGATTCAAGGATGGGCAGCCTGACAAGAAGAGCGTATCCATCAAAGGCCCCGTCTCCTCACTGGGCACCCTTTATGCGAATCTTCTCGAACAACTCATTCCCCAGTTCGGTCGCACCCTGTCCACGCCCGAAATGAAGACGCTCGAGGAGCGTATCGCGCGCGACACTCGTAGCATACCGGCGTTTGGCACCTACGCATCGGGGTATGGACGCGAGATGACCGGCAAACTTCCCATGGCGCTCTCCGCATATGCGCGGGCCGCGGAACTCCTGCCGCGACCCGGTATCGCCCTGGCTCGCATGGGCAGGATTTACGAGCGCGCTGCGCGTTTTGACAAGGCACGTGAGTGCTTCGAGCGAGCCCTGTCGGCGGCTGATGAAGACCCCGTGGTGGTGGCGGAGGCGGTTGACTTCTTCGTCGACCACGATCGTGTGGAGAAGGCGGCCGAACGGGTGCAACAGTACCAGCAGTCCCTTGAGCAGACCTCCTCGGGGCTCAAGGTGCTCGGAAAGTCGATGCTTCTGAGCGGACAGTCTCAGCGCGCGGTGGCCATCTTGACGCGTGCTGTGGCGTTTGGCCCGGTCGACCTGGAAACCGAGTACGTGCTCGGAAATGCCTATTTTGCCACTGGTCAATTTGCGCCGGCATCCGACATCTTCAACCGGTTGGTGCAGTGCCGTCCCGACTACGTTGACTACTACTCGGCGCTGGGGGCGGCCTATCGAAACGCTGGAAGACTCATGGAGTCTGCCCAAATTCTTGAGTCCGCCGAGAAAATTGCGTCGGATGATGCGGACGTTCTGCTCAATCTGGCAAATACCTACTTTGAGTTGGGCTGGTTCTGGAAGGCCAGTCAACTTCTGGAGCGAGCCCGTGTACTCGATCCGGAGATGCAGGGCATCGATCTGAATCTCGCGGTGATCTTCTGGCACACCGGTCGCAGAACCGACGCACAGCGTTTGGTGGAGGCTGCTGCTCGCTCGCCGGTCAATCGCCAGGGCGCTCTCAACGATTTGGGCAACATCTACTTCCTGATGGGAGACTACCGCGCTGCTTCCCGCATCTACGAGAAGGCTGTCAAGGCAGGCGGGAGCAATGAATCTGTTCTGTACAACCTGGGCTTGACCTACCAGGCGATGGGCAAGTCGCGGGAGGCTGCGGCTCAGTTCGAAGAGGTCTTTCGGATGTCGCCCACCCGGATCGAGGTCATGGAGAAACTGCAGGAGTTGTCTGAGCAGATGGGCGACTCGGCGAAAGCCGAGCTGTACTACGCCCGCATGCTCGATGCCGCGCCGCAGCAGTCCAGGGCGCTGGCGGGCCTGACCGGGTTGCTGCTGGGCCAATCGCGCGGTGAGGAAGCGGTTGCCTACATCGAAGCGTACCTCGAACGTTTCCCCAGCAACCGCAGTGTTCGCCTGCTGCTCGCCGATACCTACCGCACCATGGGTTGGCATGATGTGGCAATCATGAAATACGAGGAATACCTGCGCGACTTCCCACGCGACACATCCGCATTTCTGAACATGGCTCGCTGCCTTCACGACAAGGTCCTGAGTAAGGAGGGTAACTCTCCGGACAAAGCCCTGGTGGCGCTCACGAAGGCTGCAGCAATCATCCCGTCAAGCCCCGAGCCCGACTACCTGATAGGCGACATTCTCTTTCAGGCGGGAAAGAACGCCGATGCAGCGCAACACCTGCGGGCTGCCCTGGGCAAGTCTTCCACTCGCGACATGCGCTCGCGGATTCAGAAGCTCCTGGATCAGGCTGAGGGGAGGGCGCGATGAGTTCGCGGATCCAGGATACTCGCGCCATGGCGGCGTTGCTGATGGCGCTGGTTGCGTGCTCCGTCTGTCTGTCGGCCGGCGCGGCGAAGCCCTCAGCGGTGCCGGCCTGGCTCGACACAGTTCCGCCTGTTGTCAAGGTTCTCCCCAAGGACCGAGTGCAGGGGCAGACCTTCTTTATTGCCTTCGAAACCAGCGAACATGCGGTGGTGCGCTGCGCGCTTGGCAGCCCCTTGGCCATGCAGACCTACGCCTCCCCGCTCCCGGTGATTGAGGACGGCAAGGTCGTGGTGTATTTTTCGGCCGAAGACGACTTCGGCAACAAGTCGCGGCTCGACTCGGCCACGTTCGTGCTCGACACGCGTCCACCGGAGATCTCAGTCGACCCGCGTCCTGGACGATACCGACGGGCAGTCAAGGTACACCTGCATGCCAGTGAGCGGTGCACGTTCTACTTTGTCGGAGGGCCGGATTCTGCGCTAGCGCGGCAGGCCCCCGATTCCTTCACGGTGTCCAAGTCGTTTGAGGGCTACATTGCCGCCAAAGACGGAGTCGGCAACAAGGCGGTTACCGAGAAACTGTCATACATAATCGACACCACCTCGGTTGTGGTCAAGTGCTCTCCTGACGGCGGCCTCTTCAACACGCCCAGGCCGATTGTCATCTCCTCCGATCCTGCGACATGCGACGTGTTCTATTCGTTCGACGCGCTTGCGCCCGCTTCGTGGTTCAAGCCGTATGCCGGCCCCGTGCCTCTTCCCGTGGGCACCAGTCTGATGCGCTACTTTGCGCGGACCAAGGAGGGGGCAGAGTCTCCCATCATGACATCGCGGTTCGTTGTTGACACCGTGCCGCCTCGCGTGAAGGTTGACTACGAGGAAGGGCGTGACATGGACCGCATCATCCTGTCAACTCGCGAACCGGCGCGCATCTACTACGCCCTGGGCGAGAAGCCTGCCACCGAAGAGAGCCCGTTGTACCGGGCGCCTCTGCAGATTCCGCACAAGGCCCGGGCAATTGTCACGGCCTTCGCCAAAGACAGCGCAGGCAACGTGTCTGACTACGTCCGCTGGGAGAAGAAGTACGACATCGTCCCCCCAACCGTGGCTCTGTCAACCACCGGCGGTACCTACAACCGCGCTCTGGAAATCAAGGCCACGCCCAATGAACCGGCCTGGGTGTTCTACACGGTTGACGGAAGCGCACCCACGCGGTCATCGACGCTGTACACCGGCCCGGTGCTTGTCTCTCGGGAGGGGCGTACCGTGTTCCGCTGCCTTGCGGTGGACGAGGCGGGCAACGAGAGTACCGAACGGGGTGCGTCATTTGTCATCGACACAAAATCGCCGAATGTTCGGGTACGAGTGGAGGCCGACGTCACCAACGACAGGTACACGGTGTCCCTCAATTGCGACGAGGCGGCTCAGATCTACTATGAGATTGGCGACAAGACCCCCACCCGCGCTGCCTCGCCGCAGTACAGAGACAAGCTCGTGATGAAAAGCGGCCAGAAGTTGCGGTACTTCGCTGTTGACGCAGCCGGCAACACCACCGAGGTTCGGAGCATGGACGAGTTGCAGAATCCCATGGTCTCCGCCAACCCTCCCGCAGGCTCGTACCGGCATCGGCTCAAGATCGGATTTGCCATCAACGTCGAATCGACGGTGCTCTGGCGCATCCTGCCCGATACCGCGCTACGGCCCTACCGCGACTCCATTAAGATCGACAAAGAGGGCACCACAACGCTGGAATATTTCTCGCGCAGTTCTGCGGGCATCGAGAGTCCGCTCACCAGGAGCGTCTACTTCGTTGACTGGAGCGCTCCGCAGGTTGAAGTGGTGGTGCGCAAGGGATTCGGGGACTCGATAACAGTGTTCTTTGAGGCCACTGAGAATGCGTCAATCTTCTACACCGCCGATGGCACCTCCCCGCTGTTCAACCCCATGGCGCGGGTGGCGGGAAACAAGTTGACAAAGTCAAAAGACCGAATCAGCCTGTCGCGCAGCACAGCCTCCAAACTGGCATTCTTCGCCGAAGACGCGATTGGAAACCAGAGCGGCCTGACAGTCATGGATCTGGCCAAGCCGCGGGCGGTGCCCAGTGTGCCGCCGAGCCGTGAGCGGGTGTACCGCAAGTTTCTCTCGGTGGCGTTGTCGGCGGTTGACGATCGCTCGCAGGTGTACTACGCGCGGCACGGGCATCTGCCTACGTTGGATTCCGCCGTATGCACCGAACCGATTACGCTGGTGCGCTCCGATACCATCTGTGCCTTCGTGGTTGACGCGGCTGGTTTTATCGGCGAGGTCGACACGTTCGTGTATCTCATCGACCTGCCTCCGTCGCCACGGTTTCTGGTCTCGCCCGATACGCTGTACGAAGGCGTTCCCGTCCGTTTTGACGCCTCGGTCAGTGTGGATCAGGAAACCCCTCTGGCCGCGCTGAAGTTCCGGTGGGACTTTGACGGGGACAGTATCTTTGACACCGATTTCTCTTCGACTCCCCACAACATGTTTACCTACAAGACAAACGGGTTCTACGCGCCCGTGCTTGAGGTGAAGGACGGCAGAGACAGGATCGCATCGTATTCGCGTGATGTACGGGTGCAGAAGGTGTGCCCCGCGGGTATGGTGTTTGCGACCGACGCTCACCGACACGGATTCTGCATCGACAAGTACGAATGGCCCAACCAGGCCCGCACTCAGCCGACTGCGGTCATCTCGTGGGTGGAGGCCAGAATGGCCTGCGTGAATGCGGGCAAACGGCTTTGCACTGCTCAGGAGTGGACCAGCGCCTGTCAAGGTACCTCGCCTGCCGGCTACCCGTATGGTTCAACCTACGACAAAGAGCGGTGCCCTACCGAAGGCAAACAGATATACCGATCGGGCAGTTTCAAGACTTGCCAGGAGAGCTTCGGGCTGAGCGATATGGTGGGTAATGTGTGGGAGTGGATTGAGGACAAGAAAGACGGATACCCGATGATGATGGGCGGCTCGTATCAGTCGGGCAACGGAGCGCACTGTCGCCGGCAGTCAGCCGGCACTGTGGGCACTCTGTCCAAGGATGTCGGGTTCCGGTGTTGCTGGTAGTTGTCCGGAGCAGGAATCGCGGATGCGCATGACGTCTCACAAGCACGATACCGCGCGTCGCCAGGCTCGGGCCCGGCACGTCAGGCCGCGCATGGGCTCACCCGTGTGGTGCGTTCTGCTGGTCGTGCTGCTCGCATGGACGCCCGCATTGTGCAAGCGCTCGAAGGATGCTGCAGCGGCGGCAGACCCGAGCACCGTGGAATGGATTCTCGACGATGGCGTTGGAGACAAGGTCCTGCCTCTTGACGAACCCTCCGTCGTGCTCCCGCCAGACTTGCAGCGGGCGTTGGATCTGTATCGCGCCGGCGACTTTCGCCGCGCCTCCGCCATACTGGAGAACTACCGATCGCTGGCACTGCCCGACGGGAATTTTGACTTCGTCGTTTTCGCCCTCGCCGAGTGCTACCGTCAACTGGGGCTTCGTGACTTTGCCGAAGACAACTACCAGTACATTCTCGATAGGTTCACTCTGAGCGACAAGCGTGCTCCGTCGCGCTACCGCCTGCTGGAGTACGCGTGTCGCGACGGGAACATGGCTCTGGCCGATAGCATCTACGCACAATTCGACTCCCGGCTGCGCGTTCATCCACTGTTTAACTCGGTGCTGTATGCGATGGCGCGTCTTTACTACAAACGAGAGCGATTTGCCGAGGCCGTGGAGGTTGCTGGTCGCGTGCCCAGTGGCTCGTCTCGTCATGCGCCGGCCCAGTTTCTCTGCGCGCTGTGCCAGTTGCGGCTCAAAGCGCCTGACAAAGCGCTCATCCTGCTTGACTACGTACGCAAGAATGCCCGCGATCCGAACCTGGTCTTCGAAGCCGGCATTGTCATCGGCGACATCTACTACAGCCGCGGCGACATCGAAGCAGCGTATCGCTACTACGTGTCGGTTCCTGAGAAGGCTCTGCGGTACTACTACGCTCTGGTACGAGCAACCCGATGCGAGGTGGATCTCAAGCAATACGAGAAGGCCCGCGACCGCGCGCGCGCGTTCTGCGAAAAAAATCCCGATCATGAGTATTTCCTGGAGATGATGTCGCTTCTGGAGCAGGCGTACACCAAACTGGATGAAAAGCGCAACGCAGAGCGTGCGGGGTTGGCCGTGATGGGGCGCGTGCAGAACTCGCGGGTTATTTTCGAGGCCTACGAGGAGCTCAACCGGACAACCGACGCACTGTCGCAATGGCGCTCAATCCGCAACACCGCCGGGCAACTGCGCGACGCGAAGACACTGGCCGAAGCTGACAAGAACATCGCAAGTCTGGAGGAGTTGGGGCGCAAGGCGTGGAACGTACTGCGCGAAATCAGCCCCGACAAACGGGTTGACCGCGCGAAAGTGGGAACCGACCTGGCAGTTTTGCGCTACATGGGGCAGGTGCGCAATCGGATGCATGAGATCGAGGACAGTGTGGTCGCACTGCAGCGAACCATCGACAGCACGGGGGTCGAGTACAGAATCGACTCTTCGTTTGCGCAAACACCGCCAAGCGAGCTGGTTGTCCAACGCGAAGACCTCAAGAAGGCTCTGTCGGTGCAGGAGCGGGAGTATGCTGCCGTGAGCGATGAGTTCATCGGGGGCGGCCGCCTTGCTCTGGACGATCGGAGTCCGGCCAAGTACGTCGATTGGGCGTTCACCAAGTACCTTGAGAAGAAGACTCGCCTGCGCGACATGTCCAAGCAGCTCAGTTCCCGCAAAGACACTGCGCGCGTCAAGCAATCGTTGTTGAAGAGCAAGGGGACTCAGGTCGTGAAATTGTTTGCTGCCGTCGACCGCGATCGGTTGGCCGCAGAACTGGCCGGAGACCGTGCCAAGCTGATCGGCACCATCGAGTCGATGCAGGGATTCTTTCCGCGCAATCGCTACAATTCCCAGATCCTCTTTCGCCTGGCCGAACTGTACTACGATGTTTCCGGCGATGACTTTGACAAGCGACTCAGCGCCTACGAAAAGGCCATGGGCTCGGGCAAGGACACCACTGGACGGGAGTTCCCCGAGTATGATCTGTCGAAGGTCATCGATGTGTACGATCGCATCATCAATCGCTACGCCGGCTCTGCTGTGGCGCCCGACGCGTACTTCTACAAGGCCCTTGCGCTGCAGAAGCTCAATCAGGTCGACCAGGCAAACGATGTTTTGCTCGAGCTCTGCAAGAAGTATCCCGAGAGTGAGTACTACGTCGAAGCGAACATGCTGGTGGGTCGGTACTATTTCGAGCACCCGAAGATTCTGGGCAGCAAGGGCTACAAACTTGCCGAAGAGGCATTCAGGGAGGTACTGTACTACCGCGATCACCCTCAGTTTGTGCAGGCACTGTACAACCTGGGTTGGTGCTACTACATGCAGGACCAGTACGAGGAGGCAATTGCCGTCTTCAAGTACCTGATCGAGGAGGTTGAGCTCGACTTCGATCCCACCCGCATGAGCGAGAAGCAGGTCACCAACCCTCTTCTGCGCGGCGAGGCAATTGACTACATTGCCATCAGTTTCGACGAAGAAGACCGGCTCGACGATGCTATCAAGTTCCTGCAGCTTGTGGGCAACGTGGACTACGCCGCGCTGGTGATCAAGCGCATCGCGGAGTTGCGGGAAGAAGTGCAGGACTGGGATCCAGCCAAAATCGCCTACACGCGCCTGCTGGCCGAGTATCCGGGCTCCGCGTACGCCCCGGACGCCGCCGCGAGTCTGATCAAGATCTATGATCTGCAGAACATGACGATCCTGAGCCTTGAGGAACGGGAGAGGTTTTTCCTGCAGTATCACCGCGGCAGCGACTGGTGGAAGCAGATGGCGCGGAAAGACTCTTCTGCGGCCATGCACGCCGACTCCATGGCCATTTCCAATGGTCTGTACGTTGCAGATGTCATCTTCCGCAGAGCCGAAACCACCGGCAGCACCGACGACTACGTGCGCGCGGCCAGGGACTACCGGCTGATAGTTGACACCTACAACGACAATCCGAACGCAGCCGATTCCCGATGGAATCTGGCGGTCATTCTCGACCAGAAACTGGGCAAGGGCGATGAAGCGTACGACGAATACGTGGGATACAGCCAGTTGGCTTCGGCGCCGATTGCTCAGAGGGAGCAGGCCGCACTCAACGCAATCTCTCTGGCACAGCGATATCTGCCGGTGGACACCGCGATTCAGGAAGGCAAACTGGAGCCCGCGGCAGTCAAGATGATTGATGCAGTCGAGAACTATACGGGCACATTTACAAAAGGTAAGGACTTCGCCAGCGTTGTGCTGAGTCTGGGTGCGTTGTACTTCAACCGCAAGATGTACTCCAATGCGGCCGACGCCTACGACAAGATTCTGGTTCGAGGTCCGCAAACCGAAGACTACTACCATGCACTGTTCATGCAGGGCCAGTGCCGATTCGGTGAGGACAACTGGACAGCAGCCTCCAAGGCATTCGAGGTGGTATCGCAGAAGAGTGCTGACTTTGGCCGTCGCAACGAGGCGCGCAAGCTCTTTCTGCAGTCGGAATACCTCCAGGCGAAGAAGTACTTTGCCGCGGGCGATTTCGACAAGGCATCCCGGGCGCTCGTCTCAATCGAAGACCGATTCCCGCAGAGTCAGTATGGCGATATCGTTTTGTTTAACGCGGCCGAAGCCTACGAAAAGATCAACAAACTCGAGGACGCGTCGGGCTGCTACAAACGGCTGGTAGACAACTACCCATCCTCCAAGCTTGCGCCGGATGCGCTGTTCAATGCCGCATCCAACTACGAGAAGATCACCAAGTTCGATCTGGCAGCCGAGGTCTACGAGATGCTGTCAGCGCGCTTTCCCAAGTCGGAGAAGGCGAAGGACGCGCTCTTCAACCTCGGGTTGTGCTACGAGAAGCTGGGTAAACTGGAGAAGATGGCCGAAGCCAACGATCGGTACACTGCCCTGTATCCGGGAGAGAAGGATGCGAAGCTGATGATGATGCGTTCGGCTACCTTCTACTTCAAGGCCGGGATGTTTGACAAGGCGCGAGCGGTCTTCATGAACTTTGCCCGGCGCTTCACCAATGAACCCGAAGCCGTGGAATCGTACTTCATGATAGCCAAGTGCTACATGGAAGAGAAGGACAGAATCAATGCACTCTCCTACTTCAAGCAGACCGAGCAGCAGCATGATCGACAGGTGAAGGCCGGGGCCAAGGGCAATTCGTTCTACGCGGCAGAGGCCGCCTGCTTCACAGCCCAGTATCTGCGCGATGACTTCATGGCCATCGATTTCAGCTCGGGCGCCGGCAAGCTCAAGGACGCCCAGACCCGCAAGGCCGAGGCGCTCTCCGAAGCAGTCAAGGCGTATACACGCGTGGTTCAGTACCAGAGCGTTCGCATGTTTGAGGCGGGCTTCCGCATTGGCGACATGTACGAGGCGTATGCCACGGCATGGACCAACCAGAAACGCGACAAGCTCGATCCTGTCAAGGCGGCAGTGCAGGAGAAAGACATCCTGCAGGCATCGTCGATCCTGCTTCAGAAGTCTCTTGGGCCGTACAAGAAAGTTCTTGAACTGGCCAGGGGATTCGACTCGCTTGGCGCGGAACAGCGGGCATGGGTCGACACCACGCAGATCCAGTTGTCAGATGCATACGCCGAGGCCGGATCGTACCTTGTCAAGTCGGTAGGCGCCATGCTTGAGGCGCCCATTCCCAAAGAGATCCAGAAGTCGCCTCTCCACTACTTCGCATATCTCAAGCAGCTCAACGAGGCAGTTGGGCCGCTCAAGGGCGCAGCACGTGACTACTACAAGGGTGCATTCAAGGATCTGTCCCTGCTGGGCATCGACAAAGCCCGAGCAAAGCAGTGCCTTGAGAAATCCGTAGAGCTGGACTACCGCACGGGTCACGACTTTGAGCGCATTGCGGAGATGATCCTCAAGAAGCAGTACCAGTTGCCCGATGGGATCGGTCCTGACGATCGGGAAGATCTGGAGTTCCAGCTCGAGGACGTGGTGTTTGAGCTTCAGGACAAGGCAATATTCGCCTACGAAGATGCCGTTGGTCGCATCACCGGCGAGGAATCGAAGCAGACCTCCTGGTACAAGCTGATCATGGAGAGTTTGGCTAAGTTGAGTCCCGAAACCTACGGAAAGAACGTCTTCAAGACGTCGTACGCGGCAACAGGTTCCGACTGGGCTTGCCGCGCCGACAGCGTGGAGGGGTGGAAAGAGGTCACGGCGCCCGTTGCGGACGGATGGGTTGCTGCCAAGGTTGTTGATGTTGCCAACGGAGCTACGCTTCCAGGCGGCAAGGCGCAATGGGTATGGTCGCCCGACAAATCACCCTCGGCGTATCTGCGCAAGGATCTTTTCCTTGACGGACTGCCGCGCGAGGCTGCCATGTATCTTGCCGTGGGTGGCGCATACCGCCTCTTTGTCAACGGTGTGCTTACCGCCGGCGATACAATCGGTCAACGAACCACTGGCCGTGTCGACAGTTTACCGAACATCGGGTCTTTGTTTGCGGGAGGCGAGAACTGCATTGCAGTTGAGGCTCGGGCGAGCGATCCGTCGGCCATTGGCATCGGTCTGAGCATCCGATTCATGCTCGACACCACGCAGCACTTCGAGCAGGCCCAGCGCCCGTCGTTGATTCCGGGGGGCGCGACTGCGCCGGAGCAGCAGACCCCGCCGCAGAAGGAGACCACGAAGCCCGACAAGCACGAGGCCGCATCCCAGAGCCCGGTCGCCCCTCTGGCGACGGCTCCTGCGCCATCGTCTGAATCGACCGCAGCAGTGCCTGAGTCGACGTCCTCGGTACCTGCACCTGCCGACACCGCAGCCAAGCGCGGCATTGGGAGCCAGGCTCCCTCGGAGTCTGGGCAGGTGCGGAGTGCGACGGCCTCGTCGAAGAGACCGGCTGCCGCGCCCACGGCAACCGGTCCGCAGTATCGCAGCCGCAAGGAGGTGCAGGCGGTGTTGCTCGACTACCAGACGCGCGCTGTCAACACAGATCTGCAGGTCAAGCGGGAGCGTATCGAGATCCAGAAGCAGGCCATCAAGAAAGAGTACCTCGACGCACGCATCAAAAGCGCGGCTGACGAGACCGCAGCCCTGAAGAAAGAGCTGGAGGCGATGGCAGGGCAGAAGTAGGGAGGTGCGGAGGGTGGAGGGCGGAGGGCGGAGGGCGGAGGGCAGAGTTGAGGATGCCGGCGATGCACCCGTAGAGACGCTGCG
>Ga0315288_10009783_pt1 | contig 12068 bp, 6 predicted proteins | sample YL17G11_20_MG_FD_203454 | JGI IMG/M metagenome (GOLD analysis project Ga0315288, IMG submission 203454) | Sediment microbial communities from Yellowstone Lake, YNP, Wyoming, USA - YL17G11_20 | ecosystem: Environmental > Aquatic > Freshwater > Lake > Sediment | place: USA: Wyoming | collected...
ATTACAGTTCCAACGATTAAAGATAGAGATGTATTAGTTAGATATGATCAAAATGATAATGAAGAATATCGTTATGAAGTTCTTTATGTTAATAGAAACAGGACTATTAATAAATTAGAGGGCGGACAAAAAATGAAGGTTCAGAGAGTAAGAAAAACTGATCCTATTTATAAAATTCCAGTATTTAAAAATGCGTCATTATTTCCATCGATTGTTAATACGGGAATTGGTTTTGCATTAGGAATTCCGCCACATACACATGAAATTGCTAGAAATGAAAATAATCCAAATCTATTTGCACAATTAACTAGTATAAATCAAGGACATAATCATCCTGTTCGCCTTCATAATGGAGTGTTGACAGTTGAAGAAGTTTTGGGGCACTCACATACTTTAACGCTTTAATGAATAAATTAGCATACAATTTGAGAAAATAAATGGTTAAATTTTATAAAAATAATCCTCCAAATTCTAGATTGGCATTAGATCGATATGATTTTAATAATCATATTGATGGATATGATTTTCGACAAAATGCCACAACTATTGATTTATTTCCAACATTAATTATTGATGGCTATCCTCAAACTAACGTGCAAAGCGCTATTGAGAAATTAAATTCAATTGTTACACCTCCACCATTACCAGATGCAACTACTACTGTTAAAGGTATAGTTAAATTAGCTGGAGATATTGCTGGAACAGCAATAAATGTTACTGTTAAAGGATTACAAACATATCCTGTTTCTTCTGTACCACCAACTAATGGGCAAGCTTTAATTTATAATAGTGGATCTGCATCATGGGAAGCTCAATCTATTGCTAATTTTGTTGCTGGAGGAGATTTAGCTGGAACAAATACCTCGCAGCAAGTAGTAAGTTTAACTGGTAGTATTGGTGTTGTAAATATTTCTGCAGCCACATTAGTATTTGATCAGTCATTATCAACGGTAGCATTAATACAAGCGGATAAAACTTCTGCTGGTAATGGTGGTACTTTATTTATAGGTGGACAAAATGTTACTACAATTGGCTTTGATTCGGGTTCAGTTGTAATAACTGGAGGTTTGCATGCATCTGGAGGAATATCTCCTGGAGTTATAATAGGTTCTAATGAAACGAAACTTTTATTACATGCTACGGAAGTGGCTGCTAATCGTAATATATTAGGTTTATTGGGAACAGTTGATAGCTCTTCAATGCCAGCTAGTACTGGTGATAGAGTTATTTATATTAAAAATGCTGTAACCGCCCCTACTTCAGGAAATCCAGGTGCCGGCACTATTTTATATTCTACATCTGGAGCTTTAAGAATAAAACGTGAATCTGGAAAAGATTTTTTAATTGGAAATTATCTTGATAATCCATTTACTTGGTCTGATGCAGAACCACTTTCAAGTAATAATAATTATGTTGTTTCAAAAAGATCAAGACTTGTATATACTGCTGGAAGTGGACCTCAATTAATGGAGTCTATACCTATAAATGCAACTTCTTCAAATGTAATTTGTAAAGTTGATGTCATAATTGTTGCAAAACAAATTGGAACTGCAGAGGGAATGAGTTTAAATCTTAGTATTACTGGAATAAAATCTGGCGCCCCTGCTGCAACATATGTTGGAGTTGGAACTCCAACATATTCAGATATTAGGACAACTGCCGCAGCAGCATCTTGGGCATTGCCAATAATAATTTTAGCTGCCAATAATTTAGAGCTATATTCTGGAACAAGTGGTACTGACAATATTAATTGGTTTGCTAATATTCAATATAATTTTAATACGGATTAAAATGAGTATTACAATTTTAATAGCAAATAGAAGCATTTTTCAGAAAACATATTCAGAACTTTATTCTATTAGTCCGCCAAGCCCAGCTAATTATAATGATGCTGTTACTTTTAATATTACTGTTACTCCTCAAACCGCAGGAGTGGCGGCACCAGATTTTGGATATGTTAAAGTATATGATGCCAATACTAATCAATTATGGGGAGACGGATATATTGCTATATCAGGCTCAGCCGCAATTAATAAAACATTACCAAATAAAGCGGGAAGCTATGATTTAATTGTAAAATATGATGGATATTTATTAGACCCTAGCGCTACTTATGCTGATAGTAAAACAGCAACATTTACTTATATTATTAATCATGGAAACGTAGATACTGTAACTACTTTATCAATTGATGGTGCTACTTTTTCTAAATCTTTAAATAAAAATGTTGTTGCTAAAGTAGTCGGCGGCGCCACATATCCTTCAGGAGTTGTAATTGTAGATGGGTATATAATAGATGGATATAATATTAAAACATATATATTGGGTTTTGGTGGTTTAGTTCATGGCGTTTTTCCCAATAGTATTTCTACCATTACTATTCCTGCTGGTAAAATACCTACTGATGGATATTGGTACTTAAGAGCTACTTATGAAGGTGATGGCATTTATTTAAACCCTAGCACTTCAAATACATTATTAACTACAGTCACCTCACAATTATCAACTAGTAGCGTGCTTTCTGGACCAATAACTGTTGGGGGATGTATGAATGTAACTTATAATATTATAGTTACATCTTCACATGGAACTGTTGATGGGCACGTAACATTATATGCTAAAAACACATCAACAGTTATTTTGGCAACTGGAACATTATCCGGCGGCGTAGCCGCGTTGTTTGTAAATTATGATAATTGGTCGTCAGAATTTGATGGTGGAGATTTTTCAGTATATGCAATTTGCACCGGAAGTAGCTCCTTTGCTAATAGTACTACTAATTCAATAAATGTTCATGTGTCTGCTTGCAAACCTTAATATACTATTATAATTTATAGTATATCATTTTTGAAGTATTAATTTAGGAGATTAAAATGGAATTAGGTTTTGAAGTGCTTTTAAGTTGGCAGTTTTTATTTTTTAGCTTAGTTATAGCGGCAATTACTTTTGTAACTAGAAAAATAGTAGAATATTTTCTAGATAAGCCAGAAGTCCCAGCATCTAAAACAGCTAAATTGTGGACAGAGTTGTTATTACCAATTGGACCAGTATGTACTGGTGGTTTAGTTGGATATTTCTTTAAACAATTTCAATATCCAGATAATCTTACAACAGCTACTGATAGAGTTTTCTTTGGATTAATAGCTGGACTTCTTTCTGGTTTAATTTATAGAGTTATTAAAGGAATGTTAAAAAGTAAATTGCCTGGTGGTCAAGGATCTCCAGATAGTGATGGACCTTCACAAACATTACCTTCTGCAACAACTATAATTTCAAATGTTGCAAAAGAAGTAACAGATGCTATGGCAAATAAAGATAAAAAATAAATATTTGCGTTATATTTATATTAAATGGTAAATAACCAATAATTTAACATGTAAGTGTTAAATTGTTTTGGGAGAAATATGAGCAAATTCCCTTCAGGATATGATTCAGATGTAGAGCTGCCACCAGTTAATGATGATTTAACTGAAGTGGGTGGCGAAGCTATCAATGCTTTAAGAGAAGCAGTCTTTAATATTGAACAAGAAATTGGTTTGGGAGCATCAGGCTCTACAGGCTCTATTGCAAATCGTATTGATGTAAGTTTGTTTCCTGATGGAAAAATAAGACCATCTGCCATTGCAAGTATGGGATTAGTAACATTACCAATTTTTAATTTTCATATTTCAGATACCGCAGAAATTGTTGAAAGCAAATTAAAATTAGATCATAGAACACAAGATTTATTCAATTATATTCAAGACTTATCTGGTGATGTAAATTCTGCATTAGGATGGATTTCCATTACTGGATCAAAATTAGAGCCTCATATTGCAGGAGCAGCATTTAGACATGAGCTAAGACATATTGATGTTGATTATGATCCTAATAATTATTTTAAAAATAGATTTGGATTATTAAGAAACAATACTAATTCATATTATTTGTTTGATGATATTAATAAGGATTATCTTGCGCATCAAAAATCAGATGGAATATTTGCATTAGGTGCGGGTACAGTAGTAACTACTCATGGATTTAATTATCCTGGTTATTATGCTCATCATTCTCGTGGTATTTATTTAGATTCTTCTCAGTTTTTATATTTTCCACAAACATTGCATGATGTTCAACAATTTGCGGATTTTATTGATAGTTCTGGTATTTTCTTATTAGGAACCAGAATACAAAATCTTTATGCTAATGGTATTTCAAGAATTTCTCGTTCATCAACATTGAATTTAGATGGTTATGGACAAGCAATTGTTCCAGTAACAAATGTTTATACTCATTTATTAAGTGGAGGATTTGTATTAAATCCATTTGATGATATTGATACTGGTGATGATATTATTACATTTACACCAGCCGCTCCATTAATTGCAAATAATTCATTTGATGCGCAATTTTCACAAGTAAAAAGTGGCGACATAATTAGAGTTAATTATGGAACTGTTGAAGTTCAATTTTTAGTTAAAGAAAAAAAGTATCTTCAGGTTGGCGGAAGAAAAACTTTCTTAGTTAGAATTGATGGTAAAAATTTATTGGACTCTGTTAAAAATGGAGTAAATGCTACCGCACGAATTGATAGACCATTATTCAATATAAATAAATACGCAGTATTATCAGTAGCTAATGCAAACAATCCATTTAATGAAATTCCAAGTTTAATTGTTGGAAATGCTCGCGGTGCGGTCGCACTTGGATTAGGTTTTGATCCAGATTTATTAGATAAAAATCATTATTTATTATATTTGGCGCTTTGCCCAACTGGATTCCCACAAGATGGTGTAGTGACAATGCCAGGTATTGATGTTACTGGAAATCAAGGAGCTACTCCAGGTAATTATACTTTAGAATCAGTATTGTTAGCTACTAATGATGCTTTTAGAAAGAATGGCTATAACTACAGATTCACAGCATTTACTTATAATGGTGAATTTGGAATTATGCTTGCTTCATCTCATAACAATGCTTCATTTTTTATCAATGGATTCATTGTTAATGGCGCAGGATTCTTAGATAAAGCCGCATCAATTATAGCATTTCCTAAAAATGTAGTTGATGTTTTTGCAATATCACCTTCAAGAAACGTAGATCCTCTTGGATTCTCATTCTCAGGATCAAATATTGCAAGCACCCCATTTAAATCTTCATATACTTCAGCTGAAGAGGCACAATATCCAACAAAACTATTTGTTCCATTAAAAAGAAACAATTATTATGTGGACGGTGTTGAAAGAGAAAAACTTGCTAATGATGTATTCCAAACAATTGATCAATATGGTGATGGATATTGGTTTGGAACAATTGTTAATAGAACAGAAATACCAGGTCCTGCTGGAAGGGTTGAAGTAACTTATCGTGTTCAATTAGATTTAAGTACATCTAGATTAAAAGCTGGTAAAACAATTGTGGTACAATCAGCTGGTCAGGGAACCTATTTAGATTTTGGCAGATTCCTTATTAAAAATGTTTCATTTAATGCTTGCCCTGCAGATTATACAGACATAACAATTTATGATGCAGTTCATGCAAATGGAAATTCTCCAATAAGCGGAACATTACAAGTTGGCGCTGTTGCTGAATTATATTTTAGTGCAGATTCAGTTTCATTTAATAGAGAAACCGCAACAGATGATGCCTCGATTACTCCATTCAAAAGACATTTTGAAGTTTATGTTGATAAAAATGGCGAAACTTTTACACATGAAAGAGGAAGATTTGTTAATACTGGAAGCGATTTAGTAACTAATAGTGTTACTTTATATGCATCCTCACCTCTTAATTCTGTAGATATTATTAAAATATCTCCTAAATTAAGAGGATATCAGTTTGGTGTTGTTACCAAGATTGCATTAACAATAAATGATTTTAATCCAGTAAGTACTGGACTTATTGATGGATATTTATCAAGTTGGGATGGAATTAATTTAACTAGAAGAGGTCCACTTACATATGGTAAGATTGGTGAAACTATTAGATTTTATGATGAAACCAATATAGATTATATTGATTTTATTTTCCCAGAATCAATGGTTGGAAGTACATTTATGAATTCCACTATGGATATTCAATTATTTCCAACATTATCATTAGATGAAGAAATAATGTTAATAGCAACATGTGAAGTTAATGATGTTACTAATAAAGTTTCTATGATGCGTGATGAAAGACAATTTGGTAATACTAGTGAAAAAGATTTAACAACATCAGCTTTGGATTATATTGCTTTAGGTGAAAGAATATTGCATGCTAATGGTGTTGTAAGAGGATTTGATATTGAAGAAACTGATTCGAATCCAAATCCAAACAATAATCAAATTTATTTGACTGGTGGTATGGCTGTTGTTAATGGTAAATTTATTCAAATGAATAATGAAACTGTTGGAATATCTCCAATATATGAAAGATATGGCTCCGATAATTTTAATATTACTTGGGCATTATGTGTAAATGATAAGGGTGAATATCAAACAATTCCATTGTTAGATATTGATAATACTACCGCAACCCCTGCAACTATAGCTAGAAACTTATTAGCATTTAATCCGGTAAATTCTCAATCTTATAATCTTGATGCTCGTACATTTAATGATATAATAAATTTTAGAAAAGATTTAACTCCACTTTATTTGGTTAATAATACTATATCTGTAGTTATTGGTCCTGGCGGCAATATATATAATAGTAATTTAGTAATTTCAAATGTGCGTAAATATGTAAGTGACATTGAAAATAATGTTCCATATATATTTACAAATAATAAGCAAGGAAACTTTAAAGACTTCCGCGCAATGCTTAAATGGTTGAAATTAAATTCAGCAAACAATGGCACAGCCATTACTAGAAGAATGAGTGCTGGTTTTGATATTGCAAATGAACAAATTGATTTTAATTTCCCGCATACGACAACTATTGATGGACAAAATGATTGTTTTATAATTATTAACTCTACATCATCAACAACAACATTTGGACCGCGTTTAACATTTGAAAATCTAGACATGACTATTAGTGGTAATATTGCTTCAGCAATAAATCCATCAACTGGTTTAATAAATGTAACTGGTCTTAAATTTAAGAATTGCAATATAACTGTTAATGTTAACTCTGTTCCAACTTCAGGAAATATATTTGATTGGGTTGGTAATGATATAGAAATAGATAATTGTAATTTTACAATTAATTTTAATACTGTTGTTTCTGATGGAGCTATATTTTCTATAAAAAATAATATAGCAAATCTTTCCAGCAGCAAACTTTTAATTAAAAATAGTAATTTTACAATTATCAATATAAATGATAGAGATCCAAGCGATGTATTTGCGTTTGATGGATGTAATAATGTTGTAATAGATAATTGCATTATTCAAGGCATTTTTAGAGAAGCCATTGATCTTGTTAATTGTCAAAATTTTACTTTAAAAAATTCATATGTTTATGGAACATGGGAATGCTCATCATATCCGGCATATTCCTCTTCAAATTTAGTTAATAGTGGAATTGGTTATTTGCATATGTTTGTAGATTCGGCATATGTTGGTTTAAGTGGTGTTACATTCAAAAATATAGTTATAGACAATACTAAATTTGAATATCATCCTTCAGAACCAAGCAGCAATAGATTTAGTTTTATTAATTTTGTGATTCCTACATTATCAGTACTTGATAATGTAGAGATAACTAACTGTAGTTTTATTAACAGTAATTTCGATGTTGATGACTATCGTGCAGCTATTTCAATTATTAGTCCAGATACAGCGAATATGGTTGCGCCTAAAAAACAGTCTACATTATCTAATGCAATCATTTCTAATAATTATTGTAATAAAGATCAAATGATAATTGTTAGTAAAGAGCGTGATACTCCTGGAGGATTAATGTCATATCCAGGATTTGAAGTTCGCAATTGTTTAATTGAAAATAATACTTGTGGAACAATCGGATTTTGGACTTCTTCAGGAACCGCTTATAATTCACTTGCAGTCCCTACATATTTAAATGATAAAAGAAGTAATTTAATTATCAGCAAAAATACTTGTCATTATATTGCAACATTGGATTCTGTTGGAACATTTTTCTTGGCTCATGATCCAGACACACTTACAAATTACACTAATTATCCTTCAGGAAATGTTTTAATTGATGGCAATAGTTCTAACTGGATTCAAGTTAGTGGGTATGTGTTTACTCTAGGATCTCATTTAAATGATGAGGCAATTAAAATCTCTAATAATACAATAGTACAATATGATCTTACTTTTTTGCCTCTTTTTTCTCCATTTGCAACATCTAACATATTAGTTGTTACAAATTCTAATACTAATTTTGGTTCACAACCAAATGCATTTATTTCTAATAATAGAGTTTCTCCTGGTCATTATTATAATGGCGCGGTTTTAACTGTAGAAGAAACAGATAGCTATATGAATTTGGCAACTGCTGCAACTGTAACTAATAATATATTTAATGGAATTCAGCCTAATGCTGGCGCAGCAATAGAATTAAATTGTGTGTATGTAATATTTACCGGAAATACCATTTTAAGAGGGACTAATAATATTGTAAAATATATTATTGGACCTACAGGAACAACAACAGTTGGTATTATTACAGATAATATATTTGATAGTCCAACAACTGATGGTGTAAATGAAGTTACATTATTTAATTTACCATTTAATTGGACAAAAGAAAGAAATATTAACCAAACAATGTATAAATACATTTCTGTATTAGAAGGTACTGTTGGATTGGAAGCATTTGGCGGATTTGGCGGAAGTCTTGGTCCTGATGCCCCAGCAAATAGTGGAGTATTTCTTGATGTTACTGGATTTAACATATCTCCAGTAGCTTATTATGCGGACAATTCCTCCCCAATAGTTGCAAGATCTTTTGCTTGGAGAGCTAATTTAGATCAACACCTTCCAGAAAATGTTAAAATTATACAACTTAAAATGGGTATAATACCAATAGGTCATTCAATAGAAACAGTTGGAAGTACTATGGTATTAGGATTATTTAGGTCAGATCCTACAAAAATAATAACAGACGAATATACAAATTTGGATAATCCTGGTTTTGGTTTTGCAGGCTTTCCTCCATTTTCAGATCCTTACATTGATGGTGTAAATGTGTTTACTTCAACAATAACTGATGCGATATGGAATTCTGCATCAGTTACACATTATTTTAATATTGCGCCTTCTGCCGCATCAACGCTTTTATTTAAAACAGGAAGAACAATTTTAATTCAAGCACAACTTACCATGCTTTTTGAAAGAGTTTTTATTGGCTCTCCTTTTTCATTTGCACTTTCACCACTAATGGTAAAATTTAGGTGGTAATTTAAATGACTACTGGTAATGCATTCCGCTCAGATCTTTATAAAATACACAATATAATTCAAGCTTCAATGATTGTGTATCCAAAAGAAATGATCATTTCCATTTTACGCGATTTTTTTGCTAAAGATTCGTATTATCATTATGTAAAGGACCATTGGGGATTTGCTAATACTCCAGATGAAACCGGAATGGCTTTAGATGCCGGATTAAAAGATAATACTACTACAAGAGTTTTTATTGGTGAAAATTATCGATATGATGTTATTTTTTATCCAGCAATTCTAATTAAATCTGGCGGATCTAAATATGTTCCAATTTCTATTAATAGGGAAACTGGTGGAATTCAATATCAGCCAATTTTATTTGATGATGGCTATGGAAATGAAACTACTATACATGTTCCTAAAACATTCATCACTGCTGGGGCTTTTGAAGGATCAATAACAATTGATGTTATTACAAGAAGCTTAAGGGCAAGAGATGATCTTTTAGAATTAATAGCAATGTGTTTTACAGAAATCTATTTCGATGTTTTATATCGTGCTGGAATTATTGTAAAACCTATTTCAATAGGTGGTCCATCTGAACAAGATGATAGAAATGATAAATTGTTTAGGCAAACTGTTACTTTAGATATTCGTACGGAATGGCGTAGAGAGATCCCAATAGAAACTTTTATTGATACAATATTGTTTACCGCAGAATTTACGAACACAGATCAACCATTGTTACCAATGGATCCTAATTTTACTATTAATACGTCAGTAACTAAAATATAAAGAATTATTTATGCAATTTCTGTCATATTTATACATGTGTTATGCTTAATAAAATATAAGTTTAATAGTTTGTATTTGGTACATTAAAGTAAACGCAGCATAAAATTAAAAATAATGTAATAATATAACATTACTTTGAGAAGTTTTAATAGGTAAAACTGGTTTATAGGCATGATTCTAAAAAATTGTAATAAATGCAAACAAGAAAAAGAGCTTACATTGTCTAAAATTAGACAATGTAAATATTCGTCTGGAGAATTATATTTTAAAGCAATTTGTAGGGCTTGTGAAGTTAAAAATTCATTAAAATATAATAAAAATTATGTGAAAACAGATGAGCAAAAAAATAGATTTAAAGAATATAAAAAACAATGGAAAATTCTTAACAAAGAAACTATTAATAAATGGTATTTACTGGCATATTGATCATATAATACCACAATCATGTTTACCATATAAAACTATGCAAGATGAAAATTTTAAAAAATGTTGGGCTCTTCAAAATTTGCGTCCTCTAGATGCAAAAAGCAATATGCTAGATGGCTCTACAAGAATAAGGCACAAAATGTATAACAATCTTTTTAATGGAGTAATCTAATGCCAAATATTCCCGGGGCAAATAACGTATTACCAGGCGTATTCACAGATATCGTCACAAATAGTAGAGGATTATCCCTTCCTGGCGGAACTCGTATCCCAGCATTTATAGGCGAAGGATCTACTGATGAAACAATCGTATCTACTGCTCAAGGCGGTGGCAACGATGGGCTAGACCCAACTTATTCCAGTACTTCAGGCGCAGACGGAAGACATTTTCAATTATTGAATTTTCCATTAATATCAAACAGAACAACTTTATTTAAAAATGGCGTTCCTCTTGTTGGATTAGAATCATTAATTGATAATAATGCATTCAGCAATAAATATGATTACAGGGTGGATATTACTTCCGGCAAGGTTGAATTACAACGCGCGCACCTAGTAGATTTAGGTGGAGCAAATTATGTTCCTCTTAGCACAAATGTTGGAATTGGAACTTTAAATAACTTAACATTAACTGATCAAAATGCTCCACCAGAAACTTGGACAGTTCGTTGTGTAAGTGTACAAAGAGACAATTCAAATAACCCAATCGCTTTAACTGCTAAGTTCTTAGCTTTCGGATCTATTTCTGGAGCTAAATTAGATGCTAATGGAAATCCTGTTGTTTGGCAAGCAAACAATAATATTGTTACTAATGGTGTTCTTAGCTTTTCTATTCTAGAAGGTATAGTTGTCTTTAGAGAAGGCGACGCTTTTACTATTAAAGTTGCCAGTGGCGTATTAAATAGAAGTGATACTTTAACGGCTAATTATATTCCAACATTAGTTCTTAATGATCCATTATTATTACAAGGAATGAGTGCAGTTGTTGGTAGACACGGTTTTCCCAGCATTGATAATAATTTAAGCTTAGGTTGCCAATTAGCTTTTGCTAACTCTACTCCAGCAGTTATGACCGTTCAAGCTGCGCCTCCAATGCCAAGAAGAAAATCATTTGAATTAGAAACCGTAATTGATTCTCTTTCAACAAATCCAGATGATTTCATTTTTCCTCTTCCACTTGGAGTAACACCAGACCCAAATTCAAATATTCATTTCTTTATTAATAATCCAACCACAAATAAAGAAACTCAAATTTTACCTAACAAATTAACCTATTATACTTTGGATACTGCTGGATTTCCAACTACTAATAGTTTTATTTTCGATAACGTTCCAGCCCCAGGTGGATTTTCATATTTCTATACTGTTAAGCAGACCATTGCTACAATAGATACTGGACATGATGGTTATGTTGGAAGAGATTTAGCTTTTGGCAATAAAGTATTATTTAGCTCTTCAGTTACTTATGATGCCAGCTATGTTGGTAAAACATTAAAAATTATTGAAGCAGAAAATGTTGCAAATATTGGCA
>Ga0315288_10009785_pt1 | contig 12067 bp, 6 predicted proteins | sample YL17G11_20_MG_FD_203454 | JGI IMG/M metagenome (GOLD analysis project Ga0315288, IMG submission 203454) | Sediment microbial communities from Yellowstone Lake, YNP, Wyoming, USA - YL17G11_20 | ecosystem: Environmental > Aquatic > Freshwater > Lake > Sediment | place: USA: Wyoming | collected...
TGTTCGTACGTCAACAACATCTATCCGATCGCTGTTGCGCACGTCAATTCGTCGGTCACTGTTGGCAACAACATCAGCGATTCGTGCCAGCCCTACACCGACCCGGAGTTCGGCGACTTCACGCTCAGAGCAAATATGCCGCAAATCGATGCAGGCAGGGTGGTCTCATCCTACACCGACGGCTACCAGGGCTCGGCGCCGGATGTCGGAGCGTATGAGTCGGGGATCACGCCGTGGGTACCGGGCGCCGACTTCGCGCGCAAGGTGTGGCAGCCCATGCGCATTCCGGGCCAGATCAGTCGACGGGGCTGGAAAGTGTTTGGCAGTGTGGGCTCGCAGTGGGTGAACATGGCCATCGATGGTCGCATGGACACGCGCTGGGACACCTACTCGCGCTACGATTCGACGCAGCAGAACAGCCACTACTACCAGGTCAACATGTTGGCGCCTGTGTCGTACAACAAGATTCTCGTTTTCGCCGCGTCAAGCCCACGCGACTGCTACGCGCGCAGCTACAGCGTGGCAGTGTACGACGGAGTGTCGGCGTTTGGCCCGCCCGTTGCCACGGGTGCGGGAACCGACTCGGTCACCATCATCACGTTCCCCACGCAAACGCAGCCGGCCTTCCGCATTACGCAAATCTCCTCGCCCGGGTCTCCGCCCTGGGGCATCGACGAAATCGTTGTTGTCAACGACAACACCCCGGGTGTGCAGATGCCGCGCACGGGCGTGAGCGGATCGACCAGCCTCTGGTCGCGGGTCCGGGTCTTTGCCACCAATGGCCGTTTGCTCTGCTCGGTGGATCGCGCGCATCCCGGCGCAAGCCTCTCCGGCATTGTCGGGACTGGTGCGTATGCCATGCGCGTGGAGCTCGCAGACGGCACCACCCTCCGCCGCAGTCTGGTGGTCGCGCAGCCCACGCCACTGCGTACGCTGCTGCGGTCTGCCGGACAGATCACGCTCGCTCGATGAGGGACCCGTGCACTCCCGTGGGATTCCGCCCAGTGAGAGGCACAGGCCTTTGGATAGCTGTGCCGGATGTGAGAATGGGAGGCGAGAGCGGTTGGATAGCTGTGCCGGGTGGCGCGCCATGCGGCAGTGGTAGGTTGGGCCACTCGGGCCACGACACGTTTGTGCGCATCGAAGAGATGGTGCCGGATATGAAGGTTGTCTTTGTCTCGGGTCAGAACCTGGAGGTCGAGCAGAAGGAGCTGGCCGGGCTCGACGGAGTCGGGTTCCTGCAGAAGCCGTTCTCGCGAAATCAACTGCTCATTGTGGTCGAGGCGCTGCTGATACCGACACAAGCAGCGGCATGATGAGAGTGCGGAGTTGCGGAAGGCTTTCGACGAATCGGCGAGTGCGTTCCCGCAGAACGCCTCTATGAGTTGATCGAGTGCAGTCCGCAACTCCGCACTCCCCACTCCGCATTCCGCACTGTGTTTCTCCCCGCTACCGTACTATCAGCAACTTCCCCTTAGTCAGCACACTGTGCTTCTCATCCGCAATCACGTAGAAATACAACCCCGACGACACCAGTTCCCCCGACTGGTTGCGCGTATCCCACTTCCACTGGGGGCTGAGACTGAATCGGGGGTCCGACGCCACAATATCCGCATCCGCCTTGTGCGTGTCGTAGATCGGGAAGCCCTTCATTGACAGAATCCGGATCTGCATGAGGCGGCTGCGTCCTTTCCCCAGCACGTGCAGGTTGCGGAACACAATGCCGCACGGTGCATCGGGGTTTCCGCAATGCCGCGAGTCAACCCCCGGCTTGTACGGGTTGGGATAGGTGTAGAAGCCGACATCGCGCGTCACGAAATACCACTGATAGGCGGCGAACCTGTCACTGCCAACCGTGTATGGGTCCACAGACCCGTCGTATCTGAATGCCATGGGGAACCCGGCAAATGTACACGTGATACTGTCTTTGCCGAAGAGAACACTGTCGGGGTACACGGTAACGCGCGTGCTGTCTGCCGACATGGTGATGCGCCGAAGCGGCATGGGTGTGCCTGCGCTGTACGTGCTCACCAGGCTCAGACTGCGATTGAGTATCAACGAGTCGGTGTCGAACGTGCCCGGGTACATGCGTTCCGAGAAACGCAGCGTGACCGAAGCATGCACATCCGAACCAACGCTTGCGCTGTCGGGAGTTACCGAGACCAGACGTATGGTCTTCACGCTGAAGTGCCACGCGATCGTATCGACGGTTGACACGAAGCCGGCCACCGAGAAGGCCGCAGTGTCGCCCGTAGAGAGCCCTCCGAAGCGGCACCCGACGCTGTCGTTCCAGTACAGGCGCACCCCCGGATAGAACCGCACCTGGTTCGACCGCACGACTACCGAGTCGAAGTCGATGGGCTGCCCGCCCGACGCACGCGAGCGCAGGGAGAGGCTGCGGTTGTTCGTCAGGGACGTGTCGATCGTGCCGGGGTACACCGCGGAGGAGAAGGTCAGGATCACCGGCGTCGTGGGCGACACACCCGTGTCACCCGGAGCGGGAGAGACAGCGGAGCGCACATTGTTCTCGGTGGCAAACGCCCACCGTTTGTTGTCACCCGTGGCTGTCGAGTCGAAGAGCGTAGCCGGAATGCCGTCGCCGTTGAGATCAATCGGATATCCACGTTCGTCACGCCCTGTGAAGGACTGGTAGAGGCAGTACACACTGTCGGCAAAGAAGAATGGTCGCGCCGGCCGGAACGTGACCGTGGCCCCCTGCACGTCGATCGAACGAAACGAGATCTGCTGCGTGGGATGGAACCGCGACACCATCACCAGACTGCGGTTGGCCACTTTCGCCGTATCGATGGTACCGGGAAAGAGCGGCGCATTGAACGTCAGGATGATCGGCGTGGCGATTCCGACCTCTGTTGCCCCGCTGTCGGGGCTCACCTGCACCAGATCGTAGGTAACGCTGTCCACGCGCAATGCCACGAGCGTGTCGCGGTTGGTGTCGCGCACATGATCGAGGTTCACGTCAAGGCCGTTGGGTCCCGAAGCTGTGGTGGCGCGGTCGGTGATGTTGGACGATACCACGAAAGCCACGGAGTCGGTAGGAATGAAGAACCCGGCAGTAGGCAGCAGTCCGCCAAACGCCAGATTCGGCTGGGTGTAGCGCGGCGCAAACGTCACCTGGGTGAGTGCGGTGTTCCACGACGGCGTTAGCGTGATAGGCGACACACTCCCCCGCACCGCCGAGTCGAGGATGCTGTATGCCTGCACCGCACCATGCACCGAGGCGCTGTCGATGGGCTCGGAGAAGCTGATCTTCACACGTGCGTGCGGAGGAAAGCGGTATGGCTGATACGTGCGATTGGCCGCGCTCTTGGCCATCCAATACGGCTGGTCGGTCTTGAAATCAAACGACACCTGCACGATGCGCGGCAGGTCGTTGTGCTCCAGACGCACAACCACCGTGTCAAACGGATGTGCGGGATCGTTCGTGCCCACAACAAGGGTATCGCTGACATACCCGTCGCCGCTCAGGTTGACGCAGTTGAGGTACAATCGTAGTACCGTCTGTTCTCCGGGCGCCAGACGGATCGGCAGAATCGCCGTCGACGCAGGCAACGAATCGAAGAGAACGACCGAGGCCCCCTGCTGCACGCCCAGGGCGAACCATCGCTGGTCCGAGCCGGCAAAGTGCAACGAAGTGATTGACATGGTGTCATTGCCCGTGTTGCGCAGTGGCGCCAGCACCGTGTCGCGCGCCGGGTTGCCCACCAGCAGCGACAGGTATCCGGCGAGCGTGTCCTTTGCCGCGAAGTAGCCCGGGTTGGATGCCGAGTCAACGGCAAACCACGGGTGCTTCAGGTACACGGTGATCGTATCACTGGCGCCGAAGATGTCGCCTACCACGATCTGCACGCTGCTGTCCTGCAGTGTCGGGACGAATGTCATCGAGCCGACAGCTTTGACAGAGTCGATGCGATGCGTGCTATAGTGGTACGACATGGTGTCCCAGTAGAACATGTCGCTGTCGTCCACCGACACGGCCACCATCATCGGAGAGCCGAGCACCACCCGCACCGAGTCTCCATCCGACGCGCTCACGCCGTTGAGCTGCAGATCGACGATTTCGGGGGTGTGGTTGACTACCAGGAGTGCCGACGACTGCACCGCAGTGTCCGGATCAGTGGCGCTGAAGAGAACCGTGTTGGACCCGTACCCTCCGCTATGGGGCGCGTGGTACACGTACCGCCGTGTCGCACCAACCGTAACCGAGTCGACGCGCACGCCGTTGAGAGAAACGCGGGCCCGGATGGTCGGATCGTTGGTATCCGACACCGAGAAGACGAAGGCAACCGAGTCGCCTTCCTGCATGTCAAAGGGCACCTGTCCGACAATTGGAACGGTGTCAAGGTCCGGCGCCCCCCCGGTGTCACGAATGGCCACCACGCTCATCACGGGAACATGGTTGCGCGTACGCACACTCACCCACCGCGCCACCGCGCCCCACGCCCGGGCGTCTGCTGCGGAGAGCCCCAGGGTGAACACCGTGTCGGAAACCGTGAGCGGATCGAAGAGCGACCACCTGCGATACGCGCGTGCCCCTGTGAGTGTGAGCGGCTTTGCCTCGTCAAGCAGCGCAGTAAACGAGACGGTGTCACCTGCGTCGGAGTCGTGCACTGCCACGTAGAACCCGACCGAGTCGAGGCGGGAGAAGCAGTCGACGGTGTCTCCGAAGGCCACCGGACCAGACCGCACCGACCGCACTTGTACCGAGTCGATTCCGTCGATTGAGGGCTTGGTGTCCCAGTACACCCGCATGCCACGGACCACGGGGCTCCGCAGCGAGTCGGCCACAGTTCGCGTGATCGCCACCTTGTACTGGAAGAAGCGCTGCATCCCCCGCGCAGTCTGCGAAAGCCCCGCTGCATCGTCAAACGACACCCACGGGGTCCAGGCGCCGGGGGTGGCCGGATTGGACGAGGCGCCGAGGCGCACCGAGTCGTACACCTGGCCGAGTGCGGCGCGCATCACGGTGACCGAATCTCCGTAGAACCACACAGAGTCCGGCGCAACTGCTCCGACCGAGTCAACCGCCGACATCCACGAGCCGTTCGTGAAGAGCACTCCCCGCGAAGCCCACAAGCACCCGCGAATGCGCGAAGCCTCGGGCCACACAGCGCCCAGGTTGCCGATGGAGTCGAGTGCGACGTTGAGTTCAGGTGTTGCCTCCGTTGTGGGCACGGCCAGCGAAGCATCGGAGAGACACAGCGTATCGACAGGCCCCGGGGAGAGCACTCCACCCTGCACGGAATAGATGAACCCTTCGACGGAGGCTCTGCCGTCGGCGTTGAAATCGCCTTTCCAGGACACGAGCACCGATGAGCTGTTTCGGGCCACACTGCAATGCCTCGCACCGGGCACGCTGACGATGCGAATGCTCTGAACCGCCACATCGCTGCCACTCCATGAGAGACGATGCAGAACAACGCCTGAGGCGTCCCAGGTTGCCGCCACGAACTTTCCCGGCGCGTATGACACGACCGGGATGTCGTCGTATGCGCTACGGACCAGGGGATTTCCTGCGCCGGTCGTCACTTGCCCGCTGTCCAGTGTTGCCCACATGGCATCGAGCAACTTGAACTCCACGCTGCGATTGGCATCGGCGGCGCCCCCATGCATCCACAACACCAACCCCAAGCGGTTGCTGTCAACCGCCACGCAGGAGTTGAATATGGCGTCGGTGAGAATACCGCCGGAAGTAGCCACGGTGACACTGTCGGCTGCGGCAATCGGCGAAGCACCCGAGTACACCTTCTTGAGCACTACCCCGGCACTATTGACCTGGTGGGAAACGAGAAACGTGTCGACTGAGAAGTGGCACTGCGAGCCGGCGGGATAGTTGTTCTTCACCAACGTGTCTCGACGCGTGCCGTTGAACACCCTGAGTTTGTATCTGGCAGCATCGTACAGCGAAACGAGAAACCTCGATGCCCCCTGGTCGGCATGCAGGTAGTTGACTGCCGAACCCAACTGGTCTCCCAGCCGCACCGTGTCTTTTCGCTCGTAGGTTATGTCGTTGAGCCACACCTCGCGCCGGTACACCGCGCGCGCACCATTTGAGGTGGTGGCATCCGACCATACGTAGCAGAACTTATTCGGTCCCAACACCATGATGTCGGGCCCGCCGGAGTACGCGTGGCCCGCATCCGGAAACGTATCACCGTACGCCTTGATGAGTGCCCGTTGACGTACCGATAGAGCGATGGTGTCGCCAATCGCAACATTGGTCGACTGGTAGGCAGAAGTGAAATTGGTGGTGACACGGCTCCCGGCATAGGCGCCCGTGAGGCACAGGAGAAGCCCGAGCCACCCGGCGCAGAGCGCGCCCGGCACTGCTATGCTGCGCCCGCTACCGTGCGGCCTCCACCAGGGGCGTGCGCTTGGCGTGCAGCTTTTGCGACACATCATCCGTGAATTCCTGCTGCTGGGAGTTGTACTCCTTCTTCCATTCGGCGAACCGGTTGTCCTTGAGTATCTCGACTGCCCGTGTCTCTTTGGTGGCCTGGATGAGCCTCGTGCGAATTGCACCCAACTCACCACGCAGAACTTCGACGCGTCTGCCCGACGCCGCCAGATCGTGCATCAGCTTGTGGCGATACGCAACCCACGTGCGCAGATCGGTCACCGAGATCGTCGTGCCGGAGCGCGCCGACCGCGAATCGCGCTGCAACTCCCCTATCTCCGCCCCAACGCGCTTGACCTCGGCCTGCATCTGCGATATCTCGCGATTCTTGTGGGCAAATTCGCGTTTGACCTCATCTTCCTTGCGTTTTCGCAGTTGAAGAAGTGCCTCAAGCGTGAAGTGGAACCGACGCATGGGTCACCTCACTTACGTACAGGTGCGACTCTGGGCGCCGGACTGTCCACGGCGGACAGAAGCTGTCGGGCCTTGTCCAGACTCTCGGCAAACGAACACTTCTCGACCATGCCCTGCCGCAAAAATACCGTGAGCGGCGGGTGAAGACGAATCGCCTTGTCAACGCGCTCCGACGAGCCATTGGCATACGCACCGATCTGGATGATGTCTTCATTCTCACGATAGGCGGCCATGTAATCCTTGAGGCGGCCCGCCATGCCAAGATGATCGCCTGTCACCACGTCGGGCATGCACCGCGAGATGCTTTCCAGCACATCGATTGCAGGAAAGTGGTTTCGGTGCGCAAGCTTGCGCGACAGCACAATGTGACCGTCGATGATGCCGCGAACGGCATCGGCAATGGGCTCGTCCATGTCGTCGGCGTCGACCAGCACGGCAAAGATGCCTGTCACCGAGCCTTTGTCGGAATTGCCGGCGCGCTCCAGCAGTTGCGGAAGCATGGCAAAGACCGACGGTGTGTATCCCTTGGTGGCGGGCGGCTCGCCAATGGCCAGGCCCACTTCGCGTTGCGCCATGGCCAGACGAGTCACCGAGTCAAGCATCAGCAGAACGTCCTTGCCCTGATCGCGAAAGTATTCGGCCAGGCTTGCCGCGACCATGGCTGCCTTCAGGCGGATGAGCGCGGGCTGCTCGGAGGTTGCCACAACCACCACCGAGCGCTTGAGACCCTCATCCCCCAAGTTCTTCTCCAGAAACTCCCGCACCTCGCGGCCGCGCTCGCCAATGAGTCCGATCACATTGACTTCTGCGTTGCAGTTGCGGGCCATCATGCCCAGCAACACGCTCTTACCCACGCCGCTACCGGAGAAAATGCCCATGCGCTGTCCCTTACCAATCGACACAAAGCTGTCGATGGCCCGCACACCCGTCACGAACTGCTCGGAAATACGCCTGCGTGTGAGAGGGTTGGGAGGGTTGGCAAAGACCGGACGATTCTCCTCGGAGCGCAGCGGACCCTTCCCGTCAATGGGGTTGCCCAATCCGTCGAGGACCCGGCCGAGCACATGCGGTCCGATGGCCACCGCGAGGGGCCTCTTCGTTGTCACTACCGTCAGACCCGGATGGATGCCCCCGGTAGATCCCAGTGGCATGAGCAGTGTGCCGTTCTTCCGAAAGCCGACAACTTCGGCGCGGCCGACGATCTGCCCGTCCTTCTCCAGTGTGCAGACGTCTCCCACAGAGGCGGTTGGGCCCGAAGAAACAATGAGAAGACCGATGACCTCTGTGACCTTGCCATGGACCCGCACCGGCTCCGCGGCAGAAACAGCGCTGAGGAAGGGCTGCAAGTCCAGTGTGGTGCTCATAGCGGGGGCCTCACGTCCAGACTCACAGGGATGGTAGGGGGGCATCGGGGGACGCGCTGCTGATCTCGTTGGCAACCGACGATTGTACGCCCTGCCATACCTTGTCGACGAGTTCGGAGAGCTCGGAGAGTTGCACCCCAAGACGTGCGTCGGCCACGCCGGAGTTCGACTCGACAATACAGCCGCCCGGCTGGATGCTCCCGTCGCGCAGAATCGTAACTTCGCCCAGCCGCTCCTGCACGGGTTTCCAGAACTCCGGGGCCCCGCTCACCCGCTCCCAATCACCCGGGGCCACACGAATCACCAGACGGTCGCGGTCGGCAACGAAGGTGAGTGCATGCTTTACCGAAGAGAGCACGATGTCTTTGTTGAGGGAGAGCTCGGCCTGAACGACCTTCTGGGCAATGCGGCATGCGAGCTCGGCGACCACGCGCTCGGCACCGACGATTTGCTCGCGCTTGGACTTCTCCCACACCGAGAGAAACCCCGCCAGTTTCTGCTGAAGGGCCGTCAGCTTCGTCTCGTAGTCGGCAGCGGCTTCGGCGCGGGCTGCGGCAATGCCCTCAGCGCGCCCCCCGGCTCTGGCCTTGTCAATGGCCGCGACCAGCGCAAGTTCGGAGTCCTTCCTCTGCGACGCGAGTTGGGATTCGAGCCGACGGAGCTTGCGCTCCAGCTCCAGCACCTGCACCTCTTCGTCGGAGAAGGTGCGCGCAGTCTGCACTCCCTCGGTCTGGAACTGGTCGAACACGTGGTTGCGTACCGGAAAGTCGCTCTCGCGGTCAACCTGTTTCTTGATGATGCGACGCAGCCCCACCGTGGAATCGTCCTGCGAGTGCAGCAGGTGCTCGATGAGTGCGGAGATGTCGTCGGGTGAGAGCTGCTTTGATGTCATGGGTGCGCCTTGTGCGATGCCTTTCGAAGATCTCCCGCTCGTCTCGATACAATCACGCCGCACCCCGGCCCTGAGCTCAGTCGAAGCGTGGCCGCAGGCTGTACCCAGGGGCGCGGCGGGATCACTGGACGAGCGGGAGGATATCTATGAGGCATCGACCTTACACGATGATCTCTTCCTCGCCGCCTCTGCCGCTGATAATGATCTCGCCGTCCTCCTCCAGCCGCCGGATCACGTCGACAATACGCTGCTGCACGTCTTCCACGTCTTTGAGGCGCACCGGGCCCATGTACTCCATCTCCTCCTTGATCATCTCGGCCGCGCGCGACGACATGTTGCGGAAGAACTTGTCTTGCAGCTCCTCCGACGCACCCTTGAGCGCCAGCGATAGTTCCTTGGTGTCAACCTCTTTGAGCACGCGCTGCATCGAGCGGTCGTCGAGCAGCATCACGTCTTCGAACACAAACATGAGGTTCTTGATTTCGGTGGCCAACTCGGGGTTCTCCCGCTCCAGGTTGCCCAGGATGTTCTTCTCGGCGCCACGGTCGACATTGTTCAGCATTTCGGCAACCGCTTTCACCCCACCCACGCGCGACACGTCGCCGCCAAACAGCGACCGCACCTGCCCTGCCAGCACCTCTTCGACCTGATTCAGCGTATCGGGCGAGATGCTTTCCATGGTGGCAATGCGCGTTGACACATCGACCTGCAGCTCCTGCGGCAGCGACGAGATAATTGCCGCCGAGTTTGCCGCGCCCATGTGCGCCAGAAGCAGTGCAATGGTCTGCGGATGCTCCTTCTGGATGTAGTTGACGAGTTGCTTGGGATCGACATTTTCGAGGAGGTTGAAACCAGTGGTCCTGATAGACTGCTGGATCTTTTCGAGAATCTCTTTTGCTTTGCGGGGGCCCAGTGCCTGTTCGAGAATCTCACGCGCAAATTCGATACCGCCCTGCGATATGTACTGCTGCGCCAGCGCCAGGTTGTGGAACTCTTCGAGTACTGCTTCGCGCACTTCCGAGGATATGTTGTCGAGGCGCGCGATTTCGGTGGAGAGAGACTCGACTTCACCTTCTTCGAGGTTACGAAAGATCTGCGATGAAGCATCGCTGCCCAGTGCCACCATCACGATCGCGGCTTTCTTGGGCCCGCTGAGTTTTGCGGCCAGAGACACGCCGGTTCCGTGAGACTGCTCCTTCTTATCGGCGTCGTACTTGTCTTTATAGAAGCCCTTTTCGGCCATTGTAGTTCCTGGTTGGAGCTGCGGCGGCGTGCCGGACTCCCGACACGTCTGCCATCCCTGCACTCATTCTACCGCTTCACCATCTCCGAGGCAAGCTCGGTCGTCTGCACTCCGGGCTCACTGTCCGCGACCGCTGCGCTTCGTACGTCGGGGGGTGTCCGGATCCAGACTGCCCCTGCGGCGTCACGGACCGGCTACTTTCCGCCCTTCTTGGCAGGGGCGGCGGCAGCGGCGGCGGCGCCCGGATCGTGGAGCCACTGACGTATGATGGCAGCGATGTTGACCGGTTGCTCGCGTGTGAGCATCTCGACCCGATCGAGCAGCTCCGAACTCTTGCGCATCTCCTCGGGTACCTCCACGGGCACAGGTTCGGGCATGCCCAGAATCTCCAGCTTGGGCACCGGCGGATTCATGGCCTCGGCCACCGAGCGGGCGATGCTGCGAAGCAGGAAGATGAATGCCAGCCCAAGCAGGAACGCGGCCACGTACTTGATGATGGTGAGCACCATCTCCTTCCACTCGGCATCCGCCATGTCCCGCTGCTGCCTGCGCAGATAGTCGTTGTCGAACTGGATGTTTGAGAGGGTAATCTGGTCGCCGCGCGCCAGGTCGTAGCCCACGGCATTCTTCACGATCTCCTCAAGCTGCTGCAGCTCCTGAGGTGTGCGGGGGGTGTAGGTATCCTTCTTGTCGGAACCGACGGCATATCTGCCGTCAACCGCGACGGCAATGGTGAGACGCTTGACATTGCCGACTTCAGCCACCACACGCTGCAGCGTCTTGTCGATTTCATAGTTGGTGAGTGACCGTTCCTTCTGCGCGTCGCCGGTGGGAGCGTTCTTCACGTTCTCGTCATTGCGCTCTTCGGAACGAATCACGCGGCTTTCGGGGTTGTACTGCTCAAGCGTCTTTTCCACCTGGTCGAAGTCGAGGTCCACCGACACCTTGATCTTCGCCTTGTTGGGCCCAAGCACGGTCACCAGCATATTCTCGGAGTTCTTTTCGAGATACTTCTCGACCTTGTGTTGGAGCTCGAGGTTGCGCGAGCTTGCCATGGCAGTCTCGTCGCCGGCGTAGGGTGCGGAGAGAAGCTTTCCGCCAAAGTCAACGATGGATATGTTGTCGGCCTTGAGGCCCTCAACGCTTGACGACACCAGATGGGTGATGCCGCGCACCTGGTCTTCGGAGAGCTCGGCCCCCGGCGCCATGCGCACCATCACCGATGCCTTGGGCTGCTCCTGCTGTTCCAGAAAGATGGTCGGCTGAGGGATTGCGAGGTGCACGCGAACGGCCTTGACGTCTTCGACACCCTCGATGGTGCGCTGCAGTTCGCCTTCGAGCGCGCGGCGTGCGTTGATCTTCTGCACAAAGTCGGTCATGGCCAGGTTTGTCTTGTCAAACAGTTCGTAGCCGATGCCGTGGCTCTTGGGCAAACCATCGCGTGCCAACAGCATGCGCGCCTCGTAGATCACTTTGCCCTCAACAAGGATCGTCTTGCCCTCGTTGGTGAGCTTGTACTTCATTTTGCTCTCGGTGAGCTTCCCGGTAATTGTGGACGCCTCTTCGATGGGAAGATCGGAGTAGAGGGTCTTGTAGCCGGTCATAGGAGCAGTGCCGCGCGCCCACACCATGAGGCCAATGAGCCCAAGCACGGTAAACCCGAGCAGTGCGCTGGTCACCACCTTCTGCTGGAGGGAGAGCTTCTGCCAGATTGCGGAGAGTTGGGCGATGAGTTGCTT
>Ga0315288_10009786_pt1 | contig 12067 bp, 8 predicted proteins | sample YL17G11_20_MG_FD_203454 | JGI IMG/M metagenome (GOLD analysis project Ga0315288, IMG submission 203454) | Sediment microbial communities from Yellowstone Lake, YNP, Wyoming, USA - YL17G11_20 | ecosystem: Environmental > Aquatic > Freshwater > Lake > Sediment | place: USA: Wyoming | collected...
TAGCCCAGGCAGACCTGCTCGGCGATCTTGTCCTCGCGCAGGCGGGGCTCGATCTCGCCGCTGGCGAGGAGGACCTTGATCTCGCTGCCGAAGATGAGCGAGCCGTTCGCCTCGGCATAGTAGAGCGGCTTGACGCCGAAGCGGTCGCGCGCCACGAAGAGTTGGCGCCGCCGGCCGTCCCAGATGGCGAAGGCGAACATGCCGCGGAAGCGCTCGATGCAGGCGGGGCCGTACTCCTCGTAGGCGTGGAGGATGGTCTCGGTGTCGGAGTTGGTGCGGTAGATGTGGCCGCGGCGCTCGAGGTCGCGGCGCAGGTCGAGGTGGTTATAGACCTCGCCGTTATAGACGATCCAGAGCGACTCGTCCTCGTTGGCGATGGGCTGGTGGCCGCCGGCGAGGTCAATGATGCTGAGCCGGCGGTGGGCCAGGCCGACCGGCCCGCTGCGGAAGAACCCCGAATCGTCGGGGCCGCGGTGGATCATCACGTCGGCCATGGCCCGCAGGGCCCCGTCGTCCACCAGGGCCTGGGACCGGTAGCGGAATATGCCGGCAATGCCGCACATGGGCGTGTGGCGCCGCGAGGCGGCCCAGTGGCCCCCTCGGCGGCACTGGGGGTGCAGCAAGTTACGTGCCAGGCGACGAGACGCCGGTTGTGGGGACACACGACTTTGTCCAAGCCCGCGGGGTGAAGGCGTGGCCTGTAGAGCAAAGTCGTATGTCCCGGGTGTGGCCCGGCGCCGACGACCCTCACCCTACCCTCTCCCTCAAAGGGAGAGGGGTTGGGGCACGTCGAGGTGATGGCTGGCGCCGTCCACGCGGATTTCCAGGCCCACGCCGCCAGAATCGGAGGTGCCCACGCGCGAGATGGAAGGCGACTCATCTGCCGAGGGGACGATCACGGCGACGAGCGTCACCGGCAGCGCGGCGGAGACGCGGTAGCACAGCGCAGGCGCCGGCTGCTTGCGGCCGAAGGCGTCGGAGACCCATCCCTGGGGCACCTCCCCCTTGATGGGGGAGGATTGAGGTGGGGGTGAACCTGGGCGCATGGCGCCCATTTTGCCCCCCACCCTACCCTCCCCCGCAGAGGGAGGAGGGGCGGGCCAGCCAGCCGGGCGAGCATCTGGCGCTTGCCCCTCGACCAGGCGCGCTTCACACGGGAGGCCCGGTACCACCCACAACGGCCCGCCTGGCGTATGCGCGAGGCAGCGGCCCTCGGCATCGAGGGCCGCCTGGCAGGGCGGGAAATGGAACCACTGCTCGAGGAGATGCTCTCCGGAACCCGAGACCACATCCACAATGATCCAGTAGCGCCGCTTGACCTGGACCACCCGGCGCCAGTGCACAGCCCCTGAGCGCCAGCGGCACTCTGCTTCATCCTGCTTGAAATCGTGCTGTTGCGTCCAGCCAAGGTAATCGGCCTTGCAGGGCGCGGCCCAGGCGAAGGGGCCGCGCTCTTGCGCCTGGTTCCCGCCGTCGAGCACGAGCGTATTGTGCGCGCCGGTCCCTCGGAAGTACGAGCGCCAGGCGGGATCGGCGTAAGTGTAGGTGCCGGCGTCAATCAACATGGGGCCGCTCTGACTGCGAATCTGGATCGCCAGGGCGCCGGCGTGGCCGTGGGCGGAATCGGGCGCGGCGAAGTCGCCGTAGTCGAAGGCGAGCGAGTGCCCGGTAGGCAAGCGCATGATGGTGACCCCGGCCGCGGACAGCCGCGGGTACGACTCGCCGGCGGGGGCGCTCGCTTGCAGCGAGTCATAGGCCGCCAAGCCCTCGGGGCCCAGGAGCCACAGCGCCGCCTCGGCGGGCTCGTCGCCTTCGGGCTTGAGGTCGCCGCGCTGGAAGAGCGCGGCGCCCACGGCCATGGTGTCGCGGAAATCGCCGGGCAGCAGGTGCGCGAGGGGAAGCGCTTGCCCGCCGTCATCGTCGCCGATGAGGGCGGTCTCGTTGGTGCGGGCGCCCAGGGCCGCGAGGCAATCGAGCATCTGGAAGATCGTCTCACGGGTGGGGGCGGGGAACGGCGCGCCGGCGCGCTCGCAGAGGACCGCGGCGTGAAGATAGAGATCGGTGGCGAAGCGGTGATACCAGGTGGAGTGCTCGAAGTGGAAACCATCGTCGAGAACCTGGTAACGCGCCTCGCGGATCAAGATGCGCCGGCCGAGCGCAAACCAGCGCCGCGCGGCGGCGAGTTCGGGCACGAGGGCGCCGAGGTAGATCAGCCCCAGCGCCTCGCCCAGCAGGTGCGTGTTCGGCGAGTAGGTGTGGGAGAGGTGCCGCGCGATGTGCGTCCCCGACGCCTGCAACGCGGCGAGGAACTCCGCGTTGAGCGGCGGGGTGAGGCCGCCCGATGCGAGCAGCAGCGCGCGCGCCCACAGCCAGGCCACCACGCGCAGCGCCACCTCGAGGCTGCCGGCCCAGTTGACGCCCAGGCCCCGGGGGTTCTGCGAAACCCAGGAGGCGAGTTGCCGCGCGATCTCGTCGGCGAAGCGGTGGTCGCCGGTGAAGCAGAGCGCGCGCGCGAGGTCGAGCAGGTGCTGGTGGCGGTTGAGTTCCCAGAGCGCGCGCAGGTTGCCGAGATGCGAGTCCTCGAGGGCGATGCCGGCCCAGAAGTCGAGCGGGCAGACGATGCCGGTGGTGGGCTCGCGCAGCCAGTTGATCTCGGCGCCGGCGTCCGCCTCGAGCCAGCCGAAGAGTGTGAAGCGATGGGCGCAGGAGCGCTCGGCCGCGGCGAGGGTGGCCGCAACGGCCGCGGGAAACCGTTCGCGCGCGAGGCGCACGGTGGCGGCGATGTCGGCCAGCGCGGGGAGCAGGGGAGGCCGCGCGCGCGCCTGCTCCAGCAACCGGTCGTGGTCGCCCAGCGTCAAGCCGGGCGCGGGCCGGCCGAGGGCGCGGCGCTCGGCGTGGGTGCGCCCGATCTGCAGGATGCGATCGGCGGCGCCGGCCAGCCCCGCGCGGTTCGCCTTGCGAAGAACCTCAATCATGGACCTTCGTGCCCACGGGCATCGCCGTTTCCGTCTGCGCTTGGGGCGCGCCGTAGGCATCGAGCCACAGGTCGCGCAGCGCCGGCCAGGTGTGGCGCGCGGCCGCCGCCCGTGCCGCGCGGGCGAGTTGCCGGGCGAGCGCCGGGTCGGCGAGGAGGCGGCACGCCTCCGCAGCCAGCGCGACATGATCGCCGATGGGCGCGAGGAGCCCGGTCTCGCCATGCCTGACGATGTCCGCGATGCCGCCGGCCGCGGTGGAGACCACCGGCACGCCCCAGGCGAAGGCCTCGAGGATCGAGAGCGGCTGGTTGTCAATGCGCGACGAGTTGAGGAAGAGCGCGGCGCGCGAGAGATAGCGCGCCACCTCGGCGTGCGCGACGCCGCCCACGAACTCGACGCCGCGCAGGCCCAACTCCGCCGCGAGACGCCGGCAGCGATCAGCCTCGGCGCCGCGGCCCACGAGGATCAGCCGCGCCCCGGGATGGCGCGTCTGCACCAGCGCGAAGGCGCGCAGGGCGCAAGGGATGTCGTAGATCGGCTCGAGCGCGCGGGTGTTGACGATCACAGGCCCCTCGGGTTGGGCGGCTGCCTGCGGCATCTCGATGGTGTTGGGGACCACGGTGGCGGCGATGCCGGCGCGCGCGAAGATGCGCTGAAGGTAGAGCGACGGCACCACGAAAACGTCGGCCCGGTTTGCGGCCCAGCGCACCAGGCGGCCCGAGCGGCGCAGGTGATCCTCGGCCTCGCCGGTGTGATAGTTGAGCACCACGCGCTTGCCCAGCGCGCGGCCGGCGATCACCGCGGGCAGCGGCTCCAGCCAGAAGTTGAGGTAGGCGCCGGCGAAGGCGTGGATCACGTCGGCCCAGAGCGCGGCGCGCAGGAGCCGCGCCGTGTAGGCCGCGAAGCGGAGCGCGGTACGTAGGTACTTGACGCGATCGAGCGACTGGGGCAGCCACGAGGGCAGGGCATCGGTGGCGACGGCGCGCGCTTCGATCCCCGCGGCCGGCAGGTCGCGCAGGAGCGCCTTGATGAGGACCGCCGTGCCCCCGAGGTGATCGGGCGCGGGACCTACCAGCGCGACCCGCAGCGGGCTGGGCATCACGGTTTCTCCAGGGCGGCCTGCTCAGCCGGCAGGTCGCGCTTGCCCTCCAGGAGCGCGTAATAGAGGGCGAGGTATCGCTCGACGGAGCGCGCCAGGCTGAAATCGCGCTCCGCCGTTTGCTGCGCCGAGCGCGCCAGGGCGGCGGCCAGGCCGGGGTCGCCGAGCAGGCGGAGAATCGCTTCGGCCAGCGCCTGGGGATCGGCCGGAGGCACCAGCAGCGCGCTTTCGAGGTGGCGCACGGCCTCGGCGTTGGGGCCGATGTCGGTGGCGACGATCGGGCGACCCAGGGCCATCGCTTCGAGGAGCGCGTTGGAGAGTCCCTCCGAGAGCGAGGGCTGCACGAAGATGTCGAGCGAGGCGAGCACCGCCGGCACGTCGTCGCGCTGGCCCAGGAAGGTGACGCGGTCGCCGAGGCCCAGCCGCCGCGCCTGCTCCTCAAGCGGGGCGCGCTCGGGGCCATCGCCGGCGATCACGAAATGCGCCTCGGGCGCGCGCGGCGCCACGATCGCGGCGGCGGCGATGAGGTGATCCAGGCCTTTCACCGGGTCCAGGCGCCCCACGGTTCCCACGCGAAAGCCCGCGGGGAGATCGGCCGGGGGGTGCGCGCGGCTGCGAAGAGCATCCAGGTCAATGCCGTTGTGGATGGCGAGCGCGCGCTGGGGCGGGATGCCCGCGCGGCGCAGCAGCGCCTCGCGCAACGCGAAGGAGGGAACGGTGAAGGTCACGCCGGCGCGGCCCATGAGACGATAGGCCCACAGCCGCCAGGGCTTGTCGAAATCATAGACCTGGCCGCGAACGCTGGCCACCACCGGCGCGCCGGTGAACCGGCCGGCGAGCGCGCCGCAGAAGTTCATCTGCAAGAGGTAGGCCTGAATGACGTCCACCCGCTGCGAGCGCACCAGGCGCATGATCTCGCGGGTCCAGCGCAGCGGCGTCAGCCGACCCCTGCGCTCGGAAAGCCGATGGGTGGAAACGCCGCGGCGGCGCAGTTCCTCGGTGAGCCAGCCGCTGCCGGGCACGCCCACGATGGCGCGGTGGCCCAACGCGCACACCCACGCCGCCTGCATGGCGATCTGCGCCTCGGCCCCGCCGTGGCCGGAGTTCTCGATGAGGTAGAGGATGGAGAGGGGGCGGCGCTCCATGGGTCACCCGTCTCGCGCCACGACCGGCGCGCCGGCATCGGCCGCGGGCCGCGCGCGGCGGGCGCCCAGGTCATCGAGGCCCGCCATGCGCAGCACGAACCGCGGCCAGGGCTCATTCACCAGGCAAGTCCGACCCACCGCGAAGAGATCGCATCCAGGCCGGGCCAGGCCGGGGATGGTGGAGAAGGCGACCCGGAAGCCCGCGGCCTGGGCCATGCGGGCGTGGGCCGGCGTGAAGTCGGCCGCGCTGCCATTGGGATAGGCGAAAGCGATGGGGGCGATGCCGAGTTGGCGTTCGATCTCGCGGCGCGAGCCGGCGATCTCGGCCTCGGCTTCGGCGTCGGGCTGGGTGGAGAGGATGGGATGGGTCATGGTGTGCGCGCCGATGGCGATGAGGGGGTCGCTTGCCAGCCGGCGCAACTCGTCCCAGTCGAGCATCCGGCGCGCCTGCTCGATCGCCGGCCCGGCGCGGCGGCAGAGGTCATCCACGGCGCAGCGCCGGTCGGCATCGGGCAGGCGCTTCAACTTCTCGACCAGGGCGTCGGCGCCCGCGAGGACGAGCCAGCCGGCGGCGTTGCGCACGGCATCGGTCCACAGGCCGGGGCCCCCGACCTCGGAAGTCGCGACACAGATCAGCGCCGGAATGCCGTGGCGGCTGAGGACCGGATACCCCTGGTCGAAGACGCCGCGGTAGCCATCGTCGAAAGTGAGCAGCACCCGGATTCCACGCGCGCGCTCCTCACCCGAGAGCCGGGCAATCGCTTGCTCGAGGGAGATGAAGCCATAATGCCGCTTGAGGTGGAGGAGCCGCCGCTCGAACTCCGCGGCGTGGAGATAGCCTTCCACCCTGGCCCTCCCCCGCGAAGAGGGGAGGAGACTCGTGGGGCAGCGCCCGCTGTCGGGCAGCACGTCGTGGCAATAGAGGACGCGCACCGCGCCCGGAAAGGCGCGCCGCAGCAGCCGTCGCAGCAGCCGGGCGCCGCCCGCCAGGCCGGCGGTGGTGAGAAGACAGGACTGCACCGTCTGCAAGGGGTGGGTCATGAGAGGCCGGCCGTTATCCTCCTTCCGGGGTGGAGCCTTTCGACGCCGGGCTCCCGCTCGCGATCGTGTGGCGCACCGATCGGACGGCCCGGTAGAGAGCGCCGGCCGCGAGCAGGCCCCGGCCCACCAGGGACGGCGTCAGGCGATCCAGTTCACCGCGCCAGCCCGCACCGGCCGGCGCGTGGCCGGGATTCGCCGTGATCTGGCCGCGGCGCCACGCTTCGTCGAACAGCCAGACGGTGCGCCGCACCAGGCCGAAGGTGCCGGGCAGGTCGCGCCAGTCGAGGTCCGAGCGCACGCGCGGGTCGAGCGCGTCCAGCAGGATGGGGAGGAACAGCCCCGGCCGCGCCGCCAGGCACAACAGTTCGCGGTCGTTATAGTGGAGCGGGACGCCCTTGCGATAGGCGAGGCGCGGCTGGAGTTCGGCGCCGGCCGCCAGGGCGCAGCAGATCGCGATCATGGGCACACCGGCGGCCTCGGCGATCCCCACGCTGGTGGAGATGCGCGGGTCGAGTTCCATGAGTTTGAACTGGCCGTCGCGCGGGTCGCGCTTGAAATCCGCCTTCGCGGCCCCGTGCCAGCGGAGCGCGGAGAAGAGACGTTCCGCCTGGGCGTCGAGTTCGGGTTCGTTCACGGTGACGCCTTTCGCGGTGACGCCCCCGCGCACGGGAAACTGCCGGTCCTTGCGGTGGGAGCAGATGGCCAGCAGCCTTCCGCGCTGGTAGAGCACCTGGGTGAGGTAGCCCTGGCCGGGGATGAACTCCTGCGCCATGGGCTGCCCCAGGTGGCGCGCCCCGGTCAACTCCTCGTAGGCCTGGCGGAGTTCCTCAGGAGACGCGGGATAACGGACGTGGCGTCCGCCGGAGCCCTTGCTGTCCTTGACGACCAGCGGGAAGCCCAAGGCGCAGGCCTCCCCCAGGCGGCCGGGCCGGTCGAGGGGGACGGTGCGCGGGGTGGGCACGCCGAGATCGGCGGCCAAACGCTGGGCGGTCACCTTGTTGCGCGCGATCTCCAGCGACTCGGCCGGCGGCAGCAGGAAGTCGGGGCGGGAGGGCAGGCCTTCACGGACCGTGGAAACCAGTTCGATCACGGAATCGTCGCAGGTGAAACCGACATCATAGTTGTCCTGGTTGAGGAGCGAGAGCAGGAAGCCCGTGTAGCACTCGCGGTCGCGAACCTGCGGCGAGAGGACGCGCCGGCGGCACCAGCGCGAGCAACTCGCGGGCGTCTCGAAGGGCGCGGCGACCACGACCTCGTGCCCGAGGCGCCCCAGGGCCCGCACGATGGAGAGGGCGGCGCTGTGATTGCCGTCCTCGAGCAGCAGCGCCTTCATGGCTGTGGCGCCTGACTTTCGCACGCGCAAGCGGCGGTGCCCGGAGGGGCGCGCCGCCCGCGGGCCAAGGCGGTGAGGACCCGGCGCCCGGCCGAGCCCAGCAGCGTGCGGCCGAAGACCAGGTTCAGGGCGAACCAGGGCATGGGATCGTCGAGCGCCGCGGGCGCGAAGACGCGGCACCGCAGGAGCGAAGCCAGCCAGCGGGCCAGGGTGATCTGCCCGTCGCGCTTGTACTGGAGCGCGGCCCAGAAGTCGCGGTCCAATTGAACCCAAAGGCGCCCGGCGCGGTAGCCGTCGTGACTCGGCAGCGGCAGGCCCACCGCATCGGCGTAGGCGAGGCGGGCGATATCCAGGCCGCAGGCCGCGGCGAAACCGTCCCAGAGCCCGAAGCGCGCGTTGATCTCGATCAACTTGAAGAGGCCGTCGCGCGGATCCAGTTTAAACTCGACGCCCCCGCAGCCCTTGTAGCCGAGTTGCTTGAGCAGCCCGAGGCCCAGGCGTGCGACCTCGGGGGCGCACACGCTCTCGACGTAAGTGCCGGCGCCGAAGTGCGGCGGGGCGGTGCGCAGTTTGCGGCCGACGAACGAGGCGAGCGGCTCGCCGCGGCGGTCGAAGTAGGCGGCCAGGTAGTAGAGGTTGCTGTCGGGGCCGGGGATCACCTCCTGGATGACGACCTCGCCGTACTCGCCCGCGAGCAGGGGTTTCATCTCCAGCAACTGCGCGGGCGAATGCACCTCGACGACTTTCTGGGGCCCCTCCACCATGGGCGGCCGGGTGCGATCCCAGTCGGAGGAGAAGGAGGGCTTGATGATGCACGGATAGGTGAGCCGCGCCGCGAGCGCGGGCAGGTCCCCGGCGGAGCCGGGAAAGTGCGTGGCGGGGAGCGGCACGCCGGTGTCCTGGCAGACCGACCACAGCCCGCGCTTGCTCACCAGCGCTTCGATGAGGCCGGGATCGGGCATGAGGAAACGGTAGTGGCGGCCGAGCGCCTCGCGGTGGCGCGAGAGGAAGAGGACGTAATCATCGTGCAGCGGCATGAGCAGCGGCCGGCCCGGCAACTCGCCGGCGAGGCGATCGAGCACGCGGCGCAGTTCTTCCTCGCTCTCGCTCGCCGGGCAGAGGGTGCGGGTGAGGTAGCGCGAACGGCTCACCCAGCCGGCGCGCCAGTCCACGCCGATCACCTCGACGCCGCGGCGCCCCAGGCTGCGCGCCACCTCCAGCGCAGGCAGCCCGACCCCCAGCAGCACCACGGGCACCTGTCCATCCTTGGACGATCCCATCCTCATTCCCATTGCCGGCGCAGCGCTGCCTTTCTCACCCCGCAGGGCCGGGCGAGGCGGTGTGCCTTTCCGGCTGGGGTTGCCCGCCTTTCGCCCTGCGGTGGGTGATGAGTTTGGCGGCGTGGTAGAGGCCCCTGGGGGCGCGCAGCCCGCCGCTGGCCAGCCCGAGCAGGCTCCGATGGAGCCGGCGGCCCAGGCCCGGTTTTCCCGGCGCGGCGCCGGGACGCGCGGCGGTGAGCCGGCCACCGCGCAGGGCATCGTCGAAGATCCACATCCAACGCCTCAAGAGCGCCCCGCTGCCCGGCAAGTCCTGCCAGTCGAAATCGGAGCGAACGGAGGGGTTCACGGAGTCGAGCAGGAACGCCGGAAGCAGGCTGGGCCGCGCCGCCAGGCAGAGCAGATCGTAGACGAGCATCCTGCGGCGAGTGCCCGGGGCGTAGTGCAGTGCCGGCTGCACGCGGCCGTCGGCGACCATCCGGCAGCAGAGGTCTATGAAGTCCAGCCCGGCGCCGGCGGCGATCTCGAAGGAGGCGCCCACCCGGCCATCCAGTTCCAGCAGCCGGAACGAGCCGTCGCGGGCGTCGCGCTTGGAGTCGGCTTTGGCCGGGCCGTGCCAGCACAGGGCCGAGAAGATCCGGGTGACCTGGTCATCGAGCGCCGGCTCGTGAACGGTGACGCCTCGCGCGGTGGTGCCGCCGCGCAGGGGGAACTGCCGGAGTTTGCGGTGGGAGCAGACGGCGACGAGTTCGCCCTGGTGGTAAAGCACCTGGGTCATGTAGACGTCGTCGGGGCCGCCGGGGACGAACTCCTGGGCCATGGGCCGCCCCTTGAAGCGCATCGCGCGGAACTGCGCGCCGGCGTGCAGCAGATCATCGCCGTTCGCCAGGTAGCGCACGTGGCCGCCGCCGAAACCCTGGTCATCCTTCATGACGCAAGGGAAGCCCAACTCGAGGGCGGCGGCCTGGAGACTTTCGACCGAATCGAAGGCGACGGTCCGCGGGGTGGGCACGCCGAGGCTGGAGGCGAACCGCTGTGTCGCCAGTTTGCTGCGCACGATCTCGAACGACCCGGGCGGCGGCAGCATGAAGTCCGGGCGGGGCGGGAGGGCCGCTCGCGCCCGCGAGAGGATCTCCACCACCGGGTCGTCGCAGGCAAAGCCGATGTCGCAGTCGCACTCGCGGAGCAGCGAGAGCACGGCCTCCAGGTACCTTGCGGGATCCGCCGGCGAGGGCATGAGCACGTGTTTTCCACACCAGCGAGAGCATCCCGCCGGCGTCTCCTGCGGCGCCGCGACGACGACGTCGTGGCCGAGCCGGCCCAGCGCGCGCACGATCGAGAGGGCGGCGCTGAAATTGCTGTCCTCGAGCACCAAGGCTCTCATCGCGAGTGGGCCTTTCCCTGGCGCGTGACCTGACAGGTCGGGGCGCCGGCGCCGCTGCGGCCCTTCGGGGCCATCCTGAGGCGGCCCCTCAGGGTCGCCGAAGGGCGGCGGGCGTCGAGCCACTGCTTCACCGCCCGAGCCGGGCGCCACTGGCGCAGGCGGGGCCTGGCCCCGAACTCCAGCCAGTGCCCGAGCGCGGCGGCGACCCCCGGTCCGGCCACGCAGAGGCAGGTGTGGGGGCGCACCTGGTCCGTCCACTCCATCTTGTACGGTTCATCCATGCCCAGCATGTCGTAGTCGGTGGCGCCTTCCTTGAAGGCCCGGCGGATCATGAACGCCGTGAGCACATGGCCAGGTGAGTAACGGCGGAACTCCTGGTTGTAGCCCGGCTTCAGGTCGTACATGGTGTGCCCGTAGTGCACGTTGTACTGGAAGGCGATGGGCCGGCCCTGGGCCTTGAGGAGGCCGATGCGCAGCCAGCCCCGCTTCGCCGCGACCCGGGCGAAGGACCGGTAGAACTCCCACAACTGAGGCGCGGAGGCGATCGAGGTGCCCTGCTCGTGCTGCCAGGTGGTCAGGGCCACCTGGCGGCAGGCGTCGAGCGCCTCCTCCAACGAGTTGGGTTCAGCATAGATCGCGGCGTGGCCGCCTTCGCGGCTGAGACGCCGCTCGGATTGGAGCAGGTTCTTGCGGAAGCCGGCGCCCAGGCCCTTCAGGTACTCATCCCAGTCCAAGCCCGCGAGGCTGAGGTGAGGGGACATCAGGCTGGGGCGAAAGCCGAAGCGCAGGCCGCACTCGCTGCAGACAGCGGCGCTGAGGCGGGTGGCGGCGGATTCCCCGGGCATGTAGTTGAAGAGCATCTCGTCCCACTGCAGCCCGCTCCCGGCCAGGTGCGCGAAGATCGCGCGGAGGGAGGCTTCCGGCTCGTCGGCGAGCAGGAAGTTGGCGCGCATGGAATAGGCGTTGGCCATGAAGGAGAGCCGCCGGTCGTCGCGGCTCACCCTGAGCGGCGCCAGCGCCACCGGCTCGTCGCCGCGCCTGACCACCAGGACGAAGGGATCGGCGCCGCAGCCGAAGGATGCCCACCAGGTGGTCAGCCACTCGTGGGTGAGGAAGGGGACCGCCGTATCGGTGCGCTCCAGGAGCGGATTCCAGATCGGCTCCAGGGATCGGAAGCCCTCGAAATCGGTTATCGCTTCAACGCGCAGTGGGGGCATTCGCGTGCAGTCCTCTGGTCCATCCCCAGGTCCACCGGGCCCGCGGCATCCTCGCGAGCAGCGACTTCACGCGCTGCTTGCGCGATTCCAGCCACGCCGGCGCCACCGCCGCCCAGCCGCGCAGACCGCGGGGCGCGATCATGATCCGCAGGGTGCGGCGGGCGCCCGTGGCCCAGGCGCGCTTGTACTCGTGGTCGCCCTTGAGGAGGTCGAGTTCCCGGGCCCCCTCCTCGATGGCCTGGCGCACGACGAGTCCCTTGAGCACCATCCCGGGGCTGTGCTTGTCCAGGGCCGGATCGAAGCCGCTCTGGTAGTAGTAGAGCACATCGCCGCGCTTGAACCCGTACCAGGCGGCGATGACTTGGCCCTCGAGGCGCAGCCCATACAGCCGCAGCCATCCGCGGCGGGCGGCGCGGCGCGCGAAGTCGCGGTGGAACGCGATGTAACCCGCATCGGAGAAACTGAAGCGTTCCGCGCGGCCCTGCCAGCGCAGCCGATGCAGCCGCGCCACCTCTTCCAGGCCGGCCTCGGCCTCGTGCTCCGCGTGCCAGGTGACCAGTTCGGCGGAGAGGTCGCGCAGCAGTTGGCGGGTGCGG
>Ga0315288_10009788_pt1 | contig 12067 bp, 7 predicted proteins | sample YL17G11_20_MG_FD_203454 | JGI IMG/M metagenome (GOLD analysis project Ga0315288, IMG submission 203454) | Sediment microbial communities from Yellowstone Lake, YNP, Wyoming, USA - YL17G11_20 | ecosystem: Environmental > Aquatic > Freshwater > Lake > Sediment | place: USA: Wyoming | collected...
AAACGCGGGTCCACGGCTCCACAACGTTTCAATCTGCGGGAGAAAATCGTCGCCCAACCGGCAGAGCGCTATAGAGCCCCCCTCGCGTGGTCGCCCAGGGCTTCGTCCGTAGCCGGCAACGAATGGGCCTGCATCATGAACGTCGCCGCGCCCGTCCGTGCCGGCGCGGCTCATCAGTTTGCGTCCCCATCGTCCCGCCACCGAGGAGTCGAATTTCAGCGTCCCACGACGCCATGGGCGGCATCCGCATCGCACCCATCCCCCATCCCGAATGACCTTCGATGCCCGACTCGCCTATCAGCACGTCTCTTCGGCACGCTACGTCTTTGCCACGGTCGTGCCATGAAGCCCTACCACATCAGCGTATTTCTTGCGGAATTCCTCCGGCGGTAGCCCGGCAGCGGCGCACAGATTCCCGAAGCGTTCTTCCACTTCGAAATCGTCTCGTTCCAGGCGAATCATATAGGAGCGGGCACAGCGGTAATGATCCGAATTCATGTTCACCCGGCGGACGGCCGTCCGGCCTGTTTCCGGGTCGAGAATATCTGAGAAAGGAATGGGCACCAGTTCCCCGGCCTGAATCGAGATCATCGCCCCCGCCTGGCTCCAACTTTCCTCGTCCATCCGCAGGAGATAGCGCACTGCTCCCCACCCCAGTTGCTCGGTGTACTCAACGTCAAAGGGGATGGGATCGGCGCAGCGCAGTTCGTAGCCGATGGTTATGTCCACGAAGGTGGTCTTTTCCCCGCGCTCCTTTGCTCTTTCGCCAAGCATGCGCTTGAGAATCAGCGCTAAAGGCACTTCTGCCAGACGAACATGGCCGTGATCATCATGTTCCACCTCCACGAGCGGGTGCCGCTCGAGTTCCTGTTTCAACAGGCTCCCAACGCCCTCTGCGATCACCGCGACGCCGTAGCCTTGCCCCAGAGCCTTCGCCTTGATGATTGTGCCCTCGATGATGTCGCAAACCAGGCTCAGAGAGGCCTTGCCTTCCACGAATTCCTCTGGGATGAGGCAGAGCGTTGCGCCGCCGGTCGTCCCCATCCCCAGCGCCAGGTGGCCGGCGCTCCGCCCCATGGCCACCACGATATACCAGCGCTGCGTTGTCAGTGCGTCCTCCGCCAGGCTCCTCACCAGTTGCCCGCCCACATGCCGCGCTGTTTGGAACCCGAAGGTTGGCATGTGCTCCGGAAGCGGCAGGTCGTTGTCAATGGTCTTTGGCACGTGGGCAATCTTAATGGTTCCCTGGGCACCCTCGGACGTCTTATTGGCGCTGAAGGCGGTATCGTCTCCGCCGATGGTCACCAAATAGCCAATGCCCAGTTTCTGTAGCGTCTCAACCACGTTCCGCATCTTGGCGGGATCCTTGGTCGGGTTCTCCCTCGAGGTATGCAGGATGGAGCCGCCTCGAAACCTTGCCTCCGCAACATCCTCGACCGTCAGCATCCGAACGTGCGAGGCGTCCCCTCTCGCCAGCCACTTGAACCCATCATAGATGCCCACCACCTCAAGCCCGTGGTTGAGGGCTGCGATGGTCGCCGCTCCGATCACCCCGTTAATCCCTGGTGCCGGCCCGCCGCCGACCAGAATCCCCAATTTTCCCTCGCTGTTCACATCACTTTTCATACGCGCAGCCTCCATGACTATCGGTCATTCGTGGTCAAGGTTATCATCATACTGCCGCACAGCCCTTGGCAGCAACTTCACTGGGCACGCGCCCGGCTGAATGCGCACGATGGTTTCCTGCCTGATCATCGCCCCGCCAGCTCTTCGCAACTGCCGGCCAGGTGAGGTCAATTGTAAAGAGGCTGAATCTGATTGTCTTGCAGCATTGATGGTAGCGAGCCATTCGCTCCCGAGCGGGAAGAAGACAACTCTCATCGCCTTCTGGCAGCGGCACAGTTCCTCAAGGTAGATGTTCATGGCTTGGGCCCAGCGCTGTCTCACCGCTCACCCCCCAGGCACCTGGCAAAGGGGGAGGGCCAGCCGAAAAGATGGCCGCGATCTTAGTCTGTTGCCGCGTTTGCCTTGAAATTCCCAGTTCTCCTCATTGCTGAAATCTCCCCGCCAGAGATTTGCTCTGGGGGAGCGCTCTTTGGCTGATTGGCTGAGCAGACTACGGCCCTTGTTGGTGCGAGTCGGTCCTTGGATTGCCCCGGGGTCAAACCACTATTTCAGTACCAGCACGCAGAACCTGGCCGCGGGGCACAATCACGATGCCGTCCCGCACGCAATAATCTGATTCGTCAAGATCTATCCCGTTCCCCGGCCTCCCGCATATCACTACGCCCTCGTCAATGCGGACGTGCTTATCTAGGATGGCTCCTTCGATCCGGCAGCCGCGGCCAATGCCAAACGGCGGGGCGCCGGATGGAGGCCGCTCGTAGTCAGAGAAGGGAAAGACTTCCGCGTCGTAGCGGTTGTAGCCCAAGACTATGCTGTCGCGAATCACACAACCTTCTTTTATGACGCTGCGGAGTCCCACGACGGACCGCTGTATATCGCTGCCGGAAATGATTGCCCCGTCCGCCACCAGTGACTCCCGCAGGCGTGTTTCCTCAAACTTGGGCGGCGGCAGAGAGCGCAGGCGGGTAAAGAAAGGCCATGTCTCGTCGTAGAGGTTCAAACGCGGGAGCGGCGCGGTCAGATCCAGGTTGGCGCGATAGAAGGCAGGTATGGTTCCTATGTCCTGCCAGTAGCCGAGGAAGAGGAAGGACATCACCTTGTAGCGAGTGATCGCCGCAGGGATGACCTCGCGCCCAAAATCCTCAGAGTCTGACGACTCCAGAAGTTCCCGCAACACGGACGTCCGGAACGTGTATATTCCCAAAGAAGCCATGTGGGTCAGCGGCTCTCCGGAGTCAGGATCCTTGCCGACTGGAGTCGGCAGCGCAAGTTCCTGCAAAGTTCCCTCTTCTTGAGGCTTCTCGGCGAACCCAACGATTTGGCCCGCCCCACTCAACTTCAGCACTCCCAGGTGCCGAGCCTGAGTCGCTGTCACCGGCTGCACGGCCAGCGTCGCGTCTGCCTCATGTTCGTCGTGGTGACGCGCCATCGAGCGGTAGTCCATCCGGTAGAGTTGGTCGCCGGAAAGGATGAGCACGTGGTTGGCCCTCTCAAGATAGAGGTTGCGGAGGTTTTGGCGCACGGCATCGGCAGAGCCCTGGTACCAGTCTCCGCTCTCCAGGGTTTGCTGCGCGGCCAAAACCTCGACAAAGCGGTGGGAGAAAACGTCAAAAGGGTAGGTTCGCGAGATGTGACGGTGCAGGCTCACGGTGTTGAACTGTGTCAGCACGAGAACGCGGCCGTAGCCGGAGTTCAGGCAATTGCTTATCGGGATGTCAATGAGCCGGTATTTTCCGCCCATGGGGATGGCCGGCTTGCAGCGTTCCTTGGTCAAAGGAAAAAGGCGCGCGCCACGGCCGCCGCCCAGAATGACGCAGATGAGATATGCCAATTGTCTTCACCTCGCCGTCACAAGGTCGGAATTCCCTTTTGAGTTGTTGTTCATGGTAAAGGACTCTGACGGGAACATCAACTGCCGCTAATCCCCACTGGCAGCCTGCCCCTGGGCAACATCCCAACTCACTTCGATCCCGCACCAGTCTGGGGCGGAGAGAAAGGTTCGCTCATGCAGGAGATGGAGACTATCGGTTGCATGGTGACGACCGCTTCGGGCCTGGTGGTCGCCGCCGAAGGCTTTCACCTCGAACAGCGGTATCTTGACCTGAAGGCCTCAACCGTTCTACCTTTATAGAACTCCGGATAACCGTGGACGAGCAAGGCCCCCCCGGAAAATAACTAGGTGATCTGACTCATGACACATCCCTATCTTGAGTTGCGAGATGTTGACCGCAAGTTTTGGGCGGAGCGGATTAACCCTTCTCTGCCTCCCGCCATCTTCGACGCCCACCGTCACATTGCGGCGCCCGAAGACCTGGAACCGTTCACGCTCGAACGTCGCAAGAGTAACTGGGACTTCGAAGTGGGCGTCCAGGAATCCCTCGAGGAAGTCCAGGTGGGTTATTCACAGGTCTTTCCTGGCAGGTCGGTTTCCTTTCTGGCGTTTGGGCCGCCGTTTCGGGAGTGCCACCTGGAGCAGAACAATGCCTACCGCTCCAACGGTCTCCGCGGGACTGATTCTGCGGCGCTTGCCCTGACGTCTCCCGAATGGTCAGCCGAGAAAGTGGCCGAATGGCTTCGTCAGCCTCGCATCATCGGTATCAAGCCCTATTACGACCTTGTCCCCGGCTGCAAGGGCGACGACGTCAGCATCTTTGACCTTTGCCCGCACGAGCATCTGGAGGCGCTGGACGAAGTCGGCGGGTGGCTGACGCTTCATCTGCCCCGCAAGGAGCGGTTGGCCGATCCCGATAACCTTGCCGAGATTCGGGAAATCCGGCAGCGCTATTCCAGGATCGTGTTCGTGATCGCGCACCTCGGCCGCTGTTACTCGGGACGGTACGCGCGGGTAGGACTGCCGGCAATTTGCTCCGAGGAGGGCATTCTCTTCGATACCTCGGCCGTGTTCAACCCAGCGGTATTCGCGGTGGCATTAGACCGGGTGGGGCCTGAACGCTTGCTCTTCGGCTCGGATTTCCCCATTTTCTACGTGCGCGGCCGGCAGAAATGGGATGGGGATATCTACACTAACCTCACCGAGAGGGATTACGGCGGGAATGTGGATCGCGACCCGCCGGAGGTGGTGGCGAACTACACGCTCTTCATCTACGAGGCGATTGCCGCCTGCATTGATATGTGTCGTGGACTCGGCTTCGACCAGAAAGCCCTCTCGGCGATCTTTCACGACAACGCGCGCCGCCTCGTGGATCGCCTGCTCATCGAGAAGGAGAATTGGTGACGACGGCCGGACAGGCCTCCATCGCGCAAGGTAGCGCTAGGAAACCGCAACTCCTCGATCGCGCAGGTAGTCTTTCAGTTCCGGAATCGTGATAATCCCGAAGTGGAACACCGAAGCCGCGAGCAAGACCGTTGCTCCCGCCTCGACCGCTTCATAGAAGTGCTCCAGAGTGCCCGCCCCTCCCGATGCCACCACCGGCACTGAAACCGCGTTGACTATGCCGCGGATCAATGCCAGGTCATAGCCGGTCTTCGCCCCATCGGTGGCTTTGCTGGTTGGCAAGATGCAGCCGACCCCAAAGTCGTTCACCTGCTTCGCCCACTCGATGGCATCCTTGCCCGTCGCCGTTCTCCCGCCGTCAATATAGACTTCATACCCTGACGGCAGCAGTGCATTCGTGTCTGCGTCTATCGCCACCGTCACCCTCTCCGATCCCAGTTCGCGCACCATCTCCGCGATGACCTGGGGACGCCGGAAGGCCGCGCTGCTGGTGGAGACCTTGTCCGCCCCGGCCTCGATCACGGCAACCGTTGATGCGACGTCCGCGATCCCCCCGCCCACGGTAAACGGCACCGTCGCCACCTCCGCGACCCGTTTCACCACGTCCAGCATCGTAGCCCGCCCCTCGACGGTCGCAGTGATATCGAGCAAGGCGATCTCATCGGCCCCGGCCGCGCAGTAGGCTTTCGCACACTCGACCGGATCGCCCGCGTCCCGAATATCCACGAAGTGCACCCCTTTCACGACCCGCCCCTTCTGCATGTCCAGGCACGGCATTATCTTGATTTGAGCGTTCATTGTTAGCCTCCCATCAATCCCAGTCAATCAACTCCACGGTGACCTCTTCACCCTCGGCGAGTAACTCCCCCGCTCGCGGAAAATGAATCAAACAATTCGCCCGCGCCAGCCCGCTCACCATGTGAGAATCTTGACCGGGCGTCGGCCTCACCACGAGTCGGCCATCTTCCCTCGTCACCACCCCACGGACAAATTCCATTCGTCCCGCTTCCTTCCGCAGGTTCGTCGCCAGGGTCGCGCTGAGCAAGACAGGGGAGACATCCTTGGCGCCCATCATCTTTAGCAGCACGGGCTTGACCATCTCGTGAAAGGTCAGAGCCGCCGAAACGGGATTTCCCGGGAGTCCGAAGATGAGCTTCTCCCTGTTTCCCTCGCCGCGGGCAATCGTCCCGAAGTAAAACGGTTTGCCCGGCTTGATCGCCACTTGCCAGAGGTGGGTCTTGACCCCAATCTCGTCGCACACCTCTTTCACGAAATCGTAATCCCCAACCGATACCCCCCCGACCGTCACCACAGCATCCGCGCTCTCAAGGTCATGGGTGAGTTGTCCCTTGATCGAGGCTGGCTCGTCCCGCGTTTGTGTGACCGCGCAATCCTCGATCCCCATCCCCCGCAACGCCGCAACCAGCATCGCTGAATTGGAATCGTAAATCTGCCCAGGACGCAGTGGCCGCCCGGGTTGCACCAGTTCATTGCCCGTCACAATGAGCGCCACCCTCGGCTTCCGGTGAACGGAGAATTCGGTATAGCCAAAGGTGGCCAGCAGCCCAACAACGGGCGGGGTGACCCTCATCCCGATCGGCAGCGCCTCGTCGCCCCGGCGAAATTCCTTCCCTCTTCCCCGGATGTCTTCTCCCGTGCCTACGGCCTGCTTCACAATTACCTCCCCGGCAGATTCCGTGCAAAATTCCCTCATCACCACTGCCTCAACCCCACAGGGCATCGGCGCGCCCGTGAGCACCTTAACCGCCGAGCCTGGGGAGAGCTTCCCCTCGGCGGCATCCCCCGCCCGGATCGTTGTCCGCAAACGCAGCCGCACCGGTGAAGTGGGCGACGCCTCCGTCACGTCCGCCGCATGAACGCCAAATCCGTCAACTGCCGAATTATCGAAAAGCGGACTGTCAGCACCAGCCACAACCGGCTCGGCCAGGAAATAACCGAGCAGCTGCCCCAATTCTACCCGCATCGTCTCCAGGGGCAGCGCATGACTCAGCACCGTGGCCAAGGCATCCTGATAGGAAATCATCATTGCTCTTCCGCAATTGTGCAAGAAAGGCAGGAATTCGGCAACCCAGACTTCACCACCGCTCGACGCCGCACGACCGCGCCAATCGAGAGAGCCGACACCCTGGTTCACTTCGCGGCGTCCCCCGTCACGTCCCTGACCATGACAAGCCAGTCTCCCCGTGTATCGCGGCTCCGTCCGCTGACCCTGAAGCCGAACTTCTCGTAAAGCCGCTGCGCCGAGGAGCTATCCGCCCGCACTTCGAGGCACACTCGTCCCCCTCCGCATCCGTCCAGGTAATTAAGAGAGACCTCCAGCAGGCCCGTGCCGATCCGGCGCGACTGATGATCCGGATGCACCGCAATCGAGAAGATGCGCGCATCGCAAACAGAACGCCTGCTCCGCGCTTCCCGCCATACAAATAACTGGTTCCTTGCCGCCACCAGGAACGGTTTCACCCCAACGCCATATTGTCCGGAAATCCAGCGCCGGAACATGCGCCAAAGGTGTCCCTGCCAGATCGCCGTCCGGTAAAGACGGGAAAACTGCCTTGGGCCGAAGATGTACCCAACTACCTCTCCGTCCTCCTCCGCCACGAAAAATCCCTCCGGCTCCGTATCCAGGCAAATGGCGAAGGCATCCACCATTATTAGGGGCAAGACCGGCCGCCCCACGTAATGCTCCACGCTTTCCGGAAAGGCCGCGAGAAATACTTCTGCCACCGCTGGCAAGTCTTCCCGCCTACCATGACGATACTGCACCTTGCCGGCCATAAGGTTCCTCCCTGTGACGGTCCCTCAAATCCCAACGGGCCTGCGAGTTGCCTTGGGTTCCTCCCATATATTTTACTTCGTTCGCATGAGGTCAACAATGACTTCTTTGACTTGCTGGTGGGGCACCTCACGCCACCCCCAGGTTACCCCTTCAGAAGTGTCCAGGATGCGCTGACGGGGAACAGCAGTCATCCTGGTATGGTCTGGGGGAGGACAATGCTCCGGAATGGGGGTTGGGGTTGACTTTTCGTAGTCAAGGTGCGATCCTCGAGAGACTAGAGAAAAGGAGGAAACAAGCATGACTCGGATGTTTTCTGTGGTAACTGCAGCGTTTCTTTTATTGAGTTTGATCGGTGGCGCGCCCGCCTCGGCCAAGACGGACTATCGCCTCGGCATCATGCACGGCGGTCACTTTGAACTCATGGAAAAGGCCGGCATGGGCTGGGCCCGCATGGACTTCAACCGTGACTCCACCGAGCCCCAGCCCGGCCAGTACGACTGGTCGCAGCAAGACCAGGTGGTGGACGAGGCCGCCCAGTTCGGCGTGAAACTCATGCCGATCCTGGACTACCAGCCTGCCTGGGAGAAAGAGAAAAACCACGGCCCTGCCACGGACGAGGAGCGCGCCAGTTTCGCCCAGTACGCCCATGCGGCGGCGAGTCACTTCAAGGGACGCATTGACGCCTGGGAGATCTGGAACGAGCCAAACATAGGCTTCTGGAAGCCCGAGCCCAATGCGCGCGATTATGCGCTTCTGCTCGAGGCGACTTATCCTGCGATCAAGAGCGCCGACCCCAACTCGCGGGTGGTGGGCGGGTCACTGGCGGGCATCGAAGGTATGACCGATCCTGACTTCGTGCGCCAGATCTGCTCATACGGGGCGGCCGACTACATGGATGTCCTCTCGATTCATCCTTACCGTTACGGCAACAATCCCGAGATCAATTATCCTGAGCGGATTGAGGAACTGCGAGACATCCTGGGCGGCTATGGCAAGCATGACATGCCCATCTGGATCACCGAGATCGGCTGGGACAGTTCGGGCAAGGGGCGCTCGCAGTCCAACCAGGCCGATTACTTCATCCGGTCATACCTGACCTCTCTGGCTTCGGGCATTGGGGTATACATGTGGTTCAACTTCATGGATGACCCGAGCGGCTCGGCCCTGGTATATCAGACTGGTGACCAGATCGTAGAGAAGCCAGCGATGCGCGCCAGCCACGTCTGCACCGAGGTTCTTGCGGACGCCGAGTTGGTGGGTGCGATGCCGTGGCAGGATCCGCTGTATGGGGTGGTTTTCCGGCGCGCGAATGATGTTGTCGTGGCGGCCTGGCGGCGGTATGGTGCGCAGCCGGCGCCACTCCCCCCCGGGGCGCAGGTGATTGACCAGTATGGATACCCCGCCGAGCCCGTGCTGGACCGGCAGGTGCGCTACTTCGTCCTACCGGCCGACTCACCGGTTGTGAGCCAGGCTCTTCCCCGCCTGGTTGCCGGGCAGATAGGGGGGCCGGCCCCGCCGGTCAAGTGGTCGTTTCACCTCAAGTGGTCCTATGAACAAAGAAATGCGTGGTATTCCTCGGCGGCGACCGGGGACGTAAACGGGGATGGACAGCAAGAGGTTGTGATTGCTTGGGGGGATCAGCGCGCGTTGCTGTGCTTGTCGGCGGAGGGGAAGGAACTGTGGCGGATCGAGAGTGAGAACCCGATTCCCTCCTCGCCGGTGCTGGCCGATCTGGATGGCGACGGCAAACTTGAAGTTCTGATTGGGACCAACGACAAAGCGCTGTGGGCGGTAAACGGGGCGGGCGTGGTCATCTGGAAGGCGCCGCTGGAAAGCGCGGTTGAAGACAGCGCCCCGACCGTTGCGGATCTCGATGGCGACGGGTCGCCGGAGGTTATCATTGGCGCGGGGAGCATCGTCTCATGCTTCGATGGCGGGGGCAAGGAGCGGTGGCGCTACACCATGACGCCGCTGCGCGACCAGACGGAGGCGCCGAAGTGCGGGGCTCCAGTGGCGGTCGGCGACGTGGATGGCGACGGCAAGCCCAACATCATCGTCGGGGCGACCGACGGGTCAGTGCGGTGTCTCGATTCCGATGGCCACGAACTATGGCGGGTGATCGAGACGGATGAGGCCTGTCGCAGCGGGCCGGTGATCGGGGACGTAGATGGCGACGGGAAGGTTGAAATCCTGGTGGCGCTGGATGCGCGCTCACTCTATTGCCTGGCGGGGGTGGATGGACGGGAGTTATGGCGTTTTCCCACGGGTGGTCGCATCTTCACCAGCATCGCCCTGGGGGATCTCAACGGCGACGGCAAGGCCGAGATATTGTGTGCAGATTACCAGGAGCACCTCTACTGCCTGTCGCACCGTGGGAGATTGCTATGGCAGTGGAATGCTTTTGGGAAGATGAAGACAGCGCCGGTGCTTGCCGACGTGGATGGGGATGGCCGCATCGAGGTCTTGATCGGCGATGGGCAGGGTTGGTTTTCCTGCCTGGACGATGGCGGCCAACTCAAGTGGCGATTCACGACGCGGAATGACGAGGAAATCCTGGAATCCGCCGCGGTAGCCGACCTGGATGGCGATGGGAGGCTGGAACTCGTATTCGGGTGTAAGCATGGCGACGTGGAATGCCTGAGTTTGGGGGGTGTGCCCGAGGCGAAGCTAATGCCGTGGCCCTCGCGGAGGCAGGACCCGGCCGGCCGGGCAATGCTCCCAAGATAGTGTAGGAAGGCCATCGAGGGTTTCGCACGCAGTGGTTTTGATCCCGCTGGCGGCAGCGCCGGTCTCGGGAACTCTTGTGGTGGAACAGTAACCACCAGCCCCAGGAGTTTCCCTATCGCTTGGTGTCATCTGCTGGAGGAGGCGAATGCTCACCAATGGGGGTTGGGGTTGACTTTTCGTAGTCTAAGGTACGATCCTCGAGAGACTGGAGAAAAGGGGGAGAAAAGCATGATTCGGACGTTTTCTGTGGTGGCTGCAGCGCTTCTTTTATTGAGTTTGATCGGTGGCGCGCCCGCCTCGGCCAAGCAGGACTATCGCCTCGGCATCAACCATGGCGGTCACTTTGAACTCTTCGAGAAGGCCGGCCTCGGCTGGACCCGCCTGGACTTCAACCGTGACTCCATCGAGCGCCAGCCCGGCCAGTTCGACTGGTCGCAGCAAGACCAGCAGGTGGCCGACGTCGCCGAGCACGGGGTTAAACTCATGCCGATCCTCGACTACCAGGCTGCCTGGGAAAAAGAGGAACAGCACGGTCCTGCCACGGAGGAGGAGCGCGCTGGTTTCGCCCGCTACGCCCAAGAGACGGCGAAGCATTTCAAGGGACGCATTGAGGCGTGGGAGGTCTGGAACGAGCCCAACATCGGCTTTTGGAAGCCCGAGCCCAATGCGCGCGATTATGCTCTTCTGCTCAAGGCGGTTTACCCTGCGATCAAGAGCGCCGACCCGAATGCGCTGGTGGTGGGCGGGGCGCTGGCGGGCACCGATCCTGACTTCGTGCGGGAGATGTGCTCGTACGGAGCGGCCGACTACATGGACGTGCTCTCGATTCATCCTTACCGTTACGCCAACAATCCCGAGATCAAGTTTGCTGAGCGGGTTGAGGAAGTGCGGGACATCCTGGGCGAGTATGGCAAGCACGACATGCCCCTCTGGATCACCGAGATTGGCTGGGACACTTCGGGCAAGGGGCGCTCGCAGTCCAACCATGCCGATTACTTCATCCGGTCATACCTGACCTCGCTGGCGGCGGGCATCAAGGTATATATGTGGTTTAACTTCATTGACGACCCGCGCGGCTCGGCCCCGGTATATCAGGCTGGCGATCAGATCGTAGAGAAGCCAGCGATGCGCGCCAGCCACGTCTGCACTGAACTTATTGCAGACGCCGAGTTGGTGGGTGCGATGCCGTGGCAGGATCCGCTGTATGGGGTGGTTTTCCGGCGCGCGAATGACGTTGTCGTGGCGGCCTGGCGGCGGTATGGCATGGAGGAGGCGCCACTTCCCCCTGCGACGCAGGTGATTGACCAGTATGGATACCCCGCCGAGCCCGTGCTGGACCGGCAGGTGCGCTACTTCATTCTACCCGCCGACTCACTGGTTGTGAGCCAGGCTCGTTCCGGCATGGTTGCCGGGCAGATAGGGCAACCGGCCCCGCCAGTGAAGTGGTCCTATCACAACGAAAATGCGTGGTACTCCTCGCCAGCCACAGGGGACGTAAACGGGGATGGACAGCAAGAGGTTGTGATTGCTTCGGGAGATCAGCGCGCGTTGCTGTGCTTGTCGGCGGAGGGGAAGGAACTGTGGCGGATCGAGAGTGAGAACCCGATTCCCTCGTCGCCGGTGCTGGCCGATCTCGATGGGGACGGCAGACTTGAAGTATTCCTTGGGACCAACGACAAAGC
>Ga0315288_10009789_pt1 | contig 12066 bp, 8 predicted proteins | sample YL17G11_20_MG_FD_203454 | JGI IMG/M metagenome (GOLD analysis project Ga0315288, IMG submission 203454) | Sediment microbial communities from Yellowstone Lake, YNP, Wyoming, USA - YL17G11_20 | ecosystem: Environmental > Aquatic > Freshwater > Lake > Sediment | place: USA: Wyoming | collected...
CCGCCCCACCATCCGAGATCTCTTCTCAAGAACACGGGACGGCGCGGCATCCGTACCCCGAGCACTCCCTCGATGATCCGTCCCTCGATGAGCGCTATTCCCCGGGTTGAGACGAGAAACGCGGCCATGAACGGTATGCCGACGATGAGCACGATGAGGCCCGCCGACAGCGAGAGCCCCGTGGCGGCCCACGTGAAGTAGACCATGCCGGTGACAAGCGACAGGAGCATATACAGGAGCGCCCCGTATGTGTGGACGTCTCCGAGCACGCCGAAGAACCGGTGCGGGCGGGATTTCGCGATCTGTGCACCGAGCGGGGCGAGGGTCACTGGCGTCATGTGCTCCATCTCCTTATAGGCGGCCGCCACCTCTTCCGGCCCCCCGTACGTTTCGATGATCTTTTCGATCACGGCCTCGGCGATGAGGCCGGGATCCTCCTCGAGCGCCTGCTCCAGCGCGGTCGTGAGGTGCTCTTCCGCGTCGGAGGCGGCATCCTGGATTGTCGCCGGATCGGCCCCCGCCAGCGCCGCCCTGAGCTTCACCAGGTAGACGTCTATCGCTCTATTCATGGTAGGTTCCTTTCAGGATTGAATCGACGAAGCTTTTGTTCTCGTTCCAGATTGCGGTCCAGCGTTCGAGCGCCGCGCGTCCGTCATCCGTGATCCGGTAGTACCGCCGCGGGGGACCCGTCACGGAAGGCTCGACCGTGCTCTCGAGGAGGCCCGTCTTTTCGAGCGACCTCAAGACCGGGTAGAGGGCGCCCTGCTTCATCATGGGCGCATTTGTGCTCCCGGCGTCGATGATCTTCGCGATCTGGTAGCCGTAGATCGGCTCCGAGGCGCGGCCCACGACGCTCAGGAGCACGAGCGCGGAAGTGCCCGCGTTCAGCTCCTTGAGAAACTTCCTGTCTTCGGCGAATGCTGCATCCATGGTCCAATCCTTGTTGTTATTAACTTAGTGCTAGTGATAATCTAACAATAGTACGCGGCGATGTCAATAAAGTTCCGTGAAATAGGCAATTTTCTCGCGGCCGGATGCATATCTTTCGCGTAACTATTTAATGGGCAATTTGTTACAGGCCAAGAAAAATTGGAACCTTTGGCCGGCTGAAGACTTTAAACTGGTAGCCATCCACCGCCAACCTCAAATAGGCCGGGCCCGCGGCAAGCCATTCTTGAAAAGGGGGGATAGCATGAAAGCATCGAAAAGTTTGCTCCTGTCCGTGTGCATCGTTGCCTTTCTCATCGTGAACTCGTTCGCCGGAGAGATCCACGAGGCCATCAAGCAGGGTGATATCGAGAAAGTCAGGCAGCTCATCGCGAAGGACGCAAGCCTCCTCGAGGTGAAGGACACGGACGGCAGCCCGCCGCTCAACATCTCCGCATCGGTCGCGAACCTCGAGATGGTCAAGCTCCTCCTCGACATGGGCGCGAATATCAACGCGGGAGACAACGAGAGCAGCAATGTGCTCCACTGCGCGGCGATCGCGAACAGTGTGCCGATCGTGGACTTTCTTCTCGACAAGGGCATGAATATCAACGTGCAGGACGCAAACGGTCTCACGCCGCTCCACTTCGCCGCCGCGCGCGGCAATGAGGATGTGGTGAGACACCTTCTCGCGAAGGGAGCGGATGCGGAAATCTTCACCAGGAACGAGGATTGTCCCCTATTTGCAGCCGTCTCCAGAAACAAGCCCCGGATCGTCGAGATTCTGCTGGCGGGTGGAGCCGACGTCAATGTCCAGGAACCGGAGGGCGCAACGGTGCTCTACGGCGCATTGGGCAGGGGCAATCTCGATATGGTGAAGCTTCTCCTGCAGAGGGGGGCCGATCCGAATATCGGATACGGTAACGGCATGAGGCCTCTGCACTTCGCCGCATTCACCGGAAATATTGAAGCGCTCAAGCTGCTTCTCGATAGCGGCGCCAAGGTCGACCCCAAGGAGATGGAGACCGGTTCGACTCCGCTCATGAGTGCTGTCGGCCGCGGACTTTACGAGGTCGCCGATATCCTCCTGCAGCGGGGCGCTGACGTCAAGGTGAGAGATCTCAAAACCGGCGCGGGTCTTCTGCATATCGCGGCGGCACGCGGCTACGGAGAGCTCGCGGATCTTCTCGTGAGGAGCGGCGCCGACGTGAACGCGAAGGACAAAGAAGGGAAAACACCCCTTTTCTACGCCGTGAAATACGGAAACAAGGGCGTTGCCACGATGCTCAGGGTAAAGGGCGCCGAAGCGAGGGGCTTGAAGGATATCGAATCCGGCATCGCCCGGCTCAAGAAGCGACCGGGCGAGGGGGAGGCGTACGTCTATTACCTCGGACATGCCGGATGGGCAGTCGAAACGAAGAACAATGTGCTCATATTCGATTACTTCAAGATGGGCCAGCCGGCCGACGAGCCGAGCTTCGCGAACGGCGGCGTCAACACGGCGGAGCTCGACGGGAAGAAGGTCACCGTTTTCGTTTCGCACAAGCACAACGACCATTTCGACAAGTCGATTCTCGGCTGGAACGGCAAGATCGGAAATCTCACCTACGTGTTCGGCGAGAGGCCGGACAGCGTGTTCGCCTGCGAGCTTATCGGCCCGAGGGAGAGCCGCGTCATCAACGGAATCGGCGTATCGACGATAAAATCGAGCGACGCCGGCGTCGCGTTCTTCGTCGCGGTCGACGGCGTGACGATATACCACGCGGGGGATCACGCGAACGCGAGTGACGACCTCTCCGGTCCCTTCGCGCCCGAGATCGACTATATCGCCGGCAAGGTGCCGGACGTCGACCTCGCGTTCGTGCCGGTCATCGGCTGCGGTTTTCCCGCGCTCGGATGCGTGCGGAAGGGAATCTACTACTCGGTCGACAAGCTCAATCCGAAGGTTCTCTTTCCGATGCACTCCGGGGGCAGCGAATACCGCTACCTCGAATTCGCCCAGGATGCGAAGGCCAACAACTGCACGGCGAAGATCTGCTGCGCGAAGGCGAGCGGGGACCGCTACGTGTACCGCAAAGGCTCGATAAAAGAACTATAGGTTGACGCACAACCTTCAGGAAAAGGGGGGACGGCCAGCGCATGCGGCCCCCCCCTTTTTTTTATTGCGGGTGCCGGTGGCGAATGCGTCGGGTCGAGGTGTCTTACGTGGAAATGAGCTGGTGGAAGAGTTGCGTTCTGCTCTTCACGCCGATCTTGCGGTAGACCTTCCAGAGGTGGTTCTTCACCGTCTTCTCGCTGATGCCGAGCTCCTGCGATATCTCGCGGTTGCTCATCCCTCCGAGGAGGTGCGTGAGCACCTGCCGCTCGCGGGTCGAAATGCCGGGCTCGTCGCTTTTCGGCTCGAGGATCGCGCGAGGTCGAGCCGGCTCTTCCGCGCGTCTTCGTTCTTCGATGAGGCGTCCGGCCAGAACGCCGAGCGCGCGCATCTCCCGCGCGAGCGTCTCCATCTTCGCGCAGGCGTCTTCGAGCGTCTTCGCGAGCTCGATGATCTCGTCGTCGAGGGGATCGCGTGAACGGGAGAGGAGCCTGTCGAGGATCCCCGCGAGCTCCCGCGGAATCGACGGGACCGGCGCGGATGCGGCGGGGGTCTCCATGAGAGCGCAGTGCGGTGAGGACTCCTTCATCATTCACCCGTCACGTTGGCGGCCCGGTGCGGTTTCGTGGACGCCCTGTCCGCGAGGTTCGGGACCATCGTGCGCATCCAGTTCACGTGCTCGGTATGCCGGATGCAGGCGCCGGCGCTCGAAGCGAATCCCTGTAGAGCGAGGAGGTCTTCGGCTTCGTAGACGATGTCGTGCGAACGGCTGCTCACGTTGAGGACGCCGACGAGATTGTCCCGTACGATGATCGGAACGACCATGGCGGAGGTGAGCGTCGGGTCCTTGTACTCGAGCCCGGGGTACTTCGCGTAGTCAAGATGGCTGGAGAGGAGAATCGGTTCACGGTGTTGAGCAGCGTATCCGGCTATCCCCTCTCCCAACCGTTGTCTCTTGTTAAGGATCTCGACGTCCGAGTGGCCGCTGACCGACCGGACGACGAGCTCGCCGGTTTCTCCCTCGAAGAGCTGGAGCGACGCGCGGAAGCAGCAGAAAGTCTCGACGCACATCTTCGTGATGCGGTCGAATATGTTCTGTAGATCGGTCTCGACGCTGATGATGCGGCTGATGTTGGTGAGCGCGATGAGGCGGTTCGCATGCTGGCGCACGCGCTTTTCCGATTCCTCGCGGACGTACTTGAGCTCGCGATGGATCTTGAGGACCTGGCGCTGCTGCTGCGCGAGATATGCGACGAAGGCGAGCACGACGAGGGAGAGGCCGATGATGAGAACCATGTCGGTCTTGACCCATGGCCAGAAACGGCCCATGCGCTCGCTCACGAGCGGCGGTATCGCAGTGCCGAGGCCGATCGTCGTGAGGATGAGAATCGCGGCGAGAAAGAACCAGTTCCGCCAGACGTTATAATAGAAGGCGCGGTCATCGGCCGTCTGCGGCTTCTCGCACGGAGCGGCATCGATCCGCGGCTCGCCCTCTTGCCTGGTTTCCATTATGAGCTCCTTTCGTTCGGTTCCGGTTCATCGCAATCGCGGTGCCAGGGACTTCATGCGCGGGGATTGAGCGGCCGTGCCGTCGCGGTAAGTCGTAAAGAGAGACGTCAACCCCGGTTGACGTTCCGCCTCTGCCGTTGGATTAGCTTATAAAGATTTTGGGACGGAGAATAACGACGGATGCAGCATCCCCGCCCCGCGCATCTACAGAACTTGCGTAATGGCAATTGATTGATGGATAGCCAGGAAAGAGTTTTCGTACAAGGCGCTTTACGGCATAGGGCGATTTGCCCAGTCTTGTATTAATATAATATTACACGGAACGACCGGTGTGCGCGCGACATGACGTTTCTGATCGGGCGGTATGCCGGAAAAGGCCCGTGACAAAGGCGCAGCTCCGTGATTGACGGGCCCGCCGCATGAGTCCGCCACATCGGGATCGCGGAGCCGGCCATATTCGAAACGGTGCCGGAATCTTGATGAGCATGGATTCGATGCGTCATCCCTTTTCTGATCCTGAATCTTCGGCCGGCGAGAATCATGCGAAGCGAAAAATCTCCTCAAGAGGCCGGCCAGGGACGGTCCACTGAAGCCTCCGATGCCTCGGATTGTGATTATTCCTGACAAGATGTCTTGCAGAATGCCTCCTTACGGGCCACCGGTGGCCCCCCGGTGCCGCAAGTCTCGATTATGAAGCGCCCCGGCATTATTCACTTGCGTATATTGCATTCGAATGTATATTCTGAATCTGAATTCGCATTATGAATATGGATTTGGCAAAGTCGCCCCATATCTCTTCTTTCTTGGAGGTTAGCCATGGAAAGGAACGATTCCGACAGCGGGCGCGCCAGAACCCAGGGTCAGGATCAAGGGGAATCAATGCGCTCGCATGAGAATGTATCCAACGGCCGGTCGCGGCGTGAGCGCGAAAGGATGCGCTGCAGTGAGGAGATTATCGCCGCGGCATCGAGGCTTTTCGCGCAGTTCGGGATCGATAAGACAAGCATGAAGCAGATCGCCGGTGAGGCGGACATGTCCGTTGGAAAGCTCTACACCTACTTCAGGGGGAAAGAGGAGATCGTTCGCCAGCTTCTCGAAAACGCATTCAAAGAGCTCGAGCGGAGAGGGGATGAGGCGTGCAGGGCGGGCGATGCACCGCTCGAACAGCTCCGCTGCAGGCTCAACGCGGCAATCGCGCATTTCCAGGAGCACATCGATTTTCTCATGATCTATCACAACGAGAATCCAATGAGTTGCGAGGGCATGATACGGGAGGAGATCGAGAGGAACATGGAAACCGCCGCACGGCTTCTCGCGCGGGCCATCGAAGACGGCGAGATTCCGCCGGAAGATCCGCGCGTCCTCGCGGCGATGATCATCGGTTCGGTGCATGAGCTCCTGCATATGTATGCGGAGGGCGGGAACAAGGAAGCGTTTGAAGAGGTTCCGGCGATCATCGACCGGATCATCATTCAACCCCTCGAGACGAGACAGGCAAGAGATTCCGGAATGGAGGGACGCTGATGCGTTGGTTTCGAACCGGGCGCCGCAACGCGCCTCGCCGGACGACCGTGCGGCTGCTCTTCACGCTATTGATCCTGGGCGCCCTTCCGGGGGGGGCGAGCGCCGGGACGCTGAGCCTTAGCCTCGAGAAGGCGATCGAGCTCGCTCTCAAGAACGACGAGGCGCTGCGCCAGGCCGCAGAGGCCGTGGCCGGAGCCGAAGGGCAGTTCATGCAGGCGAGATCGAATGCCCTTCCGCGGCTCTCGGTCGCGGGGCAGTACGGCCGCAATATTCTGAAGCCGTCCTTTTTCCTGCCGGCGGAGTTTTTCGGAGATGGAACCGGCTCGGTGAAGATCGAGATCGGGGAGGACAACGATTTCAACGGCGCCGCGACCGTAACGCAGGTGCTCTGGGCGGCGGGGCGCGTGTCGGCGGGACTCGATGCGGCGAAGGAATACCTGTCGGCCTACCGCTGCCGCGAGCTCGCCGTGTCCGACTACGCCCGCTTCAGCGCGAAGGAGGCGTACTACGGCGTTCTTCTCGCCGCCGAGATGCTCGGGATCGAGCAGAAGGCGTCCGAGGCCGCCGCGGAGGCGGCGCGGATCGCGCAGGCCGGATTCGAGCAGGGAGTCGTGAGCAGATTCGACCGGCTGCGCGCCGAGGTTGAACTCGCGAACCGGAAGGCGCCGCTCCTCAAGGCCCTCAACGACTTCGAACAGGCGGTTGTCGTCCTCAAGCGCCGGTGCGGGCTCGGCGCCGGCGAGGAGATACAGCTCGCCGATTCGCTCACGGCGGTCGCCCATCCGCCGGGACTCGATACGATGATCACCGCGATGCGAGCGGGGAGCGCCGAGATCAAGGCGCTCGCGCACGCGGCCGGCGCGCAGCGGCAGATGCTCCGCATCGCGAAGGCGGATCGCTACCCCATGCTGAGCCTCACCGGTTCCTACGCCTTCCAGATGCAGTGGTCGAACCGGTGGCTTCCGCCGCAGGATCTCATCGCGAAGAGCGCGGCGGTGCAGATCGGCTTCCAGATACCCATATTCGACGGGTTGAACGCGAAGGGAAAGATAGGCAAGGCGGCGGCGGACGTCCGTACGGCCGAGATCGAGCTCGAGCGCATCACACGCGACAAAGAGCTCGCCGTCCGGCAGTCGTACCTCTACCTCGAGAATGCCCTTATGGCGCTCGAGGGGCGCGAGGAATCGGCGCGGCTCGCCGAGGAGGCGTACCTCATCGCGCTCGTCAGGCTCACCAACGGACTCGCGACCCCGCTCGAGCGGCTCGACGCAGAGCTCGCGATGACCACCGCGCGGGCGCAGCTCGTGGGGGCCAGGTACTCCTCCCGGATGGCGGAGGCCTATCTCGAGCTCGCCGTCGGAGTCAGGGATCTCGGCGCCCTCGCCGGGAAGGATTGACAAATGGATGATTCAGGTCCGGCGCCCGTCGTCACGCACGAGAAGGAGTGAACCATGGATAACCCGGCAGATGTGAAAAAGAATCGAGGCCGCAGGATACTGTGGATAGCGATCATCGTCGTGTCCGCCCTGTTCGCGCTTCGGTTCTGGAAGCTGAGCGGAAAGGAAAGCTACGCGAGCATCAGCTCGATCCAGGAGACCGAGGGCAAACCGGTCGAGGCCGTCGCGGTATCGAAGGGGAACATCGAATCGTGGACGACTCTCGCCGGGACGGTCGAGGGGTACTTCCAGTACCCGATCGTCTCGTCGAACTCGCTCGCGGTCGTCGAGGTGGCAAAGAAGGAGGGGGACCGGGTGAAGCCGGGAGAGGTCATCATCCGCCTCGAAAAGGGCGCCCCGAACCCGATGCTCCATTCGTACGACCGGTCGCTCGCCGTCTACCGGGACGCTCTCGCGGATGCGGAGCGAATGCGCAACCTCTTCAAGGAAGGGGCGGTGTCGAAGCAGGTTCTCGACAAGACGGAGCTCGCCCTCTCGGTCGCGAAGACCGACCTCGCGAACGCGCGCGAGAGCACGGACCTCGTCGCGACGCACGCCGGGGTCGTCACGAGCGTTCTCATCAAGAAAGGGGAAATGGCGTCCTCGTACGAGCCGCTTATATGGATCGCGCGGACCGATTCGGTGCGGGTGGTCTTCGAGGCGGGAAGCCGTCAGGCGATGTCCCTCGGGAAGGGCCGGAAGGCCGTCTGGAAGTCGACCATGAACGGCGATTCCGGCACGGGCGTCATCAGCAGACTCGACCTCGCCGCCGATCCGGAAAGCCACCTCGTCAAGGGAGAGGCGCTCTTCCCGAATCCGGCGAAGAAGCTCATTCCCGGAGTCCTCGTCTCGTTTGAAGTGCTTACGGGTGATCGGCGCGGGATCCTGAAGATCCCGACCGGCTGCCTCATCGAGCGCGGCGGCTCAACCCACGTGTTCGTCATCGAGGCGCTCGAGGCAGCGAAGCTCGTCGCCCGCCTCCGCGCTGTCGGGACGGGGCTGAGGACCCCCGACGAAGTCGAGATCGCTTCGGGTCTCAAGGAGGGGGACCGCGTCGTCGAGTTCGGGCAGACGATGCTCGAGGACGGGGACCTGGTGAAGATCGTGCGCACAGGGGAGGCGCGGTAAGATGAACATCATCCGAGTATTCGTCAAGCGACCCGCCCTCACGACCATGGTCACCGTCGCCTTCGTGGTCCTCGGAATCTATTCTTACGGGCGAATGGTCATCGAGCTCATGCCGAGCGTCGAGTTCCCGTTCGTCATCGTGTCGACCGTCTATCCCGGCGCCTCGCCGGGGGAGGTGGAAAGCCAGGTCACGAAGAAGATCGAGGACGCGGTCTCGACGATCGCCAACGTGAAGAATCTCTCGTCCGCTTCCCAGGAGAATATCTCGCAGGTCTTCATCGAGTTCCAGCTCGAGACGCAGGTCGATCTCGACGCGATCGACGTAAAGGACAAGGTCGACGCGATCCAGGCGAATCTCCCCGACAACGCCGAGAAATCGGTCATCAGCAAATTTGATTTTTCCGCGTTCCCGATCCTCGAGCTCGCGGTCTCCGCCCCCCGGCCGCTCGCGGAGATCTACCAGGTCGCGGACAAGGTCATCAAGGAGCGCCTGAGCCGCGTCAACGGCGTCGCCTCCGTCGATATCACGGGAAAACGCCAGCGCGAGATCCGCGTGGAGGTCTCCCCGCAGAAGCTCCGCGCGTACGGCCTGACCCTCATGGACGTCATGGGGGTGCTGGCGGCCGGGAACCTCAACGTTCCCGCCGGCCACATCACGCGGGGAGCGCACGAGATCACGCTGCGCATGATGGGCGAGGTGGCGAGCCCCCGCGATCTCGACGAGTTTCGCCTGCCGCTCGGCGGGGGCGGCTCGGTGTCGCTCTCGGAAGTGGCGGACATCGTCGACGGCACCGAGGAGCTGAGGGAGTCGTCGACCTACAACGGGGAACCCGTCATCGGGCTTTCGATCAACAAGCGCTCCGACGGCAACACGGTCGCCATCGCCCGCGACGTGTACAAGGCGATCGAGGAGCTTAGGGGGACGATCGACAAGGATATCGAGCTCACGATCACGGAGGACTCGGCGCCGTTCGTCCGGGCGGCGGTGAGCGACGTGCTCTCGAACGTCATGATCGGCATACTGCTGACGGCGCTGCTGCTCCTTCTCTTCCTCCACAACTGGCAGCAGACGGTAGTGGCGGCCCTCTCGATGCCCGTCTCGGTCATCGCGACCTTTCTTCTCATGGAGCAGTCGCACTTCACGCTTAACGTGATGACGCTTCTGGCGCTCGGCATCTCCATCGGCACGCTCGTCACGAACTCGATCGTCATCATCGAGAATATCACCCGCCTGGTGCACCTCGGGATGGACCCGCACGAAGCGGCCGTGAAGGGCACGGCCGAGGTCGCCGTGGCCGTCGCGGCTTCCACGCTGACGAACATCGTCGTCTTCACTCCCATCGCATTCATGAGCGGTATCATCGGCCGCTTCTTCCTCCAGTTCGGGCTCACGGTCGTCTACGCGACCGTCTTCTCGATCGTCGTGAGCTACACGATCGTGCCCATGCTCTCGGCCCGGCTGATCAAGCCGCAGGCGTCCGACAGCGACGCGCGCGCGGAGGGATTCGGCGCGCGCATCGGACGGACATGGGACGCGTTCTATGAGGCGCTCTCGTCCCGGTACCGGGGCGTTCTCGCGGGTATGCTCGAACGCCAGGGTCGCTGGATTCTCCTCACGGTCCTCGTCTTCGCCGGAGCGCTCTTCCTCTTCCGGTTCGTCGGAGGCGAGTTCATGCCGCGGATCGACCAGAACATCGTCGTCGTCTCGATCGAGCTTCCCCCGGGGACGAGCCTCGAGCGCACGAAGGACGCCGCTTCCCGCGTCGCCGGCATCCTCAGGGAGCATTCGGAGGTCGAGGGGGTCCTTGTCAAGGTCGGGGGCGGTCCGCGGAGCGTCGAAGACGCGCAAATCGTCGCGCGGCTCGTCGACCGGTCCAAGCGCAAGCTCCACGTGACGAAATTCGTCAACATCCTGAGGCCCGAGCTCGCGGGCATCCCCGACGCCGAGATCATGGTCTCGACTGAAAGCGGCGCTACGGGCCATTCCGAAGCGGATTTCGTCGTCGACGTGCTCTCCCCGGATCAGGCGAGCCTCGAGGCGGTCGCCGACTCCGTGCACCAGATATTCCACCGGGTTCCCGGCCTCGTCGAGATCCAGACGAGCCGGAAGGCCGGCAAGCCCGAGATCGCGGTCATGCCGCGGCGGCACCAGATCGCCGAGCAGGGGCTGAGCGCCGCCGCGATCGGAAGCCTCATGCGCGCCGCGTACGAGGGGATCAAGGCCGGCGTGTACCGTGAAGGGGGAGAGGAATACGAGGTGAAGGTCAAGTACGCCGAGGCGGACCGCAAGGACCCGGCTTTCATCCGGGACATGCCGATGCCGTCCCGCGGGGGCGCCGCGATACCGCTGTCCGACATCGGGGACGTGACACAGCGCTTCGGCGAGTCGCAGATCATGCGCAAGGACAAGCAGCGCATGATCGAGGTGACGGCGAATATCGCCGCGGGCTCCCTGAGCGGGGCTCGCGGAGTTTTCGACCGGCAACTCGCGAAGATACAGATCCCGCCGAGCGTCACGGTAAGGTACGGCGGTTCGGCCGAGATGCAGGATGAATCGTTCGCGTCGATATTCACCGCGCTCATCCTCGCCATCGTACTTCTTTATATCGTGATGGCGGCGATGATGGAGAGCTTCGTTCATCCGTTCACGATCATGCTCACGCTGCCGCTCGCGCTCATCGGCGTCGCCATGGCTCTGTTCTTCTCGGGCGCGACGATCAATATCTTTTCCCTCATGTCCGTCGTCATGCTCACCGGCATCGTCGTGAACAACGCCATCCTCATGCTCGACCTCACGGCGCAGCTCAGGGCACAGGGGAGAAAGATCAAAGAAGCGCTCCTCGAGGCATGCTCGACGCGCCTTCGCCCGATCGTCATGGCGAACCTCGCCATCGTCGTCGGAATGATTCCCCAGATTTTCGGAGGCTCTGAAGGGTCGGAGCTCCGCACGCCAATGGCCGTCGTTCAGATTGGCGGCGTCCTCGTGTCCGCTTTCTTTACATTATTCATTATTCCGGTCGCCTACACCATGATCGACAGGCTCACCCCATCCGGGTGGAGAGAGTACAAGAAAGATAGGTAATCGGCCGGGGCCGAATATTGTGTATCCTGTTAAAATAGAATTGGATGCGCTATAGCGAGTTCTTTGCGTTTTCTTAGATGGACCCTGGCCGGCATACGGATCAGCGCTTCAGTATTTGTAGTTGACATAATCCCATGAGGTATGATAGAATATTGATTGTCGAGTAAGTGATGGTATCTCCAACACCTCAGATGCGGGAAGGAGGTTGAGTTTACCCGCGTAGTTTTATCACCGTAAGTCCCCGAACCTTTCTTGGGAGGTTTAGGAGGTTAAAGAAGATGTTCAAAGGAAAAGTGGTTGCGTTAGCTTTGATGCTAGTGTTTGCAACCTCCATCTATGCCGGCGATGTCGATGACTGCAACAGC